>Ga0256839_1000416_pt1 | contig 55155 bp, 46 predicted proteins | sample 354166metaG_FD_185968 | JGI IMG/M metagenome (GOLD analysis project Ga0256839, IMG submission 185968) | Hydrothermal vent microbial communities from Mid Atlantic Ridge, Atlantic Ocean - 354-166 | ecosystem: Environmental > Aquatic > Marine > Hydrothermal vents | place: Atlantic Ocean: Mid... | reverse complement strand
CTTCTAATCGCACCAATGTGGAATTGAAATTCTGTAAGAGTAGTGTTCTATCTCACTACTCTTACACTTCTAATCGCACCAATGTGGAATTGAAATTAGTATCTATGACGACCAACGCACCGAAGTCAGATGCTTCTAATCGCACCAATGTGGAATTGAAACTAGAAAGCTAACAAGTAGGAAATATGATAAGCGGACAAGTAGTTTGTGCATAATACTAAAAAAGGAAAACCTCGTTTTATCTAAACGTCAGATTAAGTGCTACCCTTTTCCTGACTACAACTGGGGATCGTAAAATAAGTTTATTTTGAGATATTAATTTAAAGTTTAGATTCTATGATTTATTTAAGTTAGGGCAATATTAAGGCTATGCAACACTAGACACTACTCAATTTGTCGCCCAAATGGAAGCAAAAAACTTTATTTTCTCTTTCTTCATCTCGTTGTTTTTCATAGTCACTTCACATGCACAAGTACACAACTGGATGCGCACTAATCCTGGTGGTGGGGGTGCTTTTAGTACAATTGGTGCCAGCGCCAGTGGAATCATCATTGCCGGCAGCGATTTAAGTGGAGCTTATCGCAGCTTAGATGGTGGACAGTCATGGGATGTAATTGGTGCTGATAGAGGACTTACCGAGACACATATATCAGGGGTAGGTTTTCACCGCACTAATGGACAAATACTGTACATAGGGACAGAAAATGGCCTTTTTAGAAGTAATAATGGAGGCGCTACGGTGATTAAGGTACTCGCTTCGGGTTATATCACCGACATTGAGTTTGGCACCAACCTGCCCCACATCGGTTATGCTTCATATCACACGTATTACGACTCGCCAGATGGTGCTGTATATAAAACGACCAATAATGGTCTAAGTTGGAACTTGGTTAGCAGCAACCTACCCTGGGGTATTCACATTTTGAAAATCGTAGTCGATCCTTCCGATGCTGACATTGTGTATATCCTTACGGGAAGCGGACGTTTCACTTGTGGTCCAGCAGAAGTATTCAAAAGTGTAGATGGTGGTATTACATGGGCTAACATTACTACCTCTTTCTACGAAGAAATCATGGATTTCGCCATTGACCCCAATACGCCCTCTACACTCTACCTCACCACGATGAATGCTGACTGCAATGCGCCCTATTACTGGACCGACCTTTATGGCGAGCTCCACAAAAGCACTGATGGCGGCACCAGCTGGAGCTATTTGTCCGACTATACAGGTGTGATATGGCTTGATCCCGCAGACGCTAAAATTATCCGATTGATTGACCCGCGCGAGCCCTATCCATGGAACGATCGCGCAGGCACATTTACCTCTACCGATGCTGGTATCACATTTACACAAACGGGATTTGTTGAAGATTGGGATACTTTCTTTAATGGTGACCCCTATTGGTGTTATGGTAGCAGTTTCAATGGTATCGTCAAAACATTGGGAGAAGATCTTTCAGATCCGCACACTTATTACTGGGTCACTTCCCAATGGGGATTCAAGTCTACTGACGACGGAACCACCTTCCAAAATATTTTTACCGACGAAATATCTAATGGCTTTTGGCGCAGTAGGGGCTTCGACAATGTCAACATGATGGATGTAGCCATTAGCCCCACCAATCCAGACATCGTGTTTTTGGCTTATTTTGATATGGGTATTTGGCGCAGCCTTGATGGGGGCTTTAGCTGGCAGGGTTGTAACCACGCCGACTTTACGGGAAACTGGGAAGGTTTTGGCGGCAACTGTGCCACCATCCTTGTGGATCCAGCACGATCCAATGTAGTTTGGGCATCTCAATCGGAAAATCAAAACGGTGAATATCCCACCTATTTGATCAAAAACACGAATACTGGTGCATTAAATGATTGGTTCTTGTCGAACAACGGCCTACCTCAAGAACAAATCATGGGGCTATCACTCGATCCTAACAGCCCCACACACAATCGCACCTTATTTGTTACAGCGCTGCGCGACGTATATAAAAGTGTAGATGATGGCATATCTTGGACGAAAGTGTTCGATTGCAATGGTTGCAGGTTTACTGCAGTAGATCAATTTGACGGCAATCTCGTATACGCAGGTGGAGAAGCAGGTCTTTGGCGTTCATTGGATGGAGGTACTACCTGGACTTCTATTAGTCATCCCGATATGTTGGCACCGCCGAATATCGATTTCTGGGATTGGGATTATGAAGGCATCTTTGACGTACAGACAGACCCCAACAATCCTGATTATCTCTACGTCGTCGTATTTGGCTATGACAAGGGGTTATATCGGAGCACTGACAAGGGTAACAGCTGGGAGAAGTTGCTCACTGATCATTATTTGAGAAAAATAGGCATCGTACCGGTCAACTCAGATGTACTTTACGCTACCTCTTCTAGTGCCTTTCAAGCAGGTGGCTACGAGCCCGACTCTAAAGGTGTATGGTTCTCTCAAGATGGCGGACAATCATGGGTACAGCAAAACCAGCAGATGGCTTACCCTTTTGCCTTTGCAATAGCCATTGATCATTCAGCTCAACCTACCGTGTTCGTAGGCTCACCGGGTACAGGCTTTCAAAAAGCTACTGTCCCCTTGCCATCCCCTACTGCAATGACTTCTGCTTCCCCAGATCATGCACTACAACTTTTACCTAACCCTGTATTTGATAAGTGCCAGCTTAGTTGTGACAGACCTATCAAGGACGACCCCGTAATCTATGATATAAACAATCGAGTAGTTACCCACCAGATAGTGATGCACCGAATGGCAGACAATCGAATAGTACTCAATTGTACTGCACTCGCACCAGGCACGTACACCGTCGTATGGGGCAAGTACCTCTTGCGATGGATAAAAAATTGAGATAGGTCCATGCGCTATCGATGACTCCACACCTAATACGGGGCATCTGACATCACAAATGCCAAGACTCGAGCTGAACATGCAAATACTGAACAGGTGGGTGAAATGGTATGGCTATTTCTTCGTAGCGCGGCATACGCCACTTAGATAGAGGCTTTTTAGAAAATGCATAGGGCTCAGTTGGAACACCCAAGTAATTGGTATCGAGTTCGCCATTGCCGTTAATGTCGTGAAAGATGGCCACGGCCCAACGCCCTGCAGCTAAAGAGGAAATTGTCAAAGTCATAGTACCTGTTGCTACGACTTCAAATCCCTTGACAATAGCTTTTTCTTTCACCATAAAACTGGCTTGACTATCGTATAAGCCTACCCAGATAATTCCTTTGGGTTCCCGTATACCGCTTAGCTCGATACGTAGCGTACCGGTATCTACAGGTATCACAGCTACATACAGACAATAACTCATGGCTGTCCACCACATAGTCGCGAATATTGAATTCTGTTTGCCGAAAGACCGATAAAAGAAAAGTGCTTGTTGCCAAAGTGATATTTCGCACAAGATGGCAATTAAGAAATTGCCGATCAACTTATCGTCTGATCAAATCATGTCAAAACCATCAAAACTGGCAAGTGCTTTATTGTAAAAAAGCCATCCTCGGCATAAGGATGGCTTCATACATCTTTTGACTAAAAAAGAATTTATCGCATCAACACCAACGAGCGATAACCTATCCGTTCACCTTGTAAGAGCCGTATGATGTAAATACCAGCTGGCAGGCTTGCTTCCAACGACAATACATGAGTAGTTCCTGCCAAAGCACGCCACTTCTCGAGTTGTACAACGCGTCCCTTTGCATCTATAAGTTGCAATGTCACCTGGCCAGTTAAAGGCACCTGAACCGAAAGATGGCCATCGGAAGGGTTGGGCCACAAGACAAAGGACAGTGGCTGGCGATCGCTAGCTGCATTGGGTACTACACTTATCTCAATCCAAGCCAAACAGCCATTGAAATCGCGTACTAAGAAGGTGTAATCGCCAGGTTGTAGATTAGTAAAAGTTGAGCTCTGTTGCCACGTAACACCTCCATCCAAGCTGTACTGATAGGGCGGCACCCCACCTGATGCCATCAGCATCACATCAGCATCGTTTACGGTAGCATCCAAGACAAGCGGTTGTGGCTCGCTTACAGTAGCTGTGGTACTGAACACAAACCCAGAGGCATCCTGAATATACACCATATATATGGCGGCGCTCAAGCCTTCGAATACCGGTTCATTTTGCCAATTGAGGCTATCGAGGCTGTATAGGTAAGGGCCATTACCTCCCTCTACATCCACAACAACTATTTGTCCATCACTTTGCCCTGTACAACTTACATCTGTTATGTCGAATCCAGCTCCTTGTACCACATCAATTTGAAAGCTTACCTGCTGCACACAGCCATTGGCATCCTGCACATAACCCATATAATTGCCATTAGGCAAGCTCGTAAATATTGGCGAATCAGAGAACACATTGCCATCGATACTCCACTTGTAAGGGGGTACACCACCTGTAGCTGACAACATCACACTATTACCTTCTACCTCAGCCATGACAAACAATGGTGGTAGATCCACTACATAGGGTGACGATTGCCACACAAAGCCATTGTTGTCACGTACATAGACGTAAAAAGTGCCTGTAATTACCTCTTCGAGTGTAGGTGACAATTGCCAATTCTCTCCATCCAAGCTGTATTCATAGGGGGGATTACCACCTTCCACGTTGGTCACTACGATCACCACCGGATCACCCGCACAGGCAGGCTCGTTAAGGACAACATCAGCCGACTCCACTACTGATACTTCGAGCATGATTGTCTGTACACAGCCGTGAGCATCTATCACAGTTAACTCGTAAATACCACTGGTGTTAACATCAGTAAAGAGATTTTCTAATTGTACAGGACCATCATCAAGGCTATACATATAAGGCGGTGTACCACCAGTAACTATCACTTCAATCTGATGATTAGCAGCTATAGCCGTCACGATGAACGGTGTAGGCTGATCGATGAATACGGGCCCTGTCATAAACACAGTATTTCCTACATCGCGCACCCATACCATGTAAGAGCCTGCAGTCAATGCTCCAAATTCATTTTGGTCTTGCCAGTTAATACCATCTAAGCTATACATATAAGGTGAGACACCACCACTGGCATTGACTTGAAGTACGCCATCGGCAATGCCAAAGCAAGAGATGGATTGTTGCACAACCACTTCAGCTGTAAGCGGTGGGACATTCACTGTTGCCTCGGCACTAGTCGTACATCCGTGTGCATCCTGTACGGTCACCGTATAAGTACCATTGTCTAATCCCCCAAACGTTGGTAAAGCTTGGTACACTTGGCCATCTAAGCTGTAGAGGTAAGGCGGTGTACCACCACTGGCACTCACTTCAATACCATACCCATCTGCTATAGCTGTAGCAGTGAGTAGGGGCGGATTGGTTACCGTTATGGGCGATGTCTGTACTGTGCTGCCACCTGCATCTTGCACTGTGACGGTATAACTGCCTTCTGATAAGTCAGAAAAAAGGCTATCTGACTGGAAGTTTTGCCCATCGATGCTGTACTGGTATGGTGGCACACCACCAGCAGCTATCACGCCAATCACTGCATCGTTGGCATTATTACAGCTAATATCCTGGATCAATACTGCAGTAGCTAGCAGCGATTGTGTGGCAACGACAACTGTCTGCAAGGCGACGCATTCATGTGCATCTAAGACATGCACTGTATACATTCCATCAGGCAAGTCGGCAAATACTCCCTCAGATTGAAAAGGTCCATCATTCAAACTATAGGTATAGGGTGGCGTTCCCCCAACAGGTGCCAGGACAATACTATCACCCTGTACTTGAGCATTGGGTTGAATGGGGTCTGGAGCAATTAACTGTACCGCAGTTGTATCTGCAAACCCCAACACATCCGTCACAATAACCGCATAAGTACCTTCCACTAGGCCCATGAATACAGAATCCTGCTGAGCGCTAGTCCCATTGAGCTGATATTCAAGAGGCGGAAAACCACCAGAAGCAAGTATAGTAATACTTCCATCGGCTGCATCTGAACAACTGGGAGATTGTACTTGGACATCTATAGAAAGAGGATTGTGCAAAATTTCAATGGGAAGGCCTAATGCGTGCAGCCACCCACCATTAGGCGTGCTGACGTCCAATAGCAACAAGTCGCTGGTTTGCATACTCCCATCATGCTGATATGCCAGCTGTCCTGCCTCGAGCTGAGCCTGAGTAAAAGTACTACCCACCTGCAATGGAACTCCTCCCAATAATAGCGTACCATACTCAGGCAACGCCCATACGGTCCATGTATAATCCAGTAGTGGGTCGGCTACAGTAAGGTGTGTAGCTGTGATAGGTACTGTCGTACCCATTGGTACGATGAGTGCCGTCGTATTGACCACAATGGAATCTGTAGGCGATACCACGCGGCACAACTCTAAGGCCCACTCAGTGATTGCACCCCCATCTTCTTGTTCGTGGTCAGTAATCTGTAAGGACCATTGCCCCTGGGCACTTTTGCCCACAAGCGTAGCCAAGGGATCGATGGGTTGAAAGGCACCGAATATAGCTACAGGACCGGCATCGCACATATTCTCCAGCTGGCTTGCGGAAGCCAAGGCCTCATCGTCAAAGCTCACATTGATATTGTCATTATCGCAACCAAATGAGCTTTGCGGCACGCCAGGTCGATCGAAAAGCACAATTTCCGTACCGTCAGGTGCCACAAGGGTAGCTTCAAGATCCCCCACCCAAGTGTGTGTTATATCCAACTGAGGTATATTGACATCTATGAGTTCAAAATCATCCATCACTTCTATGGTAGAAGATACTACGGCTACAGTAGAAGGAATAGCTACTGGCACATCAGTAGCGTTCCAAGTCTGACAAGCCGATTGCCCCGTTTGAAAGGCACTAGGTACACTCCAGTCCCCTACGCCGCAATCGTTTACAGCCCGTACGCGCCAGTAGTATACGGTTAGTTCTTCCAAATTGCTCAAAAAAACATGGACACTATCAGTTGATATTTGAGCAGCCGACGCAAACGAAGGACTTGTATCGTATTGTACCTCATACATAGTGGCATCGCCCTGAGCCGTCCATTGTAGCATGGAATAGGTCGATTGCTCAACACTACCATCGGCAGGCAACAGCGGAGTTACAGGACCAGGTATGCCACCAAACAGTAATAAGTTGACCGAAACGGTTTGCATCACAGAAGCCGACTGCCCACTTACCACCAAAGTATAAGTACCCGCATCATCGGCTTGCAAGCCGGTGATAAGCGCGCTAGTAGTATCGTCCGGTAATAGTACATCTTGTGCAAAGCTAACCATAGCTCCTGCAGGAAGCCCACTCATTGAAAGCTGCACGGGCTCGTCAAAACCCGACACACCCGTGAGCACGATCTGTAACAGCAAAGTGTCGCCAGGGCAAGCAGAAAGCGATGCAGGTGCCACACCCATAAAAAAGGTGGGATCTGGTGGAAGAGTAATCTCAAAGTTCTGATCTGAAATGTCAAAAAATACACTATTGGTGCATTTGACCATAATACGTGCCGAGCTACTTAGCTGGTTGGGTACAATTAGGGAATAACTACCTGTATTGGGTACATTTTGCGCAAGCGACACCGGGTAGGTATAGCCCCCATCGAGCGACAATAATATATCCACTTCTGTACATGATACTGGTGCTTGGTCCGTATTAGCTACATCCCATGTAATCATGCGTGGTTGGCCTACAAACCAAGTCTCTGCCACATTCGGGGAAGTAACCACAAATGGGCCAGCTTGATCGGTAAATGTCAGTTGTACATCTTCGGCATCTGTGCAGCCACCTCCCAGGTGATTGTCGCGAACAGTAAGGCGAAAATTCATCTGGCGCGACACCGAAGGCAACACTTCCCAGGTAGGTGTTTGATTGTTTACAAGGGCAGCGAGGTTGGGAAAATAGCGAGTAGGGTCAGGTGTAGGATCCCAAGTGCGGAAAGCAGGTCCTCCCGTATTGGTCGCTACAGGAGGCTGCGTGGCGATCTCATTGTCCATTTGCTCCCAGCAATACGTGAGTACATCTCCTGAATCTGGATCCATAGCACTGGCTGTAAGCATAAAGGGCGTACTTATCGGCAGTACGTATTCAGTAGCATCTACACCTACGGTGGGAGCTGTATTGTCAATATTCATTGTCATGGGGCAAGTACCTCCCAATCCTGACTCAATATTGAGCGTGATCTCTTGAATGCTAATGGCATGGAAGTAATCATCAGAATTATTTTGTACATTGGGTGAGCAAATGCCTGCATAGGCCATAATCGTAGAGCCACTGCCTGGCTCGACAGCTGTGCTGTTGTTTCGATTGCCCCCACAAGAGTTGTTAAAAGTATGATTGCCGCCAAACTGATGTCCTATTTCATGAGCCACATAGTCTACATAGAAGGGATCGCCTACTGGGTTACCTAATCCCGTCACACCGCGTGCCTTTCCACCCGAGCTGCATACCACAGCTAGGCCCGCAATGCCACCACCACCCGTACTGAATACGTGGCCAATATCGTAGTTAGCCGATCCAATCAGGTTGTCGCAAGTGGTTTGATTTTGCGACAGCATAGCTCCCCCATTGTTGTTGTCATAGGGGTCTGTGACTGCATCCAAAAATATGAGCATGTCGGTATTAGGTACCAGTTGCATGGTCACTGCTAAATCGCGCTCATAGATGCCATTCACGCGGCTCATCGCTACGTTATACTCAGCCAATACATCAGCTACAGTGCCACCATGATACTGTGCATACTCCCCTGTGCAAGCCAAAGCCAGCCGATAGATGCGCAAGCTACAATCGTTCTGTAGTAAGTTTTGGCCCAGTGGTGCATCCGTTGGGACAAAATCGTCGGTAGCTACACTGGACGACTCGCATGTAAAACTCGATGCATCAGAGCGGTAAAAGTCCTTCTTGTAATAACTGACGTAGTGTTGTGTGTCACCTACCGCATAAGGATCAATAAAAACCGTGCTGTGCTGGGCCGATAGCACCATCGCGTGAAACCCCTTGTGTGAATATCCCAAACGAGCATAAGCGGTTGGGTCACTTAGCCCCTGCGCTATATACGACCGAATCTCTGGATAGCGAGCTTGCAAATCGGGGTGCATAATAGACGCTTCCCATACCCGAAAGCGCTCGGAAGAGCCATCAGGCATGGGCAGCTCGATCACTACTGCGCCTTGAGTGGCCTGTGGCGAAAAACGATCAGGCGCCTGGCCCAAGACGGCCTTCATCGCTTCAAAGTTGAGCGCCAACGTGCGATACTGGTTAGGCACAATACGACGTTCCACATCTTTGCGTGCAACAGTATGTTCAGCGACATCTTGCCATAAATTCAGCGGAGAACCATGGGGCTGAGCTCGACCCACGACGGTAAAAGTTACTAATGCCGCTAACGCAACAGCCCAGCGCGTGTAAACTAACTTCATACAATGCATATTTAAATCAGGTGACTAAGGTGTGAGTATCTTGAATTGTCTAAAGCCCATGCGTACATCGAGCAAGGCACACCCACACAAATAAACCAAGTATACAAGCTTGTATATCAAAACGAAGAGCAGCGCTGGACAAAAGTATCAATATAGAAAAAAGGTATAGCTAAAAACCAACTTTCTTGTCGTAAGCATACCAAAGCTAAAGTTTGCAGGAGGTGCGTATACCAATGGCCTATTACGCAAATTGGGGCAACCATCACACCACCCAATCATTATTAATTTATTCCTGGCTATACACAACAATTGCCATGCCGCCCCATGCACCTTATGGCAACATATACTTGAAGCGCGTGTAAGCCTGCTCATTAGTACTACTGCCTCTACAGCCTAGTTCTTGTGCCTTAGCTTGAATGTGTTGTACTCGATTTCCAGGGTTAGGGTGGGTACTCAAGAATTCCGGTGGCGAGGCTCGCCCTTCCATTTTTTTGAAAAACCCTGCAGCCCCTGCTGCATTGTATTCGGTGGGGCACAGATAAATCACGGAATATTCGTCGGCCTGAGCTTCATGGCTGCGGCTAAACTTAAGCACTGCCAATGAAAGCGCCACTTGTTCGATCAGGGTGGGATCTGTATGTCCGGTAACCAACTGTCGCAAAATCTCCAGTCCGTATAATTTAGTGAGCTGTCGAGTAGAATGGCGTAATGCTGCATGTGCAATTTCATGCCCTAACACACCTGCTAACTCATCTTCTGAATTCAAAAATTTAATCAGTCCCGTGTACACGTAGATATATCCTCCAGGAGTAGCAAAAGCATTGAGGGTACTATCATCTTCTATGATATGTACTTCCCAGGCAAACTGATCGCGATAAGCTACTTGGCCAGTGCTCAATAACTTATCTACCAATTTGCGCAAATAAGCATATGCCTCGGGATAAGCCTCTGCTGAAAGTACGGGAAACCGTTCTGGATCGCTAGCGATCTGGTCATGTACTTGCTTGCCCAGTTCGATGTCCTGTGATACGGGGAAGAGATTCAACTGCTGCGCCTCTTCACCCACTTGCTTCAATGCTTCACAACCCGATAGGCCTACAGCAAAGCCTACCGCACTGGTAGTCAATAAAGCGATTATGACTTTTTTCATAAAAAAACTCTTTTACGAATCTTTCTCACAATTTCTTCGCAAACCAACTAAGCACAGTATAACGCATAAGGCCAATCCACTATTTTACATCGCAACTGTACATGTGTTACATGGCAAAATAATACCCTAAATAGGAGTTCTTTCTTGTCATCTGACACAAATAAGTATGCTGCTGTAACAAGTGTCATTTGTACTGCGTTCATTTCCTTGAACTATGCTACGCAAACTCTCCATTCATTATCTTTTTTCACCTCAAACTCCCGCTTATGCCTGCACCTATTATTTCCTGTGAAGGTGGCACACTTGCCCCATGGGTACCCGACAACCAATCTCCCTGGGATGAGCGCCGTGCTCGCCACTTGTTACGCCGCCTCGGATTTGGCACGCCTCACGACAAAGTCGCAGAAGCACTGAGCTATGCTCCCGGCGAATATGTCGACCTACTCATCGATCAAGCTATTGACCTGCCGCTCCCCACCCCCCCTGTATGGGCCAACTGGACAGTAACCGATTATGACGCCACAGGCATCGAGCCGTTCGATCACTTCCTCGAATGGACCATCCAATGGATCCAAGACATGCGACAAAATGGCCTACGCGAAAAAGTGGCACTCTTCTGGCACAACCACTTTGTCACAATCTACGATAGCTACGGCTGTCCTTCATACCTATACCTCTATCATCGCATATTACAACAATACGCATTTGGCAACTTCAAAGAGTTTGTCAAAGAAATTGGCAAAACGCCTGCCATGCTCATCTTTCTCAATGGAGCTCAAAGTACCAAATGGTCTCCTAATGAAAACTATGCCCGAGAGCTATACGAGTTGTTTACACTAGGTGCCGACAATGGCTATACGCAACAAGACATCGTAGAAACCGCACGTGCACTCACCGGCTGGAACAATTTTGACGTGTATTGTGCCCCAATCACCTTTATGCCTGAATACCACGATGACGGTATTAAAACCATTTTCGGGCAAACCGGAAATTGGGGCTATGACGACGTCCACGACATCTTGTTTGCCCAGCGAGGTCAACAAGTGGCTCAACACATATGCCGAAAAATTTACAAACATTTCGTGCATCCACAGCCTAATGAAGACATCATAGCGGGATTGGCAGACACCTTTATAGCCAACAACTTTGAGCTGGCACCTGTGTTTCGACAGCTGTTTAAAAGCGAGCACTTCTTTCACGAAAGTGTCATTGGCGTACGTATCAAAGATCCCATAGAGTATCTACTCACACTACCATCTGAACCCGAGTTGACACTGAACAACGATTTTGCAGAAGCCATCTGGTATTTCGCAGGATTGCTTGGTCAAAACCTCTTCAACCCCGTAGACGTAGCCGGCTGGCCTGGCGACCGCACATGGATCAATACTGCTACACTTACTGGGCGGTGGCAAATACTGGACTACTACCTCTATTGGCTCATCGACGATGATCTGGACAGCTTGCGGCAGCTCGCACTCAATTTGGTAGGCAGCAATACCAACGACCCACTATTGGTCACCCAGCGGTTCGTCGAACACTACCTGCCCAATGGGCTAAGCACGCAAGCCGAGCTCGACCAAGCACTTGCCGTGTTCAAGTGGGAAGTACCTGAAAATTACTATGCCCAGGGGCTTTGGAACCTAAACTGGGACTCAGCTCCTTATCAAGTAGCCGTCCTGCTCCAACACCTCGTACGGCAACCTGATTTTCAGCTATCGTAACCCCCCCCATCATATATAAAAAATTAATTTTCAAAAACTTAAAGCAAGTACGCCATGTGCGATCACAATAAAAAACATGTAGCTAATCACAAGCAGCGTCGTGGCACTTCTCTTTCCCATGGCGCCGATCACGCGCGCGACCATCAACGTTGGAGCCGTCGCTCTTTCCTCCACACAGCAGGTCTAACCACACTGGGAGGCATGATCTTGAGCAAATTACCCGTATTTGCTTCAGGTTCGCTTTCGCTAAATGCGGCCCTGAGCCAAGCCCCTGTAGATCGCGTTTTAGTACTCATCCGCCTAAAGGGCGGCAACGATGGTCTCAACACAATTGTACCACTTTACGACTATGACACCTATGCCAACTTGCGCCCTACGCTGCGCATCCCCGAATCTCAGACCATTGCGCTTACTGATGAAATAGGACTGGCGCCCGCACTGAGCCCGTTATATGCACTATGGGGCGAAGGCCAAATGCACATCGTGCAAAGTGTAGGTTATCCCGACCAGAACCTCTCTCACTTCCGATCCTCCGATATTTGGGCCACCGCTTCTGACGCTGACGAACAACTCAACTCGGGATGGATGGGGCGCTATTTCAATGCCCTCTTCCCCGATTTCCTGCACAATCCACCTCCGCAACCCCCTGCCGTGCAAATTGGCAGCTTAGGTAGCCTCACCTTTATCAATCCCGACGACGTCTCACTGGCTATGAGTGTAAGTGACCCTGGACAGCTGTTCGAATTGGCGCAAACAGGGCAATTATATAGCCTGGACAACTTGCCAGACTGCCACTATGGGCAACAGCTCGGATACGTGCGCGCGGTGACCAATTCCACTTTTATCTATGCCGAATCTATCCAGACAGCGTTCGAGGCCTCTACCACCGACGCTACCTATGGTGACACCCCTCTAGGCCAGCAACTCCAACTCGTCGCTCGCCTTATCAAAGGCAATCTGGGCGCACGCGTCTATATGGTCGAACTCGACGGTTTCGACACCCATGCCAATCAGCTCGACTGGCACCCACAGCTGCTCAGCGATTTAGCCACTAGTGTCAAAGCCTTTTTTGAAGATCTCGAAGCTGCCGGCTGGCACGACAAAGTATTGGCTATGACTCATTCCGAATTTGGACGTCGCCCAGAAGAAAATGGCTCTATAGGTACTGATCATGGTGCTGCCGCACCACTCATGCTCTTTGGGCCCGGCCTCAACGGCAGTGGGCTGAGTGGTACACCCACTAGCCTCACCGATTTAGACGATGCTGGAAACCTAAAACACCACGTCGACTTTCGAAGCATCTACGCTACCATCATGGAATACTGGTTGTGCATCGATGGTACCATGGTCGATGCCGTCTTGGGCAATACCTTCGAGCGTTTGTCCAACTTGGGGCTCAATTGCACCACAACTACCTCCACGACTACTTCCACAGGCCTGACCCTGCATCATCGAGCTATTCCTCAACCCGATGGTACATATCTGATACAGTTCGAATTGCCCCGACCAGGATATATACAACTCGAAATTCGCGATTTGCTAGGCCGTACAATTGAATCTTCACAAGGACAATTTACTGCAGGACCCCAACAAGTGCGCATCCTCACCAGTCGTAATACAGTGGCATCAGCTCTCTACGTATACACGATCTATTTTGAAGGGCATGCCTATTCGGGCAAGTTGGGGAAAATGCGCTAATGCTTCTCTGTGGGCAGCCCTGGATTTTGCAACCGGGCAAATAGCTGCCCGCATCCACACAAAGATTGGGTACCCTTTTTATGAAAAAAGCGAGGCTTATATGCCTTACAATGGGTGCCATTTTGTAGCATTGGGCCATGCAACCCACACTTGCAGAATTCAGAAAATACTACAACACCGCCCTGTACCCCGAACTGGTGCGCCTCGACTACGAGCGCAAGCGTTTATTGCGCTACATAGGCCTATCAGTTGTGTTGATTCTACTAGCCATTGTCTTTGCCCAGGTAGTAGGCGAATGGCTGGTTACCATGTTGCTCGTGGTGCCTGTAGGTACTTATTTCAGTTGGTTGCTCTGGCAATACCAGCAATATCGACAGCAGTTTAAGCCTTATGTGGTGGGGCTCATTTTGGACTTCCTCGATGAAGATCCCAACATTGGGCTACTACACTACGATGCTACTAAATACATTCCTAAAGATATCTTTCTAGCTAGCAAGTTATTTGAAAACAAAATCGATCGCTATGTAGGCGAAGATTACATTAGCGGCACATTGGGCAGCCTCGAATTTGAAATGAGTGAACTCGGTGTATACCGATTGGGGCGCGTGCGTAATTACATGGAATGCATTTTTCGAGGGGTATTTCTCTATGCACGTACCTCTATGCCCATTAGAGCCAATCTTTATTTGATCCCCCAGCATCGGAAGCAGTACATGTCACGTACTTTAAACAGCTTGTCCCGAGAAGGCCTGAACGACGTAAGTAATGAACTATCTAATGAAGCCTTTGTAGAAACATTTCTCATTTTTGCCGACCGAAATACGCTATTGCACAAACTGCTGCTTGAAGAGTTACAGAGAGAATTGCTGTTGTATATTGAACAGACGGGCAAGAAAATTTACTTTTCTTTCCACAACCAAAAAATCTACATAGCCGTTTCCCATGACAAGGACCTACTTGAACCCCCTCTATTTTCTTCAGTAGTGAGTTTCGAACTGGTCCGCGAATTTTTTGAAGATGTGCGCTTACTACTGCGTCTTATTGAAATATTAGACCAAATTGTATAGAAACATCATCCATGCCTAAATTGTATGCACAAGGTGGTTTTGCCCTCTACGGTACGCAAAACAATTGATAGAATGCATTCCCGCAGCACCGTTTTAATTAAGTATAAATAAAGAACGTTCAGCCATGATAAAACACATTGGCACAATAACTGCCATAATACTCGGGCTACTTGCCCCATTTGTGCTTACTGCCCAACTGGAAGCATCACCCTCGACTATAGTAGCCACTACTGATGACTCATTGCGTACATCTCTACTGTACCGAATAAGTGGTAATGGTCTTAATCACCCTTCTTGGCTGTTTGGCACCATTCACATCATACTTGAAGACGATTTTTTCCTTACCGAAAACACGAAAAAAGCCTTTGAACAAGCAGAGCGCATCGTGTTTGAAATCGATATGAATGAAATGATGGGTTTTGGCGCTCAACTAGCGCTTATGTCTAAGGCCATGATGGACGATGGACTCACCCTGCGCGATTTGCTCAGTGAGGAAGAATATGCACTAGTCAAAGCTCATTTCGAACAAATAGGCTTACCTCTTTTTCTCTTCGAGCGCTTCAAGCCCATGTTTCTCACCGTATTTGCTGCAGATACGAAAGGAGCGCCACCTTTTAGTCAACCAGACGGCATGGTCTCATACGAGATCGTACTCATGGAAATGGCGCACAAACAAGGCAAAGAAATTGCCGGCTTAGAGACTGCCGAGTTTCAAATGAGTTTGTTTGACAGCATCCCATATGAAACCCAAGCAAAAATGTTAGTCGAAAGCATCCGACAACAAAATGACAGTACTGCAACCGACCTATCGCAACTATATGAATGGTATAAGCAGGGCGACATCGATAAACTGCAACAATCCATCGAAGATGACGAAATGGGACTAGCTAATTACGAAGACCTCCTCCTGATCCAGCGCAATGAAAGTTGGATTCCCATCATGGAACGCATGATGCATGAAAAGCCCTCTTTCTTCGCCGTAGGTGCAGGGCATCTGGGGGGGCCAAAAGGTGTGATCAATTTGTTGCGACAAGCTGGCTATCGAGTCGAACCTGTACCTATGGAATGAGCTGTGCCACTGAGAGTCAATCGCTACTTGCTGATGTAGAGGCGACGGACCAACTTGATAAAGTTTTTCGCTACTTCCTTCTTATCAGGCCGAGTCCATCCAAAAGGTACAGCTATTTCCTCAATCAAGTAGGTCTTCGCCTGCTCGAACGAAGTGAATTGATTGAGACGAGCTATAGTCTCGTCAAAAGCTCTTTGGTCACCACCAAAAAGCTCATTAATGGTGAAAATTCGTTCGTTAATCCCCATAGCCCGGCGCAAATCCTCAATGGGTAATTCCTGGAGTTTTTCAGCTAACTCTCGAGCAGGAGGGCGTTCAAATAGCACTTCCACTTCCTCATCTGATTCAGAAGCAATAGAAGCAGGGGATGCCGTGTGGTCAGAAGACGCAGCGCCATCAGTTGGTCGAGATACCTCCTTGTTTTCTTGTTCAATAGAGCGAGATGCCTCTGGCTGAGCTGATATTTGTTTGGGCTCAGGCCGAATCACCTCCACTTCTCGAAGTTCCAAGCCCTTGTCGGAATCGAGAACTGCCGTAGGCTCATCCAACAACACATCGTATAAGCGGCGCACATAATCGCGCATCAAGTCGCGCTCCACATTCGTCAGCTCATCGGAAGAAAGGCGCATCGTTTCATAGAGCTTATTGATCTTTGCCAATAGTATTCCTGCTTTGTGTAGATCCATTATCAAGTCATATTTAGGTATAGGTACACTTAAAGTACAGCGTACAAATGTACAAAAGAGCCCGTAGGGTACGAAAATACAGCTTCATACATAACACATGCCCCGCCCGAATCGCGATAATGCCTATGCCTACCTAACAGGTAACTGGCTTCTCGTAATATTTGCCACATTACACATTTCCTGCCATTCAATTGCACAGCTACTCCTAATTTTGGCGCGCCAAAGAGCACCCATAAAGCTCGAAAACTGCTTGAATAAAGTCATTAAAAACAAAAGTGTTCGTTGCAGCTTTTCATCAAGCCGATGGCCTGATTTCAATTGGAAATACATACCTAAACTTCATCCCAAATGTTTCTGGAACCCCATTTCAAAGGACAACGCAGCGGCTGGATCGAGGTAATTTGCGGATCCATGTTCTCTGGTAAAACCGAAGAATTGATACGCCGGCTCAAACGTGCTAAAATTGCCAATCAAAAAGTAGAAATATTCAAGCCCGTCATCGACAAACGCTACAACGAAAAAAAAGTGGTCTCGCACGATGAAAACTCAATCCCCGCTACCCCCATCAAACACGCTACACAACTACTCAATTGCACCGAAGGAGTTAGCGTAGTAGGTATTGATGAAGCCCAATTCTTCGATATGGAGTTACCCGATGTGTGCCAAAAATTAGCTTTGATAGGTAAACGCATCATTGTGGCCGGCTTGGACATGGACTATCGCGGGCGACCCTTTGGGCCCATGCCCCACTTATTGGCCGTAGCCGAATACATCACCAAGGTACACGCCATTTGCCAACATTGCGGCAATCTAGCTACCCACTCTTATCGCCTCACCCCTAATGAAGATACCGTGCTGCTAGGCGAAAAAGACCTCTACGAGCCTCGCTGTCGAACTTGCTATCACATGGGGCCCATTCTCGATCTCAAGCCTAAGCAGCAAAGCCAATAAATGTTATCTATTGTGAGCAGCTTCCCATTCCTGACGCAAACAGCTATATAAAGCCAAATCGTGAAAACCATCTGCTAACTTAAGCGACTGGCGCATGATTCCCTCAAATTGAAAACCCAAGCGCTCAGCCACAGCCCGCGAACGTTGATTGTCCGCCGGTGTCCTGATTACCACTCGATTAAGTGCCAAATGATTAAAGCCAAAATCGAGCACAGCCGCCACACTGCGCGTCATAATGCCTCTGCCCTGATAATACTGTGAGAGCCAATAGCCAATTTCCGCACTGCGGTGGTCCTTGTCAATTGCATTGATGCTGAGTGAACCAACAATTTGCTCTTCATACCAAATAAACCACGTAAAGCGCTCGCCCTCTTGATGTAATTGGATGGATTCTCTGATAAACTGTTTGAGGGGTATGACCGTACGCGTATGCACTACCCAAGGTAGCCAACGCCCCAGATAAGCGCGCTCGCTGTCCACAATGCGAAAGACCTGTGCTGCATGCTCAAGCCGCACAGGGCGCAATACCAACTGCGAATCGCAACAGATCGTTGGTGGGCTCAAACCCATTGAGTTGACGCTTTTTGTCGCCTGACACTGCAAAGCTCACCACGTACATGTACATGTACTACTATTTGCAGCAAGGTGTTTTTCTTTGCAAAAATCAGGCATGTGGTGAAAATTTTTAAACTTCGGAGAGACGTACCAATTAAATTTGCATGGCTTTTGCAAAAGCGCATAAAATGCATTACTTTACCCTTGAGAAAACGGAAGTATAACAAACATACCATATGGCCATCATTATCTCTATGCTCAACCACAAAGGAGGGGTTGGAAAAACCACCAGTGCAATAAACATTGGTGCCGGCATGGTCGAGTTAGGCAAACGCGTTTTGCTTATCGACTTGGATCCCCAAGCCAATCTCACTGTGTCATTGGGTGTGCCGCGACAACGCTATACCATCTATGAAGCGCTACGTGGCGAATCTGAACTAGTTCCGTACACTGTGCGCGAAGGGCTTGATGTAGTCATCTCCACGCTTGACTTGTCAGGTGCCGAAATGGAACTGATCAATGAAGCGGGGCGCGAATTTATCTTGCGCGAGCTATTCGAATCCATACAAGAAGACTACGACTACATCATCATCGACTGCCCCCCCTCACTGGGGCTACTCACGCTCAATGCGTTGACCAGTAGCGACTATGTCATCATTCCACTCCAGACCGAATTTTTAGCCCTGCAAGGGCTAGCTAAGATCAAGCAAGTAATCGATAAAGTGCGCTTTCGGCTCAACAAAAAGCTACAAATTGCAGGCGTCATCGCAACGATGTATGATAGCCGCAAAGTGCTCAATCGCGACGTAGTGGAAACCATACGAAAATATTTCGGGGAAAAGGTGTTCGATACGCTGATTCGCGACAATGTCGCCTTGGCCGAGGCACCTGCCCAAAGAAAAGATATCTTCCAGTACAGCCCCAAGAGCTCAGGTGCAGAAGATTATCTCAACCTGTGTAAAGAAATTTTGGCACGTACGGAAAAAAAAGTTCCCGTATAATTAGCCCTTTGTTCATTTGCAAATTGCACAACCTTGAGCAAGAAAAAATTCACAGAAGGGCTCGAACGCGTCTTCGGCGACATGGATGCATCCACTAATGAAACCGAACGCGTCATCTTCATCGAAGAAGAGGAAGTGCGTAACTCCGACGACGAAGCTAAGGAGAAGCGCAAGCGAGCCTCTTCGCGCAAAAACTTTATCTCCGATCTGGACAGCCTGCTGAGCCATGCTCTTGAAGATGCTTTCGAGAGTACAAAAACAGAGCCCGAACAAAAAAATACGCAAACCAAAGCCACTAAGCCTTGGCGTACCAAAACGCCCAAGAAAACACTAAGTGGTCTAGACGCGCTCATCCGGCAGACAGTGCGCGCCAGTAAGGTGGAAGTAAACCGGCATGGGAAGGTCAGACGTGTGACCTTTACCTTCCACGAAGAGCACCTCGAGAAGCTCAAAAAAATTGCCCAGCAAGAAAAAGTCTATCTCAAAGACATCGTACAGGAAATCGTACAAGAATTCATTCGAGAATACGAACAAAAAAAAGGCACGCTCAACTAACCCCTAAGCTGCTAAGCCATCGAAAATACATAATTTCGCACAGACAATGAGCCGGATTTACTTCCGGCTCTTTCTTTTCACCTTAGTGAAAACCTGAATTGGTCATGTGTAAATTGCTGGAAGGAAAGATCGCTGTAATCACTGGTGGTTCGCGCGGTATTGGTGCGGCCATCGTACGCCGTTTTGCCACCCATGGTGCTCAAATAGCCTTCACTTATCGATCATCAGCAGCTCAGGCCGAGGCCTTGGCTTCAGAACTCACCAACACTTATGGCGTAAAGGCAAAAGCATGGCAGTCTGATGCCAGCTCGTTTACCCAAGCTGAATCTCTGATCAAACAAGTACTGGACACTTTTGGGAAAATAGACGTATTGGTCAACAATGCCGGCATCACGCGCGACAATCTCATGTTGCGCATGAGCGAAGCACAATGGGATGAAGTAATCCAGATAAATCTCAAATCGGTATTTAACCTTACCAAACACGTGCTACGCCCCATGCTCAAAAATAGAGGCGGTAGCATCATTAATATCTCATCAGTAGTTGGTCTTTTCGGCAATGCCGGTCAGGCCAACTACGCGGCATCTAAAGCTGGCATTATCGGTTTTACCAAGTCGATTGCCAAAGAAGTGGGCTCGCGCAACATCCGCTGCAACGCCGTTGCCCCCGGATTTATCGAAACAGAAATGACTGATCAGCTAGATGAAGCTACGCGCAACGCTTACCTAAGTGGTATTCCCATGAAGCGCTTTGGAAAAGCCGAAGAAGTAGCTGACACCTGCGTTTTCCTTGCTTCCGATATGGCCAGCTACATTACTGGACAGACGATTAGCGTGTGTGGCGCGTTAAACACTTGATGCACAAAATCCAACATAACAGCACGCATCGCAGAATTATGCTGTGGTCATTACTGTTCATGGTAGCGACTACGGCATTCATTTGTTCGCCCTGCATCTATACGCGCTTTGCTACCATTGCAGATGTACAGTACGGAACGAGCACTGAAGGAGTACGCCGCCCCGGTGGCGGACGTTCTTGCTGCCGCCAATATCTCAGCTATGCACCAGACACAAACCACATAGACCACACACCTATCAAGTATCTGCGTCTGAACTTTCACATAATGAACTCGGCCGATAGTAGCCGCAATTTCTCCGAAGCAGAAGGACGCCAATACGTACACCAACTATTGCATTATGCCGCTCAACATCTAACCCATAACAAGAAAATGTTTTTGCCCCTAGGCAATACCACCCCAGTGCTACCCTTGCGCTATCGCTATGTGCTTACTCCCGCTTTTCACGACGGAGAAGACGATGGCATCTATTTCCACTATAATGACAGCCTTTACTACTATGTGGTCAAGGGCAAGTACAAAAACAACTACAAGCGCGATGTAATTGCGCGTTATGGCATAGGCACCGATTCCATCATCAATGTATTTCTCATGCCACATCACCCCGATAGCATTGCCTCGCCCACCTACAAGGGTACTGGATGTGGCATTGCCCTGACAGATGCCGTAAAAATCGCGGGAATATTTGAAAACCAAATCCCCCCATGGGAAGCCAGAAAAATGCTCAATCACGAAATTGGCCACATACTCGGTTTGGCACATACCTGGGCATCTAACGACGGCTGTGAAGATACACCTCTAAATCCGGGTTGCTGGATACGCACCGAAGAGCCCCCATGCGACTCACTGGCCTCCAATAACGTAATGGACTACAACGTGTACCAAAATGCTTGGTCGCCATGTCAAATTGGCAAAATTCACTATGCTTTATCACGCCTACATGCACGCACGCGCCGATTTGCCCAACCTCGCTGGTGTGTCCGACGCGAAGAAGCAACTATTGTCATCCGTGATTCGGTACATTGGAAAGGAATGAAAGACTTGGAAGGAGATCTAATCATTGCATCGGGTGGCATCCTACAAATCAGTTGCAGGGTATCGCTACCACGAGATGCGCGCATTACCATTGCACCCGCTGGTAAGCTCATTCTCGACAACTGCACCCTACATAATGCTTGTGGTGACGAATGGGCAGGTATCAAACTACAACAACACGGAAAGCAAAGGGGAATTGTGGAGTATAGAGGCAAACCCCAAATAGAAAATGCTCGCCATTGGCTGAGCCCCCCTGTCAATTAAGCGAAAAGTTAGGTACAGCTTCTGAATGGGTATTGTAAAAAGTCAGTATACTCACACGTACTTGCATATACGAGGAGAGCGGCAGCGTCGCAATGTACTCCAGTACAGCCATCTCCGAGGTGGCCTGAAATACAGCCCACAGCCGAGAATGTTCGAGTGAAAGTGCATAACTAAGCAGTACACCTTCTTCAAACAACTCAGTAACACGTGCTCGTTGTTCGGGTAACAAATCGAGAAATTCATCAGATAACTCTTCGGGCAGCCTAAAAACCACCATAAACTGATAGGTGCGTTGCATAAAGCCAGTATTCGAATTGGTTTGCACGGCTAAAGATAATGGAAAACAACATGCCATATTGATACAAGTGGCTTACATTGATCATTTTTGCAGCCAAATAGCCTAAGTGGCTCAAAATACATTTACATGAAATTGTTCACAGACAATTTAGTCAAAACATATGGCCGGCGAAAAGTCGTCAAAGGCGTTTCTATCGAAGTGGCACAAGGTGAGATCGTAGGACTGCTCGGCCCTAATGGAGCCGGCAAAACGACCACCTTTTACATGGTAGTAGGCTTCATAAAGCCCAACGAAGGGCGTGTTTTCCTAGATGAGGAGGATATCACCACTTTACCCATGTACAAGCGAGCCCGCAAAGGCATCGGGTACCTGCCGCAGGAGCCCAGTGTATTTCGCAAGCTCACTGTAGAGGACAACATCCGAGCCGTGTTGGAAATGACTCAGCTCAGTTGCGCACAACAGCACCAACGCCTCGAATCGCTTATTCAGGAGTTTGGGCTGGAAAAGGTGCGTAAAAGTCGTGGCGACATGCTCTCGGGTGGTGAGCGCCGGCGTACAGAAATCGCTCGGGCTTTGGCCACCGACCCCAAGTTTATCCTGCTCGACGAGCCTTTCGCAGGCATTGATCCCATTGCTGTAGAAGATATCCAATACATTGTGGCAAAACTGCGTACCAAAAACATTGGCATCCTCATCACCGATCACAACGTACAAGAGACACTGTCCATCACCGACAGAGCTTATCTCATGTTTGAGGGATCCATTCTAAAGGCAGGTACTGCCGAAGAGCTAGCAGCTGATCCCATGGTGCGCAAAGTATATTTGGGTCAACAATTCGAGCTGCGCAAAAAAACAATTGACATCAAAGAGTAACCTGAGCTACCTACAGCTTAGGATAAAAGCACAACGCACTTGGGAATGAATGGACCACTGGCCCCATGGTTTGAAAAAGGGACGCTGGAAGCTGGTTGCGACGAAGCAGGGCGCGGCTGCTTGGCAGGGCCTGTAGTAGCCGCTGCAGTAATTCTCCCCATCGAGTTCGATCATCCACTACTCAATGACTCCAAGCAGCTAAGTACTGCCCAACGCAACACACTGCGCCCTATTATTGAGCGCGAAGCCATTAGCTGGGCAGTAGCCCGTGTCGAGCCTCGAGAAATTGACAAGATCAACATTCTACGTGCCTCTTTTTTGGCAATGCATCGTGCCATCGCGCAGCTGCACCCTCAACCTCAACTACTGCTCATCGATGGAAATCGATTTGCACCCTATCCCACCATCCGCCACATATGCGTAGTGAAGGGCGACGCGCGTTTTAAAAGTATCGCTGCAGCTTCCGTGCTGGCAAAAACCCACCGAGATGCAATCATGTGCCAGTTGCACGAGCAATATCCGTATTATGGTTGGGCACGCAATATGGGCTATCCTACACAACAGCACCGACAAGCGATCAAAAAGCATGGGCCCACGCCCTGGCACAGAAAATCATTTCGCCTCTTACCTGAGCAAGGCCGCCTATTCGAAGAATAGGCATTACACTTTCCACACACGACTATAAAATCCAAAGGCACGTGCATTACAGCATGCACGTGCCTATTTCGTTTGCCTTTCGCTTTACGTCAGCCAGCTTCCAAAGCTGCTGCACCACCTACAATTTCGAGAATTTCTTTAGTGATTGCTTCTTGCCGTGCTTTGTTATAGCTAATGCGCAGCTCGTGCAGAAGCTGATTGGCATTCTCGGTGGCATTGTCCATAGCCGTCATGCGCGCACCATGCTCCGAAGCGTGCGTATCGAGTAGGTACTTGTAGAAAGTGGTGCGCAATATGCTGGGTACCAAGTGTTGGAGCAGTTCCTCCATATTGGGTTCGAAGATGTAGTCGGCGCGGCCTTGCTGTTCTTGTGTCGCTTCTAAAGGCGGCACAGGCAACCATTGAGCAATGAGTGGATATTGCGTCACGGCATTTTTGAAGTGGCCATAGGTCACATCTACCCGATCATATTGCCCCGATTCAAAAGCTTGCATCAGCCGATTAGCCACTTCTGTAGCACTGTCAAAGTTTAGCTGTGCAAACAACTCAACAAAATCAGTAATGAAGTGAAGCTTGGGGTAACGCTTGGCAAAGTACTCATATCCCTTTTTGCCTATTGGCAAAAGAGTAAGTTGGCCTTGCTCGTACAGCGTGGCATAGTGTGCTTCTATATGTTGCTGCAGGGCCTTGTTGATATTGGTATTGAACGCACCACATAGCCCTCTATTGGAAGTCACAACCACCAAACAGACGCGCTCCAGTGGGCGCACCTTGCTGAAAATGCTCAAATCGGTAACGCCTTGATCCAAGTTCGAAAGGACGTTGCGCAGCATTTGCTCCTGTTTGTCGGCATAAGGGCGCATCTGTTGTATGGCCGATTGCGCGCGGCGCAACTTGGCTGCCGCTACCATCTTCATCGCTTTAGTGATCTGCTGCGTATTCTGTACCGAGCGAATGCGTTGCCGAACCTCTTTGAGACTTCCCGACATGGGCTAATAAGTTATAAGGTGATTGAACGTGTATGGGGCAAGGGGTTGGCCAAAGCCCGCCCCTTACCTACACGAAGATTTTATCAGGCTTTAAACTGGTCACTCAGCTCTTTAGCCAATTGCTCCACTTTCTGTAATGCCTCTTCGGGCAGCTTACCTTGGCGGAAAGCTTCCAGCACATCTGGATGGAGCTGCTCGAGCTTGAGCAAGAACAATTCTTCAAACTCGCGAATTTTCTCTACAGGTACATCCATCAGCAAGCCTTTGGTCCCCAAGTAGATGATGGCCACCTGTTTTTCCACTGGTACGGGTTGATACTGGGGCTGCTTCAAGATCTCTACATTGCGCTTGCCCTTTTCAATAACGGCCAAAGTAGCTGGATCGAGATCAGAGCCAAATTTGGCGAAAGCCTCCAATTCGCGATACTGGGCCAAGTCGAGTTTCAACGTACCTGCTACCTTCTTCATCGACTTGATCTGAGCAGCTCCACCCACACGGCTCACAGATATACCTACGTTGATGGCAGGGCGCACCCCAGCGTTGAAGAGGTTAGACTCCAAAAAAATCTGACCATCGGTGATAGAGATGACGTTGGTGGGAATGTAGGCCGACACGTCACCTGCCTGCGTCTCAATGATTGGCAAAGCGGTCAGAGAACCGCCTCCCTTCACAAGGGGCTCACCGTTTTCATCTTTGGCATTCTTGAGCGCCTCGGGCAGGTTGTTCATCTGACGCGCGATCTCGTCATTGGCAATGATCTTAGCAGCGCGTTCTAAGAGGCGCGAGTGCAGGTAGAACACATCGCCCGGATAGGCCTCGCGACCCGGTGGGCGGCGCAGCAATAGCGACACCTCGCGGTATGCAACAGCCTGCTTCGATAAGTCGTCGTATACGATCAAGGCAGGGCGCCCCGTGTCGCGGAAATATTCGCCGATAGCAGCACCTGCAAAAGGTGCAAAGAACACCAGTGGTGCAGGGTCAGCAGCCGAAGCCGATACGATGATGGTGTAGTCCATGGCACCGTGTTCTTCGAGCGTACGTGCCACGTTGGCTACCGTAGAGGCCTTCTGCCCCGAAGCTACATAGATACAGTATACTGGCTCGCCGCGCTCGTAAAACTCGCGCTGATTGATGATGGTGTCTATGGCAATAGCCGTTTTGCCCGTTTGGCGGTCACCAATGATGAGCTCGCGCTGGCCTCGCCCAATGGGAATCATGGCATCGATGGCCTTGATACCCGTTTGCAAGGGTTCATTCACGGGTTGGCGATAAATCACACCAGGTGCTTTGCGCTCCAGCGGCATTTCGTAGAGCTTTCCTTCAATGGGCCCCTTGCCGTCAATGGGTTCACCCAAGGGGTTCACGACGCGGCCCAACATGCCCTCGCCTACATTGATCGAGGCAATTTTACCCGTACGGCGCACCGTCGAGCCTTCTCGTATGTGGTCGCCAGGGCCCATAAGTACTACCCCTACATTATCTTCTTCAAGGTTGAGTACCACAGCTTTAACGCCCGTTTCAAACTCGACCAACTCACCAGCACGTACTTTGGTGAGGCCGTACACGCGAGCAATACCGTCACCAACCTGCAGTACGGTCCCTACCTCCTCCAGCTCAGTAGCGCTTTTGAAGCCGGAGAGTTGTTGCTTGAGTATTGCAGATATTTCATCGGGTTTGACATCCACCATGGCGATGCATTTTTTGATTGCTTGAAATAAAAAATAATGAGTCGGCTTCCCCGGCTCCCCGTGCAGCGGCGGAGCAGAAGGAAGGGCCATTTATCAACTCGCAAAAATTTGCGAGATGTACAGGTTGTCGCGAAACTCTTTGGCCAGCAACTCGAGTTTGTGCTTGACGCTGGCGTCGTACAGCAAGTCTTTAAACTCTACCACAAAACCTCCAATGATGTCGGGATCTACTTGTGTGATGAGCTCGACATGCTCGTTGGTGTAAGGGCTTTGCTCCAGTTTTCTGCGAATAGCTTCGAGCGTCTGTGGCGTCAAGGGCACCGCTGAAGTGATTTTCACTTCCGAGATGTGCTTGACTGCCTTGTATTGCTCGGCAAAGGCCTTGGCGATCTCGGGCAAATAGGATTCCCGAGACTTGTTGAGCAATATGCGGATGAAGGCCATAGTGAGCTCGTCGAGCTTGCTTTCGAACAGTGCACTGAGAATGGACCACTTCTTGTCTTTGTGGACAATAGGGCTTTTGAACAACAGATATAGCTCGCGCACTTTCAAGGCTGCTACCAAGGCATCCATATCTACTTTAATGCGCTCGAGCTTTTGCTGCTCTACTGCTAAGTCGAGCAATGATTTGGCGTAGCGCGTAGCAACTCTTTGTACCGACATATTTCGTATTGTCTAAGTGGCGGGTAAAACGACGCCAGTTTTTGAGTATATTAGTTCAGCTCGATTTCGTCGATCAAGCTCTTGACAAAAGCTTCTTGTTCTTTGTCGTTTGAAAGGTTTTTGCGCAAGATTTTCTCAGCAATCTGAATAGCCAGCAAGCCCAAGTCGTTCTTCACCTCTATCATGGCAGCACGTTTCTGATTTTCGATCTGTTCCTTAGCTTCCGTCACGATGCGACGCGCTTCTTCTTTTGCTTTCTCTCTGGCCTCAGCCACCATCTTGTCACCAATTTCTTTGGCTTCTCGCAAAATGCGCGAGCGCTCCTCGCGTGCCTGACGCAACAGCTCTTCGTTTTCGGCTTTCAGGTTGGCCATCTCCTCGCGTGCTCGCTTGGCCTCATCGAGTGAGTTTTGGATGTCCTGTTCGCGCTTTTTCAAAGCCCGCACAATGGGCCTGAACGCCAGCGAGCCCACCACTACCCAGAAGAGGATAAAAATCACTGTAGACCAAAAAAGCAGCCCGATATCTGGCTTGATCACGGAAAATTCTGAAAGGAAAATCATTGGCTCAGCAGTTTATATCTTTTTTTACCAATAGTGCTTTCGCAAAAAAGGGGACCGGCACAGCAGCCAATCGCTCTGCCACCGGTCCACACATCTCGATTCTTAAGCAGTCAGGTACGAGAGAATGATGGCAATCAGCGCGGCACCTTCAACCAGTGCGGCCATCAGAATCATGTTGGCGCGAATGTCGCCTACGGCTTCAGGCTGACGGGCAATAGCTTCCATAGCCTTTGCACCGATGTTGCCAATACCAATGCCAGCGCCGATCACGGCCAAGCTCATACCAATTGCTGCAATAGATCCACCCATGACAGGTTGTGTTTATGGTAATTAAAAAATTCGTTTCTTTTTTACTCAGCTATACACATCAATGGTGCGCCTCTTCAGTAGCCGCCCCTAGATATGAGGCCGTAAGGATCGTAAATACAAATGCTTGGATAAAAGCAACCAATAGCTCGATAGACATCATAAACATCGTCAGCAAGGTGCTACCCACAGCGGCACCCAAGGCACCTCCTACATTTTCGCCCGATTGACCGAAAATAAAAATGAGGCTGATGAAAATGATGATCACCATATGACCTGCCGTAATGTTGGCAAACAAACGCAGCATCAGCGTCAGGGGCTTGATAAACATGCCGATGATCTCCACCGGAGTCATGATGAACAGCAGTGGCTTAGGCACACCTGGCATGGCAAAGATGTGCTTCCAATAATGTGCGTTGCCATTGATGTTGACGACAATGAACGTGATGATCGCCAAGGCCGCCGTCACAGCTAGGTTGCCCGTTACGTTCGAGCCACCCAAAAAGGGAATCTGCCCAAATAGATTCAGTCCCAATATGAAGAAAAACAGCGCCTGTAGAAAGGGCAGAAACCTTTCCCACTTGTCGCCCAAAAAGGGCTTAGCCACCTCGTCTTGAATAAACACAAAGATGGGCTCCACAAACGACTGCAAGCCTGTGGGCGCCTGACCATCGCGCTCTTCGTACTTGCGCGCTATGTATACAAACATCCATCCCAGCAAAATGGCCACCAGGATCATGGATGCCACGTTCTTGGTGATCGAAAAATCGTAAAAGGAAGTGATACCCCCACCAAACATCCCAAAATCGGCTGTACTCTTGTGCTCTGTCTCAAAAGCCTGCCCTTCATAGCACACATAGGCCACCACTTTCTTTTTGCCATCAGGAGTGGCTACCTCCTCGTGAACAATGCCATCGATCTCCACCTCGCCCATGGGGAAGTTCGGATCTTTGATGCGCTTGACTACGCCTTCGTCGAGTACATAGCGCTTGTAGGCCTTATACCCATTGCCATGGTGACCAATTCCAAACTTGCTCGACATAAACACCGACCAGCCATCCTCCTTGGAATATAGGATGCACGGCAAGGGGAAAGCCCATGGGCCAATTGTGTACACGTTGGCATCAGAGATGTGGTGATAGGCCGTTGCAGCAGGATCAAAATCGCCCGATTCGCCATGGCTATCTGCATGCGCACAAAGGTCTTCGTCGGCATGATGCGTTTGTACCTCATGCTCGCCATGCGCTTCATGCATCTCGGCAGCATGGGCTTCTTCACTCTGATGGTTTTCATGAGACTGGCCGAATGTCGCTCCATCCAGCGCCCAAAGACAGGCTACAATCAACAAAATTCGACGCATGCTAAGTAACCGTTTTCAATTTTAGCCAGGCACCTCTTTCAAAAGACGGCGCAAAGGTAGCGCATAGCCTTGTTTTAAAAAAAACCATATCACAACTTTATGCACAACCCGCAAAGATGGCTGTAGGCCAAGCACATCTCAAGGCGTTATCCCTACGCGCGCTCACGACAACCAAATTTCATTTGGCAAACGCAAAATTTGACAGGGCGAAAAAACAAAAATAAATGAGCATTTTTTCATGAATCAGAAGGCATACATCTGCTATTTTGAAGCAAAAAAAAACTGCAATACAATATTCAACGCAACTCAACGCAAGGCCTACCAAGAGACTGCCAGTTGTTTCACGTTTGTGCGCAGCACTAAGACGAAACCTGCAGCATACTACCTTTGCATCAAAATGCACTTCATGCCCGCAGCACTTTATCTCATTCCCACCCCCCTTGGCCCGGACAGTATGCACACCATTCCACCTTATGTAGTGGAACACATACATGCATTGCGTTATTTTGTCGTGGAGCGCGCACGTACAGCGCGACGATTTATCAAAGCCACTCATCCGCCTTATGCTATTCAGGAGCTACACATCGAAGAGCTCAACGAGCACACACCACCTGCTCAAGTAGCCAGCTTGCTCACACCTTTGCGCCAGGGACATGGGGTGGGTTTGCTTTCAGAGGCGGGTTGCCCAGCAATAGCCGATCCTGGCGCCCAACTAGTACGTTTGGCACAAGCAGAAGGGTTGTCCGTAGTGCCACTGGTAGGGCCCAATGCCATACTGCTTGCCCTTATGGGTTCGGGTTTCAACGGCCAGCAGTTTTGCTTTCACGGCTACCTGCCACGTACACAACGCCAGCTCGTGCGGCAACTGCGGCGCTTAGAGCAGCAAGTGCACCGTATGGGCACCACGCAAATTTTTATCGAAACGCCTTACCGAAACCACTCGCTATTCAAAACACTTATCACAATGCTATCCCCCCATACAGCACTGTGCATTGCTTGCGATCTGACTTTGCCCACCCAATGGATATACACCCGTACAATTGCTCAATGGCGCACGCGTCCCCCTGCCGATTTTCACAAAAGACCTGCAGTATTTCTGTTGGGCCAATAACAGGTTAGATATTGCTTCGACGGTGCGATTCAATGAACTACTGACACAGAATCTACGCGTTGTTGTGCCACCACTTCCTGATGATATCGAAATAGTTTGCGGTTCATGCGGGCAACCATTTTTTGGGTATGGCGATGCGTAGCATCCGGCACGCCCAACAAGGCATCCAAGATAGCTGCAGGTGGATAACGGCGTGCATAATACGGAAAGGGGCGCTGTAAGCGCTGTTTTGCACTATCATGGATAATCATGGCTTCCATGCTACTACCTGCCTGAGCATCAGTACGGCCCAATGCTGCAAAATAAACAGCACCGTTAGTAGGCAGTGGTACCGCTGCACCCTTAATGTCGCGTAAGGACAAAGCTTCAAGCGGCCTGCTCCGCCACTCATCATCAGTCACAAAAGCCACTTGGGAGAAGCGGTAGGCATCGCGGAAGGCCGATTGCAAAGCCGATTGCAACGTGGCCACCTCTTGGCGCGTATCGCGCAATATGCGACTGAGTCGATGGCGGCTTCGGTCAGAAAGTTCGGGCGAGGACAACAGCCGTTCCAACTCAGCAATCTTTTTGTGTTGAGTGGGCAACACTACGACCAACAATCCCTCTTTGAGCCGGACGATGTGTTGCATCGCCGAATACGGCTGCCCTTCGAGTACGGCCGATGGCACGAGCATGCCAATAAATGCAATCACTTTCCACACAGGTCGCATCACTCATTTTTTAGTTAAGTAGGAAAATTCCCTATGAGATGGTGAGTGGCAAAGCTACACTAAAGACATGGCACGCCATCACCTTACATAGCAAGCGATTTGCCAAAGTGCAAAGTGCTACACACCACCACAATGTCAAACTGCGTGGTCGTACTCCTGCATGAATGCTACGTCTCGAGTGTCATTCGCCTTTGAAGTAGTCCTTCATTTTTTCGAAAAAGCTCTTTTCTGACTTGCCTGGGCTAGGCTGGAAATGAGGCATTGCACGCATTTGTTCGAGCAGTGCTCGTTCCTTATCGTTGAGTTTCTTAGGCGTCCATATATTGACATGGATCAGCTGATCGCCACGTCCATATGATTGGACGGAAGGCAATCCTTTGCCCTTGAGGCGAAAAATTTTGCCGGCCTGCGTGCCTGCTGGAACCTTGATCTTTACTTTACCGTCCAATGTAGGCACCTCTACTGAAGTACCGAGCGCCGCATCAGCAAAATTGAGGTACAGCTCATAGATGACGTTCATACCATCGCGCTGCAGATGTTCGTGTGCTACTTCTTCTACCGTGATGAGCAAATCGCCTGGTGCCCCGCCTCGTACGCCCGCATTGCCCTTGCCCGACAGCGAGAGTTGCATGCCTTCTTCTACCCCAGCGGGGATTTCAATATCGATGGTTTCTTCACCCATGACGCGGCCTTCCCCCTTACACGATGGGCAATTGGCTACTACCACGCGGCCACTGCCGTGGCAAGTGGGGCAAGTAGTTGTAGTGGCCATTTGACCGAGAAAAGTCTGGCGAATTTGCCGCACCTGTCCTGCTCCCCGGCAGGTAGTACACACCTGCACAGAACTACTGTCTTTGGCACCACTACCGCCACACTCCTCGCAAGCTACCTGCTTTCTGACCTTAATGCGCTTGGTTGTTCCTTTTGCGATTTCCTCAAGGGTGAGCTTGACCTTCACGCGCAGGTTGGCACCGCGTTGTCCTCGCGGCCGACGCCGACGCGTGCTCCCACCAAAGAACTGTTCAAAGGGGCTGCCGCCAAAGTCACCAAAAATGTCGCTAAAGTGTTCGAAGATGTCTTCCATTGTCATGCCACCGGAGAATCCGCCTGCACCACCCTCTAGGCCGGCATGGCCGTAGCGATCGTAACGGGCTCGTTTTTCAGGGTCGGAAAGCACCCCGTAGGCTTCAGCAGCTTCTTTAAACTTCTCTTCAGCAACTTTGTCGCCGGGATTGCGATCGGGATGATATTTCAAGGCGATCTTTCGATATGCCTTTTTGATCTCCACTTCTGTGGCATTGCGCGAAATGCCCAGTATTTCGTAGTAGTCTTTCTTGGCCATGTTTGTCCACTAGTTGGAGTGAGTCTTATGAGTCTTAATTATCTTGACCTACAACAGTCCCTAAACAACGATCACACTATCCTGTATCGCCCTTTCACTATATGCGAAACCAGCCTGAAGTAGAGGGGCAAAATTACTCCAGGCTGGTATCAAATGGCATTTGCAAAGCAGGTCGCATAGTTCTCCTCATATGCTTCTGTACAAGCATATGCTTTTTTGTATTTGCACCTCACTTGCCCACCACTACTTTGGCATGGCGGATAATCTTGCCTTTCAATTTGTATCCTTTTTCCACCGTATCAACCACCTTTCCCTTCATTTCTTCAGAGGGAGCTGGCACTTCCGAGATAGCTTCATGCTCGTCGGGATTAAAGTCTTGCCCCGTACTATCCATTGGCTCTAGCCCTCTTGAAGCCAAGGCCTTGTACAGCTTTTGATATACCAGATTCACTCCTTCGCTAAATTGCTCCTTACTGTCGGGCGCCTCAGCCGAAGCTTTTGCCCTGTCAAAATCGTCCAATACGGGCAAGATAGCTGTCATTGTGTCGCGTGCAGCTTGATCGATGATTTCAGCCCGCTCCTTGAGCGTGCGCTTGCGATAATTGTCAAATTCAGCCATCAGCCGAAGATACTTGTCCTTCAACCCAGATACTTCCCGTTTTAGTCGTTCGTTTTCCTCTTCCAATTGTGCTATCGAATCTTCTATTTTTTGATCATTGTCAGCGACTTTCACATCATCCTTAGTTGCTTCTTGTGCTTCATCAGTAGCAGCAGACGATTCCATAGCATCGGGCGTTTCAACAGTTATTTTCTTTTTTTCTTTATTACTCATACGGCTCGTAATTTTTTACACTCTTTGTAGTTTTTATCAATATGCTTGCCATATAAGGCGCTGCGCCATTTTGGCAGTAGCCCGGTTTTACAACAAAAAACATTCGAACAGGTTTGGCAAAAAGACGCTACCAACTGACACGCCAGCAAGCCATTCGGAAGCTCGAACGCTACTGCGCCTATCAAGACCGCTGCCACCAAGAGGTGCAACGAAAGCTCAATGAGTTAGGTGTATGGGGAGCAGATCGCGATGCGGTGATTTGCCATTTGATTGAGGAAGGATTTCTCGACGAAAGTCGCTTTGCGCGATCCTTCGTGCGCGGCAAATTCCGCATAAAGGGCTGGGGACGACCACGGCTGGTGCGCGAGCTAAAAGCGCGCAACATCTCTGAGTACTGTATTCGCCAGGCCTTGACCGAGCTCGACGAAGCTGAATATCGAACCGCAGTGAGGGCACAACTACAGAAAAAGTGGGAACAACTCGCAGATATGCCGCTGGCCCGACGCCGACAAAAACTCTACAGATGGGCTCAAAACCGTGGTTATGAGCACGAACTCATCCAATGTTTTTTCGAAGAAGTAGCGCCTTAAACGCTCAGATCGCGCTATTGCAAAAGGTGTAAAAAACGCCATCTATTGATTGATGGTGCGAGTACTCCTTCACTCTTTCGGCACTACAAAGGCTGGGCCTGCATCCCCTTCAAAAATCTGTACCAAAATGTCGTTGAGCAAGGAGCCATTTTGCATGCGAGGCTCTACAAAGTGGTAGCGCTGAGGAAGGTGATATACCTTTTGCGCGCCTTCGAGCACTTGCTCCGCTCGTGACAACAACCCATCGTGCTTGTCTTCTATCACATATGCATACACGGGTTCTTCGCCCAAACATGCCGGCAAACAATCGTAAAACGCTTCATAAGGATCGCTGGGAAATTGTTCTGTACACAGAGAATAGCAGGTCGAATAAGATGGCACCCAAATGGCCAATTCATAGAGATTCACACTATTGTCCGACAAAACGTGTACCAACCATTCGCTTTCCAGATATTTGTTGAGCAGCAAGCAGCGCATGTCTTTGGCCACCTCCTCATGGTACTTCGCTATCGCATCGATTTGCTCAAACATCAGTTGTACGTGCTGCTGAAGTATCGAGGAAACAGCCCCCACCAACGCATCGGGAGAATCTGCAGAAATGCCGGAAATTGATTTTTTTAGGTTGTTCAAAAAGCCATTCAGACTGCTGACTACTGATTTAATCAAGGCTCTTTTTCGCCTGAGCTTTTTGACGTTGGACAAAAACGCTTCACAATCGCCTATTATATTGCCGAAAGGACTCAAATTGCTAAAGTAAAAGGCATTGAGAAATCCCGAAAGGGAATAATCTTCCACCGTGCCATAGATAACGACATAAGGCACACTGCCCGGGTTTTGGTTGAGCTGGTCAAGCACTGGGCTTTCCGGAAACATGGGGGCATACAAGTGGGGTGAATCAGTCAGCTCCCCCAACCAATTGTCAAAAGATTCGATTAACGCACAGTCACCCTCACAGTCGAAAGCCTGCTTCATCACTTTTAGCTGATCTACAAAAACTCGCGCTTCACTTTTGCCTTCTGGCTCCTCCAATGGCTTCACCGCCCACTCCAATACTCCCGAACCATAATTAGGGACGCCCAATAACACCAAAGCGGACACATTATCGGAAATATTGGCTAACTGTCGGGCTACCAACCCTCCGTAGTCGTGTGCCAACACCATTACATCGTCATAAGGAGCCAGATGCCCAGCAAGCTCCTGGGCTGTCTCCTCGACCCCCAACCAAGGCTGATAGATGGTATAGGGAAGTTCATCACCTATGAGATCAACGAGATCATATCCTTGGAGTTGCATCACCTGAGGCGCAATCCCCCATCCTTTACTCATCGTTCCCAAACCATCAAGCCAAAGAGTATTCCTACTTTGATAGGCGTATAGTGGTAGTGCTGTGCAACACCCTATCAACAACAATAAGGACCACACAGCTACACTACGGCTAAGCATATGCAACATGCTTCTTCATTTTTGTTTTTTTAACCCAATACATTTTGATTTTTTTCATCAGTGCGTGCAGTGCCCCGATTACTACTCTATTATTCTATAAAAAGATTGGAAATCTCAGCTACGCGATGAAAAATCATCCGTTTGCCTGTGAGTGGAGAGTCATAAAAGGTGCGAAACCAGTACAAATAAGGAGTACCTGAGCTATTGAAGATAAGCCGCTGGCTATGATTTAAAATTCCATCGGCATCATAGGCATCCATGCCACACACTACTTGCAATTGCTTATCGACAACCCAATTGACATAGCCTTGATTGTTCACTTGCTTTATCACTGCAATCCGATTATTCACATGGGTAAGGGAAAGGCCTAGTGATTCCATACTCGTCAACAAGGCTTGAAACAAAGTATCGGATACATATGTACGAGGATGCAGCTGATCGATAAACATTTGCCACCAGGCCGTCTCCTCATCGCCTTGCCAGCCATTAGCTAGTTCATTACCTTGAGCATCAAACCACTGCACATCACCCCTGGAAAGCACTATGCGATGTACGGGATCATCGGTACTCATGCCTACAAGACCTAAACTTCCTTCGGGATATTGGGGCTCATTGTCGGCATACTTTCGCTCGATTACGCCACTCGTCAGTCCATTAGCGTCAATAGCAAATGATACGCGCCAAGATGAGCTAATGGGAACGCCCATTGCGCGTTCAGTCAAAGGCACTAAAGCAGTATCGGCTGCTTGAGCAGGGCCTACAAAGTGCCACATGCGCATGTCTAGCTGCACACACATCTTTTTTCCCTCACACAGCCCCTCAATTGCCCATTTTGGAGAATCAAATGTCCCTCGGCGACAAGAAAGACAACTAACAAAGACGACGAGCAGAAGTAGCGAACGCCACATCGAGATGATCATAGGGTTAATGCAGTTTTATAATTCAAAAAAATAAATACACCCTCAAACCACCGCTGCTCAGAACCTCAGGCTACAGCATACAATGGGGCAATTATACTGTCATACCCAAATCGCCTCGAGCACCAGCACAGCCCCACGATAAATTGACGCTGTTCTGCAAAACAAAAAAAACACTAAAAAACCAAGATTAATACAATTTTTTTTTAAAAAAGTCAAAACAACCAAAACAAAACAGCGCCATCGGGCTTGAACCCCGATGGCGCTTTGGCAACCCATCTATACCTCTCGTATAGGATACGGTGTATTATTGTTTAATCAGCTTGCGCACAATTGCAGCCCGATCAGACTGGATCTTGAGGAAATAGACGCCTGCTGGCAAATGTGACAGATCGAGTGTGCGCGCTTCATTGCCTCCAGTGAGGAACTGCGCATCGAAGACTTGGCGCCCATCGACCGTACTCACGGTAGCTGACAAGGACAACACTTCATCAGCGCGAATGCTTAGCGTTAGCTGTCCGTCGGTGGGATTGGGCCATACTCCTAAATGGAAGTCAGGCGCTACTTCTTCGGTATTGGTAGGGAAAGCCGACTCGACCAATGTGCCCTTCCCCTCGGCGGTAGCACATGCCTGGTCGCCCTGGTCAGAAGTGACGCATGCCTGGCCGTTGTAGCTTACTAGATCCATGAACTCCACGTCGTCTACAAACCAGCCCAGTCCACCTACTTGCTCATCGGTGCCAAAGCGGAATCGCACGTGAATGTCTTGGCCAATATATTCGCTCAAATCCACATAAGTAGGGATAAACTCGCCGCTATTGCCAGAAAAGGCTTGCATATTGGGGACGACAAAAGTGCCGTAAGCGATAAAGCCCGGATAGCCATTTTTAAACATTTTGTCGCCCACCTGTTGCCAGGTGTTGCCACCATCGGTAGAGATGTCCACTACCCCCCCATCAAATCCGGCCTCTGTTTCGTAGTAGTGATAAAAGCGCAGCGTGGGCTGATTGCCATCTACGGCATAAGGCACCAACAGCTCGAGCACTTGTCGGCTCTCGCCTTCAATGTCTTCTACGCCCCACGAATAGTCGGGGCTATAGCTCAGGGCATCGGTGATCTGCCAGATGTTGGGGGCCGAAGTGCCTACAAAGTAATAATCCCAATTGTCATCTGCATCTTCGTTGGGTACATCGTCGAGAAACTGCGTGACGCTGTAGTTGGCCGGATCGCTCATGAGCTGATAAGTAATCGTTTGCTCATCCTGATAGGCCATTGTCCCTATATCAAAGATCACCGTATTGCCATCTACTGTAGCTGGCACGTTGGCCGAACCTTGCTTGAAGATGGTGCCATCGGGGATTTCGTCGGTAACCGTGACACCGGTAAGTGTTTCTGGCTTGTGATTGACCACTTGGATCGTCACATCAATATCCTCACCAGCTTCGATAAATTCCGTCATCTCTTTGCTAATCTTCAGCTCGGGCACACATAGAGGAAAAGGCTCAAACGACTCGACCTGGTCGGCAGCATTATCTGTATCGCCTTGGTCTGCATAATATCCCAAGCCACGTCGTGCAAATACTTCCCAGATAAGACATTGGTTGGCACCGCCGAAAAGAGCCTCATCAGCCGCCAGGATAGCATTGCGTCCATCCACAAAGCCCGGGTTACAGGGTTGATTTTTCAGGCCTTCGAAGACGAGGCGCACGGCCATGTTGTTGCCACCGGTGCCGTTGTACCAGTCGGGATCATAGCCATACTCCTCGACAAAAGCCCAATACAAGTCCCACAACATATTGGCCCATACTTCTCCCACAGCATGTACTTGCGTATTGCCCGCCACATCGCCATACGTCAAAGGGCTAATGCTCATATCAGTAGAATATGGATAGCGACGGATGCCTCGCCCATCATTAGGTTGACGCATGACAAAGGTGCCCACGCCTCGACGCTGGCTGCCCACATCACCAGGGCGCACTGAAGTGATCAAAGACATGAAGTCACTCCACCCTTCACCCATCTGCTCGGCATTGTTTAAACAAGCTGTAGAAGGCCCACCAGTTAGCCGCGTAGAAATGCCGTGGCCATACTCATGCGCAATGATCCCATTATCGAAATCACCATCCAACCTTTCGGGGCCACTCTGAGGTGGTGCTAACAAAGACACTTCGAGTCCTTGCCCTATATATTGACGAATGGTTTGACAGTCTACACTCGAGATAAACACCACGGGAATTGTCACTGACCCACCGTCTGAGCCAGGTGCCATGGTCACAAGTGCATCTTCAAAATTGCAGATGATCACACCTATGGCTCCTTCCTGTTCAGCTTTTAGAGCTTTGGTGCCAAACTGGCAACCACCCCGATCGATCAGGGCAATTTTTCCATCTAGTTCATCGCCGTTCAAGATTGTCTCACAGCCATCGGAAGCTAATGGTTCAAATATGCCGTCATCGACTTCCACTACCTCGCCCGTCACGGGCTGGTCAGTGATGGGTGCTCCCCATCCACTTGCGGTACCAGTTTCATACAGTCCTGCTACGGGTGCAGGGGCATTAACTGTGAGAAAGCGAGCACCGGCGGTGGTCCATACAAACATATTGATAGAAGCCGGACTGCCATCGTTGCTATGACTGTAAAAAGCATTGTTCGTACTCCCAGTTTCTGCACCAGATTGCGCACGAGCAATGAGTGGATCGCCTCCGATACCCCCTCGGCCATAAGTATTCTCTTGAAAATTACCTGCTGGCTCGTCAAAGCCATAGTGGTAAGCCAGATCGTGAATGACATTGGCCATGTAAAACAAATTAGTTACAGCGGCATCAATCATAGAATCAGGCTCGGCATTGTCGTCGTAATAAAAATCGAAAATTAACTCAGGACCGCCATCGGGCTCGTCGCCTGAGGAAGTGCCGTTGTCCTGTCGATCCTGGTAAGCGTGCACGTTGTTGCCACGAGTAATGGTGTATTCTGGGCCTTCTTCACCATTGGTGTCATGCCAACCATAAGGCGAAGCGAGCGAATCATGTGGGTTGACCACTAATGAACGGGGGCCATGTGCAGGGCTCTCTAAGGGAATAGCAAAGACGTTATACGTAGCCCCGTCAGTCACTACTACAGGTGCGGCTTCTGCTTGTTTTTGTATACGTGCTACTGCAGTTTCAGCATCGCTGCGGCTTACGCCACCTGCCCGGCAATAAAGCGTCCAATTGTCTTTGTCGAGTAATTGGCCATCAGTTGCATCGATGCGCATGCTCCATTTGTCGTGGCTATTTACAGGGGCCAGCAATATATCCCAAGCCAAGCGGACGCTACCATCTTTTTGTGGTGCCCATACCAACTGGGCATACACCTTTTCGCGTGTATCATCTGTAGCTTCAAATACAAAACGATGAGGGCCTTGCTGCTCCCACAAACGCAAATTGCCTGTAGGCGCCAAGTCGAGATGCTGGAAAGCTGCCGTGACTGCCTGCTGAGCTGTCAACGTAGGCGTAGTCGTATTGACTTTTTCAGCCAGATGTGGCACGAACCGGCGCCCTACAAAAAACACCTGTCCCTCCTTGTCGATGTTGAAATTGTTGATGGCATTGTACACTTCAATACCTTCATAGCGCTGTTTCAAATACACGCGCGTAATACCAGTAGTGCGATCGGTGTACCAGTCACTTACAATCACATCGGCAATATCTTCTGGGGTATAGCCCCATTCTTTGTGATGATCGTTCAAGTAGCGCAAAGCTACTTCTAACGCAGGATGAGGCCCTTGGCCTAGCAGCGGCGAAAATGCCAGCATACATAATGTGCACACGGCCCACAGCCGGGAATAAACAGATTTCATACGATGAATATTTTGTAACCAGAAAACAATGCCAATGGTCTATTTTTCAGGTTCGCACCGATTGGCTTTTCGGCTTGTTAATCACGAGTATTGCCTCACCACGTGGCCAACAAAGCTATTGATTTGATCTCGACCATAATTGACCTTTTGACAAACAATCTCAGCATTTACCAGCCAGCTGACAATTAAAAATTCTTAAAGTCAGTCGCGCGCCCAAAATATTGCCATATATACGTCAATTTACACATCGTTCGTTATTCAACGATAACTCTCTCCCTGTAAAGACTTGATTCGATTTCTCAAATCCGCATACTGCAAAAACCATATCATACTTTAGGTGAATGCTACGCTACAGATACATCATATTACGCTCGTTTTTTGCATCATGCTAATAGCCACACACTCACCCCATATAAACTATGCGACCTACCGTATATATCAGTGCTGCAGTGCACAGCAGGCGCCTCCAATGGACACTGCATGTGCTCTTTGAGCGCATTCTGAAGGTATCGTGGCAGTTGCTGCCCGAACATACGCCTTGGCCATCCTGTGGCTTACGCATTAGCTATGGCACTGCGCGCGTAGATGCACACCTACACATTCCCGAGTCGGGCTTTTTGCGCGAAAGCAGCATCCGCCCCTTTACGCCTGACTGGAGCAAATGGCATAGTTGCCCCATCCTATTCCCTTTGGAAGGCCCATGCCCCTTCGATCTGTTTGCCGCAGCGTTCTTCTTGTTGAGCCGCTACGAAGAATACTTGCCCTTTCAGGCCGATGCTTTTGGTCGTTTCCCTGCAGCTGCTTCGTGGGCAGGCAAACAAGGACTTTTGACAATCCCACTGGTCGATTGGTGGGCCGATCGACTGCGACAATTAGCCCAAGCCCGTCTACCTCGCTTTTCCTGGCCGAAAGTCGCACGCCAGTGGCAGCCCACTTGTGACGTCGATATGGCATGGGCCTGGAAACACCGTCCTTGGTGGCGAATGTTGGGTGCGATGTGGCGAGAAGCATGGCATGGGCAACTGCATCTTTGGGTCGATCGGTGGCGCACCTTGCGCGGCCTCCAGCCCGATCCTTTTGACACCTTCGAACGCATGGAGGCCCACTTTCGGCAAGCCCCGCGACAGCCCTATTTCTTCCTACACGTAGGGCCATGGGGTTGCTATGACAAAAACATTCCTCTTCGTCATCCTGCCATGCAACAGCTCGTACAACAACGGCTGGCTTTCGCCCAAATTGGGCTCCATCCTTCTTGGCAGCAAGGGCAACATGCAGCAGGCATCCGTCGTGAGCAAGAAGCGCTCCAACGAGTTTTGGGGCGAGCCATCGTAGATAGCCGCCATCACTACTTGCGCATCCGTTTGCCTCATACTTATCGCCAACTTATCGCAGCAGGTATCCAACGCGATTGGTCTATGGGGTTTGCCGATCACCCAGGATTTCGCGCCGGCACCGCACACCCTTTTCCTTGGTACGATCTGGCTCAAGAGCAAATCACCTCTTTAGAAGTGATTCCCCTTATCGCCATGGATGTCAGTTGGAAGCAGTACTTGAGTTTTAGCCCTGATCAAGCCCTGAAGCACTTGCGCACGCTTTGGGATCATCTCAAACCGGCAGGCGGATTGCTGACAACCCTGTGGCACAACAGCTCTTTACCTCCTGCTGTTGGGTGGCAGGAATGGGAAATCGTCGCTTTCCCTCCATGGCTCAAACAATCAGACCATCACCCCACTACCTCTTCTGGCCAATGTAGGAAATAAAAAAAATCAGAAGTTATTTTTTGTTTAAAACAAAATGTTTTCAATTTTTGTGCTTGAGTGGCGATTTTTTTCGAAATGCTATAGTGCAAAGACCGCCATATAGCACTAAAAACAAAGTGATTCCACAAAGACTTTATCCTTACCAACAAGTACATGTGAGCTCTGCAGGAGCAAGGACATCCCAACCATTTGACCATCGTACCTAACTTCGCAGCCCACAGGGCTAGCTACCATTAGGATTGAAAAGAATACTATGGCAAAAGCAAACGAACGCCCCAAGGGAGCGCTACACCTGAACAACGAGCAAGGCGAGCGTATACTGACGCTCAATGGCATGTATCAGGACTATTTCCTCGACTATGCCTCTTACGTGATTCTGGAACGAGCCGTGCCAGCTATAGAAGACGGCCTCAAACCCGTACAACGCCGCGTCTTGTTCGCCATGCATCAAATGGACGACGGCCGTTATCACAAAGTAGCTAACATCATTGGCCATACAATGCAGTACCACCCACATGGCGATGCTGCTATTGGCGACGCATTAGTCCACCTGGGGCAAAAAGGCCTGCTCATTGACACACAGGGCAATTGGGGTGATCCACGTACGGGGGACCGAGCAGCAGCCCCACGATATATCGAAGCACGGCTTACGCCATTTGCGAAAGAGGTCGCATTCAACCCACAGACTACGCGATGGCAACGCTCCTACGACGGTCGCAAGAAAGAGCCCATCACCTTACCCGTGAAGTTTCCCCTGTTGCTGGCCCAAGGAGCAGAAGGCATCGCCGTAGGCCTCTCTACCCGCATACTGCCACACAACTTCGTAGAGCTGTGTCAGGCAGCCATCCGATATCTGCGAGGCAAAAGCTTTAAGCTATATCCCGATTTTGACACAGGAGGCCTCATTGACATAAGTGACTATCAAGACGGACAACGGGGTGGTAGGGTGAAAGTACGGGCCCGCATCGAAAAAGTGGACAAACACACGCTGGCCATCCGAGATCTGCCCTACGGCATAACCACCGATTCCCTTATCGATAGCATCATCAAAGCCAGTGACAAGGGCAAGATCAAGATCAAGCGTGTGGTGGACAACACGGCCGCCGAAGTAGAAGTGCTGATCACACTTGCCCCAGGGGTTTCTCCCGACGTCACCATCGATGCACTTTACGCCTTCACTCACTGCGAAGTGAGTATTTCGCCCAATGCTTGTGTCATCATCGACGACAAGCCCGTTTTTCTGAGTGTAAGTGAGCTGCTGCGCCGATCCGTAGACTACACGCGTGAACTGCTGCGCCAAGAGCTTCAGATCAAGGAGCACGAGCTACTCGAAAAATGGCACTTTGCCAGCTTGGAAAAAGTGTTTATCGAAAACCGCATCTACCACCAAATTGAGGAATGCGAATCGTGGGAAGAGGTATTGGAAATCATCCCAAGAGCACTGAAAAAATACATAGCTACGCCTGCCGATAAACCATCTAGCTCAGACAAGCGCCTGCGCCTAAGACGCGAGTTGACAGAAGAAGACGTGGTGCGCCTCACCGAGATCAAGATTAAACGCATCTCTAAATACAACTCATTCAAAGCTGACGAGCACCTCCAGCAACTCGAACAAGAATTGGAAGAGGTACGCCATCACCTTGAGCACATCACTATATACACCATCTCGTGGTACGAACACCTACTCAAAAAATACGGCAAAGGGTGCCAACGCAAAACGCAGATTACCTCTTTCGAAACCATAGAAGCCGCCCAAGTAGCTGCCAACAACGTCAAGTTATATGCCGATTTTAAAGAAGGATTTATCGGATATGGCCTCAAGAAGAACGAAGGCACTTTTATTTGCGAGTGCTCCGACCTGGACGACATCATCGTATTTCGCCAAGATGGCAAAATGATCGTGACGCGAAATGCCGAAAAAACCTTTGTAGGCAAAGGGATCCTACATGTAGGTGTGTGGAAAAAGGGCGACCAGCGCACCACTTATCACATGATCTACACCGATGGGGCCTCAGGTAAATCCTATGCCAAGCGCTTTCACGTTAGTGCTATCACACGTGACCGCGAATACGACTTGACCACAGGTACTAAAGGCAGTAAAGTGCGCTATTTCAGTGCGCACCCCAATGGGGAATCCGAAATCGTGACGATTTCTCTCACTCAGGGGTGTCGAGCCAAAAAGAAGGTATTTGACTTCGACTTCGGGCAGCTGGCCATCAAGGGGCGCAGTGCCAAAGGCAATGTGGTGACCAAATACCCCATCCGAAAAATCACTCAAAAAGCAGTAGGCCCTTCTACTTTGGGTGCCCTAGAAGTATGGATGGACGAAGTGAGTGGCCGGCTCAATACAGAAGGACGTGGAGTCCGCCTCGGCACTTTTGATACAGGTGACCAAATTCTGACCATTTACAAAAACGGCACCTATGAAATCACTTTATTCGACCCGCTCAACCACTACGATGCCCCCAATGTGATGTGGATTGGCAAATTCGATCCCAATGCCGTCATAAGTGCTGTGTACTACGATGGACAGCGCAAGCGCACCTTCGTCAAGCGCTTTCACATCGAGGCTTCACGCATAGGCGAACGCTACTTGTTTATCACGGATCACCGAAGCTCCATGCTGTTATTTGCCACTACTGAGCCTACCCCCGTGGTAGAGGTCAAGTACCGAGAAGGAAAAAAAGGCGCCTGCCAAATGGTGGACCTCAGCACCTTTATCGATGTAAAAGGCTGGAAGTCCGTAGGCAACAAATTGGTTGAGGGCAAGGCCACTTCCGTAAAAGCCATAGCGCATCAGCTCTCCACTGACACCCCGCCAAGTGCCCCCAAGGAAAAACTCGAACCAGGTACTACTATAGAGTTTGAGATCAACAATTCCTCAAAAGGAAAACTCTTTTAAACAAGAGCAATCAGTATCTATGATTTTTTACCAAACTGCCGTTCATTTGCCCTGCCATTCGGCCAAATAAGATCCTTTTCTACCCAAAACACAACACGCCATGTCGAAATACGATGTGATCGTCATCGGTTCAGGCCCCGGAGGCTATGTAGCTGCTATTCGCTGTGCACAACTCGGCATGAAGACAGCTATTATTGAAAAATATGCCACACTTGGCGGCACTTGCCTCAATGTAGGTTGCATTCCTTCCAAAGCCCTACTCGATTCCTCCGAGTACGTGCATGAAGCTAAAGAAAAGTTTGCCGCGCATGGAATCAAGCTCTCTGGGCTTCAGGTCGATCTGAAGCGCATGGTCGAGCGAAAAGATGAAGTAGTGGCTCAGACGGTCAAAGGCGTTGAATTCTTGATGAAGAAAAACAAAATAGACGTCTATCACGGCTATGGCTCGTTTGTAGCACCCAAAGAGATCCAAGTGGCCAAAGAAGATGGCACCTCCGAAACACTCCACACCGATAAGGTCATCATCGCCACGGGATCCAAGCCCATTGTGCCTTCCGCCTTCAACTACGACAAAAAACGCGTCATTACCAGTACCGAAGCGCTCAACATTACCAAAATCCCCAAACGCATGGTCATTGTAGGGGGAGGAGTTATTGGGCTGGAGCTGGGCAGTGTCTTTGCGCGCTTGGGTACCGAAATTGAAGTGGTCGAATACATGGATCGCATCCTCCCTACCATGGACCTCGATTGCAGTAAAGAACTGACACGTGTGCTTAAGAAGCTGGGCTTCAAGTTTCACCTCAAGCACGCAGTACAAAGCATCAAAGCTACCAGCCGCAGCGTGACTGTGAATGTACAAGCACGTGACGAGGAGGAAGCTTTTGACATCAAGGCCGACTACTGCCTCGTAGCTATTGGGCGTCGTCCCTATACCGATAAGCTTGGCTTAGATAAGGCCGGCGTACAGATCGATGAAAAAGGCCGTATCGTGGTCGACGAGCACCTGCAAACCAACGTGGAAGGGATCTACGCAATTGGCGACGTAATCCGTGGCCCCATGCTCGCCCACAAGGCTGAAGAAGAAGGTATCTTCGTAGCCGAGACGATGGCAGGCCAAAAGCCCCATATCGACTACAATCTCATTCCAAGTGTGGTGTACACATGGCCTGAAGTGGCCAGCGTCGGCAAGACAGAGCTTCAGCTCAAGGAGGCAGGTATCCCCTACAAGGGGGGCAAATTTCCATTCAAAGCTTCGGGCCGTGCCCGTGCCAGCATGGACACCGACGGAATGGTCAAAGTGCTGGCACACAAAGACACCGATGAAATTTTGGGTGTACACATGGTAGGGCCACGTGCCGCCGATATGATCGCCGAAGCGGTCGCGCTCATGGAGTTTCGCGCCTCGGCCGAAGATGCCGGCCGCATCTGCCATGCGCACCCCACTTTTACCGAAGCACTCAAAGAAGCAGCTTTGGCTGCCACGGCCAACCGCGCCATACATATCTGATCTGAAACATCCTCACTCAATCAGAGCCACCTCGTGTGCTTGGAGCACTTCTTTGCTCGCCCCAGCACGGTGTACAAAAGCCACGAGGTAGCAATTGGCTTCATTCCACCCATTAGGCAGTTGATAGGTATAGCTACGGTTCAGCTCGCTACCAACTACTAAGACATTACCTAAAGATTCCCCTAACGCCGGCGTCAAGGTAGTGCGAAATACATGACGATGTACATAGTCGGGATCTTTACCCTTAGGTGTCAGCTGTACATCTACAATGCCATCTTCAGTGAGCAGGACGGTAAGCCGGATGTCCTCATCGCTCACCGTTTCTTCTACCAATACCGTAATGTTGGCCGTGAGTGTGCGCGCATTGGCTTGCCAAGAAGGGGTAATCCCTATCTTCACCACAGGCGGGTGAGCCTTCTCTTGTTCAATGTAGCCTGCCCATGAGCCCTTGCCCAGCTGGAGGATAGCTTCCCCATTGAATAGCTTGCGGTTGATGACGGCACTGGGATAACCAAATGGCTGCCCCACGTAGTTGAGTATCTGGTCGCCCTGTGGCGTCTGGAAGTTGTATTGGCTATCGTTGTAAGGATGCGAAAACTCACCTGCATGGATCGACACAGCCACCAAGCGCTCGCCGTGCAAGCTCAGCAAGTCCTGGATAAAGGCACTGCCCGCCGGGCAATTGACGCACCGCACCCCGGTAAATTCCTCAATGAGTACCTGGCGCTGCTGGTTCGTCAAATCATCGGAAGGGGTCGTCTCATTGGATTCGGGTATCACAGGCGGTATTTCGCTACAGCTGGCAAGCACACAGCATACAAGTACCGCGAAATACCAGACAAATAAGCAGTAGCTCGATTTCATCTAACAATGTTTTCCAAATTCAGAAAGAAGAATTTACGGTCACCTTCACACCGCTAAAAGCCGGCTCCAGCCGGCATATACCACCTGAGCACACTACACCCTCTACCTGCTTGACATAACTAATGGAAAAGCGGTTGGGCCCCTGCGTATAGTACACGTCTATGCGAGGATAGTGAATCGGCAAGGGGTTGCCTGCAGCATCAAATGTCTTTTGGGGCTGCACGTTGTACATGTCGGAAATGGTGAATGCCCAATGAGGTGCCCACGTCCATTCGAGTAGCGCAAAAGCCCAACTGCCATAATCTTGTTGCGTGGCCATGTACTGCCCTTCCACGCGAATGGCCTTACGGCGGCTTAGTTTGTACAGGAAATCAAAGTACGGCGTGATGGTCTGCACAAGCGGCACACCTGGTTTTACTTCATACACCTCCTGATTGTACTGTTGACGCTGTATGCCTGCGATCAGCTGCCATTGGCGCTTGTACTTATAAGTCATTTCAGCTACTAGCTCGCGATAGAGCAGCTCCTGTTCAAGTGTCGTAAGGTTTGAAATGTTGAAGTTGAATTGAAGCTTGCGGCTATGGGCATAGCGAAAATCAGCTTGCCAGGCGTATTCGCCCAAAAACTGAGTGGCCGCATTATAGCGCGCCGTGAGCCGATAAGTATTGACACGCGTCATGGGTGGCAAATAGTTGATCAGCCCACGGTTGGCTGACTCCTGAGGACGCGTGCGAAACTCGAAGTGCTCCGTGTACTTGCCCTCTATAGTGAGTCCCAATTTACCCTGTGCATAGCTAAAGCTCGAATAGATGACAGCACCATCAGCACTGTAATACTTGCCTACAAGCGTATCGCCATTGCTGGTAATGCGGGGAGCAAATGGATCAAACATCACATCGGCGCTTTTCCACGCTCCTTCCACATACCACACCACAGGTCCTGCAGTCAGCGTATTGTATAGGCTGACTGCATACGTATTGTAATGCGGCACAAAGCGGTCGGCCTCTTCGTAGGTGGCCAGCTCAGCTGTCAGCAAATTCACCGAAGCATCATCGATGGTACGGCTCACCATTCCGATGCCCGGCACCAAGGTGAGCGAGCTAGAGTCGCTTGTCCAAAAGCCGTCTATAGCCATAGCCCGTATGCTCGAGGCATACGCATCAAACTGTTGTTTTTGGCGTCCTGTAAAAGCACGAATTTGCCAATTGGGCGATAGCTGATAGGCCAACCGCAAACCGTACAGTGCATTGTCAATGGCCAGCGGTCGCTCTTCGTAAGCCCGAAAGACAATGCCCGAACCAATCTGATCGTAGATATAGCCACCAGTAAGGTCCAGCTTGCCAATTTGCTTGCGCAAATACCAACGCCCAATACCTTGATCGGTATAGCTACCTGTAGGGTTGAGCAAATTAGAGTTTTGAAACAGATCGAAGCGCACAGCTGCTTCAAAATCTCCACTACATGCATATACGAGATTGAGCCATGCATCAGCACCGTAGAGCTGGTAATCGTACTGAGGTGTGTTGCCCGCACCGATGAGAGTGTCTCGTATGAAGAAATTGCCATTGGCCTCCAGGTTACCCGATAGCATACCACGCTGTTGGGCCACAACTTGCACTGGATACAAAAATGCCCAATACAATGCCATATATGCTATGCACTGCAACCATCTTTTGTAAAAACACCTTATTTGTTGAAGTTTTATAGGCAAAAAACGGAAGTAAAATGGCCAATTACCCATAGGTTCGCAGGTTAACATGGCGTTAAAAATAATAGACAAATGCTTCGAATACCCCAATTTTGAGTGCTCTGGTTAGCACACCAAAAAACAATAGTGGCCTTTTACACGGGGCATTTCCCTAAAGCATGCTACTATGAGACTTAAGAGATACACAATTTTGAGACAGATTTTCCGAAACGCCTCAATGCGACTGAGTATATTTTTTGTATTAGCCAGTCGCCTAACCACATTTTCTGCTTAACTCATAAAACACCACGCCAATATGAAAACCTTTTTCACCTCCGCCCTTGTGCTATGCCTTGCTCTAAATGCTTGGTCTCAGAAATCCTTGCCCGATATCACTTTCCGAACCTTATATGGGGAGAACGTAGCAGCAAAAGAACTCACAAAAGGCGGCAAAATCGTCGTATTGAGCTTTTGGGCCACTTGGTGCTCTCCTTGTAAAAAAGAGCTCGATGCACTAGCCGACCTCTATCCCGAATGGAAAGAAAAGTACAATGTAGAAATCGTAGCTGTAACAATTGACAACCAGCGCGCACTGGCAAAAGTACCTGCCATGGTTACCACCAAAGGCTGGGAATACACCATTCTACACGGCGAAGAAAACAAAGTGCGCAATGCATTCAATTTCCAAACCATCCCTTACTCACTGCTCATCGCACCTGATGGCACCATTGTATATACCCACAATGGATATGTACCCGGCGATGAGTACGAATTAGAGAAAAAAATTGCGGCATTGGCCAAGTGACCCGCTTACATCCAGCATTCTCATTTTTCATCAAGCAACATATATCACCCCATGAAACACAAATGGATTTTTGTCCTCGCCTTGACACAACTTGCTGCTTGCGACCCTGCTACTTTGCGACAAACTATGGGTACCATTGTCGATCAGGGCCAACAACTCACCCCTTCCGAAATAGCTGCCGGCCTCAAGCAAGCCCTCGAACTGGGGATCACAGAAGGTGCCCAGAAACTCGCTCAACAAGGTGGTTACTTCAACAGCCCCTATCGCATTGATTTACCCCCGCCAGCGCGTAAAGTGGCCAATAAGCTGCAAAACGTACCGGGATTCAACAATATCGAGCAAACCCTGGTGGAAAAAATCAACCGTGGTGCCGAAGATGCAGCCAAACGCGCTGCCCCTATATTTAAGGAAGCAATCAGCCAGATGAGCTTTCAAGATGCCATGAATATTCTCATGGGTGCCGATACCGCTGCTACGGCCTACCTGCGGCAAGCCACCTGGCAACAACTCTACGAAGCATTCAATCCAGTTATTGTCTCGTCTTTGGACAAATTTAATGCACGCCAATACTGGGCCGACGCCGTCAATGCCTACAATAGCATTCCCTTAGTGGAAAAAGTAAATGCCGACCTGGACGACTACGTCACGCGCCAAGCCCTCGAAGGACTCTTCGCCATGGTCGCACTTAAAGAGCAACAGATACGTCACGACGTCTCGGCACGCACTACCGATTTGCTACGACGCGTATTTGCCAAACAAGACGGCCGCTGAGGCTGCTATATCCTGTATGCGCACAACCGCTAACCTTTCGGCAAAATACACGCCTTGACCATGAGCTAAACAAAGCTCATGGCATTTTTTCTTTTGCCAAACGCCCAGAAGCTATTACTTTCGGCCACACCGATAGCAAAACGCAACCATCATGTCGCTACGGCCCACCCCCATACACGACGCCCTATACGAGTACTTACTCTCGGTAAGCCTACGCGAGCCACCACCAATGCAGCGCTTGCGCGAAAAAACCCAATCACTACCTGAAGCCAACATGCAAATTGCGCCCGATCAAGCACAATTCATGCAACTGCTCATCCACCTGTTGGGAGCCACTCAAACCATCGAAGTAGGCGTATTTACAGGCTATAGTACGCTGGCCGTAGCCCTGGCACTGCCTCAGACAGGACATGTGGTGGCCTGTGAAATAGAAGAAAAGTGGCCACGTGTTGGTTTGCCCTATTGGCAAGAAGCCGGCGTAACTGATAAAATTGACCTGCGTATCGCCCCCGCTCGTGACACACTCACCTCCCTCATCGATCAAGGCCACACCAACCGCTACGACTTTGCCTTCATCGATGCCGACAAAGAAAACTACATTACTTATTATGAGCTGTGCTTGCAGCTAATACGCCCCGGCGGGCTAATTGCCATCGATAACACACTGTGGGATGGTAAAGTAGTCGATCCCCACAATCAAGAATCCGAGACAGAAGCTATCCGAAACTTCAACGCGCATCTACATAAAGATGATCGCGTCGAGCTGTCACTACTCACCTTAGCCGATGGCCTTACTTTAGCTCGAAAGTTGTAAAGGAAGTGATGCTATAATCACTACACAGTAGGCATTTTTCAGCTGAAAAAGTTCTCAGCATGAGCAAATCAAAGAAGTTTGACGCATCTAAAGCACCCAAGCCTGTTGGGCGCTATCCACACGCGCGCCGTGTAGGCAACCTCTTGTTCCTTTCTGGTATTGGGCCACGTGATCCTGAAACCAATGAAGTACCTGGCTTGAAGCGCAGCCCTTCGGGCAATTTTATCGAGTTCGACTTCGAAGCGCAGTGCCATGCAGTTTTCCGAAACGTACGCACTGTACTCGAAGCCTGTGGTGCCCACTGGGAATCCTTAGTAGATATTACTGTGTTTCTCACCAACATGGAGCGCGATTTCCACACATTCAACCGCATCTATGCGACGTATTTTCGCGACAACCAGCCATGCCGCACTACTGTAGGGATCACCGCATTGCCCACACCTATTGCCATCGAGCTAAAATGTATTGCAGTAGTAGAAGAAGACAAATAACGCATGCACCACATCCTCTACCAATAAGGGCAGTTCTACAGCAAAAGTTAGGCGATCAGCACAGCTTGTTCAGTTCCATATGGCAGGAGCCTCAAGGGCAAATTCGGGTATGCACACCTTGAATAGCCGTCCGTCCACTTGGCGCACCATTAAAAAAGTACCATACATTTTACCTACTGGAGTGGATAAAGGGCACCAGCTCGAATAACTATGCGATTCCCCTGGATCCAATATGGGCTGTTGCCCAATCACTCCTGGACCTTCCACCTCACGCCGCATACCTGCAGCATCTACAATGTGCCAATGGCGCCGCAATAATTGTACAGTGGCGTTACTATGGTTTTCAATGGTAATGTGATAAGAAAACACGTATCGCTGCAAGTGCGGCCGAGAATGCTGCGGCTCGTAACGAGCCACCACACTCACAGTAATGCCGAGTGTCGTTGCTTTGTTCATGTTAAAAAACACTATACTTTTAAAACAGGAACACAGAACAAATATAGCTGCTCCACACCAGTTGAAAAACTTTTCTGCATCTCAAAGAATTGGGTATCTATGCACCCCAGTTTTTTAAACATTGATACATTCCCCGATTTTAAATCACATGGCCTTATGATGCGCTGGACTTTTATCGCCCTTTCTGTAACACTTTGGCTAAGCTGCAATACCCACCAAACACCACCAGCAAAAAGCACCACTGATGATATATCTCGACAAGCAGACTCGCTATCTTTCTCAATCGACTATCTAATGGGACGGTTCAACCCAGCCACCCACCCCGACTTTGTGCGCATTGCACCTGAACACTGTGACAAACCCGACATGTTCCTGCGACGCGATGCCTACCATGCTTTCGTGCGCATGTATCGCGCAGCCCAAGCAGATGGCATCACCCTAATCATTCGCTCAGCTACGCGACCCTTTCAACATCAGAAGCGCATTTGGGAAGCTAAGTGGCGAGGCGAACGCTTAGTCGATGGTATGAACCTAGCTCAAGCGATACCTGACCCCGTGCAAAGAGCACTAAAAATTCTGGAGTACAGCTCGATGCCTGGAACCTCACGCCACCACTGGGGCACCGACATTGATCTTAACGCTTTCGAAAATTCCTACTTCGAACAAGGACAGGGTCAGCACGAATACGAATGGCTAGTAGCACACGCCCACGAATACGGATTTTGCCAGCCTTATACCGCTAAAGGGCCTCAGCGCCCCTGGGGCTACAACGAAGAAAAGTGGCATTGGAGTTACCGGCCCATTGCGCGTCAGCTCACACAACTGGCACGCACCCAACTGACCGACCAGATGATCTCCGGCTTCCAAGGTGCCGAAACGGCCCCACAAATTCAGGTGGTAAAGCGATATGTACTGGGCATCAACGAAGATTGTTTTTAGCCTACAATGCAGCGCCCTATGTGGAAGCAGCTTCTTTCATTTTTTCGCAAGCAACACAACCAACGCGAAGAAGAAGGCATGAAATATTTGATTGTCGGTCTGGGCAATATGGGACCCGAATATGAGTTCACCCGCCACAACATCGGCTTTGAAGTGGTAGATGAGTTAGCTCGTCGCTATGAGTCACAATGGGCACGTAAAACATTAGGCGATTTGAGTGCCATCAAATACCGAGGCCGTGCATTGTACCTGCTAAAACCCTCTACTTTCATGAATCGGTCGGGCAAGGCCGTGCGCTACTGGCTCCAACAACTCAAGCTCAAGCCCGAACGCCTGCTCGTCGTTGTAGACGATATCAACCTGCCTTTGGGCAAACTGCGCCTACGCCCTCATGGCTCTGATGGAGGACACAATGGCCTAAAAGACATCAATCAGGTTTTGGCCACCAACCGATACGCGCGCTTGCGCATAGGCATTGGCAACAACTTCCCCAAGGGCCGACAAGCCGACTACGTATTAGGCCGATGGACGGAAGAAGAAGCTCAACAGCTACCTGAAATCATCCAACGCGCCGTCGATGCCTGCCTTGCCTTTTGCACCATCGGCATAGAACGCACCATGAACCAATTCAACCAATAGGGAACTTATTGGATGCGCCTAAGACGTGCCCATACGGTCCCCTCAGTACTGATCCAGGAAAAAGCAAATGCACCGGCAGGTTCGAACCTCAACAACACTACCTGCTTGAGTGGTACACCTGCTGCTTTGAATGCCGCTTTCAAGGCTTTTTTTCTTTTGGCAAAATCCTTTGCTGAATCCGCCTTGAGTGCTAATACCAAGGCGTACTGGGAGTGCGCTTGCAACACGGGGGCCAAGGCCTTAAGCGCTTCGAAACTCTCTTGACTTAGCATATAGCCCTCAAAGCGAAGACGAGGCACCTGTTGAGCCACCGCAGCGCGCAGCTCCGCCAGCGCATCACGCGCTACTGTGTGACCAACAATCACCCGCTGCTTGCCAGGCACAGGAGCCACACTGACCGAACAAGGCATAGGTTTTAGACTACTGAGCCCATCGATGAGTAAGTGCCCATTGACGCCACGGCCAAAGTCGGGCGCATAGTATGCTTCAAGCGTCAGGTAGTGCACCCGATGCACGGGCTGCAAGATAAGGCGCTGGCGATGCCAACCATACCACTTGATCGGCTCGCTTACTGCCAAGATGTCGCCTCGCGCACACATCTCAGTATCATCACCCCAGATGCGCAAAATTACAGGTGTGACGAAGTTGGCCCGTTGCTTGCTCGAACGGCTCATACTCATATATGCTTTGGCTCGCCCCAAATACAAGTCGAGCTGATAGCATGTATCAGCACTGAGAGGATAGCGAAGGCGTTGCCCCAAGGCCTCATAAGTAGAGTTGTCGCGCACCACCATCCCCACGTAGGTATGGCCTTCGGCCGCTGGCAAGTCTACGCCAAAGGCCCCAGGCTGTACATCGGGTGGCGACTCCGTTTGGTAGCCGCAGTCCGTCCACTGGGCAGGCACTTTGCTAGGCGCAGCTTCGCCTTCAAACGAAGGATTGGCCAAAGGCACTTCACGCACCACTTGGGCATTTATTCCCAAAGACAAGCTTGCAAAAAGAAAAATGAGAAAGATATTGCGGCTCATCACGTGATTTTTGCCATGTATGCTACACAGCTCCAGGCCAAGACAAATTTTGGACCATCGCCCAAACATACAACTGATACATGAACAAAGAAATCCTCCGACTGGCAATACCCAATATATTGAGCAACATATCTGTGCCGTTGCTCAGCTCTGTAGACACGCTGCTCATGGGGCGCTTGTCGGCCGAACACGTAGCAGCGGTGGGCATTGGATCAATGATCTTCAACTTTATCTATTGGAACTTCGGCTTTTTGCGCATGGGCACTACGGGTATTACCGCCCAAGCTTTTGGTCGAAGGGCCCAAAGTGATTTAATGC
>Ga0256839_1000415_pt1 | contig 55261 bp, 48 predicted proteins | sample 354166metaG_FD_185968 | JGI IMG/M metagenome (GOLD analysis project Ga0256839, IMG submission 185968) | Hydrothermal vent microbial communities from Mid Atlantic Ridge, Atlantic Ocean - 354-166 | ecosystem: Environmental > Aquatic > Marine > Hydrothermal vents | place: Atlantic Ocean: Mid... | reverse complement strand
CGTTAGTCAATAATCTTTGCGACCACACCCGCGCCCACAGTACGACCACCTTCGCGAATAGCGAAACGGAGTCCTTCTTCCATGGCTATCGGGCCAATCAGCTTTACTTTCATGTTCACATTGTCACCCGGCATGACCATCTCGATGCCTTCAGGCAATTCACAAGCACCCGTGATGTCAGTAGTACGGAAGTAAAACTGGGGACGATATCCCTGGAAAAACGGCGTGTGACGACCGCCTTCATCTTTACTCAGAATGTACACTTCACATTCAAATTCAGTATGCGGCTTAATTGAACCCGGCTTACACAGCACTTGTCCACGCTCAACCTCTTCACGCTTGGTACCACGCAACAATACACCCACGTTGTCGCCAGCCTGACCTTCGTCCAGCAGCTTGCGGAACATTTCTACCCCGGTACATGTGGTGGTGGCCGTGTCTTTAATGCCGACAATTTCGATTTCTTCGCCCACTTTGACGATGCCCCGCTCGATACGACCTGTAACAACCGTGCCACGACCAGAGATGGAGAAAACATCTTCCACTGGCATGAGAAAATCACCATCAACCGCACGCTCAGGCAACGGAATATAGCTATCTAGCGCATCAACCAGCTTGAGAATCGAAGGGACACCAATCTCAGACTCGTCACCTTCCAATGCTTTGAGCGCAGAACCTACAATAACAGGAGTGTCATCACCCGGGAAATCATAGGCATCCAGCAATTCGCGGATTTCCATTTCTACCAGCTCGACAAGCTCTTCGTCGTCCACCATGTCGGCTTTGTTCATGTAAACAACAATGTAGGGAACACCCACCTGGCGGGACAGAAGTATATGCTCACGGGTCTGTGGCATGGGGCCATCAGCGGCTGAACAAACCAAAATAGCACCGTCCATCTGGGCCGCACCGGTAATCATGTTTTTGACGTAGTCAGCATGGCCAGGACAATCAACGTGGGCATAGTGACGATTGTCACTTTCATATTCCACATGAGCAGTGGCGATGGTAATACCACGCGCACGCTCTTCAGGGGCACCGTCGATCTGGTCGTAGGCTTTGAATTCACCGCCGTGCTTTTCGGCCATGACTTTGGTCAAAGCTGCTGTCAACGTGGTTTTTCCGTGATCAACGTGGCCTATTGTGCCTACGTTAACGTGCGGTTTATTGCGTTCAAATTTTTCCTTGGACATCGGTCGACCCTCTTCCTCTATCGAATATTAAGTTATGCCAAAAAAGGTTTAACTACCTGCTACCCGTTTAACGCTATTCAAAAATTGGGCCATCAAATAAAACAGCCGTACAAAAATAAAACTGGAGCTCATGCCCGGATTTGAACCGGGGACCTCATCCTTACCAAGGATGTGCTCTACCCCTGAGCTACATGAGCCGCTCACACCTGCCTGCCGCAGCCCCATCAGGGGAAACCTGCCACTACCGGCACTACCTGCCTGCCAACTGGAGCGGGTGATGGGAATCGAACCCACATAGTCAGCTTGGAAGGCTGAAGTTCTACCGTTGAACTACACCCGCAATTTAAAATAAGCCACACGCATCTGATTTCCAGAAATCATGCACTCATAACAACCTGAATCTGCCTTCTCCAGCCGCCAACTACAACACTTCTGACGACCTCAATGGTGGAGGGGGGTGGATTCGAACCACCGAAGGCGGAGCCGTCAGATTTACAGTCTGATCCCTTTGGCCACTCGGGAACCCCTCCCCGAAAAGAAGCGCGTAATCTTGCGTGATACGCCGCGCCGTGTCAACAGTCAGCCTTGCCTAATTGAAATAAGCCTGAACATCAAACAGCGAGAACCCTGCCACCCAGACAATCTGAAACAAAAACGATAAAAAAGTAAAAATGATTGACAACTTACTGTGCAGACAATGAATGCCTGCTGATAAACATGCCTTCCCTCCGCTGGCCATCCTTTCGACCAGCACCGCCCCAGCCAGCTGGCAACTTAGGACGTAGCACCTCTCCATTCCGTAAAAAAACCCTTCAGCGTCAACTTATTGTACTCTGGCATGCGACCATAACGTCAGGTTGACAGTGAATAATACACACTTATCTATCAACGCATACGTGGCCTGGATACCGTCAATTAGAACATAAGATTGAGTAATCTCTGCGGCCTGTCCCCCGGTTAAAATAAAGTCAAGTGGATATCCCGGAGCATCAGCGATGACATGAATTTTCGTGGTAAAACCACCTTTTGAGCGCCCTAGAACTTGGTCATGAGCCGTTTCCAAGTGGTATTGAGGTGCGCCAGCGGCACAAGCATGCGCGCGAACAATCGTGCCATCGATCATACTACGTTCCATATCAGAGTCACTGGCAAATTGAGCACGCATTTTAACCGAGACACCTTTATTTCCCCACCCCACAAAACGCTTATAGACGCTATTCCGCTGACCTCGATTGCTCGGCAAAATCGTCACCGAGGCCACTACGAAGCATCCAGAGAACGGTGTCTACAAATTGACGACAACTCTCTTCTGCCTCCATATAAACGGCCTTTTTCCCTGTCAAAAAATAAGGATCTTATGCCAATTGTTATATGACAGATTGGCGTTGCTCACCCATTAACCCTGTGAAAAAAAGAGATATGGAGTGTTACTCAGCAAATGTCAACAGAGCCTAGGATAACTTTAAAACATAGCGTGCTTTTAGAGAATTTTTAACCTTTTCTTTAATTGAAAAACTTCGGTTGAAATCTCTCTTGCAACATCTAAGACAAAATCAGTCATGCCAAAAAGAATGGATCCACTGAATCTTTCATCACCATTTCTTAGCGCCTCTGCTGCGTCCGTCATATCAGAGTGAACAAGACTGGCTTGCTCAGATAAAACAGTGATTAAAGCAATTTTTTGTTCCGCTTCTAATCTTGCTTGCCCAGTCATTACAGCATGGTCTACAGCATCACGTACATTACGGATGATTGAGTCATACTCGTTAATCACTACGAGAGAGCGACGTGTTAATGCGTTTAACTTGAGAACTGTCTCTTGGGTGGCAAAAGCAGGTTCTCTTTCAGCGCCCACTGATGGCCTTACGATCAAGGCAAAGCGTGCTGTGACATTTCCACCGTTACCGTCATTGGCTGTTACGGCCACAACACGATTGTCTAAGTCTCTTCCACTTCTGGTTGCGACGCCCTGGATGAGACCTGTACTCGAATCAATTGATAATTGCCTAGGCAGATTGCTTGCACTGTAGATCAAGTGATCACCATCATCGTCGTTTGCTATTATTGCAATGTTAATATTATCTCCTTCTGCATAAAACTGTTGACCAGGAGTGATTATCGTCGGGATTGTGTTGCCGATGGTCGCAGACTCCTCCAGACTTAATCGAAACCAGTTAATATTGACGCGACTGTCCTCAAAAACTAACCGTAACTCTTGAGTCCCTGCTTGCAAAGCTATGCCAGAGAAACTAGAGGTTTGATAAAAGGAGGGAAGGTTTGTTCTTTTTACTTCTAAAGGGCCTGTGATATCAACACCGTCTATTTCGAAATAGATGCGTCCAAAATCGCTGTCAGAACGGATTTCAAATTGATACGTTCCTGTGACCGGAATATTGACATCATATGCTAACCATTCAAACCGTCTTGTATTTGTGACAATCGCAGGACCATTGCTTGATTCTGCCTCATATTTGTCTACTTTCGTCAGATCAACCGTTTCATTTCGACCGTTATCATAATTTCCTTGGCGAAAGTTGTCATCATGGTAGCCCACTCCTTCGCCACCTAATTTATAATTTTCGGCTTCGACAAGAAGGATATTGAGTGGCGTAGTTTCGTTCACCCTCCATTCAAAGCGTGTTGTCACTTTTCCACCGTTGTTGTCATCCACTGCTACAGTGACCACGCTGCTTCCTGTTTCGGTGACTACACCCAGTATTTGGCCTGTACTTGAATCCATTGATAGCTGCGCGGGTAAACCGCTTGCACTGAAGGTTAGATCACCATCATTGTCGTTGGCATTGATGGCGATATCAATAACATCACCTACTGTATGGATTTGTGTGCCGGGGTTCTCTATAGTCAGGATTTCGTTACCAGAAATAACTGTAGGCTCGATTAGATTGAAACGAAGCCAATTAGTATTAGTACCTCGTTTATCAAATACCAGCCGTACTGTTTGACGACCAGCTTGTAAGATTATGTTAGGAAATCGAAAAGTTTTATAACGAGAGTTGCCGCCTGTCGAAGGAATGACTAAAGGGCCACTAATGTCAGCGCCGTCTACTTCAAGATGAATAAGACCATCACCAGCAACATGACGTCGAGCACTGCGAATGTTAAGTTCGTATGCTCCAGCGACAGGGACATCTATGTCATAGGCTAGCCATTCTCCAGCTCGCACATGCGATATTACCGCTGGGCCATTACTTGTACGAGCCTCTCTTCTGGGAACTCGTCTTAAATCAACTGATTCTCCGCGGCCATTGTCATAATTTCCTTTTTTACGAATATCTTTGTCGTGATACCCCACACCTTCACCGCCCAAATTATAATTTTCTGCTTCGATAAAAATGGTATTAGATGATATTGCTGTTGCACTTAACGGTAGTATCATCAACGCCATTAATGCTAAAGGGATATAAGAGATTTTTTTAGGGCTAAAAACTACACTCTTCATGATGATTTTCCTTATTTGTGAGTTTTTGAGTTTTTGAGTTTTTGAGTTTTTGAGTTTTTGAGTTTTTGAGTTTTTGAGTTTTTGAGTTTTTGAGTTTTTTAAAGGTATGTTCGCTTGCGTAAAAATTTGAAATAAGAAAACCCTTCATGAGTAATAATAGGTAACTTAAAGTAATATAAATAAATCACGGAACTATCACATTGAAGAAAAAATATTCGCCTTGTTAAGGCGTGGAAAATAAATACATTTGAAATCTGACACTCAACTTAGTGCTTGGACTTAACTTCGCTTCTTCTGATAGAGAAAAATAACTTTAAATTAAAGAAGTGGGGTGAATTACAATCAATTTTGGAAAAAAACGAATTTCCTAAATCAGTGTGTTTTATGAAAAAAATATTTTGTGGCACTTTAATCAATTACTGACTTAGGAATAAGTACGTAATAATTTCCCACTTTATGCAGATGGATTTATCACATAGTTAAATTGGCCAATCTCTTGTCAAATTCAATATTCGCTCGCCCATAAAAATTTTCCTGTTTCACAGCACAGCTGGCAACCAGCAAAGGAATGCTTAAAAAACGGATATCGCCTCGTAAAAACTGGCTGACTTTATCGCATTGAGTGGAAAATCAAATCATTGTCCGCCGAAGGAAAATGCAAGGCCTGCCAGAAAAAAGCCTGCCGATCCTGAACTACCTGAAAGCATGGGCAAATCACCAAAGGATGCACTCATTTCAAAAGCTCTGGTATACATGAATAACCAATGATCCAAGCTCATTCGTTATTGTGATAACGGTCATTTACCGATCAATAATATTTTAGCGGGAAATGCCATCCACCCTTTTGTTATTGCTCGGCAGGCCTGGTTATTTTCGGGTACGCCCAAAGACACCCATGCGAGTGGTGTATTTTATAGCCGCTAGGTACGGTTTTATCAGAACCACCGCAGGCGAGGGGCGATAGCAAGACGCGGAAGCATGGGGAGAGAGCTGCTAACTTAATGCTAGCGGCGCGAAGCATAGGGACGAGAGCAGTTAACTTACAAGCAGTGAGTACGCCCACTTACGAGCCCCAGATTAAATATTTCCCAACTTTGAAAGCTACCTACGTTATCATTGCGGGTTTGTTGGATGGCCTCCCTCCGTTTACTCGCAAGCACATAATCTGGAATACACAATGAAACTCGCTTCCTGGAACGTTAATTCTCTGAAAGTCCGCCTACCTCATGTGTTGGGCTGGCTGGCTGAACACCAGCCGGATATTCTTGGTTTACAAGAAACCAAAACCATTGATGATAATTTTCCGTTGGAAGAAATTCAGGCGGCGGGTTATCAGGTCGCTTTTGCGGGACAGAAAACCTATAACGGGGTGGCTTTGCTAAGCAAGGCGGAAACTTCCGACGTTATTACCGATTTGCCAGGACTGGATGATCCTCAGCGGCGTGTGCTCGGCGCTACGGTACACACTAGCCACGGTGATGTCCGGTTTCTGAATTTGTACATACCTAACGGTTCCGAGGTGGGCTCAGAAAAATACGAGTATAAGCTGGGCTGGCTGGCCGCTTTGGAAAAATATATCGAAAGCCAGTTAGCCTCCCATGAAAAGGTTGTGGTGGTGGGCGATTTTAATATCGCGCCGGATGACCGCGATTTATGGGATCCCGAGGGCTGGAAGGATAAAATTCTCGTCAGCCCGCCAGAACGTGCGGCCTTTCAACGGCTTCTGGATATGGGGTTAACCGATACTTTTCGCCTGTTCGAGCAGGATGATAAAATCTATAGCTGGTGGGATTATCGTGCTGCCGGTTTTCGACGTAACCGTGGCATGCGTATCGATTTGCTGCTTTCCAACCCCGCCATGAGCCGAGGCTGTACGGCCAGTTATGTGGATAAAGCTCCTCGTAAGCTGGAACGACCATCGGATCACGCTCCGGTGATTGCTGAATTTGCTGGAGACTGACGAGTCCCCATGACCGAAATTCTCGCGATTGCTGCTGCTTTTTTACTCGGCCTGGGAGCCAGGCAAGTGGGGTTGCCGCCTCTGGTGGGCTATCTCATCACCGGTTTTTTGCTGTTCGCTCTGGGGATGCGCAGCACGCCCGGTCTCGATCTGTTTGCGCAGTTGGGCATCACGTTACTGCTGTTTATTATCGGTCTCAAGCTGCGCCTGCGCAGTCTGTTGATGCCACAGGTCTGGGCTGTGGCTTCTCTGCACATGGTCGCTATTGTGCTGTTCGCTTCTATCGGGTTTTATGCCCTTGGTCTTGCGGGGCTAATGTTTTTCAGCCAACTTGAATTCACCAGTATGTTGCTGGCAGCTTTTGCGCTGAGTTTTTCCAGCACGGTATTTGCAGTCAAGGTGCTGGAAGATTCCGGTGATATGTCTGCCTTGTACGGGCGTATCGCCATTGGCGTGTTGATTGTGCAGGATATTATTGCGGTGGTGTTTCTCGCGCTTTCTGTCGGCAAAATTCCGACACTTTGGGCTTTGTTGCTGTTGGGGCTGATCCCTCTGCGACCCTTGCTCACGCTGATCATGGAAAAGGCCGGTCATGGCGAGCTCCTGGTTTTGTTCGGGCTGAGCTTGGCTTTGGGCGGCGCGACTGTATTTGAATTAGTGGGTATAAAAGGTGATCTCGGCGCGCTCATTCTTGGGCTTTTCCTGGCCTCGCACCCCAAGTCGGTGGAGTTGGCCCGTCATTTGCTGAGCTTCAAGGATCTTTTTCTGGTGAGCTTTTTTCTCACTATCGGCCTTGCCGGTGGGCTCACATTGCAGACTATGGGTATTGCTCTGCTACTCGTACTCCTGTTGCCGCTGAAGACGGGGCTGTTTTTCTGGATGTTTTCACGTTTCCGGTTGCGCGCACGAACGGCCTTTCTGAGTAGTCTCAGTTTGGCCAATTACAGTGAGTTTGGCCTTATTGTCGCTGCTATAGCGGTTGCCAGCGGCTGGCTCAGCAACGAATGGCTGGCCATTATTGCTATCGCTCTGGCGGTTTCGTTCATTCTTGCTGCGCCGTTGAATATTGCTTCGAACCGGCTTTATGGCCGCTATCGTGAAAAATTACTGAACGCCGAAACGCCGGCTCGCATCCCCGAGGAGGCAGATATCAAGCCCGGCAATACGTCAGTGCTGATCCTCGGTATGGGTCGGGTGGGCGGTGGTGCTTACGAATGTTTGCGTGCGCGCTTGGGCAATGTCGTATTAGGCATTGATCAAGATGACCAGACCGCACAGGATCACCTCACCGCTGGCCGCCGCGTTATCGCGGGCAGTGCCACGGATCCGGAGTTTTGGGAGCGTATGAATCTGGATAACAATGCGCTGAAACTGATCTTGCTGGCTATGCCCAGCCACCACGAAAACCTCGCTGCGGTACAGCAAATACGCAAGCTAAATTATCCAGGTCGTATTGCTGCCATTGCCAAATACGATGATGAGGTAGAGCGTCTTAAACAGGCTGGTGTGGATTATGCCGTCAATCTTTATGCCGAAGCGGGCAGCGGTTTTGCGGATGATGTTTGGCAGCATACTGCTGCGCTGTTCAATGACACGTCCGATGCAAACCCACACGGTCACTAAGTTAACCGCTCCTCATCCCCATGCTCCCTCCCTCGCGGGGAAGCGCATATCGCGCCAACATTTTATCATCGTATGGATTTCCACGCGGAGCATGGGAACCAGAACACCAGGATGTGAGATTAACGTAATGGCAGTGATACTCTCGTGAGGGGACAAGGAATAGTTAACTTAATATGGCCATGGACACAAACACAGCCAGAACGCGATAATCCCACTTTCTGATATGCTGATGATCTTCTAAAAAAACAGAAAGCCCTATGAAATATCAAGATCTGCGTGATTTTATTGCCCAGTTGGAAAAACGCGGCCTGCTGAAACGCATCCGCCAGGAAGTGAGCCCCAATCTGGAAATGACCGAAATCTGCGACCGTACTCTGCGTGCTCGCGGCCCAGCATTGTTGTTTGAACATGTCAGTGGCTCAAAGATTCCTGTACTCGCTAATTTGTTCGGTACCCCGGAACGGGTGGCTTTGGGTATGGGCGAAGAATCTGTAGAGGCGTTACGCGAAGTTGGCAAACTGCTGGCCTTTCTGAAAGAGCCAGAGCCTCCCAAAGGCATGAAGGATGCGTGGGACAAGCTGCCTGTGTTTAAACAGGTGTTGAACATGGCTCCCAAAGTGGTGAAAAAAGCACCTTGCCAGGACGTTATCATCGAAGGCGATGATGTTGATTTAAGCACATTGCCCATCCAAACCTGTTGGCCTGGCGACGCGGGACCTCTCATTACCTGGGGGCTGGTGGTCACCAGAGGCCCTGATAAAGAACGGCAGAATCTGGGTATTTATCGCCAGCAGGTGATCGGCAAAAATCAGGTGATTATGCGCTGGCTAGCTCACCGCGGCGGCGCGTTGGATTTTCGTGACTGGTGCAAAACACACTCTGGCGAACGCTTCCCCGTTGCTGTGGCTTTGGGCGCAGACCCGGCAACCATTCTTGCTGCGGTGACCCCGGTGCCAGATACATTATCCGAATACGGCTTTGCCGGCCTGCTACGCGGTTCCAAAACCGAGGTGGTGCGATGTGCCAATTCTGACTTGCAGGTGCCTGCCTCTGCCGAATTTGTGCTGGAGGGTTACCTGGAAGAGGGTGTTGTCGCCGATGAAGGCCCCTTCGGTGACCATACTGGCTATTATAACGAGGTCGATAAATTCCCAGTATTCACCATTGAACGTATCACTCATCGGCGCGAGCCTATTTATCACAGCACTTACACTGGCAGGCCACCCGATGAACCCGCCGTGTTGGGTGTGGCGTTGAACGAGGTTTTTGTGCCCATTCTGCAAAAGCAATTCCCGGAGATCATGGATTTTTATCTGCCACCTGAGGGCTGCTCCTATCGCTGGGCCTGTGTGAGCATGAAAAAACAGTATCCCGGCCATGCCAAGCGCGTGATGCTGGGGGTGTGGTCATTCCTGCGCCAATTTATGTACACCAAATTTGTCGTTGTGTGCGACGATGACGTGGATATCCGCAACTGGGAGGATGTGATCTGGGCCATGACGACACGCATGGATCCGGCCCGTGATACCACCATCATTGAAAACACGCCCATCGATTATCTCGATTTTGCCTCACCAGTGAGCGGCCTAGGTTCCAAAATGGGTTTTGATGCCACCAACAAATGGCCCAGCGAAACTAACCGTGAATGGGGGGAGCCCATTCAAATGACTGAAGAAGTGAAGAAAAAGGTCGATAACATCTGGAAATCACTGGAAATTGATGATTCTGGTAATAACAACAACTGATGATAAAATCCGCGACTTTTTTACCAGCCTGCCACTATAATCGGCCAACGGCTAATTGGCAGCCTGATAAATACAGACCGATAAAAGGAAGCGATCATGCGCAGCATTATGTTATTGAACGCCAAAGGCGGTTGCGGTAAAAGCACGCTGGCCAGTAATCTTGCCAGCCATTACGCCACTGAAGGCAAGGCCGTCGCCTTGGTGGATTTTGATCCACAAAAATCCGGCCTGGAATGGTTAGCCGTCCGTTCAGAGAATGACTGGGAAATTCTCGGCATCGACGGTACCAAGCAAGGCATGCGTATTCCCCGTAACATCGACGTCGCCATTTATGACGTACCCGCAGGCATCAGCGGCAAAAACCTTACCGCCATAGTAAAACGCACCGATACCATCATCATCCCGGTATTACCTTCCCCCATCGACATTCGTGCGGCATCACACTTTATCCGTGATTTGTTATTAGTGGGCAAGGTCTCACGCAAGCAAACCCGGTTGGCAGTCGTCGCCAACCGGGTGCGGGAGAACACTCTGGTTTATCTCAAACTGGAAAAATTTCTAACAAGTTTGAAAATCCCCTTCATTGCCACCCTGCGTGACACACAAAATTATATTCACGCCGAAGAGCAGGGGTTAGGAATTTTTGAACTGACACCTTCGCTGGTATCACACGACATTGAGCAATGGCAACCTCTGCTCAAATGGCTGCGTAATAAACGTATTCACAAAACAGTCAAGTAGCCATTTGTATGCGCCGGAAAAGCACTCTATCACCTGTAGTACGTTTTATTGGCCGGTTTTGCGGCCAATAAAAATCCCGCGCTTAGCGGGATATCATAAACGGTTAGTGATAATGGTGGGCCCGGTAGGACTTGAACCTACGACCAAGGGATTATGAGTCCCCTGCTCTAACCAACTGAGCTACAGGCCCAAATGTGTGGAGAATGGTAACACCTTGCCCGCAATCACAAAAATTGCGGGGCTGGCAAAAACCGTTTACGAAGAACCCGATGAAGACTGTTCAGTTTTTTCTGCGTCAATAAAGCTACGCAGGTTATCCGAGCGACTGGGATGGCGCAGCTTACGCAGGGCTTTGGCTTCGATCTGACGAATACGCTCGCGCGTCACATCAAATTGTTTACCGACCTCTTCCAGCGTGTGATCAGTATTCATGTCGATACCAAAACGCATGCGTAATACTTTAGCTTCGCGGGCGGTAAGACCATCCAGCACATCCAACGTGGCCTCACGCAGACCTTCAAAGGTCGCCGAATTCACGGGTGACAACAGGTTGGCATCTTCAATGAAATCGCCCAGACGCGAATCCTCATCGTCGCCAATGGGTGTCTCCATGGAGATGGGTTCTTTGGCAATTTTCAACACTTTACGCACTTTGTCTTCTGGCATTTCCATGCGTTCTGACAATTCTTCTGGCGTGGGTTCTCGCCCCATTTCCTGCAACATTTGTCGCGCAATACGATTAAGCTTGTTAATGGTTTCAATCATATGCACGGGAATACGAATGGTACGTGCCTGATCCGCAATAGAGCGTGTGATGGCTTGACGAATCCACCACGTTGCATAGGTCGAAAACTTGTAACCACGACGATATTCAAATTTATCAACGGCTTTCATTAAACCTATGTTGCCTTCCTGAATCAGGTCGAGAAATTGCAGACCACGATTGGTGTATTTTTTAGCAATGGAAATGACCAGACGCAGATTGGCTTCCACCATTTCCTTTTTGGCACGACGGGCCTTGGCTTCACCAATGGACATTTTGCGATTGATTTCTTTAATCTCGCCAATGGTAATGCCCGCTTTTTCCTGCAAGTTCACCAATCTGTTTTGAGAGCGCTGAATATCGTCTGCATGATTTTCCAGCACTGCTGAATAATTTTCTTTGGCATCAATCTGGCGCTGCAACCAACCCATGTCGGTTTCATTATCTGGGAAAGAGGTAATAAAACTCTTTCGCGGCATACGAGCTTTATTGACACAAATATCCATAATCACTCGCTCGTGAGTACGCACACTGTTCACAATTTCGCGCACATTGGATACCAGCATCTCTGATACTTTGGCCACCAATTTGATTTCCGACAACTCGTTGACCATTTGGGTATATATTTTTGTGCAACGCTCATCTGTGTAACCATATTTTTCCGCAGTTTTGTTGTGGCGAATAAATAATTTTTTGATGGAGGTAAAACGCTCTTTGGCTTCTTCAGGATCGGGGCCGGTATCTACTGCCTCTTCCTCTTCATCATCGGACTTGCCGTTTTCAGACGCCTTGTCATTTTTATTTGCCGCAGGTGCGGGCGCAGGCACAGGAATTTCATCATCTTCCGAAACAAAACCAGAAAGTAAATCAGTAAGGCGAGTTTCGCCTGCGTCCACTTTTTCAAAAATACCCAGGACAGTGCGAATAGTGCCAGGATAATGCGATAAAGCATTCATCACCTGATTGATGCCATCTTCAATGCGTTTGGCGATGACAATTTCACCTTCGCGGGTCAGCAATTCCACCGTACCCATTTCACGCATGTACATACGCACGGGATCAGTAGTGCGGCCAAAATCACTATCAATTTTGGCCAATGCAGCGGCTGCTTCTTCGGCGGCGTCTTCGTCGGTGGACACCCCGTCTTCGGACAACACAATGCTATCTTTGTCCGGAGCCACTTCATGCACCACGATGCCCATATCGTTGATCATACGGACAACATCTTCAATTTGATCTGCCTCGACAATACCACTGGGCAGGTGGTCATTGACCTCCCGATATGTCAGGTAGCCTTGCTCTTTACCCTTTGCAATCAACAGTTTTAATTGCGATTGTTGCTCTGCATTCATAGACATGTAGTTGACCAGCCCCCAAACCGACCTCAAATAGCCGATTAGTATACCCGACTTTTCCGGGTCTTGGCGACCAGTTTCGACCGCACAAGTTATATGTTTCGATTTATCGCTGATGCTCTCCGGAGCTTAGCGCAAGATATTCCCTTTTTTCAGCATCACTGACCGAGCCTGACTGCACCTTGGATTGCAGATATTCCCAGCGCTGCTCATCCCGCAACGCCATCAGTTTTTTCACTACTGCGACAAATTCTGTCTCCAGCCCATCTTCGGGCACCATTAGCGGCTGTCTTGCCATCCGGGCAAGATGCCCTGCTTCTTCATCTTTTCCTTGAGCGCGCCAGTGTTCGACAATAGCTCCACAGCTAAGTTGGGGGTTCTGTTGCAATAATTCAATCAACCCCTGCAACAAAGACAGGCCAGGCTGATCCAACCCTTGCAACACCGATCCATCATCAATGTGCGCAATCAACATCGGTCGCTGCAATAATAACTGAATCGCCTGACGCATCATCGATGGAGCACCTTTCACTGATACGGGTCGGAGCGGAACTTTTGAAGGTGAGCGCTGCGGCACTACCATTAATCCACCAAAAACTGCGGTTTCAACTTTCGCAATTTCTGCCAACCGTGTAGCCATCATATGACGAAATACGCCTTTTGGCAGTTTTTCCAGCAATGGTCGCGCTCGCTCCACCAATCGCGCCCGACCATCTATGCTCATCAAATCGACAGCGGCGCTGAGTTCGCCAAAAAAATAATCGGGAAATGAAGTGGCATCTGTGACCCGCACCTCAAATCCACCCTTACCTTCTTTGCGAATCAGGGTGTCCGGGTCTTCACCATCAGGCAGAAACATAAACGAAATCTGACGCCCCTCGCTCAATATCGGCAAGGCATTTTCCAGCGCTCGCCATGCTGCCTGTCGTCCGGCACGGTCACCATCAAAACAAAATACAATCTGTGGCACCACTCGGAACAGGCGTTCCAGATGATCTCGTGTCGTTGCCGTACCTAGCGTGGCCACGGTATTGCGTACTTCAAATTGCGCCAACGCCACTACATCCATATAACCTTCCACTACCAGCAATCGTTCGAGCTTACGTTCTGCCTTACGCGCCTGGAACAGGCCGTAAAGCTCACGACCTTTGTGAAAAATCGGCGTTTCTGCGGAATTGAGGTACTTAGGACCATCACCTCCCCCCAATTGCCGCCCTCCAAAAGCCACAACCCGACCTCGCCGATCCCGAATCGGAAACATGATGCGCTCACGGAACCGATCGTAATAGCCACCACTCTCTTTTTTCACAATCAGCCCAGCTTGCTCCAAATGCGTTTCATTCACGCCTTGTGTCAGCATATATGCGCCGAGGCTATTCCAACCCTGTGGCGCAAAACCCAATTCAAACGCTGCGGCCACTTCGCCAGTAAGCCCTCGACCTTTGAGGTAATCTGTCGCTTGCTCCTGCTGTTTCAATTGCTGGCGATAATATTGGGTCGCTTTTTCCATCACGCTATACAGATTTTGATGGCTTTGCCCTTGCCCACTGAAAACCTGACCCGCTTCGCGCGGCACCTCCAGGCTCACTCCCGCAGCTAATTCTTCTATTGCTTCCACAAAGCTTAAATGCTCGTATTCCATCAGGAAACCCAGCGCCGAGCCATGCACACCACAACCAAAGCAGTGATAAAATTGTTTATCGGGACTAACCGTAAACGAGGGGGTTTTTTCGTTATGAAAGGGACAGCATGCCTGATATTCGCGTCCGGTCTTTTTCAGCTGTACGCGACTATCGATGACATCGACGATATCTACGCGCACTAGCAGTTCGTCAATAAAAGAGGTAGGAATACGACCAGACATGAGTTAACAAGATACAAGAGAAAAGGAAAAAAATGAAAGGTAAAGCAGACTGGACAAAAGCTTTACTCTTGTTGTTTCTCTCTTTCTTTCGGTTACCCGGCAGATGAGAAAAGGATTTGACGGGAAATCAGCCGCCCAGACGCGATTTAATCTGCTGACTTACCGCACCCATATCGGCACGTCCTTGCACCTGGGGCTTAAGCACAGCCATTACTTTACCCATGTCTTTCATGGATTCAGCGCCAATGCTATCGATAGCGGTAACAATCAGCGCGTCAAGCTCGGTTTCATTTAATGCGGCAGGCAAATATTCCTGCAAGACACTGATTTCATAGCTTTCTTGGTCTGCCAAGTCCTGACGGCCTGCACCTTCGAACTGTTCGACCGAGTCACGGCGCTGCTTGACCATTTTATCCAACACTGCCAGCACTTGCGCATCATCCAGGTCAATACGTTCATCAACTTCGCGCTGTTTGATGGCAGACAGCACCAAGCGCACCACACCTAAGCGCGGTTTGTCTTTACTGCGCATCGAAGCCTTCATGTCTTCAGTCAGTCGTTGCTTGAGCACGGAGTCAGCCATGAATTTACCTGGAAAATGGAAAAAACAGTGATAAAGAAGGTCAAGCGCCCTTGCCGAGGGCGGACATCGAAATCAGTAAAGACGTTTACGACGCGTAATATCCCGGGAGGTTTTTTTCATTTGACGTTTAACCGCAGCAGCCATTTTACGCTGGCGGGCCTGAGTAGGCTTTTCGTAAAATTCACGACGACGCACTTCAGTAAGCACACCGGCCTTTTCACAAGAGCGCTTGAAACGACGCAGGGCGATATCAAAGGGCTCATTTTCTCTTACACGAACATTCGGCATTGGTCTTCCAATCCTTTTACAGTAAAGATGCTTTGCGATACATTACCCGCCTTGCCCCAAGGCCGAAAAAGGCCAAGTCAACGCAGCGAGCCGGGAATTCTAGTCATTTAGGCGCACAAATGCAAAGCATCCGGCCAAATAAACCCCCTCAAAGAGCAAATTAACGTGTCATCTCTCACATTAGGCATCGAAACTTCCTGTGATGAAACAGGTATCGCCCTCTTTCATAGCAAACGAGGACTGCTCGCCGACGTCCTTTATAGCCAAGTCAAACTGCATGCCGACTATGGTGGTGTCGTGCCGGAGCTGGCCTCCCGTGACCATGTGCGCAAAACCCTGCCACTGATTCAGCAGGCACTTGATGATGCAGATTGTGACAAAAGAGACATTACCGGCGTTGCTTATACCGCTGGGCCGGGGCTGGTGGGCGCATTGCTGGTAGGAACCAGCATCGGTCGCAGCCTGGCATGGGCCTGGAATGTACCGGCGGTGGCCGTACATCACATGGAAGGACACCTGCTGGCTCCGCTACTAGAAGAAAGCCCGCCTGCATTTCCTTTTGTCGCCCTACTGGCCTCCGGCGGACACACATTACTAGTAGAAGTAAACGGCGTAGGACAGTACACCATACTCGGCGAGACTCTCGATGATGCTGCTGGCGAAGCATTTGATAAAACCGCCAAACTGCTGGGACTAGATTATCCTGGCGGCCCGGCCCTGGCAAAACTAGCAAAGCACGGCAACCCAGAACGCTTTCATTTTCCGCGCCCCATGACCAATCGCCCCGGACTCGACTTCAGCTTTAGTGGGCTCAAAACCTTCGCTATTACCACTCTACGCGATAACACAACAGACAGTATGAACCTACAACAAACCCGCGCCGACATCGCTCGCGCCTTTGAAGATGCTGTAGCAGATACCTTCGCGATTAAATGTAACCGCGCACTACAACAAACCGGCCTGAAGCGCTTGGTGATCGCTGGAGGTGTTAGCGCAAACCATACCTTGCGGCAACGGCTTTCCCGGCTCGCTGAAAAAGAAAAATTCGGGATTTTTTATCCTCGCCCTGCATTCTGTACCGATAACGGTGCGATGATAGCCTTCGCTGGCTCATTACGATTAAACGCCGGACAACGACAAAATACACATTTTGGCGCACAACCCCGCTGGCCTATTGATACACTGACCCCAATCTGAAAATAACTGATTGGCCTGGATGTTGACAACCATCTAAACTCTGCGAATGAGCGTACTTACAGGGTGCGGGATACTGATTTGCAAAGCGAATGGCAACATGGCGTGGCATCTTTATTATGATTGCCAAAAAGTTCGTGTCGCAATATGAATCAAGGGTATCTGCCATGCAAGTGCAAATACCTGCATGATTTAGGCAATAAAAAACGGGAGCCGTCAGCTCCCATTTTCAGCACTTATCTAACTGCAACTAAATATGATTAGCTAGTCATATCTTTCATTTTTTTCAACGGTAACACTTTAACCACGGTACGCGCGGGCTTCGCCTTGAAGATAGTATCTTCACCTGTGAAAGGATTAACACCTTTACGTTTTTTAGTGGCTGGTTTACGCACGGTTTTCACTTTGAGCAAACCTGGGAGGGTAAACGTACCAACGGCATTCTTTTTGATGTGGCCATTGATGACATCTGACAAAGCGTCAAACACCTTTATTACATCTTTTTTCGGAAGCTCGGTGGCATCCGCAATGCTCGCGAACAATGCTGTTTTTGTCATGGGCTCTTTAATCGCGACAATACGCTTTGCCGATACTACCTTCTTTGCAGCCTTTTTTTTCGCGGCCTTCTTCTTTACTGCCTTCTTCTTTACCATTTGCACTCTCCCAGTTGGGTAATCACTTGAGTATCATTAATTTTTGATGAACAGAATCCGGTTTACGGCCGAGCAATACTGTTACAAACCGACCTTCATCGATTTGCCCTGTTTTATAGACTCTTTTGGCATTATAAGCAACGTCACAAAAACATTTTTCATGTTTTTTTTCGTGCTATCACACTATTCAGCAGCTACTATGGCACCAACATAAAATAAACGGATACTAGTTTGGCATACCTCTACCATCCGTCAAACATAACCCAATAATGGGAAAGAGCTCACTATGAGTGAAAAAACCCTTAAAATAGAGTCATTACGTACCAAGCCAGAAGTACTGCACTCAGAGATTATTGCACGCACTAATATTTTTCGAGTCGAACGACGTGATCTGCGCTTTTCCAATGGTGTTGAAGTCAGTCATGAACGTTTGGTAGGCTCTGAAAATGGCGCTGTACTTATTGTGCCCATGCTTGACGAAGATACGGTATTACTAATCCGCGAATACGCCACAGGCGTTCATCGCTACGAACTGGCGCTACCCAAAGGACGCATAGAGGCCAACGAATCTCTGCTTGATGCTGCAAATCGTGAAATCATGGAAGAAATCGGCTACGGTGCTCACAACCTTCAACACCTTGCCAGTCTGACCGTCGCACCGGGATACCTCAGCCACGAAACACATATCGTACTGGCAGAGAACCTCTATGAAGAACAACACAAAGGCGACGAACCCGAAAAAATAGACGTAATACCCTGGCAACTGGATGCCCTACCTCGGTTGTTAAAACAAAAAGAGTGTACTGAAGCACGCAGCATTGCTGCTTTATTTATGGTGCAAGCACACTTGGCAATACAAATCACGTAACTATTACCTGTCGCGTAGCGTTTCATTCTTAATTTCACAGCAGCAGGGGAACATATGGTGAACAGTGAATTAATCGATAATATTATTGGGCTGGCTATTGTGGCGGGACGCCACATCATGGAAATCTATACCACCGATTTTTCTGTCGAACAAAAGCCCGACAACACCCCCCTGACCGCTGCGGACATGGCTTCCCATCATGCCATCATTGAGGGTTTGGAGCGACTCACCCCAGGCATCCCTATTCTCTCAGAAGAATCCGCCAACATTCCCTTTAAGGAGCGTAGCCAGTGGCAACGTTACTGGCTAGTAGACCCATTGGACGGCACTCGTGAATTTGTCAAACGTAATGGTGAATTCACCGTTAACATCGCATTGATCGACGGCCATGAATCCATACTCGGTGTTGTTTATGCCCCTGTTACCGGCACTATCTACTATGCTGCACACGGCATGGGAGCCTTCAAAAAAACCTGGGATCATATTAGTAATACTGGAAGCGAAGCCATCGCCATTCACACTCGGCGCAAAACAATAAACCGTACCGTTATTGCCAGCAGTCGCTCACACCGGGGCGATTCGCTGGAAACCTTCCTGCAAAAAATAGACAATTACGACATAATAAGCATGGGAAGCTCTCTGAAATCCTGCTTAGTGGCCGAAGGTCGTGCCGATATTTATCCACGCCTGGGCCCTACTTCGGAGTGGGATACCGCAGCCGCACAATGTGTAGTAGAAGAGGCTGGCGGACGCATTACCAAAACCAATATGCAATCTCTGCGGTATAATGCCAAGGATGAGCTATTGAACCCCCATTTTTTGGTGATTGGTGACCCTGATTTTAATTGGGGTCAATATCTGTAACTTCACCTGGGAGACTGTCGATCTGACAGAACCCTAGTACATTAACAAACAAGGAATCTAATGTGAAAAACCAATTATTATTCAGCGGACTTGCCGCTATTATTGCCCTGCACAGCACCACTGTCAGTGCAGAAAAACCCGATACCGACAAAGAAAAATTCAGCTACACCATCGGCTTCCAGATTGGCCAAGGGTTTAAGCGCGACAATCTGGAAATAGATACCAATATCATGTCGCAAGCCATTAACGATGTATTGAACGATAAAACACCACAACTCAGCGCTGATGAAATGCGCGCTGCCATGGAAGCTGCACAACAAAAAATGGTGGCCGCGCGCGCTGCCGGCGGCGAAAAAGCCAAGGCCGCTGGTGAGGCCTACCTTGCTGCCAACAAAAAGAAAAAAGATGTCATTACACGAGACAGTGGACTGCAATACAAAGTCATCAGCATGGGCAAAGGCAAGCAACCAGCTGCCGACTCATCGATTACCGCTCACTACAAAGGCACGCTGATTGATGGCACTGAATTTGACAGCTCTTATAGTCGCAACCAGCCAGCCACATTTAGTGTTAATCAAGTCATCCCCGGCTGGAAAGAAGTCCTGCCATTGATGCACGAAGGCGACAAATGGCAGGTGTTTATTCCAGCCGAACTGGCCTACGGTGAGCGCGGTTCCGGCGGCACTATCGGCCCGAATGAAGCATTGATTTTCGAAATTGAGCTGATCAAGGTCAACTAACCACGCGCCATTAGCCTCAAGCATGGACGCCAACACCTCTTCCACCGCACAGCAATTATTTTTGCAGCGGCTGCTGGAGGTGTTGCACGCCCATCCTGCGGGTATCAGCGAATACAAACTGATTCGTATTCTGGGTTCCGCTGGCGAGCCTCATTTTAATGTTGATTGCTTGCGCGACTCCCTATCATTGTTTCAAACACACTTTTTTCTTTTTCATAATCTTTACCAGCTGCACGATCAACTGTGGCACGACGCTGGAATTTATCTTGAAATTGGCCCGCTGTGTATACGGTTATTACTGGATAATGATAATTTCACCCCTACATTGCCTACCCACAATCCACTGCGTGATTATTATCTGGATATTGATAATCTAGACAACACCGACGCTGATGACATCAAACAACTACTGGAAAAATTTTGGCGACGATTTGCCCGCAATGACGTGCGGCACAATGCGCTACTCGAATTAGAATTAACTGACCCTGTCGATTGGACAACCATTAAAACCCAACATCGACGACTGGCTATGGTACACCACCCCGATCGTGGCGGTGATGAACGACGACTGCAAGCCATCAATGCAGCAATGGACGTGCTGGAACGAGACAATCCGCCTCGGATTTGACCAGCAGTAACTTAAACCATTTTTTATTAATTGTTTTCCCTTTGAAAGCGTTGAACCTAAATTCCGCAGTTGACCGCTTAGAGACCAGGGAGTGCATAACACATTGATAAACATTATGTTATGAGTTCTGTCGGATTCACTGGTTGAGCGAGTCGCTACAACCGGTACAGCACGTTGCCTTTTGCGTCTGGCCGCGTTGCGCCAACCACAGAGTTCAACGCACTCTATACCGGCCATTCAACTGCGGATTTTAGGTTGAATACTTCTTACTCCGCTGCTAATCCTTGGATCCTCACCCCCATTGGCGGTATTTCTTCTCCGTCAATTCGCACATCGAGTACAACCGGGCCAACACCTGAAATCAAGCGGTCAAAATCCAGCCTTTGTAAATCCTCTGGAGACTCGACAATATACCCTTGGGCCCCCATTGCCTTTGCTATCGCACAAAAATCTGTCGGCGGAAGCTCAAAAGCAATTTGTTCAGCATTATTCAATCGCTGTCCATGCTTCACCATGCCCAATCCCTCATCATTCAGGATAACAAAAACAATTGACAGTTTTTCACCAACAGCAACGCTTAACTCCTGTCCATGCATCATAAAACTGCCATCGCCAGTAATACAGACAACAGGGCCATCCTGATAACCTAATGCAGCTCCTACAGATGAGCCGATTGCCCAACCCATTGATGAAAACTCGATACTGCTTCGAAACAACCCAGCATTAATTCCACGCCTCCTAACACTGCGCCGGTCTGTTGGCTGCAAGTAGTGTATGGCCCAAGCGACACTATTTCCTGTATCCGCAAAAAAACGGGTATTCGATGGAAACAATTGATTTAATTCATACATTAACCGCTGAGGTTTAATGGGTACCGCATCGGAAAGCATGATTTCCTGCTCATCCGGCGTCAGAGTTGCATGCAATCCAGCAGGTGGACTTATATTTTTAGGCACGCTTAACATGGGGTTGTTGCTTCTAATTAACTCTAACAACTGTTCAAAAATAGCCAGAATATTTCCCCGGACGTGTAATTTTGCCATTGGGGATCGAGTCATATTTTCTTCTGTCGAATCTATATGTATTAAACGCTTATTAAGAAGATAGTCTTCACTCCAACCGCTGCTCGCCCATTCACTGAGGTTGGTCTCAATGGCAATGACAATATCCGCATTTTCTTCACTCAACGCTTTTCTGGCACTATCATGCCCTGCAAAGCCAATAACGCCTTTATAACAATTGAGATTTGAGCCCACCAAGCCTTTGCCATGCGGAGTGGTAACGATGCTTGCATCCAGCAGTCCGGCCAACTCCAGAATCAACCCCGTTGCTTCTCCACACTCTCCCCCCAGCACTAATACAAACTTATTATTTTTAACAATATTCGAATAAAGTTCGCGCAACGCAGTTTGATCACAAGTCGCATTTGCTCTAAGCAGTTTGTTAAGATCAACATGCTCATGCGGCGGGCGGGCTGTTGCACGCAGAACGTCAATTGGCACACTGAGATGTACCGGGCCTTTTGGGGAATGCATCGCTGTCATTATAGCAGTTACAAGTTTCTGCTCAATCTGATCTGTATGGGAAACAAGGCTGCTATAGCGCGTGCAATATTGAAACATACCTACCACATCTATGCCTGCGTCAGATGACTCCTGAAATGCGCCCCGCCCAAATGTCGGCAAGGCTGTCTGTGCAGTTATTACTAATAACGGAACATGATTCGCATAAGCGTTGGCAACACCGGTAATTAAATTAGTAGCTCCTGGGCCGGTTGTTGCGCAACAGACCCCAAGCTTTCCTGTTTGCCTTGTGTAACCATCAGCAGCAAAAACAGAACTCGCCTCATGACGGGTAACAATTGGTCGAATTCCACCTTTTCGAGAACTTCGAGCAAGTGAATCATAGAGCGGTTCAATCGCACCACCAGGTATTCCAAATATATATTCAACACCTATCTGCTCAAGAAAATACAGAATCAGATCCGCGCCAGTCAACGCCTTTTTATTCGATGATGATAGTGTATTTTTATCCATAAAAAATATAATAAAAATTTCCCGTTAATGTTAAATATCAGGTTCTTTCACTCTCCTTTAATGACAAGACATTTCCGTATGATCAAGCATATCCAGTAAGCTACTATTTGTAGTGTACCAATAAATATTTACTATTTAGACACACCGTGCGCATATAAAATATCGCATTTTACAATGCCCCTATGCTTCCACAAACCTTGTGTTTGTTCAACCAATTATAAAAGGCTGCCATACCAAAATACTAGGGTACTGCCACGCACTTACGCCTGGCACAAACACGCGAAAACAAACAAAAACCTAGGTCTCACAATAGCAGTATTATCCGGCCTGCTGGCCTCTGCTTCAAATCCTATTTAAACACAACAACCTCTGCGCCTTGCTCTTTTGAATAAGTATGCTTACCTGATAGTAGCAGTTGTTCGAACAAAGGTGTAAAATGATAGTTTTACATCAAGAATCACTGGTTTCATCGGCATCTAAAAATCACATAGTATTTTTGTACCTTATTTACCATAATTTAATAACTGATGGGCTTTGAACAGCTGAATTTTACCCTATTCACGCAGCACGGTAAGCGTTAACGCTAATAAATTTGCGTTATATTGCGAGAACACTTGCGACAGCAATACTATAATTTGCAGCTATATTTACCAAAACCACCACTAGCGCATGCCATTTTATGCAAATTAGTCAATGTACTAGCCAGTAACACTAGAGTTAATTCCAACATGCGCATACAGCATCACGCTACTCATAAAAATAAATGATAAAAACCAAGCCTAGGGAACCTAAGAAATGGAACACAATAACTTGTCTATATTGCGCTCAGATTTAGTCTGTATTGATATGTTCTGACTGAACAAAAGCGCAGGAATAGCCGTTCTATTTTGAGATTTTTTGAGGGAAGAACGCGCCAAGACGGACTGAAGATGAGATGCAAGATATACAAGTTATTGCGCTCGATTCCTAAGACCTATTAAAGATTCAAGCTATGCAGCCGAAGGAAATACGAGAAAATAATAGCCACAACAGGAAGCACCAATTTTCTCAAATTCTCAAGCTAGCATAAATAACAGCATCCAAACTAGTCTATCAACTTTATGTTAGCGGGGAATGGTTCCGACATGAAAATTGAGCAAATGCAGTGGACACAAGCCACCGGATGGAATCCTGAAATTTCGCAAAATTCGGCTATTAATGCCAATTGGGTGCTGGTTTTTGGCTCTACCGAATGTTTAAAGAACACTCAGCATATCACTAAAATTCGACAAATTTACCCAAATGCTCTTATCAGCGGGTGCTCTACAGCGGGTGAAATTTTTGACGTTACTCTATCGAATAATTCACTATCTGTTACCGCGATCCATTTCGAACACACCCAATTACGCACAACACATATCAAAATCAGTAATCCAGAGGATAGTTTTCACTACGGCCAAAAATTGGCCCAAGCCATTCCCCACAAAGGGCTTCGGCACGCTTTTGTATTATCCGACGGGCTCAACATGAACGGCAACGAACTGGTTAGCGGTCTGACAAAACAATTTCCATCAAACGTCTCTATTACCGGAGGCTTGTCCGGTGATGCTGGTCGCTTTGAAGAGACGCTGGTATTGTGGCAGGACAAAGCACAACCCCTCTGCGCGACACTGATCGGTCTGTATGGCAAAGAACTCAAGGTCGGCTTTAGCTCGCTGGGGAATTGGGGCTCCTTTGAGCCTGAACATCCTGACACACACACCAACAATAGTTCACTCTATGAAATGGATGGAAAGTCTGCGCTGGCACTGTATAAATCACACTTAGGCAGACATACCGATTATCTGCCAGATACAGAAGGCATAGAGTCCCCGGTAGATTGGCGCACTGCAAGTGATGCGCTGACGGCGACCAAAGCTAGCACTCAAATCACCACTGAACCGATAGCCGAATTGGCCATTCTCATTAGTTGCGTCAAGCAAAAAATCATACTTAAGCAGAAAATTGAAAAAAAAATCACCGGCATACGCAAAATGCTTGGGCCGCAACCGACTTTCACCGGTTTTTATTCCTATGGTGAAATTTCCCCATTTTCCCCCAATACCACATGTGAGCCACACAACCAGATGATGACAATCACTATTTTCAGCGAAGAATAGCAATTGCCAAGACTGCCTCTACAATTAACCTAAATATCAATACAACGGATATACTCCGATTTTTGTTAAACGGTGAGCACACTACTGATGAATAATTCGGGAATTATAGCGGAGCTGGGTAGGAGTTATACCGATATTGAACTATTTTATGGCGTACAACCAACACATACAATGAAAGATGAAAAGCAAACCACTGTATATCCTTTTTTTTCACATGGTTTTGAGAGCCAAGGCTTTAGTATGCGTCATTTTCATGACTGAACAAAATAGTACGTATCAGTAAGCTTTACAAAAAAACACCAATACCGCCGATAATAAAAGGCATGCAATTAATGCCTGAGCCTTAATCGCTATGCGCACTTATCAGCAATTCCGATTCAGATGCCTCACCTCCTCTTAATCAGCCCTTATTTATTTACGCCACTTTGGCAACACCACAAAAACGATGCCCCTATTGACGAAAAATCACATAAAGCAGCGCGTAGAATCAGCTAATTCAGCTTGAACAACAGATGCTCCAATTAAAAACTTCTTGGTTTTTCATTATTTCCACAATTCAAAATTATTGTTGTACACCTCCCCAAGCACTCTTTTTCATTAAATTAAACACTCCCTTTCATTAAATTATAAGAAATGTCAAAATACGCCCTTCATAGCAAATAGGAGCACCTTACTCATGGCCGTAAAAAAGAAAGCCAGATCCAGCATTTCAAGTAACCAATCATCAAAAACTGTTGATGATGCCATCGCCAATTTGAAAAATGCAGCGATTTCCACATCAAAAGCCGTCGTTGACACAACCAAAAACAAGAAAAAACTATTGATCGAATCCAAGCGTCTCGCAAAAAAACTGGCTTCTCTGATGAAAAAGAAGAAATCAGCCAGAGCAGCCTTGAATAAAGACTCCAGCGCAACCAACCGGAAAGTTCTTAAAAACATCGAGAAAGATATTTCTGTAAACAAAAAAGAAGTGGCCAAGATCACCGCTGAAAAATCAATGGCAATTGCAGAACTGTCATCACTTAAGATTATATCTAAACGTGCAGCAGGCTACGTGAAGGCTTTGGCATCTGCTGACAAGACGATAAATAAACCAAAAAAGAAACGGAGAAAGAAAAAATCCACAAAAGTAGACCCTTCCTGATCGTTACTGGCACAGTGCGCAAGAACCCACCCCAGAGGTGGGTTCTTTATAATGTATAATGCTACTAAAACTTAAGCTCCCCATAATTCTGTATACAACAGCTTGCGATTCACCAACAAGAGGTTCTATCAGGCAACGTAATAACCCCGAATTTTAAGCTCAAATGCGCATGCATAAATTATTAGCGCAGCCCTTCGAGGCATTTCCAATAAACTCCACCCCACCTCACTCCATGCTCGGCACTTTTCCAAACACAACAATATGGCCTTTATTAATACCGGATAAAAAAACGGCCTTGAGGAAAGGCCGCTAAACGAAATCACCACTTGAGAGGAATAATGATGATTCAATAAGGGTGTAGACGCTGATATTTAAATAGTCAAGAAAACGGTCTGGCTATTTATCAATAAACCAAACATTACCCATGCCATTCGGGAATAATCCTTATTGTATGATGCCCCAACAAATTTATCTAAAGAGCTGTTTTTTTGAAAATATGTTGAGACTTTTAGCTAAGCTGAAAACATGATAGCAAGCGAAGTTTATGCCGTTCACACTTTACTATATTGCAAACCATCATCACCCAGCCAACGCCGCATCAATGGAGTCACGCTAGCGGGGTACGCTTCCAACAAAATTTCAGCACACCGAGCAACGCGTGGAATGAGTGCTTGATCCCGCTGAAAGTCTGCAATACGTAAATTTACCAAGCCCGTTTGCCGAGTGCCCAGCAACTCACCTGGGCCGCGAATTTCCAGATCTCGCTGCGCCACCACAAAGCCATCATTGCTTTCCCTCAAAATCGCCAAACGCAACCGTGCCTTTTTCGATAACGCCGAACTATAAAGCAACACGCAACTACTCTGCTGTGTACCCCGACCGACACGGCCACGGAGCTGATGAAGTTGCGATAAACCCAGACGCTCCGCATTGTCGATAATCATCAGCGTGGCATTGGGAACATCAACACCCACCTCAATCACCGTCGTAGCGACCAACAAATCAATTTCACCTGCCTTGAACACCTCCATTATCTTGGCTTTTTCTACCGATTTAAGGCGGCCATGCACCAACCCGATGCGCAAATCGGCCAATGCCATTTGCAAAGCATCTGCTGTTTCCTGTGCCGCTTGGCATTGCAGTTTTTCAGATTCCTCCACCAAAGGACATACCCAGTAAGCTTGTCGACCACTCTGGCATGCTTTATGAGTGCGCGCCACAACCTCATCACGGCGCTGCTCTGAAATCACCACTGTTTCCACTGGGCTGCGGCCCGGCGGCAATTCATCAATAATCGACACCTCCAGATCAGCATAAGCTGTTTGTGCCAGAGTCCGTGGAATAGGTGTCGCGGTCATCACTAGTTGATGCGGGTAACTTTCACCATGCATACCATTATTCGCTCCCTTATTGCACAATGATAAGCGTTGATGCACGCCAAAACGATGTTGCTCATCAATAATTACTAGCCCGAGCTGCTTGAATTCCACGCTCTCCTGAAACAATGCTTGAGTACCTACAATCACCTGCGCATGACCATCCTTCATTGCCGCCAGAGTATTTCTACGCGCAGATCCTTTTGTTTTGCCAGAAAGCCAAAACACCGATACATCTAGCGCAGATAACCATTGTGTAAAGTTGACACGATGCTGCTCAGCCAGCAGTTCTGTAGGGGCCATTACCGCCACTTGAAAACCCGCCTCTACTGCCTGTAAAGCCGCCATCGCTGCAACAATGGTTTTACCACTACCCACATCACCTTGCACCAAGCGATGCATGGGATGAGGCTGATCCAAATCCCGTTTTATTTCATGCATCACCCGTTGCTGAGCTGCTGTTAATTTAAACGGTAAGTTTTTTTCCAGCATTTTTTTTAAGCAGCCTTTGACATGCATCGCCACGGCTGCCTTTTTTTGCTGCTTGTGACGTAACTGACGCAAACTGACTTGATGTGCCAACAACTCTTCAAAAGCAAGGCGCTGCTGCATAGAATGCTCCCCTGCTTGCAATTCATGTACATCAGCATCTACAGGCGGGTAATGCACATAGTAGATAGCTGCTTGCAATGTCGGCATTTTTTCCTGTCGCAATATTTCAGCAGGCAGAAATTCTATGAGTTGTGCGGAAAACAATGCGGGATCAGCTAGTACCCCACTAATTAAGGTACGTAATTTTAGCTGTCGCAAACCTTCTGTTGTGGGATACACCGGTGTCAAACGATCTTCCTTTTCCACCGGCTCTGCACTATCGTCAATCAATCGATATTCCGGATGAATCATTTCCAGAACACCGCCTGCTGCTCGCACTTCACCAAAACATTCTACGTAGGCTCCTCGCGCCAAACTCGCCTGTTGTCGTGCGCTAAAATGGAAAAACTTCAGGGTCAAAAAACCGGTGCCATCACTAATGCGAGACAACAACATGCGACGGCGACCCTGTTTTATTTCTGTCAGCTGTACTTCCCCGCGTACAGTAATTTCATCCCCATTACGCAAACGACCAAGCGCGGCTGTACGAGTACGGTCTTGATAACGCAGTGGCAGATGAAATAATAAATCGGCAATACAATGAATACCTAAATTGCCCAACTTTTGTTGCACACTTGGACCTACCCCTTTTAAGCAAATCAGCGATTGGCCTAGTGAGCTTTCAAGTGTTGATGCGGGTTGGTTCAACCTGGAGTCCGCGATTGAGCGGCCTGTAGAGTGCATTCGATTTTATGGTGAAAAACAAGGTGCGTTAATAACGAGATCATAAGCGAGCAAGGGTAGCACACAGCGGCGGGCACTTTAAGCAACGGCGACTCACATCGCGGGCGGCATCCTGCACCCATAAAACTGGAGATTCAGCACACTGTCAACTGTAAAATCGGGCGCATTGCCAAGGCAGCTTATTCGTTAAAAGAATTCGCTGCAATAATTAATACACAGGCATCGAGAAGCCCATGAAAAATGACGGGCTATCAGATCAACCCATCATTTCCCTCCAAACAGTCTATTTTAAACTGGCAAAAAATGCTGCTAAATCAGCAATATCAGTATCACTCAGCCCGGCAGCCATAGGACTCATCATCGGGCTTTTTCGCTTGCCATCACGATAATCTTTGATCGCCTTAACCAAGTAAACCTCTTGCTGCCCGGCCAAATGTGGATTCGCTGGCATGCTGCTTTTACCATTTACACCATGGCAAGCGGCACAAGAAGCACTTTTTATCTTACCCGCCGCCACATCACCTGCGTGTGCATTAACCAACATAAATGCTGTTGCCAGCATTGCTGTATTTAACAAAATTTTTTTAATCGCTATTTTCACCTCATCTCTCCTTTTGTCTTCACTGCTTTTCTAATGACTTTATGTGATTCATATAGAACACATTTTTCAAGGCACCTGCCCTCCATTTTTCTGTACACTTTCCGGCAATGTGTAAAACCACATTTGATAGATCGAAATCGCCCACTGTACCGCAAATGAAACGCCCATCAACACACCGCTGACCATCACCACCCATGCAAATGGTGGGTAAACTTTTGTGAGATACCAGGAACCGATATCCAGCACAATAGCTAAAAAAGGTGTCGCTATCAACGCACACTTTACCCAAACGGGCTTAACGTAAGCATGGCAGAAAATCGAGCCTACGATATAAAAAATAAAGGTAATACCAAACAAATGAATATGAGATACACGCACAAGCGTAAAAATATCCATACCCGTATCCAGCTCAGTCATTGACATTACGTCTTCATATTTTTTAAAGCTTGCAATATGCGGATTTGATCCGTTATGGCACACCATGCAGCGTTTTTCGAAAATCGGCTCAATACGTGTTGTATAATCTTCCTGTATTGCCCCACGACGCACCCAAGCGATAATTTCATCCCGTTCATTTTGCGGCAACATATTGGCCATGGATCCTTTTAAGGCTCCTTCGAGACGGGTATCTGACTTACTGCCACTGTAAGCAATAATCAGATCGTCCACGGATAGATTTGGATTTCCATCCCGCCCCGCATGAGAGGCAAAAATATAAATCATCGCAAACAGGTAGCCCACTCCCAACACAATCAAGGTTCCAGTAAACATTACCCGCACACCAATAGGTAACACAGAAAAATGATTACAGTGTTCTTTTGTAAGCATTCAGACACTCCTTTCGGCTACTATTTAGGATGATGAGGTTTGGCTCGCTAACCCCTTTCCATCAAGAGTATAAACTAATATTTTCAATCCTAACCTAATACCCTGCAAATGGTCGTGCTTGCAGAATGCAATATATTGATTCGTAAAACGACTGGCACCGTTGAAGGGAATCCATATTATGATTTCCGAAAAATTCCACGTCGTTATCTGATTACGCACAACTTCCGGCTGTGTTAGATAAATTAAACACTTGCATATTCAATTTGTTACGCGCGAGTATTATACTCACCTTACCCGTATATTGACGCAGTGTCGTTAAGAAAACTTATCTCACCAAGTAGCATTCATTTGTAGAATTTAAGCCATACTATACTTTCACCCGATAACCGCCGGAGCCCCCCCATGCGCCAACATCACCCCGCATGCCTCAACCTGCTCGCTTTCTCTGCCATATTACTGCTTAGCAGTTGTAACGACACACCCCCCGCTGCCGAAATTAGCTTCTCCAAACAGATTCAACCTATTTTCGCTCAATCTTGCCTGAAATGTCATGATGAAAAGGGTGTCGGAACCATTGCCAGCGGCCTGAAATTATCGAGTTATGAAACACTACTTCAAGGCACCAAGTTCGGGCCAGTCGTCAAACCTGGAGACAGTTTGTCCAGCACTCTGGTTATTTTAATCGAAGGGCGAGCAAACTCCTCCATTAACATGCCACACGGTAATCAGACACCGCTAAACAACGAGCAAATCCAGACATTGCGCCTGTGGATTGACCAGGGTGCCCAAAATAATTAATCCAGCACCATAATGGCATCCATTTCCACAGGCACGCCTTTAGGCAGGCTGGCAACACCCACCGCAGCACGCGCCGGATAGGGTTGTTGAAAATAATCCGCCATTACTTCGTTGACCAACGCAAAATGAGAAAGATCCGTAAGAAAAATATTTAACTTGGCAATATCCGCCAAGCTACCGCCTGCCGCCATAGTAACGGCTTGCAGGTTTTCAAACACCTGGCGGATTTGTGCAGCCATATCCGCATCAAGCACCTCCATGGTTTCCGGCACTAATGGAATCTGCCCAGACAGATACACGGTATCACCAACTTTTATTGCCTGTGAATATGTGCCAATCGCACTAGGTGCGGCATCAGTATGTATCGCTTCACGTTTTTTTGTTTCTGTATTACTCATTTGACTCATCAGTTTCTCCTATATTTTTAACAATGACCTAAATCCATACCTCAAGCTGACAAGTGATCATATTTGTACCCCTCTATGAAATTCTCGGGCTTACTCGTTATGATTTTGATCGCGCAATTTTTACCACGCCATCAGTCGATTTTATGCGTCGCATCAACTGCGCCAAATGTACACGATTTTTCACTGACACAGTAAACATCAGTGTGGAATAACGGCCATCATGTTCTGTAATCAATACATTTTCAATATTGGATTCAAGGTCTGAAATAGCCGCCGCTACTGTGGCTAGAACACCACGCTGATTTGCTGTGTCCACACGAATATCAACAGGGTAAAAACCCTCAATATCCTTTTCCCACTGCACATCAACCCAGCGTTCTGGATTGTTTTTGAATTCACCCACATTTTTACAACCGCGCAAATGTATCACAATGCCTCGGCCTGCACTCACAAACCCCAAAACCGGATCACCCGGAATTGGATGACAACATTTAGCGTAAGTAACAACCGAACCTTCAGTGCCGCGAATGGCTAGCGGGCGGCCAGTTGAACGGTTTGCCGATGCTCTCATCCAACTCGGCGCATAACGGTTAAACATGCCTTTCACGCCAACATTTCCCTGGCTTTTCAATTTCCTGCCTAACAATATATCTGAAATTTGCCGGGCAACGACTGATGCCACCCGCTTTCCTAAACTGACATCCTCGTAAAGATCATCCAAGTTTTTTACATTCAGGCCATTCAAAATTTCATTTTGTAATTTAGGTGCACATTTATCCCAAGAAACTGAAACAGCTGCCATCGCCTTTTCCAGCAACCGCTTTCCTAAGCTGATTGCCTCATCCCGATGCATATGCTTCAAAAAATAACGTATGTTGGCACGCGCTTTTCCCGTAGTAACAAAATCCAACCAAACCGGGTTTGGTTTTGCGCCTGGGGCGGTAATAATTTCCACTGTCTGCCCATTGAGTAATACGCTACGCAGAGGCGACAGTCGTCGATCAATCATCACCGATACACAAGTGTTACCCACATCGGTATGGACCGCGTAAGCAAAATCCAATGCCGTCGCACCACGAGAAATATTCATAATATCCCCCTCAGGGGTGAATACATACACCTCATCGGGAAACAAATCGATTTTTGCATTCTCAAGAAATTCTTCAGAATTTCCCGCATTTTTCTGCATTTCCAACAACCGTTTGAGCCACTCGGTAGCATGCACCGGTGTAGCATCACCTGTTTTATACAGCCAGTGTGCCGCAATACCGGCTTCTGCCACACGCTGCATATCTTCGGAACGAATCTGAACTTCAATGGGGATACCATAAGGGCTAAACAAAATGGTGTGTAAAGACTGGTAACCATTGGCCTTGGGTATGGCAATATAATCTTTGAATCGACCCGGCACTGGTTTATATAGATTGTGTACGACACCCAACGCACGATAACAAGTATCAACCTTATCGACGACCAACCTGAATGCAAACACATCCGCAATTTCTTTAAACGTTAATACCTTATTACGCATTTTTTGGTAAATACTGTAAAGATGTTTTTCTCTACCAATGACCGGAACATTCAACCCTTCACTGCGTAAGCGCTCTTCAATAGCGACCCGGATTTTATCAACAATTTCCTTCCGATGCCCACGCGCCTGTTTTACCGCTTTGTCCAAAACCCGGTAACGTATTGGATAAATTGCCTCGAAACATAAATCCTCTAACTCTAAACAGATATTTTTCATACCCAATCGATTGGCAATAGGCGCGTAAATTTCCAGTGTTTCGCGTGCAATACGTCGCTTTTTGTCAAGGCGCATCACATCCAGCGTGCGCATATTATGCAAGCGATCTGCCAATTTGATAAGAATAATGCGGATATCCTTCGCCATGGCAAGGATCATTTTGCGGAAATTTTCAGCCTGCGCTTCGGCTTTGCTACCAAACTTGACCTGAGTCAACTTGGTCACGCCATCCACCAGGGCAGCCACTTCTTCACTGAAGCTGCTTTCCAGATTTTCTCTGATGGTTTCGGTATCTTCAATCACGTCATGCAACAAAGCGGCAATGATTGTATTGTAATCCATGCGCATTTCAGCCAGGATTCTGGCCACAGCAAGCGGATGATAAATATAGGGTTCGCCACTCAGGCGATACTGGCCTTCGTGGGCTTCCGCGCCGAATAGATACGCTCGATAAACTTCCTTTACCTGATCCGGCTCAAGATACCCTTCCAGCAGAGTACACAGATCATGGATTAGAAACACCGGGCTCTCTTTGCGTTAAAGTCTTTAATGGGAAAATGAACATCCTGATAGGAGGAGGATTTTAACCCCCTCCAGAATTTTTCTACTTGTCATACTATCCGTAAGGCCGCATGAAACCATAAATATTACCTAAATATCCTGCTGTGAGTACTCATGCAGGATTTCGGTCTTATAAATTGTCATTTCGCTCGGCAAACTCCGCAGCTTCCAGTGCGGCGGCTTCTACCTCGGCAACCTCTCGCGCCTCTCGCTCGTCATTGGCCATTTTTTCCAGAATTTTATTACTGATTTTTCCTTCACCAATCTCCCGCAAAGCAACAACTGTAGGCTTGTCATTCTCCCAATCCACCATTGCCTCCTTGCCATTAACCAATTGCCGGGCACGCTTGCTCGCCAATAACACCAACTCAAAACGACTGTTGACATTTTCCAGACAATCTTCAACGGTAACTCGTGCCATGATGCAAAACTCCTAAATGTGAATCGTAAAAAACGGATTCTGATAATATGAATGTAACCCCCTGCACCGCAAAACCGGTGAGTCTCCACGAGGGCGGAAAATTGTACAAAAACGCGCCCGGCTTTACCAGCGCCAAAGTGGCTCCGATAACCCGGGTAAAAGACAGATAGGCCCCATAATCAGGAGAGCAAATCTGCCAATAAGTCCTTTAATCGTGCGCACTGACGCCCAATAATCAATCGCTGACTATTTATCACCGCCTGCAAATCTGCCACGGCGGTATCAAAATCATCATTCACCACCACATAATCAAATTCATCATAGTGCGACATTTCGGTTTCTGCATCCCGCATGCGTCGGGCGATAATAGCTTCATCGTCCTGCCCGCGCCCGGTGAGCCGTTCCCGCAATGCGACTTTAGAGGGTGGCAAAATAAAAACGCCCACGACAGCATCGGCAAAACGTTCACGTATCTGGCGAGCACCCTGCCAATCGATTTCCAAAACCACATCCTGCCCCGCAGCCAGCTGCGCCATCACCGCTGCCTGAGACGTTCCGTAATAGTGGTCAAAGACCCTGGCATACTCAAGAAAATCTGCCTGCGCGATCATTTGCCTGAAAGTGTCTTCAGTCACAAAATGATAATGCACACCGTTTTGCTCACCGGGACGCATGGCTCGCGTGGTGTGAGACACTGAAATTCCAATGCCATCCGCATTTTCAAGCAATGCCTTTAACAGGCTCGTTTTACCCGCACCAGATGGCGCAGAGACTACATAAAGCGTGCCGCTATCGCCTTGCTGCTTTGTCATGCAGATACTCCCAAGAACATGTATTCCTAAATGCGGATTATATGTGACAAACGTGTCTGCTTATTCGATATTTTGAATTTGCTCCCGCATCTGTTCAATCAACACCTTCAATTCCACTGAAACAGCTGTAGTATCAGTATGCACCGATTTTGAACCCAGCGTATTGGCCTCACGATTCAACTCCTGCATAAGGAAATCCAACCGTCGCCCCACAGGCTCGTTCTGGGCCAGCACTCGCCGCACTTCATCAACATGAGCCTTGAGACGTTCAATTTCTTCGTCCACATCAGCCTTATTGAGCAATAACACAACTTCCTGCTCCAGTCGTGCCGGATCCAGTTCGCCGCGGATTTCCGCCAAACGTTTCTCCAGCCGCTCACGTGTCGCCTGCAAAATAGCGGGTAAACGTTTTATAACTATTTTCACCTGTGCATCGATAGCAGCGCAACGCGCCTCGATCACTGCTTTCAACTTTTCGCCTTCGCGCGCTCGCGAATCCAGTAAATCTACCAACGCAATCTCTAGCAGAGCCAGGGCATCGACCGCTAGTTGTTGCATGTTTTTCTCGGGCACCTTCAATACCCCTGGCCATTGCAACACCTCCAGTGCATTAATCGGGGCTGCGCTGTACAGCACTTGATCGATTTCTCGAGTGACATGAGCCAGGCTCTCCACCAGAGCTGCATCAATTTCCAATGACGGCTGCACACGGCTTTCCTGCTGGCCTGTCGTTTGAAAACGCAATGTGGCGTCAATTTTTCCACGTTTGATCTGTTTAGCCACCTGTTCTCGGATTTTTGGTTCCAGAAAACGTAATTCCTCCGGTAAACGCAAACTGACTTCAGAAAAGCGGTGGTTGACCGATCTTAATTCCCAGACAATGCGCCCATTTTCAGTATCGCCCTCCTGTCGGGAAAACGCCGTCATGCTGTGAATCATCTTCATTGCTCCCGAAAGGATGTGTATTGCAAACAGTCACTGTAAATCAGTGCGCAGTGTAACCCCAATTCGACACGCGGAGAACCGGCCTTTGTGACAAACACCTTGTAACAAAACACCGCGATCAAAAAATTGTAATGTATTTATGATTGAACCTGACACTGCCCTTCCTGCCGGTACAGAACTGGAACACTACCGTATTAACAGTACATTGAGTGCCGGAGGCTTCGGCATTGTATATCTCGCCACCGATTTACAAAACAATCAGCAAATCGTCATCAAAGAATATATGCCCAACAAACTGGCTCAACGCCTGCCTGATGGCTTTGTCATGCCACAAGGCGAGCAACAACAAGAACATCATAACGAAGGCATGCGTCTGTTTTTGCAGGAAGCTGCAGCACTGATTAAGCTCAAACACCCCAACATCGTGCGTGTACTGAATTTTTTCCGCGCTAATGGTACCGTTTACATGGTGATGGAATATCGGCCTGGTAAAAATTTACAACGTTATATCAAAAGTCGCAACGGTAGTCTCAGTGAGCATTTTTTACGCACCATTTTCCCACCCTTGTTGGAAGGACTGCGGATAGTACATGAAACGGGATTCCTGCACCTGGATATCAAACCCGGCAACATTCATCTGTGCGCCGGAGGCATTCCACTACTCCTGGATTTTGGAGCCGTACACCCTCGAAATACCAGTCGTAAACTACAGATTACCCAAGTGGTCACCGCCGGGTTTTCTCCCATGGAGCAATACAATCTTGGCGGCTATATCGGGCCTTGGACCGATATCTATGCCATTGGTGCCTCCATGCGCGCTTGTATCGAAGGTAGTGCCCCTACGTCAGCCAAAGACCGCAATGAAAAAGATAAGATGAAGCCAGCTGCCAACGCATTTAAACGGCGTTATTCGGCCAGCCTTTTGCAGGCACTGGACTGGGCAATGGAAATGGATCCTCTGTTACGTCCGCAAACCGTTGATGAGTTTCTCGATGCAATCAACCAGCACAACGATAAAAGCAGTAACTTGCTGGGCAAAATCGTTAATACCTTTACCCGGCCACTCTGACCTAATTACCCTGATATGAAATATCAACTCGCCAAAACCTCCCGCCTCGGTAATCGTGTTGTTAATGAAGACCGTATCGGTTTTATAGAACACGACAACACAGTATTACTGATTATGGCGGATGGCATGGGTGGATATCGCGGTGGACAAATTGCTGCCAGAGCCATGGTCAATCGCATGTTGCGACAATTTAAACGCAGCAAATTACCCACTACTGATCCCGTCGCCTTTCTTAAAGACCTGATCATCGATGCGCATTTTGCCGTACTGCGCGCAGGTAGCAAGCAATACCCGCCAATAGAGCCACGCACCACCTGCGTAGTATGTCTTATTCAGGACGGTAATGCCTGGTGGGCACATGTGGGTGACAGCCGTTTGTACCTTTTCCGTGGGGGCAAGCCGTTTGTACGCACAATTGATCATTCAAAAATCGAGGAACTCCGCCGCAAAGGTAAACTCAGCAAAGAAGAAATGAACAATCATCCACAACGACACTTGGTCACACGTTGCGTAGGCTATCAGAAACATCCACCCATTCCTGCGGTAAGCGACAAAATACCGTTAGAAAAATATGATATGTTATTATTGTGCAGCGATGGTTTGTGGGGACCACTTAACGAAGAAACCATTGCGGACACATTAACCCGCAACTCATTGGCTAACGCGGTTGAGCGCGTTGCGTATCAAGCCGAGTTTCGCAGCTACCCAGAAGCAGACAACATCAGCGTGATCACTTTGCGCTGGATTTCCAATGAAACTGGCGAGATTGAAGAAATGCCAGAAGAAGACATGCCGGATGAACTAACACAAACTATCAATGACCTCGACAATGCTACGGGCAAGCTCAGCCTCTAACGAAAATCACATCAACCCTCGCTCGGCAAACGACACCGTTGTACCATCTCCCACTACCACATGATCCAACACCCGCACATCTACTAGCGCCAACGCATCAGTTAATTGCCGGGTCACTTGCTTGTCCGCCATGCTGGGCTCCGCCACACCAGATGGATGATTGTGCGCAAAAATGACTGCCGCAGCATTATGCTCCAACGCCTTTTTCACGACCTCTCGCGGATGCACACTCGCACCATTGATAGTACCGCGAAACAATTCTTCAAACTGAATCACCCGATGACGGCTATCAAGATACAAACAGGAAAAGACTTCAAACGAATAATCTCGCAAACGTGCTATCAGAAAATTTTGTGTTTGTTCAGGGTTTTCCAACACACTGCCGCGCTGCAACGTTTCAGAAAAATGTCGGCGCGTCATTTCCACGGTAGCCTGTAAATGTGCAAACTTCGCCGCACCCAAACCCGGAGCTTCACAAAATTCTTTCAGATCTGCATTTAACAGCACACGCAAACTGCCAAAGCGCGTTAACAAATCACGCGCCAGATCCACCGCCGTTTTTCCAGCGACACCGGTACGCAAAAATATCGCCAACAACTCTGCATCTGACAAGGCCGCAGCTCCGCGTTGTAACAATTTTTCCCGTGGACGTTCCTCAGGAGGCCAATCTGTAATCGCCATTATCAAATTCCTTTTATTTCTGCACGCCGCCAGTGCATTTATCCAAAACACCATAATTCAGTTAAACTGCTAACCTTAATCGTTCATCTATCTAAGATAACAGCTTGATTCTGATAAAGCAGGTACCATACCCATTTATTATCGTACAACAATGGCCCCAAACACACGGACAAATCATGATCAATCTTGACAACAAACGCATCCTGCTTGGCGTGAGCGGTTCCATCGCTGCCTACAAATCTGCCGAGCTGGTGCGACACTTTAAAGATGCTGGGGCCGATGTGCGCGTGGTGCTCACCAAAGGTGGTGCCGAATTTGTCACTCCACTGACTTTTCAAGCACTATCAGGCAACCCCGTACACACAAACCTACTAGATACAAAAGCCGAAGCTGCTATGGGTCATATCGAACTAGCACGCTGGGCCGATGCCATTCTGATCGCACCCGCTAGCGCCAACTTTATTGCCCGGCTTGCGCAAGGTCATGCAAACGACTTACTCAGCACCATTTGTCTGGCTACAAATGCAGCTATTGCTATCGCACCAGCCATGAATCAACAAATGTGGGCCAATACCGCCACCCAAAAGAACCTGCAACAACTCAATAGACGTGGTGTATTACAATTCGGCCCCGACGAAGGTGACCAGGCATGTGGTGAAACCGGTCTTGGCCGTATGTTGGCAATAGAACAAATTGCTGCACATACTGCCGATATTTTTGAAACTGGATCGCTGTCTGAAAAAACAGTGATCATTACCGCTGGCCCTACACAAGAGGCCATCGACCCTGTACGTTACCTCAGCAATCACAGTTCCGGAAAAATGGGCTACGCCATTGCCCAGGCTGCCATCGAAGCAGGCGCAAAAGTCATATTAATCAGCGGCCCAACAGCACTCCCCACACCACTGCATGTTAAACGTATCAATATACGCAGCGCACAGCAAATGCACACGGCTGTTATGCAACACATTACCCACTGTGATATTTTTATCAGCACTGCCGCTGTCGCCGATTATCGCCCTGTCAATATCGTCGAACAAAAAATCAAAAAAACCAACGATACGCTCACACTGGAATTGCAACGCAATCCTGACATTCTTGCCGATGTCGCAGCATTAACCTCCCCCCCTTTCACCGTCGGTTTTGCCGCTGAAACCGAAAACCTCAGGCGACACGCCCTGGAAAAACGGGAACGAAAAAAAATTGATATGATTGCTGCAAACTTAGTGGGAGAAAATATTGCGTTTGAGAATGATGACAACACCTTACTAATACTTACCGCCAATAACGAGCAGCAATTGGCAACCACATCAAAATTTGTACTTGGGCGACAATTAATAGATATTATCGCCAAACAAAAATATAACGCAGGCTAAAGGCACCATGTCGCTCGCAATGGTTTATAGTCGGGCCCAGTCAGGCATTGAGTCCCCTCTGGTAACAGTCGAAGTCCATCTTTCCAATGGCTTGCCCAGCCTGTCCATCGTCGGCCTGCCCGAAGCCGCCGTAAAAGAAAGCAAAGACCGGGTACGCGGTGCCGTACTTAATTCGCAGTTTACTTTTCCGAAGCGACGCACCACCATCAACCTTGCCCCCGCCGACCTGCCCAAAGAAGGGGGACGCTTCGACCTGCCCATTGCCTTGGGCATTCTTGCGGCAACCGGTCAGCTATCCACAGAAACTCTGACACGTTATGAATTTGTAGGGGAGCTGGCACTAAGTGGCGCACTACGCCCCTTACGCGGCATATTACCCGCCGCCATTGCCGCCCGCGACGCCGGGCGTATTTTAATTGTACCGCAGGAAAATGCCGCCGAAGCCAGCTTGGTGGATGGAGTGGAAATACTAGCTGCAGCACATATTTTGGAAGTGTGCGCTCACATCAACACCATCAAACAACTAAGTCCGGTGCCTCAACAAGCTCGAATACGCAATGAATCCACATCAGACGACCTCAGCGAGGTGCGCGGCCAGTACCATGCCAAACGCGCCCTGGAAGTTGCCGCCGCTGGCGGGCATAGCCTACTGATGATAGGTCCTCCAGGCACCGGCAAAACCATGCTGGCCAGCCGCCTACCCGGCATTTTGCCCACCATGAATGAAAATGAGGCGCTGGAAGCCGCTGCGGTAGCCTCCATCAGCGAGCGTGGATTTAGTATGAAACAATGGCAACAGCGACCTTTTCGTACCCCACATCACACTGCCTCGGGTGTGGCCCTGGTTGGAGGCGGCAGCAACCCACGGCCCGGAGAGATTTCTCTAGCAGACCACGGTGTATTATTTTTAGATGAACTACCGGAATTTGATCGCAAAGTACTGGAAGTGCTGCGCGAACCATTGGAATCAGGCCGTATTACCATCTCCCGTGCCGCTCGACAGGCGGAGTTTCCCGCACGCTTTCAACTGATAGCCGCAATGAACCCCTGCCCCTGTGGATACCTCGGTCACAGCAATGGTCGTTGCCATTGCACTACCGAACAGGTACAGCGTTACCGCGCCAAAATTTCCGGGCCTTTACTGGATCGTATTGATATGCACGTAGAAGTACCCAATGTGCCACAAGCGCTGCTACGTATGACCTCAGAAGAATCTGGCGAAAGTTCTGCGACAGTACGCCAGCGGGTCGAAGTGGCACGAAGCCGACAAACCACACGCAGCGGCAAAGCCAATGCCGTATTAAAAAATCGTGACATGCAACAACATTGTCGCATCAGTGATGCCGACAGTCATTTGCTGGAACAGGCCATCGACCGCCTGGGCCTGTCCGCACGTGCTTATCATCGCATTCTCAAAGTAGCACGCACAGTCGCTGACCTTGCGGGCGAAAAAAATATCACCACCTCCCACCTCACCGAAGCCATCGCCTACAGGAGGCTGGATCGCTCGACATCAAACTGACCATCCAATACCATCGTTGATACGCAAGTTCATGTGCTAATCTTGGCATCGCTTTTTTAATTACGGTGAGCAGAGTAAATATCATGTTTTTATCATACAAAAGTAAAGGGTATCGCTGGAACCAGGTTTTGGGGTTCCTGCTGTTATTAACGTTGGCGGCCTGCGGTGAAAATGGGGAACGCGCACTCAATGTTTCCACCAACCCCGCAATAGAAGTACTGTCAAACACATTATTTGATGCCATACAAAACGGTGATGATGCACTCATCATCAAACAATACAACAACGTTTTTTTCGCCAAACGCTCCCAGGAACAATGGCTGAACAATCTCGAAACTTTGATGGCCGAGCGCGGCCCAATGCGAGCATATCATCTGCGGCGCAGCCAGGCAGACACACGCTTTTCCGGTAAGTTTTATATGCTTGAGTATGAAACCGTGCATACAGGCAATAAACGTTTGCACCATGTACTAACATTTCTGCTACCGGTAACGGGTGGAAATATTCAGCTCAACGGCCATAAAATTACGCCATGGGAAACCGATAAGGAATGAGCGAGTGCCTATAATCAATGCAAGTACACCTACGACTGGGGCACAACACCCAAAAAACCGGATATACGCAACCTGGATATTGCTCACCCTTTTGCTGACAATATCCGCAGCCCAGGCTGCACCGGGTGGAGGACGCAGCACACCCGTTAAAGTCGCCGAAGCAAAACAACTGTTAATGGCACCACAAACCTGGGTGGCTGGAACCGTCATCAGCCGCCACGAAGCACGACTGGCGGCAGAAGTGGCCGGCAAGCTAGTACAGGTGAAAGAAGTAGGCACCCTGGTAAAAGAAAATGCCGTGGTCGCACAAATTGATCCCACTTTTGTCGAATTGAAAATGGAAGAACTTCAGGCACAAATAGACGCAAATCGCGCGCGATTGGAATTCCTCAAAAGTGAAGTGAGTCGCAACGAACGCTTGGCCACACAGAACAATGCCGCGCAAACCCGTCTGGATGAATTGCGTGCTGACCGGAAAATCGCACAAAGCGAATTACAGATTTCACAAATACGACTCAAGCAAGCACAGGAAGAATTACACCGACATAAGATTCGCTCACCATTCGCAGGTGTTGTAGTGGAACGTTTGATGCGCCGTGGCGAACGCACAGTGGTAGGCGACGATGTAGTCAGAATCATTGACAGCCAAACCCTGGAAGTGCAGGCATGGGTACCATTGGAAGCTCTGGGGTTTGTGCGCAAAGGTGATGTGCTCACACTCACAATCAATAACCAGGACATCCGTGCGCCAGTACGCGCTCTGGTCGCCGCTGGTGACCAGCGTTCACGCTTGCTTGATCTACGCATCAACCTAGATAACGGCACCTGGACAGCAGGACAAACCGTACGGGTTGCCTTGCCCACAGCAACGGCAAAAACCGTGTTAGCGGTACCGCGTGATGCGTTGGTGTTGCGTCGTGACGGGACATTTGTATTTCGCATTAACGCAGAAAACAAAGCACAACGTATCGCAGTAACACCAGGCATTGCCAGTGGTGCGCTGGTAGCAGTGTCTGGCAACCTGAACCCAGGTGACCAAATTGTTGTCCGTGGTGGTGAACGGTTACGACCAGGCAGCACCGTGAAAATTTTGAATAATGCCCCATAAAATGAGCACGTTTTTCATGTCTACCCTGACCCTTTCCTCCAGAAAATAGCCCCTCATGAAACTCACCCGTCTTGGACTCGGCAACCCCGTCGCAGTAGCGGTGGGCGTATTATTGGCCATTATGTTTGGCCTGATCAGTCTGGATCGTCTGCCTGTTCAGCTAACCCCCGAAGTCGAACTCCCCGAAATCACCATCACCACCGTCTGGCGTGCCGCCGCGCCGGAAGAAATAGAATCTGAAATCATTGAACCGCAGGAAGATGTACTCCGCGGTCTGTCAGGCATGACCAAGATTCTTGCTCGGGCACAACGTGGACGTGGCAGCATCACCCTCACCTTTCAGGTGGGTACAGATTTGCGCCGTGCGCTACTAGAGGTGCTGTCACGCCTCAACCGTGTACAGCGCTACCCCGCTGATGCCAACGAACCCGTTATCAATTCCATCGGTGGCCGTTCGCGTGCGATAGCTTGGTTTATTCTCAAACCAGAGACAGGCAATGACCGTAATATCGCCAGCTATCAGAATTTTGTGGAAGAGGTGGTACAGACACGTTTCGAACGGGTGCCGGGCGTAGCCATGTCCGAAGTCCGCGGCGGTCGCGAGCGCGAACTGCGTGTCACGTTTGACCCCTACAAGGCCGCAAGCCTGGGCATCGAGCTGCCCAGAGTGGCAACACTGGCAGGTGGTGCAAAAGACACCTCAGGTGGCTTTGCTGACGTAGGCAAGCGTCGCTACACTCTGCGTTTTGCCGGTCAGTACAATGTTGATGATTTAGGCGAAATGGTGCTGGACTGGCGCGAAGGTCAACCGGTGTATTTGCGTGACGTGGCCGACATCGAAGTACGCATGGTCGATCGCAGCGGCTTTGTGATTCAAAATGGCCAAGCAGCAATGGCGGTTAACGCGCATCGAGAAACCGGTGTCAACGTACTGGAAGTGATGGCAGGCCTACGTCAAGCTGCCGAAGAGTTGCGCGAAGGTCCGCTAAAACGCGCAGGCTTGAGCTTTGAGCAAGTTTATGACGAAACCCGTTACATCGACCGCTCTATCAACATGGTCTCAAGCAACCTACTGTTAGGTATACTGCTTGCCATAGGCGTGCTGTGGTGGTTTTTCCGTAAATTCCGTGCCACATTAATGGTCGCCGTCGCCATTCCTATCTGTGTAGTTTCCACCTTCATGTTGCTCGATGCAACGGGCCGCACCCTCAATGTCATCTCACTGGCGGGCCTCGCCTTTGCCGTAGGCATGGTGCTGGATGCCGCCATCGTAGTGCTGGAAAGTGTCGTGCGCCTGAAGGAACGAGGCATGTCTAGCGAACAAGCTGCCGATGAAGGTACACGCAAAGTATGGGGCGCATTACTGGCCTCCACCGCCACCACCGTGGCGATCTTTTTACCTATCGTTTTTTTAAAAGATGAAGCGGGACAGCTGTTCGCCGATCTTGCTTTAACCATCGCCGCCACCGTCAGCATATCGCTGTTGGTCGCTGTCACTGTATTGCCCACAGCGGCAGCCACTTGGCTGCGCAACACCAAGATGCGCGACCCCCATGCCCACTGGTGGGATGCAGGCAGCAACTTCATCATGCGCCTCACCGACACGCCTCGACGGCGTACAGTGTGGATTATCAGCCTGATCACCATTCCGCTGATGCTCGCAGTATGGCTCAAACCTGAAGCAGACTTCCTGCCCAACGGCAATCGCAATCTCGTTTTCGCATTTATTCTGCCGCCGCCGGGCAGCAGTGTGGACACACTGGAAAAAGAATTAGGTCAAGTGGTAGCACAACGCATGCAACCCTACGTTGATGGCACAGCTGAACCCGCAGTCGATAATTATTTCTTCGTCGCCTTCGGCTCTGGTGTCTTCATGGGTGCGCGCACCGTAGACCCTGACAAATCCGATGCATTGGTACCACTCATCAACCGACTTATCGGCAGTTTCCCGGACACTATCGCCTTTGCTCAGCGCTCATCCCTATTCAGTGGTTTTGGTGGGGGCCGTACCGTCGATATCGACATCCAAGGTGCCAACATCGACGCATTACTCGACTCAGCCCAAGCCGGTTTTTCCGCAGTTATGCAAACCATCCCCGGACGCCCGCCACGCCCGCGCCCTGGACTGAGCCTTGCCGAGCCGGAATTACGACTGATACCGGATGAACGCCGTATCAGCGAAGCAGGCTGGACACGCAGCGACATGTCACAAATTATTCGCGCATTGGGAGACGGCCTGTTTGTGGGCGATTATTTTGACGGCCAACAACGCCTGGATATCATTCTACGCGGACAAAACTGGAAAACACCTGAAGAATTAGCCGCCATCCCGCTGGCAACACCCAACAGTGGCATATTACCGCTAGGCGAGCTGGCAGATGTGGTTCGTACCGCCGGGCCGGATGAAATCCGCCGCCTCAACCGTCGGCGCACCATTACCCTGGAAGTTAAAGCGCCAGAAAACATGTCGCTGGAACAAACCATGTTGCTGCTCGAAGAAAAAGTGAACCCCCAAATTGAACCGCTATTACCGGAAGATGGTGAAATTCACTACAGTGGTACAGCGGAAAAACTAGACGTTGCGCTAAAAAGCATGAGCGCAAGCTTTCTCCTAGCCATCGCAATTTTATATTTATTAATGAGTGCGTTATTCCAGTCTTTTCGTGACAGCCTCCTAGTGATTCTAGCCATACCGCTAGCCACCGTCGGCGGCGTGCTGGCCTTGCAAATAGTCAACCTGTTCATCACTCAACATATGGATCTGCTCACCATGATTGGGTTTATTATTTTGCTGGGACTGGTGGTTAACAACGCCATTTTACTGGTATACCAAACACGGACTGCCGAACGCGAAGGTTTAACGCGCCGCGAAGCAGTGAATCAAGCCGTTCATCTACGGTTACGCCCTATCCTCATGAGCACACTCACCAGTATATTTGGCATGCTGCCACTACTATTAATACCCGGTGCCGGCACCGAATTATATCGTGGGCTTGCTGCTGTCATCGTCGGTGGCATGAGCGTGAGCACTATCTTCACACTGATACTATTGCCAAGCCTGTTGCGTATTGGAGAAGGAGTCGTAAAAAACAAAGAAGCGACAGCAACATAAACCATGCAGCTGTCCGAGAGCCGCCCTCTCCAAAGTGGCGGCGAAAATCATCATTTCGGCATTAATCGAATTCATGCTAAGGGGAATTACTTTTAGTAATACGTCAAATCGATACTACGGAGAGAGGGAGATCCCTCCTATTCTTGCGATAACCCTAAAACCCGCAGCTAAGGAATGGAACACAATAACTTGTATAAGTGGCGCGCTTATTCAATTCGTATTTGTTCGTTTTGATTGAGTAAAAGCGCAGGAATAGTCACTCTTATTTCGAGTTTTTACGATTGAGGAACGGACACCAAAAGTAGGCGTTTTAGGCGAAGACGGGCTGCCAATTGCATAAGTTATTGTGTTCCATTCCTAAGTGGCCGGTAGAGTGCGTTGAACTTTGTGGTTGGCGAGACGCGGTCAACTGCGAAATTTAGGATAATGCTTTTCTTGAGCACCGCTGATACTCAAATATTTTGTCTTTTCAAAGAGATGCCTTCAATTTTTCCAGAAAAAATACAGTTTAATGTTTCCAAAACAACAGGGACAAGTATCTTAATCCACGTTTTACTTTGCTGGCCTAAAAACAATTAATTGATACTTGCTCTGTTGCATATTTTTGTTAAAAAACAACCCAGCTTGCACTTACGGCCTCTTGCCTTGCTGGAAGAATTTGAAACATATTGGCCACTATTGCCAAGGGGGTGTTAACACCCCCAAGTACAATACAGTCAGGCCAGCATTCCATCAGATACAGCTGACCGTTCTCCGGTATTTACCTTTCGGCTGCTCAGCTTAAGCAGGGAGTACAAAGGATCCCAAGCAGTTAATGCCGTAGCGGCCAAGTATATTCCTGCATAAGTTACGTAAGGCTGCCATGAAATATTCTCATGAAACAACAGCATCATAAATATTGCAGCAGGGGAAAATACAGCCCGGATGGCACGATCAATACGGCCAAGGTTTTCTACATTATCGGAAATAAATTCGCCATAAGAGGCAATATGATTGTCAATCGGTATAAACGTTACACTGTTTTGGGTCATGTCTTTCTCTCCGTGAGATTAATATGTGCATAACAATAGTGTTGCTACACTCGCATTCCCCTCCCCCCCCTTTTTTTGGCTTGACTGCATCGCAGCCTTCCAATGACTCAGGAGTAACTGAAGACCGGGCAAGGTGTGAAAAGTTCCACCGAATATGGACATCCCATCCTCACCTACCAAGCCAAAACTCCAGATCATCCATACTTGTATCGGAATGACAAACCGGTAAACGTAGCCAATTCAAAATCGGTTCCCTCACAAAAGTGGCTTATGTTGGCCGTCCTGACGGTGCTGGTTATTGCCCCGGCGTTCATTCACTTTTCTATTCCTTGTTTTTTCATTATCGTCGCTCTAAATCTGATTAGATGGCAACTGTATCGCGGTATCATCATTGACATATACTCGTGGCGATTGAGAAGCCCAATCGCAAGTGAAAATCTAGCGCATCCGGTCATGTGTTCTTTTTTTAATTCGAGACAAGCCAACAGGCGTAATACCCAAATAACGCGCCAAATCATTTTGGGTTATTTTTTCCAAAAGTACTGGGATTTTTTTTCAAGCATACAAAACCGTTCTTCGGCACTTAAGCATAAAAGATCATACTCTCGCCGTTCTTTTTTCATCGCAAAATTAAGCAAGAGATCAATCATATCATTCGCCACCTCTATATCTTTCTTACTGTGTTCCCTGATCTTTTCAAATGGTATTTTGGTCAACGTTGCAGGCTCCAAACAAAGAAGACGAAAAGAGCAAACGCCACCTAAATACGACGAAGCCAAACTGCCAATAATATTATTGGGCAAAAGAAAAGACTTTACAGACTCCTTTCCATCTTCAGAAGTGTAATAGGCTTTTAACAAACCTGACTGGATAAAATAAAGCGACCTATCCGAATCCCCCTGTAAAAACACATGCTCGCCTTTCTCTCTTTTTATCACCACTCCTTCAATTTGTAGAAGTTCATTAAAATTCATCAATTTTAACCTCGGTTAATGATCAAGATTATTGACCAGCCTAATATATACCCGTAGCGATTGAGATTTAGACACTCATTGCACGCCCTCTTTATTCCATGGCGGCGTTGAAATTCCTCACAATAGACCGGCTATTATTCGTCATTTCGCCTTGCCATGAAATGAATAAGACGCACACTGAACACCTAAATCTCAATCGCTACGGGTATATGAAACAGTAAAGTAAAAAATACAACCTGACATAATGCGAGATAACCTCAATGAAAATTAACAAAAAACGCATTGTCATTACTGGCGGCACTTCTGGCATTGGTTATGAAATGACAAAACACCTTCATGTTAATAATGAAGTAATAGTGATATCCAGAAATGCAGAAAAACTTGACGCCCTTTCTCAAAACCTTGGTGGAATCATCACTTACCAAGCCGATTTATCAAAAACTGGGGACATAGAAACTGTAGCAGACAACATTGTCAAGAATTTTTCGTCCATTGACATACTTATTAACAATGCAGCAGTTCAACATACACCGATATTTATAGATGACAAATTTAGATATGAAAGCATATCTTATGAAATAGCATTGAATTTTACCGGCATTTGCCAGCTAACGTACCTATTATTACCTGTTTTATTACACTGCGAAAAATCCGTAATTATGAACATTAATTCCGGACTCGCATTAACACCAAAAACATCATCTGCTATTTATTGCGCGACAAAAAGCGCTCTTAATACTTTTTCTCAATCACTTCGATACCAGCTTCAAAAAACTAATATTTTTGTCCAGCAAGCATTTTTGGAATTGGTTGATACATCAATGACAAAAGGCAGGGGGAAAAACAAAATGTCTCCGAAAATTGCTGCACAAAAAATCATTCATGGAATTGAACACAATATACCAGACCATGATATTGGAAAAATAAAGATTCTTAGAATACTGCTCAGGCTTATGCCATCAATCGCACAACAAATTATAAAAAAACATTGAACGGAAAAACTTATGAATATATTTTTCATTATTATTTGTAGCATTTTTATATTATCAACAAACAGTGCATGGTCTACTGAACTTAAGATTGACGTACATAACATTGACGTAAATATAGGTGGAAACATTGTCGTCATGTTTTTTGGCAAAGAGGGTTCCCCAAAATCACATGGGGTGGCCTTACTGATTCAAATAAAACCTGCCCTGCATAAAACTATGGAGTTTATTTTTGACGTAGACATAGAGGAGCTCGCCGTAAAAGTATTGCATGATGAAACTGGCGATGGAAAGGTAACTAAAAACTGGACAGGGATATGGCCAAAAGAAGGGCTTGGGTTTTCCAACAAACAGAAAATCAGCCTAAAGGGAGCGCCAAAATATAAATGCTCAAAGTTACTTAAAAAACAATTTGAAAATGGAATAAATATTTCAATCACATACCCATAACAGGATTGACAATCATGAAGCCCTTGCTAAAAATAACTTTACTCATTGCAGTATTTTTTGCATCAACCTTCTTATTGATTAAGTTCACTGGAATATTAACAATAGAACACATTGAAAACTGGCTAATGCAAGCCGAATCATTATCGCCAATCTATGCTGGTTCTTTAGTTGCTTTACTTCTATTTGCAGATTTATTCATTGCAATACCCACACTAACAGTCATTATTCTTTCAGGGTATTTTTTGGGCCCTGTGTATGGTGCTATTGCAGCATTAACCGGGCTCATGCTAGCTGGCATTTGTGGTTATACATTAAGTCGATATTATGGGGATACTATTTTTAATTTTTTGGTGAGAGATGAAAAAAAGCGCAGTGATGCAACTATTGCATTTCAAACACATGGTTTTGTGATGATACTGTTATCAAGGGCTATACCCATTTTACCTGAGGTTACCACCTGCCTTTCTGGGATGACGCGCATGCCTTTCATTAAATTTTTGCTTGCGTGGCTGATTAGCTCTGCACCATACGTATTAATTGCGTCTTACGCTGGCTCAATCAGCTCTATTGACGATCCAAAGCCCGCGATATTCACCGCTATTGGGCTATCGATATTACTGTGGATTTTATGGTTTTTTTACCATCACGCACGTATAAAGCCCTCTTCTTGAGCATCGGTGATGTCACCTAACTTCCGAATGTCTTTTTTATCGATTCAATCAAAACGTTCTCATCCTGAGAACCATACAACACCATAGTTTTTTCACCATTACCCAAAAAATATATCGCGCTACCCGGCGTGGCCTTATAGGTACGAATAAAGACCTTACCTTTCGGGCTTTCTACATCCGCTACAAAAAAATCAACCAAGTGCTCGTAATCATGACGGATTGCATTATATCCCTTCATCAAGTCAAGGCTACTGCCATTTTCCATATCGTATATCAATACGATGGCAGGCTTTCCCTGACCAATACGCTCAAGGTCGGTACTGAATGCTGTCGGCAACATCATCCACGCCATAACAAACAAACCTGATGCGAGAAACAGGCTGATGATAACGTTTTTGAGTGCAGCTCCAGATTGATACTGGTGGTGTGTAGTGCTGTTCATCTGATGTGTCGGCATATATTTTACTTTTTACGGTACAGGTTAATAGTAGAAGCGCTCATAATTGAGTCAACAGGTGCGCATATACTCATGGCGATTGAGATTCAGGTACCACTGCACACCCTCTTTATCTCATGGCTGCGTTGAAATTCCTCGCAATAGAACGAGACTATTACTTGTCATTTCGCCTCGCCTAAGAACGCCTACATTTGGAGCCATGAAATAGATATGACGCACATTAACACCTAAATCTCAAACGCCACGAGTATTTTAAAGAAAATCGTCACCATCCCTCGCACTTTATCCTAGAATTCACCGCTAACCAACCCATATACACACCGTCCTGCTTTCAGGTTAATCTCATTATCGGCCCGTGGCAGCATTGGCAATACGTGTAACATCGGGAAAAGGTAGATAATCGGGATCAAAAAACTGGGTGGCAATTTCATCAGCAAAAAAACGGCCCCGCGATGTGAGCCACACATAATCGTCATCTTCCTCAATCAGCCCCAACGCCTTAAAACCATTAATTTCTTCGGTAAAACAATGTTCAACCGTCTCACCGGTCCGTTCGGCAAACAATGTTTTGCTGACGCGCGCATTTTTCAGCGGCAAAATAAAACAGCGGCGGCGCTCGTCATCTGCCGTGCGAATTTTACCGCGATTCACCGATACTTTTCCCTGGCGTATTAACCGGTAGTAGTTTTCCAGGTTAGCGTCCCCTACATTCATAGAAAACACCCCGCGCAGATTGGACCAGGATGACACACCCACACCGATTACATCTGCAAGATCGCAGGCCCAGTCACGCAGGTAATGGGATATGTCCTCGGCCTTACGGGCAAAAATGCGGGTCTGGTGTTCACCATAACCATGGTGTTCCGACATCATGATACCCAGATATTTCATAAGCTGGATATCATCGGGCTCGGGAAATTTTTTCGGTACGCTATTGTGTACTTTCAGAATATTGCCATCACGGTCTCCGTGTGGGCGGATACGCAGCCGGTAAAGTTGGTAACCTTCGATGTCCAGATTGACTGCGGTGAGCATGTTTTCTACCCACTGTTCGACGGTTTGGCCGGGGTAAGCATAAATCAGGTCGATAAAAATATTGTCGATGCCTGCACGGCGCATTTGTTTGATGGATTCCAATGTATCCGTGTTGTTGTGGGTACGACCCATGGCGGCCAGCACCGGGTCATCAAACGATTGCACACCAAGACTGATGCGATGCACGCCATAATCTTTCATAATCGCCAGTTTTTCCAGACCTTCTTTGCCAAGCAAGGTGGTGGGTTCAGCTTCGATGGAAAATTGGGTGCAATCACTCAAATCAAAATGCCGGGTAAATGCGGCAAGAAAACGTTCCATTTGTTGTGGTGATAAATAAGTGGGTGTACCACCGCCGATGAGTACAGAGCTGGCGGGTATGGCATCCATACCCATTTTGCTTCGGTACAGGGCCATTTCCTGTTCGAGATGGTCGAGGTAAACGTCCACCTCTTCGGCTTTGGTTTTGGTTTTAGTAATCCAATGACAAAAAGTACAACGCGAAGGACAAAATGGTATGTGGCCATAGGCAATGGTTTTACTGGCCGGGCGCTGGGCAAAATTTTCGAACAGTGCGGCATCGTCCATTTCGGAAAACATGGTGAGCGGCGGATAGCCGATTACCGGGAAAAACTGTCTTCCGTTACCGGGCAATACACCTGACTGCCGAATTTCGTCCACATTCAATTTTACCAGCTCCTCGCGTGCGAGGCTTATCCAGTCATTTATAGTATTCACGTACAGTACCTTTGATTACACTCTGATTACGAATTTACACTTTCGCATCCTTGCAGAAATAGGTAGCGGACATCATACCGTTATTCCATAGTGGCTTTCTATGTTATTCATCGCGCGCTATTGTTTTACCATGTCAGTGACGCGGCCCGCTGAGCTTGTCCAACCTTAACCGGTGTCGCTCATCAAACAATCGTTTTGACGCCAGCCACAGTGCCGCCGTCACTCCAAACCCTGTCCCGGCACTGATTAAAAACATAATCAAAATTTGATATTTCACAGCCTCCAACGGTGGGCTACCCGCGAGAATCTGCCCGGTCATCATGCCTGGCAGGCTAACCAGCCCGGCGGCAGCCATGGCATTGATTATGGGCATCATGCCGCTGCGCATGGCTTCGCGGCGAATTTCAGCAATCGCCTCCAGGCGGGTTGCGCCCAGCATCAAGCGCTGTTCGATAATGGCGCGTTGCTGCCACGCCGTACTGGTCAGTCGATCCAGCGCCAACGCAATACCACTCATGGTATTGCCCAGCAACATGCCCAGCAAGGGAACGGCGTATTGCGGGTCATACCAAGGGTCAGTGGCCACCATGCTGGTCAGTGCCAACACGGTTATGGCGAAGGAAGAAACAAACATCGCCCCCGTACCCATGCCAAAACCCCACCAGCCGGTAAAGCGCCGTTGCTGACGGGCCATGACTTCACGCCCAGCGGCCAGCAACATGACCAACGAAATTCCCGCCACCCAAAGTAAATCGACATTAGCAAACAGTGCCTTCAGCACAAGCCCGATAAGTAGCAGTTGCACTACAGTGCGCGTGCCTGCGATGAGCAACTGTCCGCTGAGGCCCAGCTGCATGCGCCAGCTCAATGCAGCCATGGCCAATACCAGTCCGGCAGCAAGAGCCAGGTCCACCGTATTGAGCATGATCATACGCTGTATTCCCGAACGCCTTCGGTGGTGAGTTGTAAATGTCGGCTGCCCACTCGTGCCGCCTGCTGGGCATCGTGACTCACCCACAATACGGCAGCGCCAGTGTCGCGGCGATATTCATCAATAAGTTTTTCGACAACGATAACATTGTCGGCATCAAGACTGGCCGTGGGCTCATCCAGCAACAACACTTGAGGCTTATTCATTAATACTCGCGCTAGGGCCAGGCGCTGTTTTTCACCACTGGAGAGGCGGCTTATTTGCCAGCGCATGGTTTCTGCGCTGAAACCCAACACGTCAAACCAGCGACATTCTTCGCCCGCGAAGTGAGCACCTACTTCATCTTTCCACCAATGACTTTCAGCTGGCAATAGGGCTACTTGTTTGCGCCACTGTGGAGCTGCGATCTGCGTGCTGGGCGTACTATCGAGCAGCACTTGTCCGGTATGGGGAGCAAGGTCAGCAATGGCACGCAATAACAATGATTTACCGCTACCGGAATCACCACGCAGGCTGACACATTCACCCGGAGCAATATGCAGAGAATAGGGGCCGCGCCCATGAGTACACAGATCAATGACACTCAGGCCGGAAATGTTTTGCCTATTTTGGAGGGTGGAGCTGCGCGGGGTCATGGGTATGGTCTTTATCTTAAGCAGGACATAACATAGCACGCCCTGATCACCGAGAAATGTGCTGCTTGTGTTTCAATTTACCACCTTGCCACCCCTGTCCCTGTACATTCATCTGCCATGGTGCATACGCAAGTGCCCGTATTGCGATTTTAATTCCCATGCACTGAAAGACACTGTGCCCGAAATCGCTTACGTTAATGCCCTGTTACAGGATCTCGAACAGGATCTGCCACGCATTTGGGGGCGACGGGTCGTGAGTGTGTTTATTGGCGGAGGCACCCCTAGCCTGTTTTCTCCCGAGGCGCTGGATCAGTTATTGTCCGGCTTGCGTGCGCGATTAAGTATTAACGCCGATGCCGAAATTACCCTCGAAGCCAATCCCGGCACAGCCGAGCAGGAAAAATTTCGTGAATACCGGGCCCTCGGCATTAATCGCCTATCCATCGGTGTACAGAGCTTTCATGAAGATGCTTTGCAAGCCCTTGGGCGCGTTCACGGTCGTGGCGAGGCTATTCGTGCCGCAGAAATAGCCCACGCCGCAGGCTTTGACAATTTTAACCTCGACCTGATGTTTGCTTTGCCAAACCAGACACTAGCGCAAGCCGCTGAAGATGTGGCCACGGCTATTGATCTTGAGCCCACACATATTTCCTGGTATCAGCTGACCCTTGAACCGAATACCCAATTTCATGCACAGCCACCCGTGCTGCCAGATACTGACCAAGCCTGGAAAATACAGCAGACAGGACAACAACAATTGACCGAAGCTGGTTATGCGCAATATGAGATATCGGCTTACGCCAAAGAAAAACGTCAATGCGCACATAACCTGAACTATTGGCAATTTGGTGATTATCTGGGACTGGGCGCAGGTGCCCATGGCAAAATCACTGATGCCGCACAACAGACTATTACCCGTCTTGCCAAACAGCGCCAGCCGCAAGCCTTTATGGATACGGCAGGCACGGTACAGGGCATTCAGAGTGAGCGTGTTTTGACGCGCAAGGATGTAGGGCTGGAATTCATGATGAATGCACTGCGTTTAAACAAAGGTTTTGAGCCTGCGCTGTTTCCCGCCCACACTGGCCAGCAACTTATCTTGATTGCCTCCCCCCTGCATACTGCGGAAAAAGCCGGTTTACTCGAACGAACGTTAAAGCACATCCGACCGACGGAAAAAGGCCGCCGGTTTCTGGATGATTTATTAACGCTGTTTATTATTGACTAATCACACATTGCAAAATGTGAAACTAGATGGCGCACATCACCAAAAGACGTTCACACCCACTAGTGTCCCAACGTTAAATCGAATAAATTCAATTGGTTACCGATACTGTCCTCGTTGATTTTGCAATCAAATTTCATAAGCAACTGATCTAACTGCGTTTTCTCAAAAAGTGTG
>Ga0256839_1000414_pt1 | contig 55356 bp, 46 predicted proteins | sample 354166metaG_FD_185968 | JGI IMG/M metagenome (GOLD analysis project Ga0256839, IMG submission 185968) | Hydrothermal vent microbial communities from Mid Atlantic Ridge, Atlantic Ocean - 354-166 | ecosystem: Environmental > Aquatic > Marine > Hydrothermal vents | place: Atlantic Ocean: Mid... | reverse complement strand
TCGCTGCCCAGGTAGTCCGTGCGGTGAAAATCCACCGGTGTGTGCAGGGACTGATGCGCCAGCAGGAACCCGCCAGCAATAAAAGCGGTCAGACTCCCTGCGGCCAGTAATGGCCATTTGTGTCTTATGGTCAGCCGTTGCATTGGCTTGATTGTTCATATATGCCTTGTGATTGCAAGGGCGATGGGCGAAAATTCCCGGCAGGCCGCATCATTTCCCATTGATCCTCAGGAGTTGCATGAATCTACCCTTGAAAATCGGCTTGCGCTATACCCGGGCCAAGCGAAAAAATCATTTTATCTCTTTTATTTCCTTCATTTCCATTGCCGGTATCGCCCTGGGGGTGATGACGGTGATTGTGGTTATCTCGGTGATGAACGGTTTTGACCGGGAGTTGAAGGAACGCATGTTAAGCATGGTCTCCCATGCCACCATTTCCACTTATGGCAATGAGTATCTGACCCATTGGCAACATGCTGTGGACAAGGCGCGCCAGCATCCGCATGTGGTGGGTGCGGCGCCTTATATTGACTCGGAAGTGCTGATTCAGGGTGCCCGCACTGAAGGCGCACTGGTGCGCGGGGTGGTTCCTGAGCTGGAAAAGAACGTTACCCAGATTAATCAGAAGATGCGCTATGGTTCACTGGACGATTTGCAGCCTGGCGCCTATCGCATCATATTGGGCACCGAACTGGCCGCCGCGCTGGGCGTGGGCCCGGGTGATACGGTGATGGTGTATGCGCCGCAATTCAAGACCACGGCCGTGGGCATTGTGCCCCGGGTGAAACGCTTTACTGTCAGTGGTATTTTTGAAGTGGGCATGTATGAATTCGATTCCAAACTGGCGATTATCCATTTGCAGGATGCCCAAAAGCTGTTCCGCACCGGTGACGGTGTTGAGGGCATTCGCCTGGAGCTGGATGATTTGATGCGGGCCCCGGTGGTGGCGCGTGAGCTGGCGCGCGAGCTGGGTGGTTTTTACCGGGTGCGGGACTGGACCCAGCAAAATGTCAATTTTTTCAAGGCCACACAAACCGAGCGCATGGTCATGTTTATTATCTTGTCCATGATTGTGGCGGTGGCGGCCTTTAATATTTTGTCCACCCTGGTGATGCTGGTGACTGAAAAACAAAGTGATATCGCCATTTTGCGTACACAGGGGTTTTCACGTCGGCAGGTAATGGCGGTATTTATGGTTACCGGTCTGGTGATTGGTTTGATAGGAACAGCGCTGGGAACCCTTGCCGGCGTTATTGTGGCCTGGAATATTGATGTTATCGTTCCGGCGCTGGAGCGGTTTTTTCACACGGATTTCATGTCGGCGGATGTGTACTATGTGAGTGAAATTACCGCTGATCTCAAATGGCGGGATGTGCTGACAATTGTTTCGGTGAGCTTTGGCTTGACCTTGCTGGCGACGATTTATCCGGCCTGGCGAGCTTCCCGGGTGCAACCGGCGGAGGCGTTGCGTTATGAATAAAACCACCAGTCATAAGCGGGCCATAACAGAGAAGCCGCACACATCTGCGGTGTTGGAAGGCCGTTCCCTGAGCAAGTCATTTGATGACGCGGGGCAGGAAGTTCGTGTCTTCGACCAGTTGGATATCATCGTTCCCGCCGGAGAAACCGTGGCCATTATTGGCGCTTCCGGTGCCGGAAAAAGCACTTTGTTACATGTGCTGGGCAGCCTGGAACAACCCGATAGCGGGCAGGTGCTGTTGCAGGGGCAGGATATCAGCACTTTGAGTGATGCCCAGCGGGGCCGCTTGCGGAATCGGCATCTGGGTTTTGTCTACCAGTTTCATCACTTATTGCCGGAATTTTCGGCGCTGGAAAACGTCGCCATGCCGTTGCTTATCGGCGGCAGGGGTACAGCTGAGGCCAATAAGCGCGCCAGGGATATGCTGGAAAGCGTTGGCTTGGGCCACCGTTTGAGCCATCGGCCAGCGCAATTGTCCGGCGGAGAGCGGCAGCGTTGCGCCATTGCCCGGGCCTTGGTGACACATCCGGCGGCGGTGCTGGCTGATGAGCCTACCGGCAATCTGGATGAACACACCGCCGAGCAGGTGATGGACTTGATGCTGGCGTTAAACCGGGATATGGGCACGGCATTGGTGATTGTGACCCATGATACCCGTCTGGCCGCTCGCATGGATATCACTTATCGCATGCACGATGGCCGTTTGCATCGGCATAATCATGGCGATTTTTCAGCGGCCTGATTGTTCCCGGAACAGCGGCTGCTCCCAGGGCAGATCGCAAACGGTCTGGCCCGAACTTGTCCTTATGTTACGACTCCCGGGTGTCTGTGGTGCGTGATGCACACAGGCTTTCTTCCTTGATCCGGCAACGGCCTTTCTGGCTATTGGCGATATTTTTTCTGATTGGCGCCAGTGCGTGGCTGCTGATGCCCGGAGTGACCGCGCGGGATTGGCTGGCCGCTCTGGTATTGGCTGTGGTGCTGTTGCTGCTGCGGCGTTATCGCTGGGTTCATTACAGTGGCGGGTTGTTTGGGATTGTTGTGTTGCTGGTGGCATTGCTGTTGGGTTTTGGCTGGGCGGGGCAGGCCATGTGGCACCAACGGCAGGCCCTGGAGGCGGAACACCGGGTCATTCTTGAAAAAGGTCGTGAGCAGTCGGTGCAAGGCCGCATCACTGGCTTGCCCCGGTGGCGTGCAGATGCTGTTCGGGTAGAGTTTGTGACTGCCGGGCCCTCACCGCGGCGCTATCTGTTGAACTGGTATTCACCGGACTTGTTGCCACAATCTGGCGAACAGTGGCAACTACAAGTCAAGCTAAAGCCGCCTCATGGCTATGCCAATCCGGGCGGTTTTGATTATCCGCGTTGGCTGTTTCGCCACGGTTTTGTCGCCACTGGCTGGGTGCAATCAGGGAAGCGGTTGGCGACCCCGGAGCCATGGAATATTCCGGCGCGGGTGAACCAGCTTCGGGCTGGCGTTCGCCAGTGGATTCAAAACAGCCTGCCTGCAGGTGCTCCCCGGGCCTTATTGTTGGCCTTGTCCATTGGTGACCGTTCTGAATTGTCGCCGCAGGACAGGGCGGTTTTTCAAGCCACCGGCACGGCTCATTTGATTGCGATTTCCGGCTTGCATGTTGGTCTGGCAGCCGGGTTGGGCGCACTGCTTGGCTGGCTGGTTTTCTGGCTCTGGCCCCGGCAGCAGTGGCCGCGGCCGATCATGCAAGCCCTGTTTGGGTGGCTGTTTGCTTTTCTGTATGCGGCTTTGGCGGGCTTTTCTGTGGCAACGGTACGGGCATTGGTGGTGGTGAGTGTGACCGCTGTGGCATGGGTGGCGCGCCGTCGCCTGAGTCCATGGGATATTTGGGGCGTGGCGCTGGTTTTGGTGTTGTTGCTGGATCCGATGGCGGTTCTGGATACGGGTTTTTGGCTGTCTTTTACGGCCGTGGCCATGCTGATAGCGGCTTTTTTTCGGCCAGATCGGACTTCTCGATTGTTGTCAGAGAAACAAGAATCACCCGGCCGATGGAGGAAAGCTGGTGCTGTGCTCGGCGGATTGGTACAGGCTCAATTGGCGATTTTTCTGGGTTTGTTGCCTGTGATGGTGCTGGTTTTTCATCAATTGCACTGGTTGGCGCCGGTGGTCAATTTTGTGCTGATTCCACTGGTGAGCGTCACGTTGGTGCCAGTGCTGGGGTTGGCCATGGTGGTGCATGCCGTGACAGGGGGAACGGCAGTGGATGAAACACTGCTGCGATTGGCCCACGAGCTGGCCCAATATGTGATCACGGCCTTACAGGTGGTGTCTCGCTGGCCTGGGATGACTCATGCAGTGGCCCATCCGCCGGTTTTGTGGTTTGGGTTATGGGCTGTGGCCCTGGTTGTCTGGTTTTTTGCCCGTAAACAGCGCAGTCGGTGGGTGGGCCTGCTGGGCATGACAGGGTTGCTGGGTGCTTTGCTGTGGCAAGGCCAGCCCGCAGAATATGGTGGCATGGGGGAAGATAGGCTGTTAGCGGACTCTTCTGTGGTGCCGGACAATACCGATAATGCGCCATTCAGGGTTTCGGTGATGGATGTGGGGCAGGGTTTGTCGGTACTGGTGGAAACCCGCCACCATCGCCTGTTGTATGACACCGGCGCGGCGTTTGCCAGTGGTTTTAATCTTGCCGATGCCGTGCTGTTGCCCTTTTTTCGCTACCGGGGTGTGTCATCGCTGGATGCGTTGGTTTTATCCCACCGGGACAATGACCATGCCGGTGCCGCCGCCGGGTTACTGGCACAATTGCCGGTGGCAACTGTTTATACCACTTTTCCGCTCACGGGGTTGCGCCCGACCCAGCCGTGTGTGCGCGGACTCAAATGGCAATGGGATGGCGTGAATTTTGAGGTGCTGTCGCCTTATAACTTGTATCCCTATTTGGGCAATAACAGTTCTTGCGTCTTGCGGATTGGTCATCGCCTGGGGCATGTCTTGTTAACCGGTGATGTGGAATCTCCGGTGGAGTACCGGTTGACGCAAGCGCAATTGCGGGGCGAGCTGGCCCTTGACAGCGAGGTTTTACTGGTACCACATCATGGCAGCGCCACTTCCAGCAGCGAGGACTTTATTGAAGCGGTTGGTCCGGAACTGGCCATCAATGCGTCGGGTTATCTGAATGCCTTTGGCCATCCCAAAGCGGCAGTGGTGGCGCGTTATCGCCATCGTGGTATTGCGTGGCTGGATAGCCGCGACAGCGGTTTGATCGAGTTAAATTTTACCCCCAAGGGCATACAGGTGTCCGAGTACCGGCGTGTGCGTCCTGCACGGGTATGGCGGTTATCACCTGAAGCAGGCTTGTCGTCTCCTGGGCATACACGGTCATCGGCCCGGAAAACGGTTCAATCCCGCTGATAGTGCAGGGGCTGGCCCTGGCTGTCGCCTAACACATGCCGGCCATCCCATTTCAGTTGTCCGTTGACCCAGGTTTTTTCAATGCGGGCGCTGAAACGTGCCCCGTGGTAAGGTGTCCAGCCGCATTTGTACAGCATATCGTTATCTGTGACCGGGACAATGGCGTTCATATCCACCAGCACCAGGTCGGCAAAGTAGCCTTCGCGCACATAACCCCGATTTTTTACCTGAAAAATATCAGCGACGCTGTGCGCTGTTTTCTTGACGATATCCGGCAGGCTGAACAGGCCCTGATTCACCTGTGTGAGCAGGCTGGGCAGCGCAGTTTGTACCAGCGGCAGGCCAGAGGGGGCGCTAAAATAAGGCCGGGCTTTTTCGCCCCGGGTGTGCGGCGCATGGTCGGTGGCGATGACATCCAGCCGGTTGTCTTTAATGCCGGAGATAATGGCTGCTTTGTCACTGGCCTTTTTTATCGCCGGGTTGCATTTTATCAGTGTGCCTTTCTCGGAGTAGTCGCTCTGGTCAAACCAGGTGAAATGCACACACGCCTCGGCTGTGATGCGCTTTTGATCGGTGGGAACATTCCGGAACATGGCCACTTCTTCTGCGGTGGAAATATGCAGCACATGCAAGCGTGCGTGGTATTTCAAAGCCAGACCGGTAGCCAGTTTGGTGGACTTGATACAGGCTTCCCGGCTGCGGATATTGGGATGTTCCTCGATGGGTACCTTTTCTCCCCAGATAAGCCGGGCTTTTTCCTCGTTGGCGAGAATGGTCGGAGTATCCTCGCAATGGGTGGCGATCAAGGTGGGCGCTTCGCGGAAGATGGCCGTCAAGGTGGCCTCATCATCCACCAGCATGTTGCCTGTCGAAGCCCCCATAAAAACCTTGACGCCACAAATCAGCTTCGGGTCAATGGATTTGACGGCCTCGATGTTGTCATTGGTTGCGCCCAGATAAAAACCGAAATTGCAATGGGAGCGTCCGGCCACATGGGCGTGTTTGGCTTCTATGGCTGCCTGGTCGATAGTCAGTGGTTTGGTATTGGGCATGTCCATGACCGAGGTAATGCCGCCGGCCACCGCAGCGGCTGATTCCGTGTGGAAATCCGCCTTGTGGGTCAGGCCCGGGTCGCGAAAATGCACCTGGTCATCAATCATGCCCGGCAACAGGTATTTGCCATTGGCGTCGATGACACAGGCGTTCTCCGGGGCTGTCAATTGCTTGGCGATTTTTTCAATACGGTCATCCTTGATAAGCACATCAGCGGTTTGGATATGGCCTTCATTGACCACCTGGGCATTACTAATCAGCGTATATTGGGCCATGGGGAACTCTCAAGAGATTGTGTTTTGACGGTTGACATCGGTCTGATTGTCGGCATCAGGTTCGCTTTTGACTGGATGATAACGAACGGTTGGCGGCCACTGCGTGGGGACATGGTCGATGCCGCCGGGGCAACCTGGATGACAACGCCCCAGGCGTTTTATCCCCAGGCGCACCCCGCGAAGCACGCCAAAGCGGTCGATGGCCGTGGTCATGTACTCGGAGCAGCTGGGATAAAACCTGCAATGGCTGCCAAGCAAGGGGCTAATAAAAAGTTTATAGCCACGAAGAAAGAGAATCAGTAGTTTTTTCATGAAAAAATCTGTTGCCCGGTGTGCCGCTTTGCGTTATAAAGGGTCGCTTAATTTTAACCCGGATTAGACAGTAGGTGTGAGTTATCCTGGATGCAGCCGCTGGCACATGGCGCTTTCCAGCAAGCAATACGATGGATAACACAGCCTGCAAATACCCCGACTTACAACGGAGAACGGAACAGTCCATGTCAGAACGAGACATTAATGACCTGCCTGAAGGTTATATTCCGGAAGTCAAGTTGCCCGATGGCTATGTGCCTTCGGAAAAAGAGGAATACATGTGCCCTGAGCACCTGGAGTATTTTCGCCGGCGTTTGTTGCAATGGCGCGAGGATTTGGTGAACGAATCCAAGGAAACCATTAGCAACCTGCAAAAAGAAGTGCGGGATGTGGGCGACGAGGCTGAACGTGCCCAACGCGAAACAGAAAATTCTCTGGAACTGCGGACGCGTGATCGCTACCGCAAGTTGCTGGCAAAAATTCGCAAGGCGCTGAATCGCATCAAAGACGGTGAGTACGGTTATTGCGAGGAAACGGGTGAGGAAATCGGCCTGAAGCGCCTGATGGCCAGACCGATTGCCACCATGACCGTAGATGCCCAGGAACGCTGGGAATTGCGCCAGAAACAGCTCAAAGAAGGACGTTAGCCTGGCGCTGTATGCCTGGAGCCATGGCGGCCTTGTTCCGCCTGTGGCTTTTCAGACCCTGAATATGCAGTGGCTGATAACCGCTTGCACCTGTTCCTGTATTATTCAATCTGCCAAAACCCATCATGGAAATTGCACAACAAGTGGCTCAACTCAAAGATTTCCAGCAGCGCCTTGATGCGCTGAGGGGGTATCTTTGACTACGATGCCAGTAAAGAACGTCTGGAAGAAGTCAATCTAGAACTGGAAAATCCGGCCATCTGGAATCAGCCGGACAAGGCCCAGGAACTGGGGCGGGAGCGTGCCCGGCTGGAAAATATCGTTGGCACCATTGACAAGTTGGATGCGGCCATCAGTGATGCGGAAGAATTGCTTGACTTGGCCAATATGGATGAAGACGAAGACACCTATGCCTCGGTACTGGAGGAAATCGCATCCATTCGCGCACAACTGGAAAAACTCGAGTTCCAGAAAATGTTTTCCGGCGAAATGGACGCCAGCAATGCCTTTATTGATATCCAGGCCGGTTCCGGTGGCACCGAAGCCCAGGATTGGGCTGAAATGCTCTTGCGCATGTATCTGCGCTGGGCCGAAAGCAAGGGCTGGAAAACGGAGATTATCGAATTGTCTCCTGGTGATGTGGCTGGCATTAAATCGGCCACCATTAAAGTGGACGGGGATTATGCCTATGGTTGGCTGCGCACGGAAACCGGCGTTCACCGGCTGGTGAGAAAGTCACCGTTTGACTCGGGTAATCGCCGCCATACCAGTTTTGCGGCCGTATTCGTGTCCCCCGAGGTTGATGACAATATCGACATTGAGATTAATCCAGCCGATTTGCGCATTGATGTTTATCGTGCCTCCGGCGCTGGTGGCCAGCATGTCAACACCACCGAATCAGCGGTGCGTATTACCCATGTGCCCACCAATACCGTGGTTCAGTGTCAGAATGACCGTTCCCAGCACAAGAACCGCGCCACAGCCATGAAACAACTCAAAGCCAAGCTGTATGAACTGGAAATGGCCCGACGCATGGCGGATTCCCAGGCGGCAGAGGAGTCCAAGTCCGACATTGGCTGGGGCAGTCAGATTCGTTCCTATGTGCTCGACCAGTCCCGCATCAAGGATTTACGCACTGGCGTGGAAGTCAGTAACACTCAGTCAGTTCTCGACGGTCATCTGGACAAGTTTGTCGAAGCCTCACTAAAACAGGGCCTGTAAACGGCCTTATTCCCATTTATTCACGAGCATCACCCCATGAGCCAGAAACCCACCGAACAACCCGTTGCCGATGAAAACCGCCTGATTGCCGAGCGGCGGCAAAAACTGCAAAAAATTCGTCAGGAAAAAGGCGTTGCCTTTCCCAATGACTTTCGCCGTGATGCCTTTGCCGCTGAATTACATGAAAAATATGGCCATCTGAGCAAGGAAGCCCTGGAAAGCACGCCGGTGCGTGTCAAAGTGGCCGGCCGCATGATGAGCAAACGGGTGATGGGCAAAGCCAGTTTTGCCGTGATCAAGGACGTCAGTGGCACGCTGCAATTGTTCATTCAGCGGGATGCGCTGCCTGAAGGCCTGTATGCGGAATTCAAAACCTGGGATATCGGCGATATCATCGCTGCTGCCGGCACATTGTTCAAAACGAAAACCGGCGAGTTATCGGTACGGGTGGATGAATTGCGGCTGATGAGCAAATCACTGCGGCCCTTGCCGGAAAAGTTTCATGGCCTGCAGGACATGGAAACCCGTTATCGCCAGCGTTATCTGGATCTGATGGTCAATGACGCGTCCCGGCGCGTGTTTCAGACCCGTTCAAAAATCATCCGTCACATTCGTGACTTTATGGAGCGCCCCGGGCGGGATTTCCTTGAAGTGGAAACCCCGATGATGCATCTGATTCCCGGCGGTGCGGCCGCCCGCCCGTTTGTGACCCACCATAACGCGCTGGATATTGATTTGTACTTGCGCATTGCCCCGGAGCTGTTTCTCAAACGGCTGGTGGTGGGCGGCTTTGAACGCGTTTATGAAATTAATCGCAACTTCCGCAACGAAGGGGTTTCCACCCGGCATAACCCCGAATTTACCATGATGGAGTTTTATCAGGCCTTTGCCGATTACCATGATCTGATGGATTTGACCGAGGCGCTGTTTCGCGAACTGGCCGAGGTGGTCACCGGCGGCACCCGCTTTAGCTATCAAGGTCAGGAGATTGATTTTGGCCAGCCATTTGCGCGCAAAACCATGCGCCAGTTGGTGCTGGAGCATAACCCGGAACTCACATTGGCAGACTGCGATGATGCGGATGCCTTGCGCACGTACGCGCACAAGCAGGGGATGCACGTGGAGGAAAGCTGGGGCAAGGGCAAGATATTGACAGAGTTGTTCGAGGCCACGGCCGAACCAACCCTGATTCAGCCCACTTTCGTGACCGAGTACCCCACAGAAGTTTCCCCTTTGTCGCGCCGCAACGACGAGAATCCGGATTATACAGACCGGTTTGAGCTGTTTATCGCGGGTTATGAAATCGCCAATGGCTTTTCCGAGCTGAATGACCCGGAAGATCAGGCTGAACGCTTCCGGAAACAAGTCGAAAGCGAAGATGCAGGGGATGAGGAGGCCATGCAATTTGATGCTGACTATGTGCGCGCCCTGGAATACGGTATGCCGCCGACAGCCGGTGAAGGCATCGGCATTGACCGTTTGGTGATGTTGTTCACAGATTCACCCAGTATTCGAGATGTATTGCTTTTCCCGTATATGAAACCGGAGTCCTGATAAGGTACACTCATAAGACGCCTTGCAAGAGAACCCATACCCATGAGCCAGAAACGCACCATCCGTTATGCACGTAAACCACTGAATGTGGCTTGTTTGTTGCTGGAAGGCGGCAATGCCTGGGTGTTTGATGTGATTGATATTTCTGCCACGGGCATCAAGTTGCGTTGCCAGGAAGAGGCCTTCGCCCAAAATACCACAGTGGGTCGCCGGTGCAATCTGGAAGTCATTATCCGTGAGGATTTTTTGCTGCATGTGCAGGCCGAGGTGGTGCGCGTGGATGGTGAGGAAATGGCCTTGCGTTTCACCCGCATTCCGGATGAGCAGCAAGTGCCCTTGTGGAAAGTTCTCGGCGAACATGTGGATAAACTGGACAGTTGAAGCCGGCTTGACTGCGAAGAGACTTTATTTTCAGGCCTTGACCCCCGGTCAGTCATGACGATTGTGGAGTGGTTTTCCTTTGCCCTGGCCAGTTTCTTGTTGGCTCTGACACCTGGCCCGGATATCTTGCTGGTGCTGGCCACCGCTGCCGCAAAAGGCTGGCGAACCGGTCTGGCGCTGGCGGCAGGACTGGCTTCCGGGGTAATCGTGCACACGGCCTTGGTGGCCTTTGGTGTGGCCGCCATTCTTGCCCGGGAACCCCGGGCGCTGATGGCTGTGAAGTTTTTTGGTGCGGCTTATCTTGCGTGGCTGGCCTGGCAAAGCTGGCGCCATCGCCATGACCACTTAAGCTCGCCAGCCATTGGGGATACGGCCGGAAGGAATGTGGAAAGTCCCGTTCGCTGGTACAGACGGGGTATTCTCATGAACCTTTCCAACCCTAAGGTGTTGCTGTTTTTTTTGGCGTTTTTGCCGGAGTTCGCCCATCCCGATACTCCGGGATTTTCCGTGCGTGTGCTTGGGCTCGGCCTGATTTTTATGCTGGTGACCATCCTGGTGTTTGGTGCTGTGGCCCTGCTGGCGGCCAAAGGTTCGGCGCGGTTTGTGGCTAATCCGGTGTTTCAGACGCGCATGAACGTGGTTGCCAGTGTCATCTTTGTTCTGGTGGCTGTCTGGCTGTTACTGGGGTGAGAGGTTTTGCGCGGCTTGTCTGACTAAGCCAAACTACTCCGTGGATTCGCGATCGTCTGTCGGCGTTTCGGACAACGCCGGTGGCTCTGCAGGCAAAGTGGTGGGAGCCAGTTTCTGCACCACATTATCATCCACACTGCGAAAATGCAGGTCGCGTTGCGGGTAGGGAATTTCAATGCCGGCTTCGGTGAGCGCCTCATGCAATGCGTAGTAGTAATCACTGCGGGTGGCTGTGGGGCGCAAGGCGGCGGGAAACATAATCCAGACTCTCAGCTCAAAATCCAGACTGCTGTCACCAAAGCCCTTGAAAACCACATTCGGCTGGTGGAGCGGGTCAATCACCGTATGGCGCACCGTGCGCGCCACTTCCAGACCGATTTTTTTGACCAGCTTCGGGTCACTGTCATAAGACACGCCAAAGGGGACTTCCAAGCGCAGGTAGTAATCATCATAAGTGAGTGAGGTGACCCGATTGGAGATCAGCTCGGAATTCGGCACAATCAGATCCTCGCCGGAATTCGTGCGTACCACTGTATAGCGCATGGCCAGCTTTTTGACCTTGCCGCGGGTGCCGTCCTGGAGTTTGATGACATCGCCAACGGTCAGCGTGCGGTCGATGAGCAGAATCATGCCGCTCATGAAATTATTGGCGATGGTCTGGAGGCCAAAACCGATACCCACGCCCAGCGCGCCCAAAACAATCACCAGCTGATTAAGGTTAAATCCGGCCCAGGTCAGGGAAGTCAGTAAAACAATCAGGCCACCGGCGTAGTAAACCAATGTGGCGATGGAATAGGCGGCCCCTTCGGAAACATTCAGTTTGCGCGTCAGAATGTGAACCAGCCGCCCGCGCAAAAAGCGCAGAAACCAGATGCCAAGGGTGATATAGAAAATAATCTTGAACAGCACCGCCAGGGTGAAAGCGGTGCCGCCAATGGACCAGATGGGGTAATACAGGACGTTTTTGAAGCTGTCCCACTGGCTTTTGAAATGCACTTCCAACCATTGCCGGGCCCGCTGCAGAATATCCAGTTGGGACTTGAGAATGTTGGCGATGCGGTTGATTTTGCTCAGGGTGTTTTCGCCGTTTACGGCGTTTTCTTCCAATGTTGCCGCCAGCTTTTTCAGAATCGGTTCAGTGGCTGTGATTTCCTTGCGTAAGTTGCTAATTAGCCGCCGTGTGGTGCGGTCGTTAACCGCAATATCGGCGGTATTTTGCAGGCTGGCGGACAATTCCAGTTGGTCTTGCTCCAGTGATTGTGCCAGTTGGCGGTTGGCCTGTATCCGCTTTGCCAGGGTTTTTGTGCGCTCGCTCCATTCCCTGAGGACTTCTTTTAGCCGGTTGGGGAGTAATGATTTTTGCAGGTAAGCGTGCAGCCAGTTGAGGGTGAACTGGGTATTGATCAGTTGTAACTGCCCGGAAAATTCCTTTTGCGCCAGCAGGTATTTCTCGTACTGGGCCTTTTTCAGGCGGGTCAGTTGCAGCGTTTTGTCCAGGTTGAGCGCTTGGATCTCCTTCGGGTCGTGGGTTTGGGTCAGTTTTATCCCGATGTTGTCCATGGCCTGCTCGGCCTTGAGAATCTGCTTGTTAATGGACTGGATTTTTTTGCTATTGGCTGTTTTGATGGCTTGCAGGTTTTTTTCCTGCTTGGCCAGCTTTTCTTTTAGTTTTTTCAGTGTTTCCTGGCTGACTTTCAGGTCTTTGATGAGCAAGGGAAGTTTGGTTTGATACTCGGTTTTTTTCGCTGTGAGCTGTTCAAGCAAGACCTGTAATCGTTTTTGCTTGAGTTTGAGGATGGCGTACTCAGTCTGGTAGTTATAGATTTGTGCCAGCTTCTCGATGGCATCCGGGCTGGCTGTGTTCTGGTTACGCGCCTGGGTATATTCGCTAATGAGTGTGCCCAGTTGCGATTGCAGGCTGTCCAGCCGTTTTTGAATATCCGCTTGCTCGGATTTGGCCTGCTCAATGGCCTGCTCAAGCTTCGTCAGGTATTCGTTGACCTGTTCGATGTCGGCGAGGTCAAAAGGCGGCTCAATGGCCGGTTCAGCCGGTGGGGCAGACGCCTTTTGTTGTAGTTCGGATAACAGCCGCAGATGCCGAAAATGCAGGTTGTTGAGGCTGTCCAGGGCGGTTTGAATGCGGCCGATACGCTGGCTTTCCACTTCATTGGGTGGCACATTGGTATCGCTGGCTGGTAATTGCTGTTGGAGAATTTCGCTGAGCTGGTTCAGTTGCTTTTCACGCTCGGTCACCACGGCGCGGATGGTGTCGGGGTTGTTATCATACAGTGTGGCGACAGTGGCCCCGGTGACCACAGGTAAGGGCGCGGGGTTGGCCTCGATGTCCTGGGCAGGGGCGCTCCCTGCCAGCAGGCACATCAATGATAACAGTAGCAAGCCCAATCGGTTCATGTGCGTATTGTAACAGGTCACAGTCATTTCTTATTGTCTGTGAACCTGTGCCGGTATATGGTGTTCATCGCCTTTCTGCCTAGTCGGACAGCAACGGGGCCAGCCACTTTCTGGCCTGAGGCAAATCCACCTGTTTGCGCTGGGCATAGTCTTGCAATTGGTCATCGGCGATTTTGTTGATGACAAAGTACTGGCTTTGGGGATGGCCGAAATACCAGCCGCTTACAGCGGCGGTAGGGGTCATGGCAAAGCCATCGGTGAGTTGTATTCCGGTGTGTTTTTCTACGTCCAGCAACTGGAATAGCAGGGTTTTCTGACTGTGATCGGGACAGGCCGGGTAACCGGGGGCTGGCCGGATGCCCTGGTACTGTTCGGCAATCAGGTCGTTGTTTTGCAGAGACTCATCAGCCGCATAGCCCCATAGCTCACGCCGTACCGTGCGGTGCATTAATTCGGCAAATGCTTCGGCCAGCCGGTCGGCCAGGGCTTTAAGCATGATGGCGCTGTAATCGTCATTGGCGGCTTCAAACTCGGCCAGTTTGGTTTCGATTCCGGCCCCGGCGGTCACGGCAAAAGCGCCCATATGATCACGTTGGCCGGAAGCCGCCGGAGCCAGGAAGTCGGCCAGGCATAAATTGGGGCCGGGTTTGTCCACCTGCTGCCGCAAGTTGACCAGTGTGTGTGTCCCTTGCGGGGTTTCAATGCGAATGTCATCGCCTTCTGCGTTGGCGGCAAACAGCCCGACCACAGCATGGGCCTGGAGCCATTTTCCGGTGATGATGCGCTGCAACATGGCTTGGGCGTCTGCGTAGAGTTCCCGGGCACTTTCACCCACGACGTCGTCGGTCAGAATGTCCGGATAACGCCCATGCAGTTCCCAGGCCTGAAAAAAAGGCGTCCAGTCAATGTATTCAGCGATTTTGGCCAGATCATGGTCGTTGAAAACATGGATGCCCGGGTGTTTTGGTGCTGGCGGGCATTGGCTGATATCCAGCGCGAGTGCGTTCTTGCGGGCCGCGGTCAAGGGAATCAACTTGCGGTGGCGTGGCCGTTTGGCGCGGCGCTCGCGAATAGCGGCATATTCCTGTTTGATTTTGTTGATAAAGGGTTGGCGATTTTCCGGGGTTCCGGTAAGCTGCTGGGCTACGCCGACGGCGCGCGACGCGTCCTTGACCCAGATAACCGGGCCGCTGTATTTGGGGTCGATTTTTAGCGCGGTATGGGTGCGCGAGGTGGTGGCTCCGCCAATCAGCAAAGGAATCTCCATGCCTGCTTTTTCCATGGCTTCGGCGACGTAGGTCATTTCATCCAGGGAAGGGGTAATCAAGCCGGACAGGCCGATAATGTCTGCCTGATGTTCGCGCGCCGCTTCAAGAATTTTCTGCTCTGGCACCATCACGCCCAGGTCGATAATTTCGTAATTGTTGCAGCCCAGCACCACGCCAACGATGTTCTTGCCAATGTCATGCACATCGCCTTTGACCGTGGCCATGATAATGGTGCCGTTTTTGTTTTGCTGGGTTTTGTCGGCTTCAATATGGGGCAACAACCAGGCCACGGCTTTTTTCATGACCCGGGCGGATTTGACCACCTGGGGCAAAAACATTTTTCCGGCGCCAAAAAGGTCGCCAACAATGTTCATGCCGTCCATGAGCGGGCCTTCAATCACGGCCAGCGGGTGTCCCAGTTCGGCCATGGCTTCTTCGGTATCAATGTCGATATATTCGACGATGCCGTGCACCAGCGCGTGAGATAATCGCTGGGAGACCGGCTGTTCACGCCAGGCGGCGTCTTCGGCTTGTGCCTTGGCGCTTTTGACAGCCGTGGCCACTTCCAGCAGTCGTTCGGTGGCATTTTCACGACGGTTAAACAGCAAATCTTCGATACGCTCGCGAATATCCGGGTCAATGTCGTCATATACGGTCAGCTGGCCGGCGTTGACAATGCCCATATCCAGTCCGGCGGCAATGGCGTGGTAAAGAAACACCGAGTGTATGGCCTCGCGCAAGCCATTATTGCCCCGGAAAGCAAAGGAAATATTGGAGACACCGCCTGATGTCAGGGCGCCAGGCAGGTTTTGTTTGATCCAGCGCACCGCTTCAATAAAGTCCACGCCATAGTTGGCGTGCTCGGCGATGCCGGTGCCGATGGCGAAGATATTGGGGTCGAAAATAATGTCTTCTGGGGGAAAGCCCGCGTGTTTGACCAGCAAGTCGTAACTGCGTTGGCAAATGGCGATTTTGCGCTCCAGACTATCGGCCTGGCCTTGTTCGTCAAAGGCCATAACCACGGTAGCGGCACCATATTGGCGAATTTTACGCGCCAGTTGCAGGAATTTTTCTTCACCTTCCTTCAGGCTGATGGAGTTGACAATGCCTTTGCCTTGCAAGCGTTTGAGACCGGCTTCGATAATCTCCCATTTGGAGGAGTCAAGCATCACCGGCACCCGGGCGATATCGGGCTCGGCGGCAATCAGATTCAGAAATTCAATCATGGCTTGGCGACTGTCAATCAGGCCTTCATCCATGTTGATATCAATAATCTGGGCGCCGTTTTCGACCTGCTGCAAGGCCACTTCCAGGGCGGTTTCAAAGTCGCCTTCAGTAATCAGACGCTTGAAGCGGGCCGAGCCGGTGACATTGGTGCGTTCACCCACGTTGACGAAATTGGTATTGGACGTGATGTTAAAGGCTTCCAGCCCTGAAAGGCGGCAGATTTTCTCCACCACGGGCACGGGCCGGGGGGCATGCCGGGCCATTTTTTCTGCAATGGCGGCAATGTGTTCGGGCGTGGAGCCGCAACAGCCACCAACCATGTTGAGATGGCCTTCGGCGGCCATTTGGTCGAGAACGCGGGCCATATGCGCTGGCGTTTCGTCGTATTCTCCCAGCTCATTGGGCAGGCCGGCATTCGGGTGTACGCTGACAAAGCAATCAGCCAGCCGCGACAATTCCTGCACATAGGGCCGCAGATCTTCCGCCCCCAGGGCGCAATTGAACCCCACCGAAAATGGCTGGGCGTGGCGAACGGAGTTGTAAAACGCTTCCAGTGTCTGACCGGATAGTGTGCGTCCGCTGGCGTCCACGATGGTGGCTGAAATCATCACCGGCACATCGATTTGCCGTTCGTCCAGCACCTGACGAATGGCGAACAGGGCGGCTTTGGCGTTAAGGGTGTCGAAAATGGTTTCCACCATCAACACGTCGCTGCCGCCATCCAGCAAACCCCGGGTGGATTCGGTATAGGCTGTGACCAGCTGGTCAAACGTAATGTTGCGAAATGCCGGATTGTTGATATCCGGGGACATGCTGGCGGTGCGGTTGGTCGGGCCCAGAACGCCAATCACCCAGCGGGGTTTTTCAGGGGTGGAAAACTCCTCGCAGGCTTGCCGGGCCAGTTGCGCCGCCGCCTTGTTGATGGCATAGGTGTGGTTTTCTGTGCCGTAGTCTGCCTGGGCAATGGCGGTGGCGTTGAAGGTGTTGGTTTCCAGCAAGTCGGCGCCGGCTTGTAAATTGGCGCGGTGGATGTACAAAATGGCTGCAGGCTGGGTCAATACCAGCAGGTCGTTATTGCCTTTGAGCGGTTTGGGGTGGTGACGAAACAAGTCGCCGCGAAAGTCCTGCTCAGACAGGTTCAGGCGTTGAATCATGGTGCCCATGGCCGAGTCCAGCAGCAGGATACGCTTTTTCAGGTGTTGCTGTAATTGCTCACGCACGCTGACGGGTTTGGCAGAAGGCGTCGGGGATTGTTGTGGCTTCACTTACTGGCTTCCAGGGTAATAATTTCAAAATGGGGCGGTTTTTGTTCGCGCGAGGTGAGTTGCGCGTGTTCGATGGAAAAACCGGCATGGCTGGTCAGCCGTGCCAATTCGTCAATTTCAAATCCCAGATTGACGTGGCCAAAGGCTTTGACGTGCTGTTGATGGGGATGCTGATTGAGTGTGGTTAATAACAATTTGCCGCCAGGGCGGAGAACCCGGTATGCCTCCCGGGTGGCGGTTTCAGGATCGGGCGAATAAGTCAGAACCTGAAGCATGAGCACCTGATCGAACTGGGCTTCATCAAAGGGCAGGGCATGCATGTCGCCTTGTTGAAAAAAACAGTTGCTGGCGTGTGACAGGCGTTCGCGGGCGGCGGCGACAATGGTTTCGGAATGATCGATGCCGGTATAGGAGCTAACATGGCGATGAATCAGCTCCGCCAGTACACCATCACCACAGCCAATATCCAGTACGTCATCCAGCGTCAGCAGACAAGCCAGCGAGCGGGCAGTGGCTTCCCAGCTGCGCCCGGGAGAGTAATGCCGTTCCATGTCGCCGGCCACCGAGTCCACCCAGTTGTTACTGGCCGCGCGCTGGGTGAGCACTTTTTCCAGATTTATGCGGTCCTGTTGCATCAGGGGATCATTTTCCGCCTGTTTTTTGAGCAGCCGCCATAAATCAGACCAGTTTTCCAGTGACATATTGGCGGAATCGGCAGCCAGGCGATAGTATGAGGAGACGCCTGCCTTGCGGTCGGTCACCAGACCGGCTTTTTTTAACCGGGCCAGGTGAGTGGAAACCCGTGGCTGCGCCAGCCGCGTGGTGGCAGCTAGTTCGGCCACAGTGAGCTCTTTGTGGTCCAGTAACATTAACAGGCGCAGGCGGGTTTCGTCAGCCAGAACGGCCAGTATGTCGGTAATGTGCGATGCACTGTCGGGCATGGTATGGCTTTGCAGTAGGGTCGTGGGAATTCTTATATCTCTAAATCAAGATTAAAAGATATAGCCGAATTCTAACCGCATTGCCGGGAAAAGGAAACAGCCAGTGACGATTGTATTGTGCCCAGCGTCGCAAATCACCGGCAGCAAAAAGCAGAGCAAAGAACGAGCTGCGCTTTTTGCCGTCCGAGTAAATTTGACGTGGTCTAATGGATTTGTACAACCCAGTTAAGGATAATTATCTTAACTGTGGAAAGTAAAAATGGCGATGAGAAAGAAATATTTGAAAGAATTCAAACTGGATGCGATAAGCCTGGTATCAGATCAGGGCTACACACGGATAGAGGCCGCGAGAAGCCTGGGTATTAATGCCAACATGCTGGGGCGCTGGGTGAAGGAACACCAGGCCGACGACGGTTAGGCGTTTCGCGGCAATGGCAAGCTGGCCCCTGAGCAGGAAGAGATCAGGAAGCTCAAGGCCAAGGTGAAGCGCTTGCAGATGGAGAAAGACATCTTAAAAAAAGCGACGGTATTCTTTGCAGCAGAAACGAAGTGAAATATTCGTTTATCACCCGGCATAAGAATACCTGGCCGTAGTGATCGATCTGTGCTCACGTCAAGTGGTTGGCTGGAGCATGAGTTCGCGCATGAAAGCCCAATTGGTTTGTGATGCGTTGAAAATGGCCATCTGGCGACGCAGGCCACAGGCCGGTTTGATCCATCATTCGGATCGGGGTTCGCAGTATGCCAGCAAAGCTTTCCGGCGGTTACTCAAGGCGCACGGGTTTAAAGGCAGCACGCGCCGCAAGGGCGATTGCTGGGATAACGCGGTCGTTGAGAGCTTCTTTGGCAGCCTGAAGCAGGAACAGGTACAATGGCAGCACTACCAGACTCGCCATGAAGCACAGCAGGATATGCTGGAATACATCACCATGTTCTATAACTTTCAGAGACTCCATTCCCATTTGGGTTACATAAGCCCCTGTGACTATGAGCAGCAATTATTGGAAATGAAAAAAGCGGCTTAACTGGGGTGTCAAAAAATGGTTGACCACGTCAATTTGCCTTGTTAGCCATTGCTTACACTTAACCTTAGCAGATGTTTCATAAATGATGATGTTATTTCAAGAATAAATTCAATCTCCTCTTCTATTACTGCATCATCATGTTTTACATAGCTATTATTGTATTTCGCATAGTAATCCAAGAGTTTTACAAACATGTTTGAAAGCTCAGAAGAGCCGCCGTTGGATTTCATATGCCTGCCAACAAATGATATTTGATTTTCTAATGATTTTCCGTTTTGGAACATTTCTTTTAGAAGTTTCTCTAACGAAAGACGCAAATCATCAAGTAGATTTCGCTGAAATGCACCATGATCATATTTCTCTAATGCTTGAGTGTAAAGAGACAATGATTCTGGATAGTCCTCTAACCAGTGCTTTGTTTCTTCAATAAGCGTTTCATTTACTTCGGACGGCGTGTCCCTTGGATCAAGGTGAGAATAACGGGTGACAAGGCGTATTTTTAATTGTTTTCTTTCCCGACTTGGTGTGGACGGAAATGATGAATGATCACATAGCTCTTTGATTATCCGGTACTGCTGAGAACCAGAAAATGCCATTAAATTATCATAAAGTGCAGTACGCTTATTTGGAGCATCGAAAGGATACGCAGCGTGCGGGATCAAAACATCATATTCGACAGCATAAGCTGCTGTAGCACGAACTATATTCGATCCACTAAGTCCCTTGTTGGTATCAGCCAGTATATCAGCGGCGTACTGAACAAAAGTTACTGGTATTTTCTCTTCGGACATATGTGATCTTCTTTTCTTGGCTAACGTGGACATGGCTTACTGGAGTTGGCCAATAAGAAAAAGCGCGCTGACAATTACCACAGCCGGCAGCAACAGCAGGGCACCTTTTTTCATCAGCGCGTGCACATACGCGACTGACGGGCAAGCGCGGCAAAAGAACCAGACTGAAATGGGACCGGCCAGCAGCAGCGCCCCGGCCCATATCCACCGTTTTGCGCCCAAGGTGTCATCCCCCAAAGCGGTTATGATGGCGAAGGTGATGCCCATCATCCACAAGCCCAGCCCGAAGATAGCGGCAACGCTGACCGCGAGCATAAGCCAGGGCAGGTGAAGAGATTGAAATTGCTCGGGGCTCATGGCATTGTGGCCAGCAATTCCAACAAGGCTTTTTCGAGCTGTTGCTGACGCTTGTGATGCGCCTGGCGTAATGTTGGATCGATGTTGGCCAGGGTGTACAGGGTTTCCAGCAGGTTTTGCGCTTCCTGGCTGGAATCTGGCAGCGGCTCGCCACTCATACGGCGGGCCAGGCGATCAACCTGATAGGCCTGCCGTTGGGATTGAAACTCCGCTGGCGTGTCCAGGCCAGCCAGAAATTCCCCGGCAATCAATGTCTGCAAATATGCTGCCTGTTGATTTTCGTCAGAGGTTTGACCTGGGCTATGCAGAGCCTGTTCAAAGCGCTGTCGTTGTCTGGTCCATGCCGGGCTATTCCCAGCTTGGCCCAGTTGAGTCAATGCGGTTTCAATTGTTTCGTGCCATTGCGCCTGAGCGGCTTCAGGGTTGATGGCTTCAGTTTCCAGTTGTTGGCAGATGTCTCCGGCCTGTTTAAGTACGGATAATGCCTGATGCTGCTGTTGCCAGCGGGCGGTTTGCAGACGCGCTTGCAAATGATTTTCCAGCTTGCTGAAGGCATGCTCCAGGCCAGCGTGGTCATGCGTGGCCCAACCGGCGCGCAATTCACTGAGCAAGGTTTTCAGTTCGGCGGTCGTGGATGCGGCTTGTGCACGGGATTCTATGTCGTTCAAGAAGGCTTTGGCGGCGTTGCGCAAGGCCTGTTGTTGCGCCTGGGCTTGTTGCTTTTCGGCATCCAGACGGGCGAAGACGGCGTCTTGGGCCTGGCGAAACTGCTTCCAGAGTTTGCGCTCTTGTCCCTGTGGCACGAAACCGGCGGTTTTCCATTGCTTTTGCAGGGCTTTGGCTTGCTCAATGGCCGCTGTCAGGTCTTCGTTTTTTTGCAAGGCGCGGCTTTGTTCAATCAGGGCTTGCTTGCGTTTTCTGGCTTCGTCATAATGGGCTTTCAGGGGTTTGTCCAGGCGATTGATTTGGGTGCGCAACTGGCTGGCGATGCGGCCACGTTCAGCCGGTGGCAGGGTCTCCAGCTTTTTCAGCCATTGAACCGCGCTGCGAACATGAGTGGCCATCTGGCGGGGTTCCAGTTCATCGATATGAAGGTTTTGCAGGGTCTGCAGGATGTTTTCGGCTTCTTCCAGGTTTTTTTGCCACTGGTCTGATCGCTCGGCAAAATACGGCTGGGCCAATTCGAACAGGGCATCCTGCAAGGCGCGAAACTCTTTCCACATTTTTTGATTGCGCACCGGGTAGCGGTCGCCTTCCAGTCTTTCCTGTTCTTCCAGCGCTTTCCATTGGGCGCTCATGTCTTTCAGTTTGGCCAGCATGGCATCCGGATGCCAGCCAGTGGTGGGCGTGGCCTTGAGTTCATCAATCAAGCGTTGCCGGACCTTGTCATTGCTCCATTTTTGCCATTGTCGCAGTTCTTTCAGCGCGTTCCAACAGCGGTCAATATGGTGCTTGTTTTTCTTTATGAGCGGGTGGTTTGCGCCAGCTATTTTTTTCTGTTGTACATGCTGGTTGAATAATTTTTTGGCTTCGGCCAGGTGGCCAGCCTGAATGGCCGCCTGGGTTTTTTCGATGAGTTCCAGGGCTTTTTCAGTGGCCTGGTCACGCTGTTTTTTCTGCTGCTCCAGCTTTTCAGCCAATTGCAACATGCCTTGCTGAAACTGGCTTTCCCAAGCGGCCAGTTGATCGCTGTGATCTGCTTCGGACGCCAGCGTGTCCCACTGGCGACGCAGGCGGCTGAGGGTACGGCCATGCACGTGGGAGGATTTCAGGGCCTTGTGCAGGACTGCCAAAAGGGTTTGTGCCTGCTCGTTCACCGGGTCGTGACCGGGTTCGCCGGAAGACGTTTGCTGTTGCGACAGCCAGGCCTCAATCTGTTCCAGCAGGGTGGACGCCTGACGCCGGATTTCGGCTTCGGTATTGTGGGTGGTCAAATCTTGCAGGCGCCGCTGGAGGTCTTTGGCATGTTTTATGTGGACGTTTTCCGGTCTCTGCTGGATGTTTTCCAGCATGGTGGTGGCTTCTTTTAGCAGATGTTTGTGCCGTTGGGCTTGCTGTGTGGCCAAAAAGGCTTCCCGACGTTGGGGATCAAGCATCAGCTCGGCGGTATTGAAGGCGCCTGAAAATCGGTTAATTAATGCTGGCGGCAGGCTGGCTCCAGGTGTTTTTTTCTCAGTTTCCAGCAGTGATTGCCAGGATTGCTGAATGTGGTTGAGTGCTTTTCGGCGTTGCTCGATGTCTTTTTCGTTCAGGCTTTTGTGCCCATGCACGAGGTTTTCCAGTTGTTCGCACAGGGACAAGGCGGTGTGCCGTTGATGTTCAATACGCGTTTTGGGGTCGTGCTGAATTAATTGTTGTTGCAGGATTTGGCGCAGTTGGGGGTGGCGTTTCCCCAGTCGTTTCAAGGTTCGTTGCAAGGTGGCTGGTTTTGTGAGTCGTTTCGCCAGCGCCAGGCGCAATTCATGATCGGTTTCAATCAGCAGGAGTTCACTGGTTTGTCCCTGGGAGGTAATGCGTGTTTGGAACAGGTGGCGGATTTCTGGACTGGCGGCTTTTTCTGCCAGCATGCGGATAAGACTTGGGTTGTCGATAGTTTTTAACGCATCCGCACAATCCGGAATGGCATCCGCTTTGGCTGTCAGCAGGATTTTTTCCAGTGTATTCCAGGCCGCTTTTTGAACTCTGGGTTGGGTGTCATTGCGGGCGATTTCCAGCAGTAGCGGTATATTGTCCAGGCGTCGGGTGGCGGCGGCGCGGACACTGGCTGCCGGGTCGGTGCGAGCGATTTCCGGCAATATTTTGAGCAAATCCGGGTCGTTTTGTTGGCTGACGGCTTCTGCGCGAATCGCGTCGTCCTTGTTTTTCCAGCGGGGTTTTGAGAACCAGTTAATGGGCATGTCAGGCAACCTTTTTTATCATCATGGAGTCAATGAATTGTCTTTGTGATCGGGCATCGGGCAGTTGATAAATGCGGCGTGCAATGGGTGCCATTCCCAATCCCTGGAGATACCAGCCGATGTGCTTGCGGGCGATGCGACAGCCGCGATCCTCGCCGTAAAACCTGTGCAAGGCGGTCACATGGCGAGACATTACCGAGAGGACTTCGCTGGTATCCGGGCGCGGCAGTATTTTTCCTGTTTCCAGGTAGTGCTGAATTTCCCGAAAAATCCAGGGATTGCCACAGGCGGCTCGGCCAATCATCACACCGTCACAGCCGGTTTGTTCCAGCACCTGACTGGCTTTGTGCGGGCTATCGATATCACCATTGGCGATGACAGGAATACCCACAGTTTTCTTGACCTCGGCGATAACGGCATAATTGGCCTGCCCAGTGTATTTCTGCTGGCGCGTGCGGCCATGGACAAACAAGGCGGCAATCCCGTTTTTTTCCGCCAGTTGGCCGATCAACGGCGCATTGATGTGATTTGCGTCGGTGCCAATGCGGATTTTCAGGGTGACAGGGACGGTCACGGCCTCGGTGACAGCATGCAGAATCTCATTCACCAACACCGGGTCGCCCAGGAGTGCTGAGCCGCACAGTTTTCGGCAAACTTTTTTCGCCGGACAACCCATGTTGATGTCAATGATTTGGGCGCCACCTGTGACATTATGGCGCGCCGCCTCAGCCAGCGATTCCGGGTCTGCGCCAGCGATTTGTACGGTTATCGGGCCTGGCTCTCCCTGATGATCCCGACGAAACCGGGATTTGGCGGTATTGAGCAGGGACAAATTGCAACTGAGCATTTCCGAAACGGTATAACCGGCCCCCAGTTCTCGGCACAGCTGCCGGAATACCCGGTCTGTAACCCCGGCCATGGGCGCCAGCGCCAGCGCGTTGGTTAGCGTATAAGGGCCAATGCTGAGACGGGAGAGAGTCATGGTATCGCTGTACTTAATGTGTGCGGGTGTTTTGTGTCTATTTATACCAGTTGGCTGAAAATTTTAAAACCGGAAACCCAGGTGCCAATGGCTGAACCAAAATTTGTCAGCAAAAACACCAGCAAAATACGCGTCACCGGGTTTTTCCACCATCCCTTGAGGCTGGCGGCATCGGTTTGCAGGTGTTCAAAGTCGGCCACGGTGGGTTTGCGTATCCAGGCTTCAGTCAAGGCGGCCACCATACCAGCGGCCACTGCCGGATTCAGGGATGTCAACGGGGCAGCCAGAAAAGCCGTCAGGATAGTCAGGGGATGGGCCCCGGCGATGGCCGCGCCCACGGCGGCCAGAATGCCGTTGTAAATCACCCAGGTTTTGACCATATCCCAGCCCATATCGGCATTTCGGCTGAAACCGATGGCAAATCCGGCCACAATAATCGCCACAATCAGCCATGGCAGCCACTTCAGCCAGCGGCTTTTTGGTGGGACGGTTTCCAGTTGTGCGATGCTGGCTTGTGCATTGAGTTCAGGGTCTTGCAAATATCGGCTGATGCCATCCAAGTGACCTGCGCCAATCACCACCAGGGTGTTGCCGCCGGGGCTTTTTGCGGCTTCCTGCTTCAGACGTGCTGCCATATATTCGTCGCGCTCGGCAATCAGGCCGCGGTAAATGGCAGGGTTATCCCGGGCGAATTCGGCAAAGGTGCTTTCCAGCATGTCGCCGGTTTTGAGCTTTTCAATGTCGTCGTTGCTGACGGACTCTTTTTCGAAAAAACCGGCGAAACCGCCCAGTAACAGCCCCGCCTTGTCTCGAAAGCGCATGCCGCGCCAGGCCCGCTTCATGGTGGTGCTGATGTCGCGGTCAATTCGCCACAGGCGCAGATTTTTTTCTTTGGCCATATCGATGGCGGCCTTCATTTCCGCCCCAGGGGTGATGCCTAATTGGTCGGCCAGGCGTTTTTGATAGGCGCTTAAGGCCAGGTTGGTGGCAATTAGGCCGGTTTGTCCGCTGCGAATGACTTTGATGATGTCCAGTTGGCGAAACCGGTTTGGGTTTTGAATGGCCTCGTAGCGGTGTTCGTCCAGCTCAACGGCCACAGTGTCAAAAGCATCGCTGGTCAGTAAGTTGCGTACAGCATCAACACTTTTTTGGGAGATGTGGGCAGTGCCCAGAAGGACAAAGCGGGTGTCGCCATGTTGAATAATCTGGTGGGGCTGTTCGGCGAGGAAGTCCCGCCAGTTTTCGCTGTTCATGCGTGCTGCAGTCCTGATTCAGAACGGCCAATTTTAGCACAGTCGCTTTCCAGGTGGCCTTTGGCCGCTGGTAGCGTGATGGCGTCTGGTCAGCCAGTGGTTCAGGCAAGCAAATGGTGCAGGATGGCTTGGCGGGTGAGGACGCCGTTATGCACTTGTTCCTGAATGACTGACTGGGGCCCGTCGGCCACTTCAGAAGCAATTTCCACGTTACGGTTCATGGGTCCTGGGTGCATCACGATGGCATCGGGTTTGGCCAGTTGCAGCCGCTGGGGAGTCAGACCGTAGTGCGTCAGATATTGCTCGGCATTGGGTATGTCGGTGTCGTTCATGCGTTCTTTCTGGATGCGCAGCATGACCAGGACGTCGGCGGCGCGGGCTGCGCTGGAAAAACGATTCACCATAATGGCCGGAGTGCTTTCTGGCATCAGGTGGCGCGGGCCAAACAGGTGGATGTTTTGGCATCCCATGATATTTAGGCCGTCGATGAGGGAACTGGCCACCCGGGAATGTTTGATGTCGCCGCAAATAGCCACCTTGAGCGTGGAAAAGTCGCCTTTGTGACGGTGGATGGTGTAAAGATCCAGCAGGGCCTGAGAGGGATGTTGGTGATTGCCGTCGCCGGCATTGATGATGGAGACTGTATCACCCAGCCACTGGCGGGCCTGTTCAGCGGTCCCGCTGTCCTGGTGGCGGATGACAAAAGCATCGGCGGACATGGCCGCCAGCGTCGTCAAGGTGTCGCGCAGACTTTCCCCTTTGTGGGTGGAGCTGCGGGCAATGTCTACGTTAATGAGCGTGGCACCGAGTTTTTTGGCGGCCAGTTCGAAGGAAACCCGGGTGCGTGTGCTGTTTTCAAAAAACAGTTGCATGATGGTTTTGTGACGCAATTGCTTGGCGCGTTTTTTGGGTTTCATGTCGCGCAGGTAATCGGTGAGCCGAAACAGTTCCAGAATGTCCTTTCGGCTGAGTTGTTTGATGTCGGTAAAATGTTTCATATGCGAGTCGATAACCAGGTTTCCAGAATATGTTTGGCCGCATGGGCGTCCAATTTGTGGATGTCTTTGCGGCGGGCTTGGCCGGTTTTGCGGGCCTGAACAAATTCCCGCGCGGCTGCTTTTGAGGTGAGTCGTTCATCCACTTCGAAGGTGGGGAGTTGAAAGCGCGCTCGCAATTGCCGCGCAAAGGCGCGGGCGGATCGGGTAATGGCTTGCTCCTCATTGTTAAGGTTAACCGGGATGCCGACCACCAGCGCATCCGGCTGCCATTCTGCGATCAGTGCTGCTATGCCGTTCCAGTCGGTTTGCCCTGGCTGTGGGCTTTTGAGTGTAGTCAGGGCATTGGCTGAACCGGTGATGGTTTGGCCCACGGCCACGCCAGTACGCCTCATGCCAAAATCAAACCCCAGGACACGCTGGATTTCTTCCTTAGGCTCCATCAGGCATGACCATGAAAGGCGGTAATTTGTTCCGGTTGCACGCCGAGTTGTTTCAGGGCCAGTTGCCAGCGTTTGTCCAGCGGTTGTTCGAAAATCATGCGATGATCGCTGGGGCTGGTCAGCCAGGCATTCTGGCGGATTTCATCTTCAAGCTGACCGGCTTCCCAGCCGGAGTAACCCAGGGTGAACAACCAGTTTTCAGGGCCTTCTCCCCGGGCGATACTGTCCAGTATGTCTGTGGATGTGGTGAGCTTGAGGTCGTCACTGACAGTCAGTGTGTTTTCCCACTCCTGCTGGCCGTCATGCAGAACAAACCCCCGCTCGGTGGCTACCGGGCCACCCAGTATAATAGGCTCATCCGGCCGGTTGATGGTTTCTGTGGGCAGTTTGAGTTTTTCGAACAGTCCTTTGCGGGTGGTGGTGCCAGGCAGATTAATAATCAGGCCCATGGCGCCTTTGTCGTTATGGTCGACAATCAGCACAACCGCCTGATCAAACAGGGATTCCTCCAGGTCTGGCATGGCAATGAGAAACTGGTTTTTCAAGTTCATGGGGCTCTTATTTTGTCCTTATCCTTTGGCCGGGCAAAAATTGCCAGGTTCGGGTAATGTAAAGTATGTCTGCTGTGCTGTCTTCTGGCAAGGGTTCAAAAGGGCTGCTGATGGCGACAATGTGTTTGGCGGCGTCATCAAGCACTTTGTGGCCCGATGACTTGATGATGGTGGTTTCCGCCACGCTGCCATCTCGGCGCAAGCCAACACTGAGAATCAACTCGCCAGTCAGGTGTCGTCTCCGGGCTTCTGCCGGGTAATTCAGGTTGCCCATGCGCTTGACCCGTGCCGCCCAGGCGTGCAGATAACGGGCGTATATATCTTCTTTTGTACTGGCTGATATATACTTTTTTTTGGGTTTGTGCGCATATTTTTTTATGCGGTCGGCAATTTCATTTTCAAGTTTGGCTATATCCAGATTTTCCAGCTCTGCGGGTCGCGGGGGGCTGGTTGGTTTTCGTTCTTCATCGGGTTTTTGATGGGCCAGTACTTGAGTGCGCGCATTCAGGTTACTGATGAGGTTATCTTGCTTTTGTACGGTGGGTGAGGGGACGGTCTTGCGCATGCGTACCGGCGCCAATCCGGTATATTCGGGCGTGGGTCCGGCAATTAAATTGGTGGGCCTGGCCTTTTCCTGGCTGTGCCCCCCGCCTTGCTGGTTGGACTGCGCCAGAAAGTCTGCTTTTTTGGGGGCTTGTATGCTCTTTTTTTGTACCAGAATAACATCCAGTGTGGGTAGGTTTTCAGGCTTTTCCCGGGGTTCGCTGAAAAAGGACAGACCAAAGATCAGCGCGGCCACCAGTAGGGTGGAAACGGTAAAAGTGAAGCTCAGGCGATCAGCGGTGCCGATGCGTGTAACGTCCGTGAGGTAATTATTTTTGGGCGTGGTTTCGGCAGACATGAATCAGGCAGTCAGGCGCTTTTCAATGGCATCAAACAAGGTGCCGGCAATATTCAGGCCAAATTGCTTGTCCAGTTCCCGAATACAGGTGGGACTGGTGACGTTAATTTCCGTCAGAAAATCTCCAATGACGTCAATACCGGCAAACAGAATACCCTTTTTCTTTAAAACAGGGCCGACCTGCCGGGCAATGTGCCACTCCCGCGGCGTGAGCGGACGGCCCTCGCCGCGGCCACCTTTGGCCAGATTGCCGCGGAAATCATCGTCAGCCGGGATGCGGGCCAGCGCATAAGGAATGGGCTCACCATCCACCAGCAGAATGCGTTTGTCGCCATCGCGAATGGCGTCAATATAGGTTTGGGCAATGGCTGTGCGCGCGCCATTGTCGGTTACGGTTTCCAGGATGACATTGAGGTTGGGGTCTTCTGCGCTGGTTTGGAATATGGATGCGCCCCCCATGCCGTCCATGGGCTTGATAACGGCTTTGCCGTGTTCCTGGACGAATGCCTTGAGGAATCGGGGGTGTCGAGAAACACAGGAATCAGGGCTCAGCTCAGGAAAGAACTCGGTGAAGAATTTTTCATTGGCATCCCGCAAGGCCTGGGGATGGTTGACAACCAGCACGCCTTGAGCCTGAGCCAAGTCTAGTATATAGGTGTCCATCACATACTCTATGTTGAAGGGTGGATCCTTGCGCATCAGGATAACATCCAACTCACTCAGGGCAATGTCACGTTGGGCCCCCATTTCGAATGGCTGGCCAAGGCGGTCCTGCACCCGTAGCGCATGGCTTACAGCGCGTGGCTGGTGATTTTTGACATAAAGGTCGCTGTCGGTGATGTAGTGAATCTCGTACGCGCGCCGCTGGGCCTCCAGCAACATGGCAAAGGTTGAATCTTTGGTGGGATTGATATGCTCGACTGGATCCATGACAAAGCCGATTTTCATGGGTGTTAACTCCTTCAGCGACGATCTGGTGAACACGACTTTTGGGTTGGTCTGAAAACCGCCGGGATGTGGGCGGCTTTTTTGGGGCGATGAGGCTGCTCCGAAGTAGAATGCGATGTTTGTTGAACATGACAAAAAATGTCAGCCCTGCGATAGAAATAATTCTAACAGATAAGCGTGCTGGAGCCAGTTGCGTTTTTGCCTGTTTTGTGTGGTTTTCACTGGATAATGTCCAGGATTCATTGATAACTGCCTTACAAGTGGGGAAGATTGTATGACGCAGATTGCCCAGGGACTTGCCGGAAGCATGGCGTTCTGTACCCGGAGGGCTTGCTCAGGGCCCGGTTCGTGCCAATTACGGGTTTGAGGTGTCATTTTTCCGATATTTTTCGTAATATGTTCGCACGGTGGCATTTTGCGCGATATGAAAGAGGGATAAAACGTGTACGGTCGACAGATTGGTCTGTGTGAAGATTCAAGCATGAAACAATTGTAATGCCGCGCAAAATAAGGTATTTTCCATTGATATTACGGACTTAGCGGCGAAAGTTAATGTTTATTTCGCAATAAATCCGGCGGGTGGTGAGGGTTTTATGAAGGAATTGTCGCCACTCTACCTGCCGGTGCCAGTTCGGAAAATCCAAGTAAATCAAACAGCTAAGGTGATTGTGTGAGCGAAGAAAAACAAAAAGATCAGTTATCCGACCTGAAGGTGATGGTCATTGACGATAGTAATACCATTCGGCGCACAGCCGAAACCCTGCTCAAGAAGGAAGGTTGTCAGGTCATTACTGTGGACAATGGCTATGAGGCTTTGTCCATGATTTCCGATACCCGACCGGATATTATTTTTGTTGACATTATGATGCCTCGCCTGGATGGATATAAAACCTGCGCGTTAATCAAGATCAACAAGGAATTTAAGAAAACACCTGTGATCATGCTGTCCAGCAAGGATGGCTTGTTTGACAAGGCCAAAGGCAAAGTCGTAGGCGCCGAAGCCTACGTGACCAAACCTTTCACGACAGAAGAACTGCTGGATGCTATCAAGAAATATGTTCCCCTGAGTGTTGAGTCCTGATGAAAAACAAATCTGCAAAGCCTTTTGAGTTGCTGCTCGATTACGAACAGAAGAGCCTCGAACACGCAGTAAAGCTGCCACAGCAACAAACCCATAGCAGCGCCTGGTCCGGTATCGGCTTTCGTTTGGGTGATCACCACTATGTACTGCCGGTAGACCGGGTGGTCGAGGTATTGATGCCGGCCGAGGCCCTGCCGGTGCCTGGTATCAAACCATGGGTGCTTGGGCTGGCCAATTTGCGCGGCACTTTGATGCCGATTATTGACCTGAAGCGTTATTTGTCCACTGTGCCGACGCAGGTGACTGGTCGTTCCCGCCTGATGGTGATTGAGCAGCCAGGTGGCCAGGTGGCTTTGCTGGTCGATGAAGTTTTTGGCCAGAGACACTTTGAGAATGAAGACCGTTGCGAGATTGATCTTCCGGTCGATTCCGGTTTTGAGCGCTATTCTTCCACCGCTTTTGGGCAGAAAGGCCGCATCTGGAATGTATTTGATGTGGACCAGCTGGTGACGGACACGGACTTCCAGAATGCAGCAGTGGCGTGAAGGCCGCAAGGCTGGGTATAAGGAAAGCAGATAGATGGTATTGATTCCCCTACAGATTAAAAATTGGCAAAAAGAGGCTGATTCATGAGTGCATCCACCAACGACCTGAATATTCAATCCAAAACCTTGCCGCTATGGCAGTTAATCGTCCTGATTATCCTGGTTGGCTTGTTTATTCTTAACTTTATTATTTTGAATATTGACGAGAAAAACCGCTCGGGCTGGATTCGGGAAACGGATAATATCCGCATTACTTCCCAGCAATTAAGTCAATATGCCAAAGATGCCGCCGGTGGCCGGGTGGAAGCCTTTGATGACCTGAAACGAACCCAGAATATCATTAACCAGTCCATGAAAATCTTGGATCAGGGGGATGATGAGCTGGCGCCGCTACCGCCGGCCACAAGGGAAACGTTTGCCGCCATGCAGGATACTTGGCAGCGCATGGACAAAAATGTTGATGTCATTCTCGACAAACAGGAGCTGATTGAGTCCATTTCTGATATTGCGGTTAAATTTGCCCGGGAAATTCCAGTGTTGCAGGCCCGCAGTGATGATGTTGTGCAACGGTTGGTGAAAAAAGGCGCCAACCGGCAGCAGATTTATGTGGCCAGTCAGCAGCTTGTGCTGGCCGACCGAATGCTGCGGCGCATGAATGAAATTCTCCGTGGCGGCATGAATGCAGTTCAGGCGGCTGATCGCCTGGATGCAGATGCCCGTAAATTCGCCAGTGTCCTCAATGGTTTGTTCAATGGCAGTGACACCATCAAAGGTGTGACTGACCCGGTGGCTTTAGAAGCCCTGGGTGGGGTTTATAACCAGTTTGACAGCATTCAGAACGATATTCAGAAAGTCTTGTCATCCATGGACTTGTTTGAAGCGCAAACCGCTGCCGATGACATCCAGGTGGATTCTTTGCAATTGCTCGATCAGGCACGTGAGCTGATTAACAAAATCAAGGCTATTGTGACCTGGTTCCCGTCCACCATGGCTGGGTGGATTCTGGGGGCGTTGGCATTGCTGTGGTTGCTGGGTATTTTCTGGCGGCTGAACCGGTCTGACCGGATTCGGGCAAAAGTGGCGCAAGAACTGAATGAAAGGAATCAGCAAGCCATTTTGCGATTGTTGGATGAAATGGGCTCACTGGCGGATGGTGACTTGACGGTTAATGCCACGGTGAGTGAGGACATTACCGGCGCCATCGCTGACTCTGTTAACTTTGCAGTGGAAGCCTTGCGTAGCCTGGTGACCACGATTAACGAGGCCTCTGTGGGTGTGGCCTCGGCGGCACAGGAAGCCCAGGCGACGGCCATGCACCTGGCCGAAGCGTCAGAGCATCAGGCACAGCAAATCACCAATGCTTCGGCGGCCATTAACGAAATTGCGGTTTCCATTGACGAAGTCTCCAAAAATTCACTGGAATCCGCCGACGTGGCCCAACGTTCGGTACAAATCGCGCATACCGGTGCTGATGTGGTGCGTCAAACTATCGAAGGCATGGATAATATCCGCAACCAGATTCAGGAAACCTCCAAGCGAATCAAGCGGCTGGGCGAAAGCTCACAGGAAATTGGCAATATCGTGGAATTGATTAACGACATTGCCGAGCAGACGAATATTCTGGCTTTGAACGCGGCCATTCAGGCGGCGTCTGCCGGTGAATCCGGCCGGGGCTTTGCGGTGGTGGCAGACGAAGTGCAACGCTTGGCGGAACGTGCTTCCAGCGCAACCCGACAAATTGAAAACCTGGTGCAAACCATTCAGTCAGACACCAATGAAGCGGTGGCTTCCATGGAGCAAACCACAGCCGAGGTGGTGAATGGCGCCAAACGGGCGGAGAACGCCGGTGAGGCCCTGGAAGAAATTGAAACCGTATCCAACGACCTGGCGGAGCTGATTCAAAATATTTCGGAAGCGGCGCGCCAGCAATCCGTAGCCGCCACCAATATTTCCGGTACCATGAACGTGATTCAGGAAATTACCACCCAAACCTCCGCCGGTACTCAACAAACCGCGGAATCCATTGGAAACCTTGTGGAACTGGCGAATGAGTTACGGCGTTCGGTCGAAGGTTTCAAACTGCCAGAAGACGATGGGTGGAAGTAATTGAATGACCCGGCCTGCCAATTCCGCCAAGAAACCGGTATGAGCTCCCCGGTAAGCCGCCATGGCATCCCTGACTTTGGTGATGAGGACTACCGCCTGTGGTCTGAATTACTGGAACGCCGCACAGGGATTACGGTGCCCAGTGAGCGCAAAACTTTTTTGCAAACCAAAATTTGGTCTCGCATGAGCGAGCTGGGTTTGTCCCGGTTTTCTGACTATTGGGACCTGGTGACACGCCAGGGCGTTGACGGACGACTGGAATGGGCCCAGCTGGTAGACCGTCTGACAGTGCATGAAACCAGTTTTTTTCGCCACAAGCCATCGTATGAACTGGTGCAGGAAACCCTGCACAGGGCTTTTTCCAGTGCGCCGGATATTTTGCACTACCGGATCTGGAGCGTGAGTTGCGCAACGGGTGAGGAAGCCTGGTCATTGGCCATGGTGGCGGACCAGTGCGCCGCAAATTACCCACAGAAAAAACTGTACTACGGGGTCATCGGCACCGATGTTTCCCGTTCGGCGATTGCATTGGCCCAGCAGGGGATTTATGACAGCCGTCACATGGAGTCGATTCCAGCAAAAATGCGCTCCTATCTGCAGCCAGTGGGAAAAAATCTGATTTCCGTGATTGCCCCCCTGCGTAAACGTGTGGCTTTTGGCTACTTCAACCTATTGAACCTGGAAGCGGCAGCCACAGTGCGCTATGACCTGATTTATTGCCACAACGTACTGATCTATTTCTCTCGGGAAACCCGTCTGAAAATCCTTGACAACCTTATTAGATACCTGAAAAAAGACGGGATATTGATCTTGGGCCCGACTGATATCAGTGCCTGGCAGCACCCCAAAATGGTCCGTTTGCCAGCCAAAAGAACACTCTCTTACCAATTGAAGAATGACGTATGAGCATAAACGAACAAATTGATTTTTCCACACTTGTCTGGGTTAAAAAAGAGCTGGACGAAACTCTGGATCGGGCCCGGCAGGCGCTGGAAGCCTATGTGGAAGACCCTGAAGACATCAATCAGCTACAGTTTTGCGCCACATATCTGCACCAGGTGCAAGGCACACTGAAGATGGTTGAATTGTATGGCGCGGCCATGGTGGCCGAAGAAATGGAGCAAGTGGCCAAAAAGCTGCTGGAAGGGGAGGTGAAAAACCCCGAGGATGCGTTTAACGTGTTGATGCGTGGCATTGTTCAGTTGCCGGATTATCTGGAACGCATCCAACTGGGGCACAAGGACATCCCCATTGTGCTTTTGCCTTTGGTTAACGACTTGCGCACGGTGCGTGGCGATCAGTTGCTTTCTGAAAGCGCGTTGTTCAATCCGGACTTGAGTCTGGGCATGCCTGAGGAGGCGCAAAAAAGTCAGATCAAACTGTCCCGGCGGCAACTAAAACCCATTATTTCCAAAATTCGTACCGCCTATCAGCAAGCCTTGTTGCAATGGTTCAAAAATAACGACTATGTTCCCCAGCACAGTATTTTTACGAATATTCTTAACAAGCTGCAAATGCTCATTGAAAATGCGAACTTTTCGCAGCTTTTCTGGGTGGCCGATGGCGCGTTTTCGGCGCTCAAGGACAATACCCTCAAGGATTCAGTGACCTTTAGGCGGCTGGCGGGGCAGTTGGATTTGCTGCTTCGTAAAGTCATTCAGTCGTCTGACCCGACAGCCATTGACAGTGAAATCACAGGCCTGACGAAAAACTTTTTGTACTACGTGGCCATGGCCGGGGAAGGGCCGGAAAAAACCCAAAAAATCAAAGATTACTTTAACCTCAGCCAGTTTGTGCCCGATGAACAAGAGCTGGCGCATGCCCAGGGCAGCATTTCCGGCAAAAACCGTGAGCTGCTGGAAACGGTGGCCGGCGCCATTCGCGATGATGTGCTTTCCGTGCAGGAAACGCTGGACTTGTATATTCGTAATCCCAATGCCTCCATTGAGGAGTTGAATGCGATAGAACACTCCCTTAGCGCCATCGCGGATACTTTGGGTATTCTGGGTTTGGGAGCCGCACGCGAGACCATTGTTGAACAACGTGATGCGCTGCTGAAAAGTATTGAGTCTGGGCAGCGCCCGGATGATGAACAGTTGATGGAAATGGCTCAGAAACTGTTACTGATTGAGTCAACGCTCAATGATCATATTCAGTCTCTGGGGCTGATTGCTGAACCACCCGCTCATGCTGCTACGGACATTGAAATTCCCCGTTCGGAAGTTCAGGCCATTCTGGAAACCCTGGCCAAGGAATCCATTCAGAACTTGCAGCACATCAAGTCCAATTTCGTGGCTTTTATCGAAACCACCTGGGATCGGAACAAAATACGCGATAACCCAAAGTTGCTCAAGGAGATTCAGGGCGCCTTGCAAATGCTGGATATGCAGGAGGCGGCCACCGAAGTCGGCCGCGTTGCTGAATACACCCGCAGTTTGCTGGATGATTCACTGACCCCGTCGGCTGAAGAGCTGGACATGCTTGCCGATGCCGTGGCCAGCATCGAATACTACATGGAGTATCTGGGGAGTAACAGCCCGGGCAAAGAACAGATTTTGCAACTGGCCCGGGACAATCTGGACAAGTTGTTTGTGCGCCGGGAAATGGCGGCGGCCAACGCAAAACAAGAAGAAGCCAGCGCTCAGGCCGGAGCCCCCCTTATGGCCGACCAGGAGACCGCCGCAGAAAGCACTGTTGCAGAGGTAGGAATAGAAGAACCCTCTATTGAGGATGAGCCGGAACAATCGTTTCCGGTTGGTACTGGTGACACAGAGACCGGCGACGAAGACACCAGCACAGTCCAAGAAACGGTTGAGCCCAAACCTTCTGAGGAAACCGTCGAACCTGGCGATACACCATCGCTAATCGTGTCCTTTGACGAAGACATTGATCCTGAAATCAAAGAGGTTTTTCTCGAGGAACTGGCCGAAGAACTCGAGCATATGGAGGCAATTTACCCTCAGTGGCGGGCCAACCCTGAGGAAAACACCGAAAAACTGGCGGAGATCCGGCGCATCTTCCACACCCTTAAAGGCAGTGGGCGCCTGGTAGGGTGTGAAGCCATCGGTGATTTCGGCTGGCGGGTGGAAAACATGTGCAACCAGGTTCTGGATGGTTCACTGGAAATCAATGAAGGTTTTTTGGCGGTGCTGGATGCAGCCAGAAAAATGATGCCTGGTTTGCTCCGGGCCTTGCAGAACACCCAGCCGGTTCCACAGGAATACTTTCTCTTACTGACCTCGGCAGAGCAGGTGGCCAATGGCGAGGATAAAGTGGCTCTGTTACAGACAACGCCGGATACAGAGGCGGAAACTGCCCTTGCACCGGAAGACGATGAGGCAGAAGCGACTGATTCCGTTTCTGATGAAACCGCGCTGGCTGACAGCTTAGACGAGAGTGACCCGAGCGAGGAGTCGGTATCCGAAGTGGATGAGCAGGCAACCACAGAAACACTGGACCTTGGTGAGGGACTCAGTTTCAATTTTGATGCCTATGCCGATGAAGAACCTGAAACTGCGGACTCAGCGGACAGCGAGGAATTGGACATCACCTTTGATCTGGAAGAATTTACCGAAGAAACCCGCGAGGGTGAGAAGGATGCCGAAGACGCCTCTGGTGAAACGGCGTCTTTGGGCGTCGACCCGGTGTTTGTCGAAATCCTGCAACAGGAAGTGGAGTCCCATCTGGCCGAAGTCGAACGCTTTCTGGCGGCAACGGAGCATGCCGACAGCGCTGAAGTCAGTGATGACCTGATCCGCACCATACATACCCTCAACGGGGCTGCCAGCATGGCCAATGTGGACGCCATTGTGAGTATGACTTCCCCGCTGGAGCACGTCCTCAAGCTGAAAAAACAGGCTGAAGACTCTCTGGATGCCGAGGCTCTGAATGCAATCAGCGAGTTCGTTGCGCTGGCGCGCGTCATTATGCAGGACTTGTCTCAGGATCATGCCCAGCAAGCCACGCGAATTGGTACACGCTTTGAAGAAATGGCCCAGGGTTTTGAGGGTCAGGCTGTGGACCCGGCCAGTTTTCTGGATACGACGGGCATTGAGATGGACGAACAGCCAGAGTCCGCACAAACCACCGATGAAACTTTCGTGGAACAGAAAGATGAGTCACCCCTTGAGCTGGATGATGCGGCCACGGCTGAGAAGGAAGAATCAGAACTTGATTTTGATTTCGACAACGATCATGAAGCCGCTGATGTTGTTGAAGAAGCCGATGAAAGCAGCACCGCGAATGACGAAGCCTGTGAATCCTCTGGCGAATTATTGACAGATGAGGAATTTCCGGCGCTGGATGAAGCGTTGGACTCTCTGGAAGAAGAACTGTCCGAGCTGGACGAGGAACTGTCTGAGCTTGACGGGGCGACCAGTGAAGCTGTCAAGCTAATGGCAGACGCTGCGCATAACGAAGATACGGAAGCATTGGCTGATTCCGATGACACCGAAGAAGCTGAAGAGGCTGAAGAGGCTAATGCCACAGTAGAAACCGCAGAAGCCACTGAAACAGTAGCCGAAGAAAAAACCAGTGATGAGCCTACCGAAACAGATGATGATCTGGATCTCGAATTGCTGGAAATCTTTGCCGAAGAAATGCAGGAGATTCTCGATTCTTGCGAGAATACCATGGCACAATTGGAGCAGGAGCCAGCCAATGCCGAGCTGATTACCGCTTTGCAGCGTGAATTGCATACGCTGAAAGGTGGCGCCAGAATGGCCGGCTTGAATACAATCGGTGATCTCAGTCATGCCATGGAATCGGTTTTTGAAACCGTGGCCGAAACCGGTGGAGAAATCAGTTCGCAGCACTATGCCGTGCTGGCGCGGGCGTTTGATCGCCTGAACGCCTTGCTGGATACCGACAAATACGGCTTGGATGAAGATGTATCGGCCGATATCAAGCAACTGACACGCTTGCTGGAAAGCGGTGGTGGCGAGTTGCGTGATGAATCCCGCCTGGATGCGATGGCGCATCAGCCCGAAGCGGATACTCCGGCTTCTTCCCGGCAGGCAACCGCCACGACTGCATCCAGTTTGGCAGGCAGTGGTCAGCTCAAAGTGCCATCGGCATTGCTGGATAATCTGGTGAATCATGCGGGTGAAATTAGTATTTACACATCCCGTTTGGAGCAACAAACAGGGAACACCCGTTTTAACCTGGAGGAGTTGGCCAATACGGTTAATCGTTTGCGGGAGCAGTTGCGCAAGCTGGAAATTGAAACGGAAACGCAGATTATTTCCACCTATCAGCGCGAGGCGGAAAATTTTGACGAAGGCTTTGATCCTCTTGAATTGGATCGCTTTTCAACTTTGCAGCAACTTTCTCGTTCCCTGAGCGAATCTGTCTCGGATTTAACAAACATTCAGAGCTATCTCATCGACATTACCACCGAGTCTGAAAACCTGCTCAAATACCAGTCCCGGGCGAATACGGAGTTACAGGAAGGCTTGATGAAGACGCGCATGGTGGCTTTTGGTTCATTGCTGCCGCGTCTGCGTCGCCTTATCCGCACCACTGCCGACGAACTGCATAAGCAGGCGCGCCTGGAAGTGGTGGGTGCCGAAGGTGAAATGGATAAAACCGTACTGGAAGGCATTCAGGCACCGCTAGAGCACATTCTGCGGAATGCGTTGGCCCATGGCATTGAGCCGCCTGAAGAACGCCGCGCTCTGGGCAAGGACGAAACCGGCGCAGTCGTATTGGATGTACAGCGGGAAGCCACGGAGGTGGTGATTACCGTCCGCGACGATGGCCGGGGTATCGATCGGCAAAAAGTGCGTGAAATCGCCATTGAAAAGGGTATTATCAAGCCAGATACCACCCTCAGTGACCAAGACATTGATCAGTTGATTCTGCATTCGGGCTTTTCTACCGCAGATGCGGTTTCCAAACTGGCCGGTCGTGGCGTGGGCATGGACGTGGTGCATAACGAGGTGAAAAAGCTTGGCGGCATGCTCGAAATCGAGTCAGAGCCGGGACAGGGCACCACCTTCCGCATTCGTTTGCCGTATACACTGGCCCTGACTCATGCGATTCTGGTTGAAGTGGGCGAAACCCAATATGCCTTGCCGGTTTCCGGTGTGGAAGGCGTGGTTCGCATGTCCTGGGATGAGTACCAGCGCCGCATTGAAAATAATGAACTGGACTATGAATATGCCGGTGAGGTTTACCGGATTCAGGACTTGAACCATCTTTTGGACTCAAATGCCGAGCCGATTATTGAAGACAACCAGGTGCCTTTGGTGATGGTGCGTTCGGGCAATGAAGGCATTGCCTTGCGTGTGGATAAAGTCTTGGGCAGCCGGGAAATCGTGGTGAAAACAGTGGGCACCCAAATCGCCAGTGTGCCGGGCATTTATGGCGCGACCATTCTTGGAGACGGTACCGTGGTCTTGATTCTGGATGCCATTCCCCTGGCGCGTTACTGGCAGCAACGCCGCCAGCTGCAAAGCCTGGAGGAGCAAACCAAAGAAACAGCCGAGGAAAGCCGTCGTGTACCCACCATTATGATTGTGGACGATTCCATTACCATGCGCAAAGTGGGCCAGCGTGTGTTGCAGCGTAACGGCTTTGAAGTGATTACCGCCAAAGATGGCCTGGATGCCAGTGACCAGCTCGAGGAGGTATTACCCGACTTGATGCTGCTGGATATTGAAATGCCGCGTATGGATGGTTATGAGCTGGCAGGACTAATGCAAAAGGATTCGCGTTTGTCCCAGGTGCCGATTATCATGATTACATCGAGAACCGGAGAAAAACACCGTCAAAGGGCCATGGATCTGGGTGTCAAACGTTATCTGGGCAAACCTTACCAGGAGTTTGAGCTGATTAAAAATATCAAGGAACTGTTAAATATAGAAGACGATGAATCATGAGCGCCGAGTCGCACTGATTCATTTGGGAGAAAAAACAGCATCAGCGCGCCAGATTCGCGAACAGTTATCCCTGGCCGGACTGCATGTCATAGAAATGGCCATGGAAAGAGAGGATGCAGCGCCATCGCTGGATGGGGCACAAGACGAGGACGTCGCGATATTGAATCTGGGCAATTTTGCCTTTGATGCCTCCGCGTTCATTCACCAGGTGAGTCAGGCGTATGGTGACCGGCTGATTATCAACGATGCCCTGATTGTTGACCGGTTGACAGGCTGGGAGCGGAAACGCTGGTTGCGGCATTTGCTGCATAAAATAGACCCTGGTTTCAGCGTGCTGCCTGTGGCGAATGCGCCGCGACCGGCGTATCAGAAGGTCGCGATCCCTGGTGTGGAAGCCGTATGGGTGCTGGCCGCTTCAATTGGCGGTCCGGAAGTGGTTCGAGAGTTTCTGGCGGCATTGCCGGATGACTTGCCCGCTTTGTTTATCCTGGCCCAGCACCTGGGTGGTGATTTTCAGCCCATGTTACGCCAACAACTGGCAGCGGCGACCCGGATGCCGGTGGAAATTCCCTGGCCGGGATTGCGCCTGCAGGCAGGGATGGTGGTTTTGGCGCCCCCGGCTGAAAAACTGCTGATTGATGAACAGGGACGAGTGGATTTACAGCCCATGACAGTGAGCACGACATTAACCCCCAGTATCGACGCCGTTTGTGAACTGGCCTTGAATCAACTCGAACAAGTTCATATGGCTGTGTTTTCCGGGATGTCCACCGATGGCGTCGCAGGCGCACAGCATGTGGCGGCCGCCGGGGGAAAGGTGATTGTGCAAACACCACAAAGCACCGTGGTGGACAGCATTATTCAAGGTGTTAAGTCCCGTTTGAGGCCCTCCTTTGAGGGCGCGCCGGCGGACATGGCCCGCTATATCGCGCAAAGCTTGATGCACTAACAATAGAGACGAGAAGAATTATGGCACAAGATATTCGAGGGGTACTGGTCCCCAGCACAGACGTAAAAATCCTTTTTCCCAACACGCTGGTGGCGGAAGTCATTGGTTATGAAGAACCACTGGCCATTGAAAACAGCCCCGAATGGCTGTTGGGCAAGGTGAATTGGCGGGGCTGGAATATTCCACTGGTTTCCTATGCGGGCATGGTCCATGGAGACGCTGAGCCTGTTGGCCCGCATACACGCATTGCGGTTATCAAGGGCATTCATCATACGGATGAATTGCCGTATTTGGCCATCATCACCAATGGAGTTCCCCGCTTGCAAACCATTACCCAGGGGGATTTGCAGGCCCATGAAATCAAGGAAGACTATCCCGGCATGGCTTTTCGTGTGACCATTCATGATGAATTGGCGGATATTCCCGATATGGAAACCATCGAAAACCGGGTACTGGATGCCCTGAAAGCGACCGAAACGGCCAATGCCTAAGGGTGGTTTTGAGTCTTGAGCAGGATGCTTGGCCGTGACTGTTATTCAGCGCGGGTGGTGCGCGCGTCCACTTATTCATCCAGGAAGCGTCTGAGCAGACCATCATAGGCATCGATGCGCCTATCCCGCAGAAACGGCCAGATGCGTCGGACATGCTCAGTGCGTTGTTTGTCGATCATGGCGGTGAGCACTTCGTCCTGATCGGTGCTGGCCCGGGCCAGCCATTCCCCTTGCGGGCCCACAATGAAGCTGTTTCCCCAAAAGCGAGTGCCACTGGTGTGGCCATCAGGCGAGGGTTCAAACCCCCAACGGTTACAGGCCAGCACGGGAATGCCATTAGCAATGGCGTGCCCCCGCTGAACAGTCAACCAGGCATCCAGTTGACGGCTGTTTTCCTGCTCATTTTCAGCCGGATCCCAGCCAATGGCGGTGGGGTAGATCAGCATATCGGCGCCTGCCAGGGTCATTAACCGGGCCGCTTCGGGGAACCATTGGTCCCAGCACACCAGCACACCCAGGGTACCCACTGAAGTGTGAACAGGTTTGAAACCGAGATCACCTTCGGTGAAGTAAAATTTCTCGTAAAATCCGGGATCATCGGGAATGTGCATTTTTCGGTAACGACCGGCGATCGAGCCATCTTTTTCGAACACCACGGCCGTGTTGTGATACAGTCCCGGCGCCCGTTTTTCAAACAATGACGCCACCAACACGATGCCATGCTGGCGCGCCAATTCGGACAGGCTTTGCAGGATTGGCCCCGGTTTGCCAGGGTTCAGAGTGCCCGCCAGGTCAAATTGTGCCGGATCTTCAGTTTGGCAAAAATAGGCATGGGCAAACAGTTCCTGCAGCACCACCAGATCTGCACCGCTGTCGGCGGCCTGGGCAATGGCTGTGCTGGCATGCGCCAGATTTTCATCCTGGCTGCCTTTATGTGAGTGCTGGACAAGCGCGGCTTTAACGGATTTGGTTTTCATCTGATAACTGCGGTTGAATACTGGTGAATGCCTGTAATGGTAGTTGCATGGTACTGCAATGCAAGCTGCCATTTTGCCAGATCAGGTCGCGACAGGGAACCGCTTCTATCCGATGGGTGGGAAATGCGTCTTGCATGACCGCCAGGGCCTGCTGATCCTGTGGACAGTCATATACTGGCACGAAAACACGTTTATTGCTGATAAGAAAGTTCGCATAGCTGGCAGGCAAACGGCGACCGGATTGCGAATCATATATGGCATCCGGCCAGGGGAGCGGATAAAGTTTGTAAGGCTGCCCGTTGGCCTGGCGAAAGGTGTGTAGTTCATCGGTCATGGCTTGCAGCTCTTCATAATGCTTGTCAGCGCGCTCGCCGCAGGACTGATAGACAATTCGATCAGCGCCGGCAAAGCGCGCCAGCATGTCCACATGGCTGTCCGTGTCATCGCCTTCGATAGCGCCGTGTGTCAGCCACAAGACCCTGTGCACATTCAGTGCTTGTTTGAGTTTTTCTTCCAGCACCGGGGTAGGGACAGGGTGCCGGCTTTGCAGGCATTGAGAGGTGGTGAGTACTGTGCCCTGGCCGTCAAAGTCCACTGAACCGCCTTCCAGCTCAAAGTCTCGTGGTTGCCAGTGGTCGAGTTTACGCCATTTTTCCAACAGATAGCGGTTTAATTGATTATCCAGATGTGCGTTATATTTGCCGCCCCAGCCGCTAAACGGAAAATCCAGCGCCAGCCATGATGGTTGTTGTGTGTTTGTCTCCTTGCGCGGGTCACTAACAGCGCTCAGGAAAATGGAGTCACGCAGCCAGGTGTCATTATAAGGGGCGACTTGACAGTAAACCGGGCACGGAGCCGCTGTAAAGCGTTTTTTTAGCGTCTTGACCATAGAGTGGTCTGGCACCAGCAGTACCACAGGGATTTCCTGTGCCAGTGTTCGAATCATCTGGCTAAAGGCCGTCTGGATAGCGGCTAAACGTGGCGCCCAGTCGGTTTGCGCATGTGGCCAGGCCAGCATGACGGCCCCCTGAGGTTCCCATTCCGCGGGAATCCGGTACGAATCCGGTCGCACAATTGTTTTATTCAAGCGGTTTTGGGCCTTTTTCCAGTGGAGAAACTTTGTGGGCGACACAGTCAATCACCCATTGCTTTTCAAAATAGCAGCTAAACCGGGGGTAAATCCAGGTGGTAATGGGCGGGTTGCCCACCGGGCCCTTGATGCTATCGGGTTCACCATAAACGTGCCGAACCTGATCCATACGACTGCCACGCGCTGGCATATCGATGGATTGTTCCTTCTGGATACGCTGAATGAGCAAGGTATCGGCTCGTGATGGTGTGCTTACCAAGCTTGATCCTATTGCCATCAGCAGCATCATCCAGCCGCTGATAGCAGATTGTTCGTGGCCGGATCCTGTTAGACCGTTTATCATGATATGAACCTCCATTTGTCAACCCATTGTACAGCGCCTGCGTTAACGCGCTGTTAGTCTTGGCCATGCACGACTTTCTCAGCATGTGCGTAGAGACTGGATTTTAGCCCTATTTTGTCTTTTTGATGTCGTGTTTTATGTTGGCTGTATCACAAATTGCCACTTAAATGTACTCGTGACAATAACCGTGGTCTGAATGGCAACAGGGGAAGATGATATGAATAATTTAGCCGCCGGGCGTCGCGCCTTTTTTCACTAAGTGGGACAGACACTTCAGCGCATATGGGCATCGACTGTGATGCCCGCGCTACTGATACGTCCAGCATGGCATACACAGTAGTTACCACGGATTTTCGTAAGATCTTTGCTATCGGATCTGACTATGATACTGCCTGGCTATGACTATAATGGCGGTATTGGTTTGTTTGCCTGAGTGAACTCAGAGATTGGTGTCAGCATCACCCGCTGGCATGGCGGCTTTGCTCTCCAGGCCTTTCAGGGTTCGATCCAGTTGATTCAGGGTGTGTTCCAGCCGACTGGCCACGGGGTTGGTGGAAGCGCTATGGAGCATGTCGCCAAGCTGTCGTTGGCGATCAAACAGGTGAGTCTCATTCAGCGTAACGCCATGTCTTGCCAGTACAGGCTGGAGTGCGTCGGCCTGATCCCGTAGATGCTGGCGGGTTTTTTCATAGGCGTATTCACACAGGCGGGCTCGTTGGCCATAGCTGAACAGATTGGTGTTGAACAGCATTTCATCATTGCTGTCTGGTTCGATCAGGATAATATCCGCGTGAGGGTAATGGGCGCCATATTTGTCCAGCCCGGATTTGAGGCGGGACTGCACAATGGAGCGAAAAGTTTGTGACAACACCAGCGGCAGCCCGCCTTGCATCAACTCTCCGGATTGGGGGCGATTGTGGCTGTCAAAGGGAACGATCGGGTTAATGGCGAACAGGAGTTGCACATCATTTTTCAGGGCTGCAGAAGCATTCATGGTGCGGCGCAAGGCGCCATCCACGTAATGCCGGTGATGAATTTTAACCGGCGGATAGAGACCAGGCAGGGCCGATGAGGCCTGGATGGCTTTGGAAATGGGGACGTCGGCGTGTTGATCCTGGCTGAAAACGGCGGCGCGACCGGAATCCAGCTCACAAGCAACAATATAGAGTTTTTTCTCCAGTTGTCGGAAGTCGTTGCCTTTGCCATGTCGGGTTAACACCGAGCGCAGGAAATTTTCCATCTTGCTGTTGTTGAAGGTGCCGGTGGGCAGGGCGCGACCGGCTTTTTCAAGAAGATCCACAGCACTGGTGGAAAGGGGATGTTTGGCCCAGTCCAGTAACGCCTGGCCGGTGTAATAGGGAAGTTGCAGAAGTTTCCGGAGATATTCTCCATAGGCCGGTTGTAGAAAATGGTCCGGGTTGAACGGTGTTTCAGCGGTTCGCTTGAAGGCAAAAATGTTGGCGATTTCTGTTGTGCTGATGCCGCTGGCCAGGGAGGCCGCCAGAAAAGCTCCGGCGCTGACGCCGACAAAAACATCCAGATCGGTGAGTTTCAGATTGCCCAGAGAGTCTTCCAACGCACACAAGGCGCCCAATTCGTAAAAACCGCCCAATGGCCCGCCACCGGCCAGTGCAAGACCGGTTTTGAGGTTGCTGGCTGTGGGTTGTGGCGCGGGTTTCAGTGTCAACATGATTATCTGGTGCTTTAAGCTGCAAGGGTTTTCTGGATGGTCAAACTGCCTTTCCGCGACTGAAAATGAAGTCCTGTTTGACGGCTGTGCAAAACTTGTGCGCCACCTGGTGGCAAGTGGTCAAGCCTATTATACTCCCATGCAAGGTGATGGGTGAATAGCGTCATGTGGTTGCAGGCAAGCAGATAGCTTAATTATCAGGCGCAATCCCCGGCCATGGCCTGCAACGCGGCGATCACCGCAGGTCCGGCGGTTTCTGTACGCAGTATCCGTGGCCCCAGTCGGATGCCAGTCAGGTCATGATGGCGCAGTGTTGCAATTTCGGCATCGCTGAAGCCGCCTTCCGGCCCAATCAGTATATGCACGGGGGCAGGTAACCGGGACACAAGGCTTTTCAGGGAGGTGCTGGCGCGCGGATCGAGGAAAATACCCAGATGAGCGGTGTGCTGTTGCAGGTACTCTGACAAGGGCATGGGCATGGCCACCGGCGGCACATCGGCGCGGCCGCATTGTTCACAGGCGCTGATGGCCACGTGTTGCCAGTGGCGGTGTTTCTTGAGCAGGCGATTTCCCTGAAGACGCACATCGCCCCATTGGGTAAAAACCGGAATAATGCGCCTGACGCCAAGCTCCACGGCTTTTTGGATGCTGGTATCCATGCGATCACCTTTACTGACGGCTTGCACCAGGGTCAAATCCAGCGGCGAAGGCGGCACAGGCTCCAGCGGCGCGGTGACTTTCAAGGTGCCGTCTTTTTTGCCCAAGGCTTCCACACGGGCCTGCCATTCGTGCCCGGTGCCGTCAAAAACACGCACGGCATCTCCGGCTTGCATGCGCAAGACAGCACGCAAATAGTGGGCCTGTTCCCGATTGAGCGGTAACAAGCCTGCTTTTGTCGCGCCCGGATGATACAGGCGAACATGGCGGCGCGGTTTTTTTTCTGAAGCAGCGCTCATCGGACAGCCTCGTTGATACCAGCAAAGGCGGTATGCACCATGTGTTCAATTTCATCCGGTGTGATCACATAAGGCGGCATAAAGTAAACCACATCACCCAACGGCCTGATAAGCAGCTCATGCTTGAGGCCATATTCATATACGCGCCGCCCCCGACGCTCGCGCCAGTCAAAGGGGCGCCCCGGCGCTTGTTGCAGTTCCACCGCTGCAATCAGGCCGGTTTGGCGGATTTCCGCCACATTGGGGTGGGTTTTGTATGGTGCCAGGGTGTTTCGCAAATGCTCGGCCAGTTTACGGTTGGCCGCCAGTGTGTCATTTTTTTCAAACAGTTCCAGGGTGGCTAAAGCGGCAGTGCAGGCCAGCGGGTTGCCTGTATAACTGTGAGAATGCAGAAAAGCGGTCAGCTTGGTGTAGTCGTCATAAAAGGCCTGGTAGATATTTTCGCCGGTAAGCACGGCCGACAGCGGCAGATAGCCGCCGGTCAGCCCCTTGGACAAACACATAAAATCCGGGCTGATGGCGGCTTGCTCGCAGGCAAACAAGGTGCCGGTGCGACCAAAACCCACGGCAATTTCATCGGCGATCAGGTGCACCTGGTATTCATCGCACAAATCGCGCAAGCCCGTGAGGTAAGAGGGCGGATACATGCGCATGCCACCGGCGCATTGCACCAATGGTTCAACAATCACAGCACATACGGTGTCGTGGTGGGCCTCCAGTATCTGCTGCATGGCGTTCAGTTTGTCCTGAACATTGGCCTGGCATGCGTCTTCAGTTGAGAGGCCAAAGCAATCCGGGCTTGGTGCGGTGATGGGCTCCATGAGCAGTGGCGCATAGGTGTTCTTGTATAAAGGCACATCGCCCACTGCCAGCGCGCCAAGGGTTTCGCCGTGGTAGGCATTGCTCAGGTTAACAAAACGGTGCTTACGGCCATGACCGCAATTCAGCCAATAGTGAAAACTCATTTTCAGGGCGACTTCCACGGCCGATGAACCGTTATCGGCCAGAAAAACACGTTCCAGCCCCGGCGGTGTTATAGCCACCAGGGATTCGGCCAGATCGACGGCCGGTTGGTGGGTGTAACCGGCAAAAATGCAGTGTTCCAGCTGTTGCATCTGTGCATTGATGCGCTGGTTGATATGGTCGTTGGCGTGGCCAAACAGGTTGACCCACCAGGAACTGATGGCGTCCAGATAGCGGTGGCCATCAAAATCGTAAAGCCATGCGCCCCGGCCATTTTTTATGGGAATTAATGGCAGGGATTCGTGGTCTTTCATTTGTGTGCACGGGTGCCAGAGGCATTTCAGATCGCGCTGGGCCAATTGCTGGTTGTTCATGCTGTATTCCCGAATCGCCGCGTGAGCGGCTGTTGGCGGGTATTATGGAATATAATGCCTTCAGGAAAAAGAAATATGCTGTTAACGGCAACTTAATTCCTTGCGTAACATAAAGGAGCGCTTTATGCGGAACTCATACCAATCCTGTTCCCGCCACGGGGGATTTACCTTGATGGAAATTCTGATAGTGGTGGTGATACTCAGTATTCTGGCCATTATGGTGGTGCCACAATTTATGGATCAGCCCGACAAGGCACGTGTGGCCCGGGCCAAGGCAGACATTCAGGCATTGCAAACGGCATTGGCCATGTACAAACTGGACAACTTTCGCTATCCGTCTACAGCCCAAGGGCTGCAGGCGCTGGTGAGCAAACCGGCGGGCCAGCCAGAAGCCAGAAACTGGAAACCTGGCGGCTATCTGCAACAGTTGCCCAATGATCCCTGGGGAAACCCGTATCAGTATCTGAACCCTGGCACCCACGGGGAAATTGATATTTACTCTTTTGGTGCCGATGGTCAGCCCGGCGGCGAGGGCGTGGATGCAGACATTGGCAACTGGAATCAACAATAGGCACAGCATCTCATTGCGGCTTCAGGGCTTTACCCTGATAGAGCTGCTGGTCGTGGTGGTGATTCTGGCGGTTGTATTGGCCAGCGGAATGACCTTTCTGCGTTCAGGCAGCCATGAACGCCGCATCGAGCAGGAAGGGCAGCGCATTATCAATCTGCTGGAATTTCTGTGTGAGCAGTCAATTGTGCAAAACCGCCCGCAGGGTCTGGGTTTTTCTGACAATGGCTATACCGCCCTGAAGGCGCCAGACCAGGCCGGAGCGATATTGGCTGGGACAACAGCACAAGGCGGCCGGTCTGTCAGACAGGCGCCCTGGCAGCCGGTGACTGTTGGCGGTGACAATCCGTGGTCTGTGCCGGAGTTTTTGCAGATTCAATTGTTTTCCGGCGCACGGCCGATACCACTGAAAGAAACCTTTCCGGATACGCCGCATATTGTGTGTGACAGCAGCGGCCATTTGCCCGATTTTTCGCTGCGTCTGCGCCCGCGTGATGGCGGTGCTGTTTATGACTTGCGCTATCAGCAGGATGGCTTGCCAGATGCCGTTAACAGGCATTCTGGAGAAGCCGTAATGAGAAAAGGCTCCAATTGGCGGTTTTACTGGTTATCGGCAGATGAGTTATGAAGGCCATTGGGTTTTGCGGGATAAAATATTATCGATCGCCAGCGCGTGGTTTTACCTTGCTGGAAGTGCTGGTGGCATTGGCAGTGCTGAGTGTGGCTTTATTTGCCATGGTACAGGTGGCCGCCCAGCGGGCGGAAACCTTGCATCAACTGCAAAAACGCCAATTGGCCCTGGAAGTGGCCGACAGCGTACTGAATGGTTATTTGCATCAATCCCTGGTCATTGATACCAGCCGCCAACTCAGCGGAACGCGGGTCAATGGGCCTTATCGCTGGTATTGGCGGATTCTACGGGAAAGCACTCCCAACCCACGTATTTTCCGCATCCAGGCGCAAGTGTCCGAGGATCCGTCATTTGATTTTCTGCTGGGGCAGTTAACCGGGTTTTCAGGATCATGAAGCTGTTTTTTGGCTTCCGTGTCTCGCGCACTCAGTCCGGCTTTACCTTGCTGGAAGTGCTGGTGGCGGTGGCTTTGGTGGTGGTGGTGTCCACGCTGGCTTTTGCCGGGTTGAATGCTCTGGTACAGGCCCGCGCGCAAACGGATGCATTTGCCTGGCGCTGGCAACAAGGTCTGCGCGCCTGGCAGCTGATGCGCCAGGATGTCAGCTATGCCATTCCCCGTCCAAGCAGAAATACACAAGGACACAGGCAGGCGCCATTGACAGGCCGGGCCAATGGGTTCGAATTGCTGCGTTATGCCTCCCGGACATGGCCGCCGGATGCCTCGTCACCTGTCCAGAAAGTGCGCTGGCGTGTGCACAATCATCTTTTAACACGAAGCGTCACGGTTCCGCCAGAGTCCCGTCAGGAGGTGAAGCCTCAGCCTGTACTGTCTTTCGATGAGGGCGGGGCATTTTTCGAATATCAGGACATGGCTGGCCGGTGGCACCATCAGTGGCCGCCGGTGGCCGCGTCGGGGGCTGTTGCTGGTGGGAGTAACCGCTTGCCGCGGGCGATTCGCTGGCATATTGGCAGGCAAAATCAGCATGTGGACCTGTTTCCATTGGCCGCCATGCCAACGGGGGCGCGCTAAATGCCGCGGTCTTCATTATCTTGTGGTCACCGGCAACAAGGTGTGGCCTTGTTGTTGGCGCTGATGGTGGTGGCGGTGGCTACACTGATCGGGGTGGAAATCTGGCATGCCAATCAGCTGGATATGGCACGGGTGGCCAACCAGCGGCAGGCGTTGCAGGCGGAATACTATGTCCGTGGACTGGCGCTATGGGCGGCTGACGTACTGCGGGAAGATTTTGAGCGTGATGGCGATTTTGACAGCGTGAATGACGTCTGGAATCAGCCAGTGGCCGGCATCGAAGTGCCTGAAGGCCAGTTGGCAGGTCGTTTGCAAGATCTCAGTGGCCGCTTTAATTTGAATAATCTGGTGGATGAAACAGGTCAGGAAAACCCTCAACAGGTGGCGTTCTTTCGGCGATTGCTGCGACGTTTGCAATTGGATGCGTCTTTGGCCGATAAGATAATGGACTGGATGGATCCGGATAACCAACCCCGGCCCCAGGGCGCGGAAGATCTCACTTATCTGGCGCGCCGGCCGGCTTATTACACCGCTTCTGCGCCGTTTTTCCATATCGATGAATTACAACTGATTGATGGCATGGATGCCAACAGCTTTGCCACTTTGAGCAAACATGTGACTGTTTTGCCCACGCATCGGGCCAGAATCAATCTGAATACCGCCAGTGTGGCGCTGATTCTGGCCCTGGATGAGCGTCTGACGCCACGCCAGGGGCTGGTTTTGCATCAGAATGGCCAGGCCGGTTATCGCAGTTTGCAGGGCTTTGCCCAGCATCCGGTGCTGGCGGGCATGTCCTTGCCTCTGGATCAGTTAGGCGCTGTGGCGGGCGTTTCCAGCCATTGGTTTCAGGCCGCTTCAGTGGTGCAGCTGGGACAGGCGGAATATGTGTTTTATGCACTTTTGCAGCGTCGAGGCGCTCTGACCCAGCCGGTGGTATGGTCACCCCAACCGTTTGCCCGCTGAACGGCGTGTGTTTACTGCCATGACCGGGAAACAAAACCCCCCGCATAGCGGGGGGGCAGGTCTGGATGAAAGCGGGTGCTTATCAGTTGGCGTTAAATTTAAAAACGGTGGCGCCGTATTCCGGGAAAGTGCCCTCAGGAACTTCCACTTCATGTTTTTTCAACAGGTTCTCGACCTGGTTGCTGGCTTTTTTCAAGGTGTTCTTAATGTCTTTTTCCACCTTCTCCAAGGTTAATGGGGGAATTTTGGTGGTGGCGACGCTGGACACATAAGCGTTTTCGTCACTGCCGTCTTGTGACAAATTGACCGCCTGGGCCAAACGATTCATGTGCGTGGCCTGTTCCTGCAATTCCGCAATCTGTTTATCGCTGGAGCCATATTCCCAACTGACCAGTTCCACGGTGGTTTTGCCATGAGGGATGGTGTGTCCCAGACGTGTCAGCTCCTTGAGAATAATATTAGGGGTAAAACTGCCATTGGCATGTTCAATGCAAACAGTGGTAAAGCTGTTTTTGCCTTTTTTGGGGATCATCCGATCCGGGTATTTGCGATCAGAGAGCTTTTTCAGGTCTTCCAGGATCAATGGTAGTTTGTTGTGTTTTTTCCACGTGGTGATGTCGCCGGTACGCAGGTACTCGCTGGCATGGCGACGGTCAATCCCTGTACGCAAGGCCAGTTCCGCCGCAGTGATGCGTGGATCTTCTTCGATCAGGATATCCATCAGGGCTTTGCGGAAGTTTTTGACAAAACGGTGATTGGGTTGATCCAGCCGGCTGGCGATTTTGGCGAATGCCCGCGCCAGTGTTTCAATGACAGCTTCTTCCTGCTCCAGGTTCTTGATATGGACTTCTCTGTTATTTTTGCTTCTTCGTGCCATGTTATCCCATCCTCGTGGTGATTAAATAAACTGCGAGGGAGTATACGCTCAATTTAGCGGGGTTGGAAACAAAGATACAAGGATGTATGAGAACTTAAAATGGCAGTGCAGCTATTTTGTGCGATTCCAGGCAAATTCAGTCAAATAGGCCAAGGCATCCCGAAAGGGTGAAGCCGGCAGGCAATCTAATTGGGCATATGCGCGGCGGGCGAATTCAATCGCCCGTTTTTGGCTGTAAGCCAGCGCCTGGCTGCGTTCCAGACGCTGCTGAATATCAGCAAAATCACCTTTCCCCGGTTGCTTAACAGCTTTGATGATGGCGGACTTATCACAGTCCTGGCCATTTTCCAGAAGATAAATCAATGGCAGGGTGAGTTTGCCTTCGGCCAAGTCGTCCCCCAGGCTTTTATCCAAATCGGGGTTATCCATGGCATAGTCGAGAATATCGTCAGCAATTTGAAATGCCATGCCCAAATGGCGGCCGTAATTACCAAGGGCTGTAGTCATGTTGGGTGAGTCGGCCACGTCGGCTGCCAGTTGGCAACCGGCTTCGAACAGTTTTGCGGTTTTGCGGGCAATAATCTGTTCGTAGTCCGCCTCACTGATTTCCAGATTGCCGATGTTCAGCAGTTGCTGGACTTCGCCTTCGGAAATGGTATTGGTGGCATCGGCCAGAACGCGCATTACTTCCATGCTGTCAAGGCCAACCATCATTTGAAACGCCCGGGAATATAGAAAATCTCCAACCAGGACACTGGCGGAGTTGCCCCAGACTGTATTGGCCGTTTGATTGCCGCGACGCATGTCGGATTCATCGACAACATCGTCATGCAGCAATGTCGCGGTGTGGATAAATTCGATGATGGCCGCCAGCTTGATGTGTTGCTGGCCCTGATATCCGGCTGCCCGGGCGCTCAACACCACCAGTAAAGGGCGCAGCCGTTTGCCGCCGGCGCCGATAATGTATTCAGCAATCTGGCGAATTAAAATCACAGGTGAATCCAGGCTCTGGCGGATAACGCTGTTAACAGCCTGCATGTCTTCAGCGGCCAGCGCCAGCACGTCAGCCAGAGTGGTGATGGAAGAGTCCGTATCGAGAAAAATATTAATATTGTGGTTCAAAAAAACACTCCTGGCGGGTCTGTCAGGCCCGTAACATGGTCCTTCTGTGGTGTGTGAAATAATGTGCCGATTATAGCGGATTCATATGCTTAGGCGCAGTCTTCATGTGGCAATTGCCAGTCAATGGGCTGTTTGCCATGGGTTTTCAGGTATGTATTGGCTCTGGAAAAAGGCCGACTGCCAAAAAAACCCCGGTGCGCCGATAAGGGAGAAGGGTGTGGCGCCCGTATAATCCCGTGGCGGCGGGCATCAATCTGCGCGCCTTTCTTGTGGGCATAGCTGCCCCACAGCAGAAAGACCACATGCTCCAATCGGTTGTTAATATGATTGATGACGCAATCGGTAAAGGTTTCCCATCCACGACCCTGGTGCGAGCCTGCTTGCCCGTGGCGCACCGTGAGAACAGCGTTCAACAGCAGCACGCCTTGCTCGGCCCAGGCCTGTAAATGACCGTGTCCGGGTGGTGCGATGCCCAAATCATCATGTAATTCCGTGAAAATATTGCGTAGCGACGGAGGGATTGGTGTGCCCGGCGGCACGGAAAAACACAGGCCATGGGCCTGGCCGGGGCCATGATAAGGGTCCTGACCAATAATCACAGCCTTGACTTTATCCGGCGGCGTGCTGTTCAGTGCATTGAAAATCAGGGGACCTGGCGGATAAACGCGATAACGCTTTTTTTCTTCCTGCAGGAATGATCGCAATTGCTGCATATAAGGTTTTTGGAACTCATCACCCAGCAGTTCAAGCCAGCCAGGGTGAAGTTGGACAGGGCGGTTCATGGACGCCTTCAGGCGGTTTTTGACAAGGTGTTGCGACTACGGTGGAACTGGCTGAAACGGATCTGGAACTTGAGTTTTTTGATCAGCACGGCCTGGTCCACGGGCTTATGCACCAGATCATTGGCACCGGTGCTCAGAATCTGTTTTTGGTTATTGCTGTTTTCATCCCCGGTCATGACCACAAATGGCAGTTCCGCCTTGCTGGCGCCCAGTGTGTTGCGCACATAATCGAGCAGCATTTGCGCAGTTTCGTTGTCTTTGAGGAAATAATCGGTTAACACCACGTCGTAGTTTTGCATGGCGGTGTCCCGGTCGGGCATTGTGTCGATGGCTTCTGTCACGGTCATGACGTGCTTGGTTTCCAGTTCATGACCAGCCAGCAGTTTGCGTGTGGCGTGTGCAACCACACGGGAATCTTCCACATATAGAATCCGGCCGGAAATGGCGTCATCCGGCTGCAGCAGTCCCTGTAAAAATAGCCGCAGGCCGCCCTGGCCCATGGACTTGTCAAAGTAGTCCGTGACATCGGCGGTAATAGCCCGGGTCTCCAGACGTTGATTTACGTCCCCGCTGATGACAAAAACCGGCATATAAGGGTGGTTTTCCCGAATATACTGGCACAAGTTAATGCCGTCATCATCCGGCAATCGCAAGGCAGTAATGACAATGCCGGCAAAGCCGTTTTGCAGCTCCCCAATGGCTTCTTCAGCGGTGCCGACCGTTATCACCTCGGCATTATCGGCGATACTCTCCACTAATTTTTTGCTCATTAGACGGGCCACTTTGGAGGCGTCAACGATCAGGACATGGGGGGCATCGCTCATGGCTGTGTTATGTGGTGAATTGGGGTTATTTTACTTCAAAGAGACTCAGGTAACAGCCAAAGCCTCAAAAAATCGGCGCATGCTTGCCCGGTGGGAACCATCAGCTGTTTTCACGAATTTGGTTGTGCAAGGCCAAGCGAGTGGCCAGCCAGCTGATGGCAAGCGCCAGCGCAACAAACCCCAGTGTTTGGGAAAAGCTCGGGCCAGACAAGTGAGTCGGATGACCATAAGAGCTGGACAGTTGTTGTACGGCTCCCTGCAAGGACCAGAGGACAAGTTGCAACCCCAGCCAGGCCAATAGCGCGGCCAGCAAGCCATGGAGCACACCGCCATAGAGAAAGCGTCGGCGAATCTGTGCAGCCGGTGCGCCCATGAGCTGCAATAGGTGCAGTTCCTCATGGTGACGGGCCACATGGTGTCCCACTGAGTGACCGAGAATGACGATGACAATCACAAGGAACAGCATACCGCTGGTCACAGCCAGGGCTTTCAGTGTCAGGCTGGCGGCTTCCAGTTGCCGCAGCCAGGTGGGGTCGTAGCTGATATACTCCACTTTGGGGTTGAGGCGATGGTTGGCGATGAGCTGTTCAATCTGGCTGCTTGTGGCGTTTTTGGCGGGTTTCAGCAACAACTGGATGGGCAGGTCGCCAGTGGTGATAAGTTGTAATGCCTGATGCAGCTGTGGATCCTGCTGCAGTTGCTGCCGGATTTCTTCCGGGGTGATAAACAGGGTCGATTCAATAACCGGTTCTTCTTTGAGCTGTTGCATGAGCAATCCGGCTTGCTGGGCGCTGACCCCCGGTTTGAGGAAAACCGCAATGCTGCCTTGATGCTGCCAGGCTTTTTTGATGTTTTCC
>Ga0256839_1000413_pt1 | contig 55369 bp, 44 predicted proteins | sample 354166metaG_FD_185968 | JGI IMG/M metagenome (GOLD analysis project Ga0256839, IMG submission 185968) | Hydrothermal vent microbial communities from Mid Atlantic Ridge, Atlantic Ocean - 354-166 | ecosystem: Environmental > Aquatic > Marine > Hydrothermal vents | place: Atlantic Ocean: Mid... | reverse complement strand
AACACTGAATTAAGACTCGGGATAAACGGCCTTGGCAGGATAGGGAAACTCACATTATGGCATCACGTGGCCGGGAAGCACTTCCGGGAGATAGTAGTCAACATAGGAAGGGAAGCGGGGAGGTCTTTGCATGACATAGCCCATTACATAGCAAGGGATTCCACGTACGGCCGGCTTGCGAGGTATCTCTATGGATGCAGGGCCGCGGGAGAGGTCATCTCCGATGTGGATGAGTCAAAGGGCACGATGACCGTGGACGGGGTAAAGGTCACCATACTCAGGGAATCGAGAAACCCGGCGGAGCTTCAGTGGAGACATCATGGTGTCGGGCTCGTAGTGGATACCACGGGCCGGTTTCTCGACCCCACGCAGCCTGCGGACAGGGAAGGGGGGGCGCTCAGGGGGCACCTTGAGGCAGGCGCGGACAGGGTCATCCTGTCGGCCCCTTTCAAGATAAAGGACAAGACGAAGCCGATGCCTGATGATGCGGTTACATGCGTCAGGGGCATCAATGATCACGACTTTGATCCCTCCCGCCACAGGATAATCTCCGCCGCCTCGTGCACCACGACGTGCCTGGCCCACATGATGAAGCCGCTTCTCGATGTGCTCGGGGCAAGGAGGATACTCACGGCCTCAATGGCCACCGTGCATGCCGCCACAGGCTCGCAGCAGGTCCTGGACAGGCTTGCCAAACCCGGCGCGGCCGATCTCAGAAAAAACAGGGGCATACTCAACAACATAATACTGACAACCACGGGCGCAGCCAACACACTCGCCCTTGTCCTGCCCCAGATGAGACAGATCGGGTTCATGGCCGAATCAGTGCGTGTCCCCATCAGTACGGGCTCTCTTATCATCCTCGCGGTCAACATACAGGAGGATGAGTCGAGGGCATCCATCAACAGGCAGGTGATCAACGACATATACAGGCAGGCAGGCCGCTCACCCGGGGGGCATCTCGTTTATACCGATGAGCAGAATGTATCGGTGGACATCATAGGGATGCCGCAGGCGGCGGTCGTCATAGAAGGCCACGAGACCCATACGAGAACGGCCGAAGTAACCGTTGACATCAACAGGTTAAGCGGCATAAAGGAAGAGATACTGAAGGGCATCGGGGACGCGGAGGTCAGGATACCCCTGACACAGGCGGTCATTTACGGGTGGTACGACAATGAGATGGGCAATTACGTCAATATGCTCGGAAAGCTGACGCTTTTCATAGCCGGGTCGTGACAGCGCGGGGGGTTCCGCCCTTACGATTCGAATTTCACGAGGGTTCCCCGTTTTGAGCCGTACCTGAAGACCGTGACGCCCTTGCAGCCTTTTTCATACGCAAGCAGGAATGCCCGGGCCACATCATCCCGTGCGGCCCTGTGCTTCAGATTGATCGTCTTGGAGACTGCGTTGTCGGTGAATTCCTGGAACGCGGCCTGAACTTCGATATGATCCTCCGGAGGTATTTCATGGGCGGTGACAAACAGCCTCTTGACATCAGGGGGGATTTCCCTGAGACCCCTCAAGGTGCCCCTTGCGCGGATTTTCTCAATGAGTTCATCGCTGTAAAATCCCCTCTGTTTCGCAACCTCAAGGAAATACGGGTGTATCTCGTCAAGTTCCGTGTCAAGGACCAGCCTTTTATATGCAACGGCAAAGAGCGGTTCAATGCCGCTTGAGCACCCCGCTATCAACGAGAGGGTGCCCGTGGGTGCAATGGTTGTCGTGGTCGCGTTTCTTATACCCCCCTTCAGCGATATTTCCGGTATGTCATAGACGGAGCCCCTGAAATTCGGGAAGGCCCCGCGCTGCCTTGCAAGCCCGGTGGATGCGTCCCTGGCATTATCCCTGATAAAGCGCATCACTTCCCTTGCAAGGGTTAACGCCCCCGGGGAATTGTACCTGATTCCGAGCCGTATGAGCATATCCGCCCATCCCATGACCCCGAGGCCTATCTTCCTGTTGCCTTTGTGCATCTTCTCTATCTCGGGCACCGGGTATTTATTTGCATCGATTGCGTCATCGAGGAATCTCACGGAAAGCCGGACAATGCGGGCAAGGAGGTCCCAGTCGATTTCCATTGTCCGGGTTCCGGGTTTTAATATCCTTGACAGGTTGACGGAGCCGAGTATGCATGCCTCAAACGGCAGCAGCGGCTGTTCGCCGCAGGGATTCGTGCTTTCGATTTCCCCGATATGGGGTGTTGGGTTGTCCCTGTTGATCCTGTCTATGAAAATGAGGCCGGGGTCCCCGGTGGCCCATGCGCTTTCCACTATCTCATTAAAGACATCCCTTGCCCTGAGACGGCCCGTTATCCGCCCGCTGCGGGGATTCAGCAGGTCATATTCCGCGCCGTTTTTCAACGCCTCCATGAAGGCGTCGGTCACTGCTATGGAGATGTTGAAGTTCAGCAGTTCTTCCTCGCGGCGCTTTATCCTGATGAACTCGAGAATATCCGGGTGGTCTATTCTCAATATGCCCATGTTGGCGCCCCTTCTGGCGCCGCCCTGTTTTATGACCTCGGTGGCGGTGTTGTATATCCGCATGAACGATACGGGGCCGCTGGCCACACCGCCGGTTGATTTTACGATGTCGGACCGCGGGCGGAGCCTGGAAAAGGAAAACCCCGTGCCCCCCCCGCTCTGGAGAATAAGGGCGGCGTTCCTCAGCGAGTCGAAGATGCTCCTCATGGAATCATCGACAGGGAGGACGAAACACGCGGCAAGCTGCCCCGAATCCTTGCCGGCGTTGATAAGCGTGGGTGTGTTCGGGAGGAAGAGAAGCCTGTTCATCATGTCGAAGAATTCAGCCTCCCATTTCCCGGGGGCGCCGCCGTAAATCCGCTCGGAAGAGGCGATGGTCCGCGCAACCCTGTGCAGCATCTCCTCCGGCGTCTCGATGATATTCCCCTGTTCGTCCCTGAGGAGGTAGCGGGCCCTCAAAACAGTGAGGGCGTTCTCCGAAAGTTCCATAGGGAAATTATATCAGAAAGGGGAGCGGAGTCCGGCGTACACCCTACCGACTCTCCTGCTCACAGGCGGTATTTTTATGCCACTGCAAGGGTAATCATTCAGACGGCAGCAGCTAAATGTTCAGTTTTTTCATCTGATTTCTTCAGTACTTCTTGAACAAATCCCTGAACTTGTTTTTCATGGTCATCTCTTTCCCTCCCTCCGCAGTATCCATTCAACCGCATCAACCAGCCCCTTTGCGGTATGCGCTGCACATGTGCGCGCGGGGGGCCGCCCCGGCGACAGCAGTATCCCCGTGGCGCCGGCCCTCCGGGCGAGCAGTGCATCGGACTCCTTGTCACCGATTACATAGGACTCACGCAGGCTTATCCCGTACCTGAGCCCGGCCCTGAGGATCATCATTGGTTCGGGTTTCCTGCAGGGGCAGCGTTCCCCGGGGTGGTGCGGGCAATAAAGGAAGTCGTCCATTCCCAGCCTGTCTCTGAGATAGTCGTTGGATTTCACGATAAATTCCCTGTCCACGATCCCCCTCGCAATGCCGGACTGGTTTGTAACGCCGATCAGCATGAACCCGGCGTCTTTCAGTCTGCGCAGCGCTTCCCCGGCCCCGGGCAGTATTTCAAGGCCGTCAAAGCTGTTCAGATAGTTTTTGTCTTCAATAACGGTTCCGTCCCTGTCGAGAAAGACCGCCCTTTTCCGCGGGAGCACGGCCTTCAAGGCATCGAACACTTCATCAACGGTGATGCCGGTCATGCATTCAAGGTGTCCTTCCGGGCATTCCCTCTTCATACACGGCGAACACGGCAGGTCACCGGAGACGACCCTGTGCCCCGGCCCGAAGGGTCCGGTGGCCGCACTGTCGGTGGAGCCGAAAACGGCCACCACGGGCACGAAAAGCGCGGAGGCCATGTGCATGGGGCCTGAGTCGTTTGTTACAAATGCGTCACATCCGGATATGAGCGCTGCAAGCTCCCTGAGGCCGGTTTTCCCGCACAGATTCAGAATGCGGGAGCCGTCCTGCGGCTGCACCGCGGCTGATTTCACGATCTCATCCGCTGTCCGGGCCTCGGAACCGCTGCCGAATATGATAACCCCTGCATCCAGTTCCCCGATTATCCTGCGGATCAACCCCGCGAATCTTTCAGAAGGCCACCTTTTTGCCGGGCCGTACGTGGCGCCGGGGTTTATACCCACAATCGGGAGGCGCCGGCCGGGCAGCGAGGACGAGATGATTCTTCGTGCAGCCTCTGTTTCTCCGTCCGTCAGGTATATGTACGGCTGCGGCTCCGCCGTCCTGAGACCCGCTGATTCAAGGAGGTCCAGGTAGTAGTATACCTGGTGCTTTCCGAGCACGTCTTCCCTTACAGGCACTGCGGTTGTCAGGAGGATTCCCCTGCAGTCCCTTTTATAGCCGGTTCTCTCGGGTATGCCGGCAAGCCATGAGAGCAGGGCCGCATCAAAGGCGTTCTGGAGCAGTATCGCCTTATCGAACTTCCTCTGCCGCAGTATCTTTGCAAGCCTGAGTTTCCCGCTGCAACCCTTGTAATCTTCACCATAGAGGATAATCTCATCGATGTCCGGGTTTCCAGTGAAGATTTCCGCGACCCACGGCCTTACAAGCAGGCTGATGTGTGCGTCCGGGAAGTTTTTTCTCACGGATTTCAGGGCGGGCAGCGTGAGGACCGCGTCACCGATCCAGTTTACACCGCGTATTAAAATTTGAGGGGATTCCGCACTCACCGCAGTCGGCCTTACTGCTTTTGCCTGCTTCCGCTGCTGTCTTCCTTCTCACCCTTGAGTGTCTCGGACAGTTCCTTCAGTCTCACGGCAACCATGTAATTGAAGGTGCCTTCAGGATAAGTGCCGTCGGGCCGCAGCTCTCCCGGGGGCATGCCTGTGAGGATCTCTATGCCGTCCTCAATATTGTCGATCGCGTAGATGTTGAATTTTCCGTTTTCAACGGCCTCCACGACCTCGTTTTTCAGCATCAGGTGTATCAGGTTGCGCCCGGGGATTATAACGCCGTGCTGCCCGTTCAGGCCGTTGAGCTTGCATACTTCATAGAATCCCTCTATCTTTTCATTCACTCCGCCGATGGGCTGGACCTGGCCGTGCTGGTTCATGGAGCCTGTTACGGCAATGGACTGTTTCAGCGGGACGCCGGATATGCTGCTCAGGAGAGCGTAGACCTCCGCGCACGTGGCGCTGTCGCCTTCAACGCCTCCGTACAACTGCTCGAACGTAAGCGACGCCGTGAGGGTGAGTGAATGTCTCAGTGCGTATTTCCCGCCGAGGTAGGCGGTGAGTATCAGAATCGCCTTTTCGTGTATCTTGCCGCTCATCTTTGTCTCGCGCTCTATGTTCACGATTCCGGCCCTGCCCGCATAGGTTTTGGCCGTAATCCTGGACGGCATGCCGAACCTGTAGTCTCCGAGGTCCAGCACCGACAGGCCGTTTATCTGTCCGGTGACGGCGCCTTCGGTATCAATAAGGATCGTGCCTTCCCTGGTGGCTTCGAGGATTTTCATCTCCACCTTATTGGAGCGGTATGCCTTTTCTTCAAACGCCTTCTCGACATCGCGGGCCGTTACGATCCTGCCGTTGTTGCGCCTTGCCCAGTAATCGGCCTCCCTGAGGATGTCGGCTATCTCGCTGAACTTGGCTGAGAGTTTGTTCTGGTGTTCGGCAAGCCTTGAGCCGTACTCGATGACCTTTGCGACCGCATCGCGGTCGAAGGGCCGGAGATTCCTCTCTTCACACTTGGTGCGCACGAAGCTGGCATATTTGAGTATGTTTTCGGGGTTCCTGTCCATACGGTTTTCATAGTCGGCCTTTACCTTGAACAGCTCCCTGTACTCCTCGTCGAGATTGTAGAGCAGGTAGTAGAGGCGTGGATTGCCCACCAGTATAATCTTCACATTAAAGGGAATCGGCTCGGGTTTCAGCGTGACCGTTGAAATCAGGCGGTACTGCTCCCATACATCCTCTATCTTTATCTCCCTGTCCTTTATCGCCCTCTTCAACGCATCATATGAGAAGATGTTCTTGAGCAGTTCAAGGGCGTCTATGACCAGGTAGCCGCCGTTTGCCTGCTGGACCGAGCCGGCCTTGATCATGGTGAAATCGGTCATCGCCACCCCGTACTGCAGCTTGTGCTCAACCCTTCCGAACAGGTTGTAATATGTGGGGTTGTTCTCGATCACCACAGGGGCGCCTTTTGAGTCGCGGTTGTTGACGAATACGTTTACGGAATACCTTATGAACGAAGGTTCCGTCCTGGGCGGCTTCATGAACGGCATCGGGGCCGGCTGCTCTTCCTGCGGTTTGAAATCCTCAAGGTGCTCCAGGATGTCCTCCCTGACTTCGTCGAGATACCCTGTCACCTGCGGATTGCCGCCGTATTTGCTTTTCAGTTCGTCGATTCTGTGGCCCACGGAAGCGAGGGTCGCCTGCCGTTCAAGGTCTTTCATCAGGTCCTTGATCTTTTTCTCTTCCTGCCTCGCAAGCCTTATCAGGTCATCGAGTTTCTCCTGTAGTTCCCTGCCTATGGTTTCTATCTTCTTCTTTACATCGGGTTCGAGGTTTTCATATTCCTCCTCGCTCAATGTCTCCCCTGTCTTCTTCACGGGGACGAGCACCAGCCCGCTGACCGTCTTGCGGAGGGTGAAGTCCTTTTCCCTGGCCTCCCTTTCAAGGTCCGCAAAATGCTTTTTCTGTTTCTGCTGGAAGTCCTCGAGTATCTTGGTCTTCTGTTTTTCGTATTCCTTTGATTCGAATACCTTGGGTATCTCCTGCCGCAGGGAGGTGATCATTTCTTCCATATCCTTCTTGAATGTAAGCCCCGTTCCCGGCGACAGCTTTATGGCGCGGGGCATGTCCTGGTTCTTGAAATTGTAGATGTAACACCAGTCGTCTGGCGCGGGCTCGCTCCTTGCCTTTTCATCCAGTATCGTCTTTATGGTGGTAAGCTTGCCCGTGCCGCTCTCACCGAGAATATATATGTTGAACCCGTGGCTGTCGATGCCGAGGCCGAACTCCAGTGCATTGAGCGCCCTTTTCTGGCCTATGGTCTCCTTCAGGGGGGAAATATCGTCTGTTGTATTAAACGGCAGATCGGCCGGCGTACAACTGTGGTACAGCTTCTCCTTGCGGACTTTCTCCAGCATGCGTTGACCTCCTCACCCGGTTAAGGATTTAAAAGCGGGATTCACGGTACAGGTTACAGGATACAAGATATGGACTTCAAGATGCAAGATTCGCGCTTATCCGCGGGGATGGTGTTCCTTGTGAATCTTTTTCAGCCTCTCCGGTGTCACCCTCGTGTATATCTGGGTGCTCGATATGTCCGTATGCCCGAGCATCTTCTGCAGTGCCCGCAGGTCGGCGCCTCCGTCAAGGAGGTGGCTTGCAAAACAGTGCCTTAATGTGTGCGGTGAGATGTTTGCCGACAGGCCGGTTGAATATTTCTTGATGAGCTGCCATAACCGCTGCCTGGTCATGGGCCTGCCGCCCTTTGCAAGAAACAGGAAGCGGCTGTTTCTCTTCCTGAGTATGCCGGGCCTCGACTCTTCAATGTATTGCTTTATCGTCGCCAGGGCCGTCTCGTTCACGGGAACAACGCGCTCCTTTGAGCCCTTGCCCCTTACCGTGATGAATCCGGCTTCAAAGTTTATGTCGTTCATCTTTATGCTGATCACCTCGCTCGCCCTCAGCCCCGACGAATAAATGGTCTCAAGTATGGCCCTGTCCCTGAGAGAGAGTTTCCTGCCGCCGGGTTTCTCGAGCAGCGTGGAGACCTCGTCCGTTCCGATGACCCTGGGAACGCGTTTCCATCCCCTCGGGGTCGCGAGGTTTTCAAGAGGGTCTTCCTCCATCATGCCCTCGAGCAGCATGAATCTGCAAAAGCCCCGCAGCGCGGCGATATTCCTTGCAAGCGTGGAAGACTGGTTGCCGGCATCACGCAGATGATTCATGTATGAAGTGATGTCGCTTCTTCCGAAGCCCGTAATCCGTTTGCCGCGACTCTCCAGGTAGTTCCAGAACTTCTGAATATCATGCCTGTATGATTCCAGTGTGTTATCCGCAAGGCCTTTTTCGACTGTAAGATAATTCAGGAATTTCTCCACCGGATCCGTCATGGTTTAAAGATACAGGATTTGAGGGGCCGGAAGCAAGATTCAGGACCGGAGCCGCATGATCAGCCTGTACAGTCCCGGGTATTCGTCCCCGCATTGTGATATATCCTCTTTCAACAGTCTCAGCGCCTCGGGGACATATTTCAGGAAATATTTCTTTCCTTTCACCGACGACAGGAATCCATAGGCCCCGAGCGCCTGCATATGCCTCTGGAGCCTGCACGGCAGCAGTGTATCACGGAAACGGTTCCCGTCGTAGGCCCATCCCGGTTTTCCGGCCGCTTTATCAATATAATACCTGACGAGGCGGTCTCTCATATCGTCCTGAAGACGGTGGTAGGGGTCCCACAGTACGGATGCGGCGTCATAGGCGGGTGGCCCCATTCTCGCGCCCTGAAAGTCTATGAGGCGCATCTCCCCTCCCTTCATGACCATGATATTGCGGCACTGCAGGTCGCGGTGAATCACGGCCCTGGGGAATGAATCGACCCTGAGGGCAAGCCTGTGAAATTCCCTTTCAAGACCGGCCGGGTTTTCGATACGTGTATTCATCAGGTCCCTGACGAATCTGCCGATAAAATAATCCGTCTCCCAGCGCAGATGCCCGTAGTCGAATATCCTTTCACTGAGCAGTGGGCATTCCTGCACGTGCGCTGTCAGGTCAGTGTGAAGCATGAGCATGAGATCAATGACGCGCCTGTAAATATTCTCTGTTTCCGCGTCTTCACGGGGGCATTTCAGATAACTGTAAAGGGAAATATCCCCCGCATCTTCAAACACGGCCTGCCTCCTGCCTGCATCCGCCTCTATCAGGCGCGGAACAGGAACGGAATGTCTGCTGAAAAACTCCGTGTACTCCATGTGGCGTTCAAAATCAGGGTCATCGCCTCCGCACTGCATGAGCACCGTTGATTCATTGCCCTTCCTGATCCTGTAATATCTCCTGTCCGAACCCCCGTCGCCGATGGGCTGCCCGCCGCTTCCGCCGGGCCCCGCTGTTTCCGGCTCGCCGATGTCTATCCTGAACGCCGGGCCCACGATGCAGTTTTCAAGCCTGGAAGGTTCACGGACCTCTCCGGCCCCTGTGCCGATACGGGTGCCCCGGAGCAGGATGCAGTTTTTCAGCGACACGCCCCTGTCGATCATGCACCCGGATTCAATCACCACGTATCCCTGCAGGTCGATATTGATGCACCCCCTGACCGACGGATGGATATACACCGCTTCGCCCTCGTTCCTCAGCGAACGGAACACGGCGTAGGCATATGCGGCAGGCCTGCCTATGTCGGTCCAGTAACAGCCTGTTGCATCAAATGTGCCTATCCTGCGTCCGGCACTGAGCGCACTCATCCACGCATCGGTAACACCGGAGGCGCCTCCCGGAAGAAAGTCTATGAATTCAGGCTCATACACCGCCACACCCGTGAAGGCCATGAGTCTGTCCCCGGCCCCTGCACGGCGATTAACCCCCCGGAGCAGTCCCCGCCCGTCCACAGAGAGGTTGTTGAACTCCGGACAATCATGAACCGCGAGCGTCGCGGAATTCCCCGATGAGCGGTGATGTTCGAGCAGACTCCATATGTTTATATCCGAGAGCACGTCCGAATTATGCACAAGGAAGGTCCGCTCCTTTAAAAGCCCTTCCGCATTTTTCAGAGCGCCCCCCGTGCCGAGCATCTCCTTCTCGGGGAAAAGCACGATCCTGTCCTTCAGGCGGCAGCGTGAGACCCATTCTTCCACGGCCTCTTTTTTGTGATGAACGTTTATCCCTATTTTTCCGAACGGAAGGGAAGATACCTTATCAAGGACATGCTGCAGCACGGGCCTGCCCAGGACAGGCACAAGGGGTTTGGGGATATGTTCCGTCACCGGCCTCAGCCTCTCGCCCCTGCCGGCGGCCGGGATGAAAATATTTATTTCATCATTATTCATAAATCAGGTATTTCCTCCGCTTTCTCCTCCTGAATTCAAGACACTCCGCCTTCCACCGCTCCTCCATTTCATTCAGCGGCCTGCCGGCCTCCAGGTCCCTTCTGAAGCGGTCCGTGCCTGCAAGTATGTCTATGGGCATTTTTTCCGTCTCATACTCGTATGGAGGCCGTTTCCATTCAAAATGCCCCGGATAGAGCTCAAGAACCGCCATGATGACCGCAACGCCTGTCTTGAACGGCCTGAACCTCTCCCTGGCGGTGACATGAATCTGTGCTCCCCCGCAGAGCCTGCCGGCATGCTTCTGAAAGGTCGGCTGGAAAAACAGCGGCCTGAACACGACACCGGGGAGCCTGAATGCCCGGAGCCTTTTCACAAGGTCCCCGGGTCTGATAAAAGGCGCGCCGAATATCTCGAACGGGCGTGTTGTGCCGCGGCCCTCGCTCAGATTGGTGCCTTCAAGCAGGCACATTCCCGGATACACCGCGGCGGTATCCGGCGCGGGCATGTTCGGGGAAGGCATGACCCACGGCAGGTCCGTCTCGTCAAACCACGCCTTCCGCCTCCAGCCCTGCACCGGGATCACGTAGAGGTCAAGCGAGGGGTGAAACTCCTCCTTCAGATAACAGGCTATTTCCCCGGCGGTCATCCCGTGCCGCACGGGCAGGGGACGCCTGCCCACAAAAGACGCAAACGCCGTATCAAGCACAGGCCCTTCGGTGATTGCGCCCCCGATGGGGTTCGGCCTGTCAAGCACGGCAACGGACCTGCCGGCCTCGCGGCATGCCTGCATGCACAGATCCATCGTCCATATAAAGGTGTAATAGCGGGAGCCGACATCCTGGATGTCGATTATCATCACATCAATATCCGCCAGCATGAAGGGCTCGGGTTTGCGGGTACGGCTGTAGAGGCTGTAGACCGGGAGCCCTGTCTTTTCATCCCTGAACCCCTTCCATTCCACCATGTTGTCCTGTGTCTCCCCGCGGATCCCGTGCTGGGGGCCGAACAGGGCCTTCAGGCGGATTTTTTTCGACTCAAGCAGGCAGTCGACCGCATGTTTCAGTCTCCTGTTCACGGACGCCGGATTCACAAGAAGACCCGCCCGCGAACCCTTCAATGTCCGCGGCCAGCTTTTCTCAAAAACGTCCAGGCCTGTCTGTACGCTGTGTGTCACCATGCTTTCCTGTTCCGGATATTCTACCTGAACCCGTTATTTTTGTTGAAATCCCGTTCCCCCGCCGCCGGCGGTGTTTTCCTGCCGAAGCAAGGGTATGATTGACAAGGCGCTCATCGAGAGAAAACACGGGAAGACAGAGGCTAAAACCTGTAGATAACCATCCCGGTCAGGAGTTTCGGATAAAAGTATGTGGACTTGGGGGGCATCCTGTGCCCGGCAAGCGCTACTTTCCTGACATCATGAATCTTCGTGGGGTTGAGAAAAAAGACGGCCTCAAAGGAACCCCGTTTCGCCCTTTTCACGGCAATGTCGGGGTCCATTTCATATTCATAACGGCCGACCCTCAGCAGTTTCTCGAATATAAATTTGTGCAGCACGGATACATCGAGATTTTTCAGGCATTCAGGCAGGTCCACGTCTATTATGTCCGGGGATTTGAGCAGCAGGGCATAGTATGTGTCCGCATTGGTGAGGAACATTCCGAATGAGCGGGGGCTGTCCTGCATTACTTCGAACATCCGCTGCCTTATACGCTCTTCGGATGTTCCGTCCGCGCTTATTTTCCGGACATCGAAATATCTCCCGAGAGTCTCTCTTGCGTTGATATCAGAGTCTATCTCCACAATGCGGTGCGTGGGCAGCAGGGTCAGGCCGTCCTCCTCCATGTTGGAAAGAAACATGAGCACATAATTGAAAGGTTCCCGCCCGGTCTTGTTCAGCCTCCCGGCCTCCATCTCTTTCATGAATGAAAGCGCTGTTTCATAGCGGTGATGGCCGTCCGCTATGAAAATGTCCCTGTCGGAGATGTCCTTTTTTATTGCCCCGATTGAAGAGGGGTCGCTGATCCGCCAGAGGCGGTGCATGAAGCCGTTGCCGTTGGATGCCTCAATGAACGGCTCGTTCCGTACCGTGTCCTCGAGGATGGATGAGGCGAGCCCGTCGCTGCTGCTGTACAGGGAGAAAATAGGGCTGGTGTTTGCGTTGCAGTAACGCAGGATGTTCAGCCTGTCCGACTTGGGCTTTGAATAGGTCATCTCGTGCGGATGAATCCTGCCGGTTTCAGGCTCTTCAATCCTCACGGCGCCGAGAACCCCCCTCGTCTTTTTTGTCCGCCCGTTTATTTCGTAGCTTATCTCGTAACAATAAAACGAGGGCTCCGTGTCGCTTATCAGAATCCCCTGCCTGAGCCAGTCTGAAAGGTATGCCGCTGCCCTTGTGTAGCGGTTTTCACGCTCGTTGTCGCCGTCCATGTCCCTGCCGAAGTCAATGCGGATGATGTTGTAAGGGCTCCTGTTGTAGAGCGCGTCCTTGAGGTCATGCGTAACCACGTCGTAAGGAGGCGCCACGGTGGATGACGCATCCACTTTTTCAGGATTGTACAGAATGCCTTTGAATGGGATTATTTCCGCCATGGTTATGCAGCATTAAGATTAACATTGAGCGCGGAAAAATTTCAAACGTGTTGCCTTTTCATATCATGGAAAATTAAAATATTGAGCTATGTCGTTATTCCGGAAGTTGGCAGACTATCTCAGGCTTATAAAGTTCTCTCATTCTGTTTTCGCCCTTCCATTTGCATTTACGGCGGCTCTTATCGCAGCGGAGGGAATACCGGCGTTTTACCAGATATTCTGGATAACCGTTGCAATGGTCGGAGGGCGCTCGGGCGCAATGGGAATGAACAGGATAATCGACAGGAAGATCGATGCGCTCAATCCAAGGACCAGGAACAGGGAGCTTCCCAAGGGGGTTATAAAAACACGTGAAGCGCTGTTTTTTACCGTTATCGCCTTTGCATTCCTGGTGCTGGCGGCCTATAAACTGAATCCGCTGTGTTTCAGGCTCTCTCCGCTGTTCATACTTGTGCTGTTCGTCTATTCCTACACCAAGAGGTTTACGTGGCTTTGCCACATAGTGCTCGGAATCGCGCTTTCACTCGCTCCGCTGGGGGCGTGGATCGCGATAAGAGGGACATTCGACATCGAGATACTGCCCCTGTGCGTGGCGGTCATGTTCTGGGTTGCCGGCTTTGATGTGCTTTACGGCCTGCAGGACATGGAATTCGACAGGAAACAGGGCATTTATTCCATCCCGAAGGTGTTCGGCATAAGGCCGTCGCTCTGGATAGCAAGGTTGTTCCATATCATCACGATAGCCCTGCTCCTGAGCATACTGCGGATTTTCGACCTGTCGGCCATTTATTTCCTGGGTGTCCTGATAGCGGCAGGGCTCATGCTGTATGAACACACACTCATAAAACCTTCCGACCTGAGCAAACTCGATATTGCCTTTTTTAATATGAACGGTTATATTAGCATTACTGTTTTCGTGTTTACGCTGTTTAATTACCTGATTCCTTTACGTTAAAGCGGATGGGAACCTTTCCCCTTTGGGCAGAGGGGAGGCTTGATAATCCTTAAAAAACAACAGGAGGTAAAAATGAGCAGGTTCATGAAAGTGAAAATCTTTGCAGTATTCGCCGTGGTCTTTGCAATGCTGGCATTCTCCGGACATGATGCGGATGCCTCATCCAAAAAGGTGTACGTCACAAACGCCGGCAACAACACCGTCTCAGCCATCGATACCTCAAGCAACAAGGTTGTTATGACGGTGAGGGTGGGTGTATGGCCTGCGGGGATAGCCATTGACCGTGACAGCGGCAGGGCGTACATTACCAACTCAAGCGAGGGTGACAGCACCGTCTCCGTCATCGACCTCAAGAGCAATTCCGAACTGGCCAAGATAAAGGTCGGGACCTCCCCCATGAATGCGGCGGTGGATGCTTCCACCAAGCGTGCATTTGTAACCAATACCGAGGACCCAGCACAGACCATAACCGTAATCGACCTTGCAAAGAACACCGTGAAGGGAACCGTGAAGGTCGGCGCCGGACCGTTTGACCTGGGGATAGTCGGCATGAAGCTGTTTGTGAGTAATGTGGGCGAAAACACGGTCGCGGTTATTGACATTACACCGGGCAACATACTGAAGGTGACGGAAAAAATAAAGGTGGGCGCCCTGCCTGTCAACATGGATGTCGACCCGGCCTCCGGGAGGGTGTATGTGGCCAATCACGGCGACAATGCTGTGACGGTTATTGATGCCGCAAGCAATAAAGTGACGGCGACCGTGAAAGTCGGCACCAAGCCGTGGGACCTGGCTCTGGATTCCGCAAACAAGAGGCTGTATGTCACCAACAGGTTCGGCGACAGCGTTTCCGTCATTGATACATCAAGCAACAAGGTGGTGAATACCATAAAGGTGGGCAAGGAGCCGATCGGCATAGCCGTAGATTCCGGCAGCAAGAAGCTTTACGTGGTCAACCACGCGGATGTATCACTCTCCGTAATCGATACCGCAAGCAACAAGATCACGGGAACAGTGAAACTGGCTCCTTCCACGGACAGCAATTATGCGGGTTCCCCATGGAGCGTTGCTGTTTTTTAAGCTGACGATTCAAGACTTCACACACCACAAACTCCGCATCCCCTCTCCCTTTCCGGGGGACGGGGGATGCGGATTATTCCTCAATACGGAAATACAGTAAGGCCCCGGCGACGCAGAAGACAAAAGGAGCTATCCAGGGGGCGAGCCAGGGAGGCAGGCTGCCCGCGTTGCCGAGCGATATGCTTACGGAGTACACAAGCCAGTAGCAAACCGCAATAATCACCCCCAGTCCCGCGGCCCTGATGCCCCCTCCCCACCTGGTGTTCAGTGCGAGCGGTATGCCGAGGAGGATCATGATGAAGCTTATTGTGGGATAGGCGAGCTTTTCATAAAGGCGCACAATGTACTTGAGATTTCTGAACCCCGCCTTTTCAAGCCGCGTGTAATACGCCCTGAGTTCAAGAAAGTTCATTTCTTCCGGTTTTTTCATTTCTTCCCTGAAAATCTTCGGCTCTTCCAGCGACGTGTAAATAAGGGATTTGTATTTTTCGGTTGTGTTTTTCCTGAAATCAAAGACCGTGACGTTCCTGAGCTCCCACCGTTTATCCGACCATATCCCCTCGTCCGCCTCTATTCTCCTCTCCAGCCCGAAAGACCGGTCAAAGGAGAATATGCTTGTCTTTAATATCCTGTTTTCATTTTCTATAAAACCGTCAATGCGGATGAGGCTGCCGTCGATGCCCTTCAGCCACAGGGCCCGCCGGCTGTGAATGATCCTGGGTGATTCCCTGAGTATCTCCACCTTTCTGATCCATGCCGCCTTTCTCGTCGCGGCCGGAACCACTGTCTCGCCTAAAAACAGGGCGGTCCCCGTGATAATGATTCCTATGACGAGAAAACCCGAAAACAGCCTTTTCACGCCGGCGCCCGATGCCCTGATGATTATTGTTTCCCTCCATCTTGAGGCTATTCCGATGGTGATGAGAACGGAAAACAGCGAGGCAAAAGGCAGGGAATACAGAATCACCTGCGGGGTCTGCAGCAGGAGGTACTCGATGATCAGGTACAGGGGCGGGTTTTCGGCAAAAAACTCGCCGGCCTTGTCAAAAAACTCCACGGTTGTGGAGACCGCGGTAAAGCCCGCGACTATGATAATGAAATACCTGAAGAATTCTTTGAAAAAATATCTCCTCAGAATTTTCATGATCCTTTGTTAAAATCTCCCTATGGGCCTGTCTCTGCAGGCAATGTAGAAGAACACGCCTGCAACGATACCGAAAAACATGTTCGGGAGCCATTCTCCCAGGAAGGGGGAAAGCCTGCCCGACTTTGCGAATGTTTCACCCATGATAAGCAGTATGTAATAAAGAATAAGCAGGGCCACACTTAAAGAAAACCCGCCGAGACGCCCTGTCTTTCCGACTTTGTTTGCCAGCGCGGGGGCCAGAACGCCGAAGATCAGGCATGCAAACGGAAGGGCCAGTCTCCTGTTCAGTTCGATATTCCATAAAAGCACTTTCTTGCGGCCGTTCCACAGATCGGTTGTCCTGACCTCATCGGCCTTTGTTTTACCCGGGGATTCGATGCCGGTGGAGAGCACGAAGTCATATTCGGAAAAGGTTATCTCCGAGGATGTATTGTCTCTGAATGTATGGATCAGGCCGTCATACATCGTCAGCTTTATCAATCCCTCCTGGGGATTTGAAACTATGGTGCCGCTCTTCGCCACTATTACGGCGGGTTCATCCCGGGCGCTCTCTGCATCCCTGTAGACGAATATCCCCCTGAATACATTGTCCGATGGTATCTCATTGACGAATATAACCGAGCCCTTGAATACATCGGAGAATGTGCCTTCCTCAAAGGTCATGGAAGCCTTTTTCAGTATGGCCTCCTGGAGGGTGTGTTTGAAAGACTGCATGCTGCGGGGCAGCAGGTAAAGGCTCATGAACAGGAGAATGAAAAAACACGCCGCCGAGAGCGTTATCGCGGGCCGGGATATGGACGGAAAACTCATGCCGCTTCCCTTCAGAACCACTATCTCGCTGTCCGCGGCCATTCTCCCGTATGTAAGAAATGCGGCTATGAGGATGGCCATGGGAGCGGAAAGCAGCAGTATCGACGGCTGCAGGTACCAGAAGACTTTCACTATGTCCGTGAAATCCGCTCCCTTCCCCATAAAGAGCCTTGACAGCCTCAGAAACTTCTCCATGAAGAGAAGCACCGACAGTGACAGGATGATCACAATAAAATTGCGGGAAAGCTCTTTTAATATGGACCTGTGAATTATCATGAAGTCAACCGGATAATTATAGCAAACTTATACTTTTACGCCGGTGACCGACAGGACGTCGCGCCTGAGCGCCTCCAGGCGGCCCAGGAACTCCTTCCTGTCCCTGTGGCCCATGAACCGGCCCGACAGGGCCGCAACATCCGACTGCGCGGCGATCACCTGCTCCTCGTTCAGCCTCAGAAACGTCTCCAGTTTCCGGAGGTATTCATATGCGTTATAAAGTATGCCCTCGGCAGAGCGGTCAAGCAGCTTTTCTTCCGCCAGCCTCCTGACCGCCCCCAGGGTGTTCCGGACCAGTATGCCCGGGTGTGCGCGGGCATGGTGAAGCTGCAGGAACTGGACATGAAACTCTATCTCTTCTATGCCGCCCGGCCCGAGTTTTATGTCCGGGCCCTCCGGTTCATGCGAAAGCTCCCTTATTATCCTGTCCCTCACTGCGGCGATATCGTCCTTTTTTACATCTCTCCCCCGCTGCAGGATCACGTCTTTCGTCATCCTGATAAAATCCCGGCCGAGTTCGGCGTTTCCGGCCACAGGCCTTGCCTTGAGGAGGGCCTGTATCTCCCAGTTCCTGGCGTTTTTAAGATAGTAGCTTCTGTATCCCTCCAGGTTTTTGACGAGTATGCCCTTTGAACCGTCAGGTCTCAACCTCGTATCCACGTTGTACAGCAGCCCCATATCCGTATATGACGCAAGCTCCTTCATTATCCTCTCGGCGGCTGTCATGGCCTCGGTGGTCTCGGAAACAAAGACCATGTCAATGTCGGACCCGAAGGTCATCTCCCGTCCTCCAAGTTTCCCGAGGGCTATCACGGACAGGCCCCTGCAGCGGTTCCTGTTGACGATCGCCCGGATAACAGCCTCTGCAACGTGTGACAGGGCAGTGAAGAGGTCTTCCGTCTTCAGGATACCAAGGAGGAATAATATCCCGAGGCGCACCTCCTCGCACCTCCTGTAACGGGCGAGCTCTGAATTGAAGTTATCGCCGGAGTGAACGCTCCGCTGGAGCTTTTCTTCGATTTCCCCGAGGCTCTTCAGAATGCTCCATTCCTCTATCAGCATGTCGAGATAGTACTGGCTGCTGAGGAATATCCTGCTCAGATACGGGCTCAGGGAGAACATCCTTATGATGCCCTCCATCAGCTCATTCTGTTCCATAAGAGCCGTGAGATGCACGGTCTTGATATGATAGGTCGTCAAAAGGCTCTCAAGCCCTGCCAGCGCCCTGTCAGGGCTTTCCGCGCTCAGCGCGTTTTCAAGAAGCCCGGGGAGCACCCTCCTTGTTACGGACCGTTCCTGGGTGGTCCGGAACGCGCCGGCATGTTCTCTTATGGCCTTCAGATGCGCCGCGCATTTGCCGGGATTGCCCACCTTTCTGAATGAAAGGTAACCCCTGATCTCCCTGTCGCTCAGCTCGCCTTCGAGCAGGTTCCGCGCCTCGGCATGGACATCCTCGCGGGTGCCGAGCAGGGAGTTGTACATATTCTTGACCTGCATCCTCCTGAGGCGCAGATCCTCGAGGAAATCGGTCTCCGAAGAAAAGCCCATGGACTTTGCAAGGCATCTCATCTCCCCGGCGGATGAGGGGAGGGTATGTGTCTGGAGGTCTTCCTTCATCTGGAGGAAGTGTTCAACGCGCCTGAGATGGAGGTAATTCTCACGGAGTATCCCGAGGTCGTTTGCCGGGACGATGTTCATCCGTCTCAGCGCCTCGACCGCATCAAGTATCCTGTGGGTCCTGAGCTGACCGTTGCCGGAGGCATACAGCAACTGGAACGTCTGGATGAAAAACTCGGCCTCCCTGATGCCCCCGTAACCGCGCTTGATATCGTCGAGGGTCAGCGTGGAGTCTATCTTTTTCTTCAGGCTCCGGATTTCTTCTATCTCGGGGTAATCCACTGTCTTTTTCCAGACAAAGGGTTCAATGGTTTCAAGAAACGCCTTTCCAAGGCCCGCGTCTCCGGCCACGGGACGGGCCCTTATGAGGGCCATTCTCTCCCATGTGCGGCCCCATGATTCATAATAGGTCCTGTATGCCCTGAGCGGAAGCGCGATATCGCCTTTCTGCCCCTGCGGCCTCAGCCTGAGGTCCACCCTGCACGCAATGCCGTCCTCTGTCTGGGAAGAAAGCATCCTGTTGAACAGCTCGATCGCCCTGCAGTAGAATTCATGATTGCTGATCCTGTTGCCTGTTATGCCGGAGGGATTTAATATGCCCGAGGTCTGTCCGTCACCGTCGCCGTAAACCGCCATCAAATCCACATCAGAGCTGTAATTGAGCTCTTCCCCCCCCAGCTTGCCCACTGCGATCAGTGCAACAGCCTTCTCCGCGGGCTCACCGAATCTCTGCCTGTTCAGTTGCAGCGCCCATGCAAGCGACAGCGAGATAACCGCTTCTGCGAGCAGGGTGAGTTCATACATGGAGGCGCGGATATCAGTCTCACCGGTAATGTCCCTGAGCGTGATCCTGAGAAGCCAGCGTTTCCTGAAGAGCCTCAGGGTCCTCATCATCTCCCTGATGTCAGCCCGTCCGCCTCCGGGAAGCTCTTTTCCGGCCGTGTCCTCAAGCACTCTCTTTGTGACAGGATTGCGGATTTCATTCAGAGCGGCGTAAAGCTCCTCCGGACATGCAATGCAGTAATTCGCAAGGAACCGGCTCACGGCAAAGAGGCCGGCCACAGCCGGCAGGTGAGGGAAAATATGTTCCGTGTCCGGATTCAGCTCAACGAACCTGAGCAGGTTCCTTTCGGCCCTTTCAGGGTCCGGCGCAGCGCGGGCGGCTTCTGAAATTTCTTTATGTGTTTTCCGGTCGATAGCCATCAGAGTGAGTGTAACGTGCGGATAAAGCGCAGGTGAAGCGGAGGCGCCTGCGAGCAGCGCCGGGATAATTTTCCGGGCACGCCGACACCGGTTTTCCCCCGGTGGCTGAATAATTTTATTTTTGATAATATAACTATCCGTACTTGCATTATGGATAGAATAATCAAAACAGGAGGAAAATGCCATGAAGATGATAACCGCCATCATTAAGCATTTCAAACTCGATGACGTGAGAAAGGCCCTGACGGACACCGGCGTACAGGGAATGACCGTTATAGAGGTGAAGGGTTTCGGCAGGCAGAAGGGCCATATGGAGGTTTACAGGGGCGTGGAGTACGAGGTGAAATTTCTCCCGAAGATAAAGATAGAGGTCGTTGTGCCTGACGAGAAGGCCGATGAAGTCGTAAAGACGATAGCGGAATCAGCAAAGACCGGCGAGATCGGCGACGGCAAGATATTTGTTTACAACCTGCAGGAAGTGGTGAGGATCAGGACGGGGGAAAAGGGCGAAGCGGCGGTATAGTTTCCAACCGGATGAAGGACGTAATAACCATAGACGGCCCTTCGGCGGCGGGGAAGGGCACTGTATCGAAGATACTCGCCCGCAGGCTCGGATACAGATATCTCGACACAGGCGCGCTGTACCGGGCGGTGGCATGGAAGGCAAAGGAAGCGGGAATCGACCCCGGAGATCAGGAGGCCGTAGCGGGGATGTTGAAAGATATAAATATCACCTTCAACAATGACAGGGTTTTGGTCGACGACATGGATATTACCCGGGAGATAAGGACAGCTGAAATCGGGGAGTTGAGCTCCAGGGTTTCCGCAGTGCCTGCCGTAAGGGAAATACTCCTTGCCCTGCAGAGACGGATATGCCGTCAGGGCCGGGTTGTGATTGAGGGAAGGGACACCGGCACGGTGGTCTTCCCCGAGGCGGGGAACAAGTTTTTTCTTGATGCAGCCATTGAAGAAAGGGCGAGGAGGAGATATGAGGAACTGAAGTCCTCGGAGCCGGGGATAACGATGGAGAGGACGATTGAAGACATAAAAAAAAGGGACCTCAGGGATTCATCGCGAAAGGTATCGCCCTTGAAAAAAGGCCCTGATATGGTTTATATAGATTCAACCGGTCTGACCGTGGAAGAGGTTGTGAAAAGGATCATGGATTGCCTGGATAAGAAGGATGAGGTTGTTCTTTGACGTGCTGTATAAGATAGTCGCCCTGATTGTAAGGGCCGTATGCCTTGTCAACGGCGGACTTGAAGTGAAAGGCAGGGAAAACATCCCGCGCGAGGGCGGCGTTATCATTGCCGCAAATCATATAAGCTATCTTGATCCTCCCGTGATAGGGGCCGTGCTTCCGAGAAGGGGCACTTTCATGGCAAGGAAGGGGCTCTTTGAAATTCCGGTTCTCGGCAGGATAATAAGACCTGCCGCATTCCCGGTGGACAGGGACAGGCCGCGCCCCTCGATGATCAAGGAGGCGGTGGGAAGACTCAAAAGGGGCGAGCTCATTGTCATGTTTCCCGAGGGCCGGAGAAGCGAAACCGGGCAGTTGCTCGAGGCCAAGCGCGGCATAGGCGTGATTGCAGGCCTCAGCAGGGCGCCGATTGTTCCCACTCTGATTTCAGGCTCTGACAAGGCATTGCCCGTCGGAGCCAGGTGGCTGAGACGGGCGAAGATAACGGTGGTTTTCGGAAGGCCGATGTATTATACTTCTACAACGGAGCGGAAAGGGTACGGCGGGCACGTCCAGCATAAGGAGATAGGCGGCGGAATCATGGAGGCCATAGGGGAGCTGAAACGGGAATATGCGGATGACAACCGCAGGTAGAGTCCGTTTTTTCATGCCGGCGGGCGATATTTTATGCAGTGGTAGGGTATACTATCATCAATTCGTTTTTAAGGAAATTTCTGTCAGGAGGTAATATAATATAAACCATGGAATTACAAATGAACGACCTGGAAAAATTTTATGCGGATTCTTTCAAGGGGCTGAAGCCCGGCGCAATAACAAAGGGCAAGGTTATACAGATTAAACAGGACGGCGTCATAGTGGACGTGGGGTCCAAGAGCGAGGGATTCATCCACGTCAGCAAACTCGTGGAGAATGAGCACAGCCGTCTAAAGCCCGGAGATGAAGTCGAGGTATTTGTCGAGAACCTCAGCGACGCCAACGGCTTTGTCAAGCTTTCAAGGCAGAAGGCAGAAGGGGTAAAGGCCTGGGACATGATAGAGGACGTATACAAAAAGGGCCTTACAGTGGAGGGCCGTATCACCGGCAAGGTCAAGGGCGGAATGACCGTGAATATCAAGGGAATAAACGCCTTCCTGCCGGGTTCCCAGATAGACCTCAAGGCCCCGAAGAACACAGACCACCTCATCGGACAGACATACACTTTCAAGGTGCTGAACATCAACCAGAGGGGCCCCAATGTAATCGTATCGAGACGGGTGCTGCTCGAAGAGGAACGCGAGAGGCTCAGGGAGCAGACGCTCGCCAGGCTCAGGGAAGGACTGCTCATAGAAGGGACGGTCAAGAATCTCACGGACTACGGGGTCTTCATCGACCTTGGCGGACTGGACGGCCTGCTTCACATATCCGACATGTCATGGGGAAGGATCAGCCACCCGGGCGAACTGTTCAGCATCGGCGACAGGGTTGAAGTGGTTGTGCTTACCTTCAACCGCGAGACCAGCAAGGTCACACTCGGCTATAAACAGAAAAAGCCCGACCCGTGGACGACGGTCGAGGAAAAATACCCTCCCGGGAAAAAGGTGACCGGCAAGGTCATCACCACCACTGACTACGGCATGTTCGTGGAGCTCGAGGAAGGCGTCGAGGGTCTTATCCATGTTACGGAGTTCGACTGGGTCGAAAAGTCCATAAAACCATCCAAGTATTACTCTGTGGGAGACAAGCTGGATGCCGTTATAATAAAGGTCAACAAGGATGAAAAGAGAATATCCCTCAGCATAAAACAGCTTAAACCCAACCCCTGGCAGATTGTAAAAGAGAAATACTCCGTGGGCCAGAAGGTTACCGGCAGGGTGAAGAGCTTTGCCGATTTCGGGGCGTTTATCGCCCTGGAGGAAGGAGTGGATGCCCTGCTTCACATATCCGACATATCATGGAGCAAGCGTATAAAACATCCGTCCGACGTACTGAAAAAAGGAGAGGACATCGAGGTCGTCTTTCTGAACATCGAGCCTGAAAAGGAGAGGATATCGGTCGGGGTAAAGCAGCTGACCCCTGACCCGTGGACGGACAACATAGAGGCCAGATACAACCTGGGCGATACAGTAAAGGGAAAGGTGGTAAGCATCACCGATTTCGGCCTGTTCGTGGAGCTTGAGGACGGAGTGGAGGGTCTGATACACAACTCCGAAATCGAGAAAAACCCGGATGAAAAAACAGAGGAACTGTTCAGGATAGGAACAGAGTTGACCTCAAGGGTGATAAATGTCAATCCGGCGGAGAGAAAGATAGACCTCAGCATGAAGACCATGATCGGATGATGATCTCATGAAAAGAGTCCTGATCTTTTTTGCGGTAATCTTTGTGATTGTACTGCTGATCAGCCTTATGCTGACATTTTCCCGCACCGTCCCCCTCGGTGAGAAAGTCGCGATAGTGAGGGTGACGGGCGTGATTATAGATTCGGGCAGCGTAATTGAGGAATTAAAGGGTTATTCAAAGGACAGTTCAGTCAAGGCCATTGTCCTCAGGGTGGACAGCCCTGGAGGCGCCGTGGCGCCCTCGCAGGAGATATACCAAGAGATACTCAAGGTAAAGAAGAAGAAGAAGGTCGTTGTCTCAATGGGGTCCGTGGCAGCCTCAGGCGGCTATTACATCTCGGCGCCCGCCGACAGGATAGTGGCAAACGCCGGAACCCTGACCGGCTCTATCGGGGTGATCATGGAGATACCGAATGTCAGGGGGCTGATGGAGAAAGTCGGCATAGAGACAGAGGTGATAAAGAGCGGCAAGCACAAGGACATGGCCTCTGTCTTCAAGTCCATGACACCTGAAGAGAGAAGGATCCTCCAGGCGGTGCTCGACGACGTACACGAGCAGTTCATCAGGGCGGTCTCCGACGCAAGGGGCATGAAGTTTGAAGACGTCAGGAAACTCGCGGACGGACGGATTTTCACAGGCAGGAAGGCAAGGGAACTGGGGCTTGTGGATGAACTGGGCAATCTCCACGATGCCGTAATGCTGGCGGGTTCGCTCAGCGGTATCAGGGGCGAACCGGGGGTGGTCGAGAAAAAGGAAAAGTTCGGCTTTTTCGATCTGCTCAGGGGGGAACTGCCGGAGAGGCTGATAAACAGGGTCTTCCCCGGCATCAGGCTGAAGTACATACTTGCGTTGTAACCGGCCGGACAAACAAACTCTGAAACGGTCAGATTATTTATCATAGGAGGGATTTATGACGAAATCTGTTCTTATCGAAAAAATAGCCGAGAAAATAGACGGCCTGTCAAAAAAACAGACCGAAGTCATAATAGAGACCATCTTTGAAAGCATCAAGGAGGCCCTTGCAAAGGGCGGGAAGGTGGAAATAAGGGGATTCGGAAATTTCAGGCTCCGCAGCAGAAAGGCAAGAAAGGCCAGAAACCCCAAGACCGGCGAGAGCGTTGATGTGCCTCCCAAGAAGGTGCCCTACTTCAAAGTCGGTAAGGAACTCAGAGAGATGGTGAACAGGAATATCTGAACTCGTGTGACCTCTAAGTTTTCCTTGCAGCGGCATAGAAACATCGCCCGCGGGCGGTAGAGCCCGGAGGTTTTACGGCGACTCCCCTGCCGGCTTATGCAACATTAAGGTTTTCTCTCTGTTCACCCTGGGCCGCATACTGGCGGCGAGCACCTTTTTCCTCAGACGTATGGACAGCGGCGTTATCTCCACCAGCTCATCCTCCCTGATAAACTCTACGGCCTCTTCCAGGCTGAGGGTCTTCACCGGTATCAGCTGGAGCGCCTCGTCCGAGGCCGCGGCCCTGATATTGGTGAGCTTCTTCTCACGGGTGATGTTGACATTCAGGTCGTTTCCCCGGGAGTTCTCTCCCACGATCATTCCCTCGTAAACACGGGTGTTTTCCCTTATAAACAGAGTGCCCCTCGGCTGCAAGTGAAAGAGCGCATAGGGCGTGGCCTTCCCCGGCCTGTCCGCCACCAGTGCGCCCGTGCTTCTCCTGGTCATATAACCCTGCCACGGTTCATACCCGTCAAACAGGTGGTTCAGCAGCCCCGTGCCCCGCGTGTCGGTGAGGAACCTCGATCTGAACCCGATCAGTCCGCGCGAGGGTATCCTGAACTCGAGCCTCACCCTGCCGCGGCCGTTGTTCAGCATCCTGAGCATCTTTCCCCTGCTCGCGCCGGCCTGCCGGATTACGGCGCCGGCGTACTTCTCCGGCACATCAACGACCAGCAGCTCCATGGGCTCATACACAACCCCGTTTCTGGTCTTTGTAACGGTCTCCGGCATGGATGCCGACAATTCGTAACCCTCCCGCCTCATCATCTCGATCAGGATAGCCAGTTGGAGCTCTCCCCGGCCCATTACCCTGAATGCATCGGGGTTGTCGAAATCCACCCTGATGGATACATTGTAGAGAAGCTCTTTTTCGAGCCGTTCCTTCAGGTGCCTCGATGTGACGAATTTCCCCTCCCTCCCGGAGAAAGGCGACGTGTTGACGGAAAAGACCATTGAAATGGTCGGTTCATCCACCTTGATCTTGGGGAGGGGCCTGGGATTTTTCATGTCCGTGATGGTATCCCCTATGTTTACTCCCTCCATGCCGGCAAGGGCGATTATGTCACCCACGGATGCCTCCGCGGTTTCCACGCGCCGGAGCCCCTTGAACGTATAAAGCGAGGTGATCCGTGTTGCGTATACATCGCCGTTTCCCGCCGCCACGCCCACGGCATCCCCGGTGCGTACGGTGCCTGAAAATATTCTGCCGACGGCCAGCCTGCCCACATAGTCATTGTAATCGATGTTGGTAATCAGTACCTGCAATGGCCCCCGGCCGTCTCCTTCCGGAGCGGGGATGGTCTGCAGGATGAGATCAAAGAGGGGCATGAGAGTGCAGGGTTCATCCCGTATATCGAGCTGCGCGGTGCCTTTTTTTGCATTGGTATAAACTATGGGGAATTCCAGTTGCTCCTCAGCGGCGTCAAGGTCTATGAACATGTCGTAGACTTCATTCAGCACTTCCTGTATCCGCGCATCCGGCCTGTCTATCTTGTTGATCACCAGTATTGGAGGCAGGTTGAGCTCCAGCGTCTTTTTCAGCACGAACCTTGTCTGGGGCAGGGGACCCTCGGAGGCGTCCACGAGCAGCAGGACACCGTCCACCATCTTGAGCGTCCGTTCAACTTCACCGCCGAAATCCGCATGTCCAGGGGTGTCGACAATATTTATCTTCACCCCGTTGAAATCAACGGCGGTGTTTTTCGCCAGTATGGTGATTCCCCGTTCCCGCTCCAGGTCGGTGTTGTCCATGACACGCTCCATCACCGTTTCCGTGGAACGGAAGGTGCCGGCCTGTTTCAGCATGCAATCCACGAGCGTGGTCTTGCCGTGGTCCACATGTGCGATAATCGCGATATTTCTCAGATGTTCGTGTCTCATTACATGTCCTGATCCATTATTGACGGGGGACGGGCCGCCCACCTATGATACAACATGAGACATAATTATTCAGCCACGGAAACCGCCGGAATGCGCGGCCCGCTTGCAACTATTATTCCCACCTGGTAAAATTCTATACCTTAATGCGGCATAAACGTGCAGGGGAGGCTGTTCCGCCGCCGGCATTTTTATGCCACTGTAAGGTTATACTTTTATATCTGATATATCTGAGGGAGGGAGACATGAAGCCGATAGAAATAAAACCGGACATCTATCTGGTGGGCGCAATCGACTGGGCCGTAAGGGATTTCCACGGATATGTAACTCCGAACGGCACTACATACAACAATTATCTGATAATGGACGAGCAGATAACGCTTGTCGACACGGTCAAGCATGACTTTGTGCGCCATACCGTAAAAAACATCACGGCGCTGACCGATCCGTCGAATATCAGGAATGTGATCATAAACCATATTGAACCCGACCATGCAAGCAGTGTGGACAGGCTCATGTCGCTTGCGCCGGAGGCCACTGTTCATATAACCGCCAAGGGCAAAAAGGGGCTTGACAGGCATTTTGACACATCAAAGTGGAATTTCAGGATCGTCAAGACGGGAGACACGCTCAATACGGGCAAGTACACCCTTGCGTTTCTTGAAACGCCGATGCTCCACTGGCCTGATTCAATGATGACCTATGTCAAGGAAGCGAAACTGCTCTTCTCGCAGGATGCGTTCGGCCAGCATCTTGCGACATCTGCAAGGTTTGACGATGAATTCACGGAAGGCGCCTCGCTCTGCGAACTGGAGGATTCCATAATCGATTATTATGCGAACATTCTCATGCCCTTCGGGCAGCTCATCAAGTCAAAGCTCGAAGAGGTCCGGAAACTCGGACTCGAGATAGACATGATCGCCCCCGACCATGGAATAATCTGGAGAAAGGACCCGGGCAGCATAATACAGAAGTATCTCGACATGGCGAACGGCAAGGCGAACCTGGGTGTGTCGGTGATCTACGATACCATGTGGAACAGCACGGAGCGCATGACGGTACCGATAATGCAGGGTATAAGGGACGAGGGCATTGACTGCCGGGTGATAAAGCTCCGTTCCACGCCCATGAGCGCGGCGATAAAGGAATTCTGGAAGTCGAGGGGCTGCCTCATCGGGAGCCCCACCCTGAACAACATGCTGTTCCCGTCAGTGGCTGAATTCCTGGCGCATCTCAGGGGATTACGCCCAAGAGACAGGATCATGGGGGCATTCGGCAGTTACGGATGGGGCGGCGGTGCGGTAAAAGAGGCATATGAGGAATTCGAGAGGATGAAGCTCGAGACCGTCGAGCCCGGCGTTCAGGTGCTCTACAGGCCGTCAATGGATGATGAGTCGGCGTGCTACGAGTTCGGCAGGAATTTCGCCGCGGGGGTAAAAGAGTACCACAAGAAATTTAAATTTAATTGATGCCGGGCGCTTCCACATCAACGCGGACCTGTTCCATGATTTACCTGAACGACAGGCTTGTTCCGGAAGACAGGGCGTTGGTCCCGGTCTTTGACCACGGGTTTCTCTACGGCGACGGGATTTATGAAACCCTGAGGGCGTATAAAGGCGTTGTCTTCAGGTTCAGGGAACACATCGGGCGACTCTTCCGTTCCGCGTCAATGATCGGTCTTGCCGTTCCCATGAGTCCGGAGGGCATAGAAAGGGCCGTTTACAGCACCATGGAGGCAAACGGCCAGAAGGATGCGGTGATAAGGATAACCGTCTCGCGGGGTCCCGGCCCCGTGGGGCTGGACCCCGCGCTCTGTCCCGGGCCCACCTTTGTAATCATCTCCAGTGACTTCAGGAGATACCCCCCGAGGTATTACCGGAAAGGCGTCGGGATCGCGGTGGTCAACACAAGGCGCAATTTCAGGGGGGCACTGGATCCGAAGATAAAGTCCCTCAACTTCCTGAACAACATCCTTGCAAAAAGAGAGGCCATAGACAGGGGCGCATACGAAGCGGTGATGCTCAATTACCGGGGCTACATAGCGGAGGGGACCGTAACGAACGTCTTTTTTGTGAAGGACGGCATACTGTGCACCCCCTCGGTTGATGTCGGGATACTGGACGGGATAACGAGGGGGCTGATCATTGATATTGCCGGGGACGTCGGGATTGAAGTCAGTGAGGGGAGGTTCAGGAAGGAAGCGCTTTATAATGCACAGGAGGTCTTTATTTCAAACACCACAATGGAAGTGATGCCGGTGGCGGAGGTGGATGATACAAAGATCGCGGATTCACCGGGCAGGCTCACCCGGCTGCTCCACAGGGCATACAGGAAAAACGTCTCGGAATATATAAAAAGACACGGATATCGCCTGCATTCCGGCTGAATATTCTTTATTTCACGCCACTTGGAGTTCCGGCTTTGATTTTTGCCCCCCGTTAGGCTACAATATCCAATTACCTGTACCGGAAAAATCCGGAAATACTTGCAGAAAAGGTGGGAGATCTGAAAATGAAAGTCATATTAAAGGAAGACGTACAGGACCTCGGTACAATAGGCACTGTTCTGGATGTGGCCGACGGTTACGGGAGGAACTATCTCATTCCCCGCAAGCTAGCCGTGGAGGCCAATCCTAAAAATATCAGGCAGTTTGAACATGAAAAAAAGATGATCCTTGCAAAGGCCCGGAAGGTCAGGTTGTCTGCAGAGCAATTGTCCGCTAAACTCTCCGGCATGACCCTGAACATAGAGGCCCGGGCAGGGGAGGAGGACAAGCTGTTCGGTTCCGTCACCACCAAGGATATTGCCGAGGCCATTGCGCAGCAGGGTGTGGAAATCGACAGGCGCAAGATAATCCTCGACGAGCCCATAAAGAGGATCGGCACATATACCGTGACCGTTAAGCTGCACCAGGATGTGACCGCATCCGTGACCGTAGAGGTTAAAAAAGCCGGTTCATCAGGGGAAGATTCGTAGGAGCATCTGAAAATGCTTGACGTGCGCAATCAGAAGGGGCCGGAAGGTGGGCGACACCCCATGGCCGGCATGGACCGCCTGCCTCCCCAGAACATAGAGGCGGAACAGTTCATCCTCGGGGCCGTCCTGCTTGAAAATGAAGCGCTTGCAGCCGCCATTGAAATCCTCACGCCGGATGACTTCTACAAGGACGCCCACAAAAAGATATTCATCGCCATGCTCGACCTCTATGAAAAGAACGAGCCCATAGACCTGATAACCCTCACCGAGCAGTTGAACAAAAAGGAACAGCTCGAGGAGGTCGGGGGGGCTTCGTACCTGAGCGCCCTTGTCAGCCTGGTGCCGACCGCCGCAAATGCCAGATACCATTCAAAGATAATCAAGGAAAAGGCCACCCTGCGCAATCTCATTTCCACCGCGACCGGTATCATCACCATGAGCTATGACGCCGAGCATGACATAAACGAGCTACTGGACCTCGCTGAGACGAAGATTTTCAATATCTCCGAAAAAATGGTCAAACAGTCATATGTACATGTCAGGGATGTGCTTAAAGACACCATTGAGATGGTGGACAAGCTCTACAACAAGAAGGAGCTCATAACAGGCCTTCCCACGGGGTTCATAGACCTTGACGAGGCCACCACGGGCTTTCATCCCGGGGACCTTATAGTAATAGGCGCAAGGCCGGGTATGGGCAAGACCGCCTTCTGCCTCAATATCGTTACTCATGCGGCTATCGAGGAAAAAAGGCCCATTGCCGTGTTCAGCCTCGAGATGACAAAGGAGCAGCTCGTCCTCAGGATGATCTGCGCCGAGGCCGAGGTCGATTCAAAGGCCGTGCGCTCGGGTTATCACAGCAAGGAGGACTACAGGAAGCTGGTGAATGCAGCGGGCAGGCTCGCCGATGCCCCGATATATATAGACGATACGTTCAACTCGGTGCTGGATATCAGGGCAAAGGCCAGGAGGCTGAAGGCCGAGCACGGCCTGGCCATGATAGTGATCGACTACCTGCAGCTTATGGGCGGGGTGGGCAGCCATGTGGCAAGGGAACAGGTTATCTCCGATATATCCCGTTCACTGAAGGCGCTGGCCAAGGACCTCTCCGTGCCGGTTGTGGTTATCAGCCAGCTCAACCGGAGCTGCGAGATGAGGGGGGAAAACAAGCGTCCCATGGTTGCCGACCTGAGGGAGTCGGGCGCCATCGAGCAGGATGCGGACACGATACTGTTCCTGTACAGGGACGATTACTACAGGATCAAGGACGCGAAAAAAGGTGTTGCCGAGCTGATCATCGCAAAACAGAGGAACGGGCCGACCAAGACCATCGAGCTTACCTTCCTGGACAGGTATACAAAGTTCAAAAACTATATAGACCATGACGATTTTTAGGCTGAGGGCCTTTAAAAACACCCCGGAATGGTTTAATATTACCTTAATGTTGCATAAAACCGGCAGGGGGGTCCGCCGCAAAAGCGGCGGGGCACAGCCCGTCCGGGGCCGTTTTTTACAAAACTGCAAGACTGATTCAGGCGTAAGCTCTGAAGAGAGGCCATGAAACGTCAACCTGCTGTTGCCGGCCAATTCTATCCGTCCTCGCCTGCAAAGCTCTCGGAGCAGGTCAGGAGTTATGTAAGGACTGATGCCGGTAAGGAAAGCGCCATCGGCATCGTCTCACCCCATGCCGGTCTTGTCTATTCGGGCCGGGTGGCGGGCGCTGTTTTCTCGCGTATCAGGTTCCCCCGCACGTTTATACTGATCGGGCCGAACCATACCGGCCTGGGCAGCCCTGTATCCATAATGTCCGAGGGCGCATGGGAGATACCAACCGGCGAGCTGGAGATCGACGGGCGGCTTGCGGACGGCATAAAGGACTGCTGCAGTCTTGTTGCGGAGGACGGTTATGCGCATGCCATGGAGCATTCCCTCGAGGTGCAGCTCCCCTTCATTGTTTATTTCTCATCCGATGTGAAGATCGTCCCCATTACAATGATGACCGACTCCCTGGAGGCGTGCAGGCTGATCGGCGGGGCCATGGCCGATGTGATTAAAAATGCGGACTATCCGGTCACGATCGTCGCAAGCTCCGACATGAGCCATTATGTAAGCGATTCCGTTGCAAGAGAAAAAGACGGAAAGGCCATTGAAAGGATCGAGGCGCTTGATCCCGAGGGGCTTTTCATGACCGTTAAGAATGAACGGATCAGTATGTGCGGGGCCATGCCTGTAACCGCAATGCTGTTTGCCGCCGAGAGGCTGGGCGCGGAAGAGGCAAGGCTCGTAAAGTACATGACTTCAGGCGAGGTCAGCGGGGACTATGATTACGTGGTCGGTTACGCCGGCATGATAGTGAAGTGAACGGTCACAACATTCCGCTGCTTCGCCGCGGATATTTTATGCAAGCGTACAGGTAATAGACAGTAATATTTGCCGGTAGTCGCGGGAATCACCCGGAGATTAAAAAATGGATATACTGAAGATCGCCGGTTACCGCCTTTTCCTTAAGTCCGCCGAGCGGAATCCTGTTCCTTATCAGATTTACGTACACACCCGCATTCCGCACATCACCGATGAACAAGGCCCCCTCGAGCACGTCCCCCCGGAAGACAAGCCTCCTGTACCTGCCGGGTCTGTCGTCAATGAACGTCTCGTGTCCCTCTTCCAAGGGGTCAATGATTCCCGCCGACACCGCCGGGATACCCGCAATATCCGCAGCGTTCATCACAGGCAGAAACCCCTCCAGTTTCATCACGTCACCGGCCATGTTCGCCCCTGCAATGCGCCCCGTCTCCTCTGCATTGGTCCACAGACCGCTCACAGACGGCCTGCCGGTCAACATGTCCCTGAATTCAACAACATCCCCGGCGGCATAGACGCCGGGGGCGTTTGTCTCGAGCATCCCGCCGACCCGGATTCCCCGCCCCGTCCTTATCCCTGAATCCCTGAATATATCGATATCCGGCGTCACCCCTGCAGCCACGACCACCAGGCCGGCCTCTGTTATACCGCCGGAATCAAGCCTCACCGCGATCCTGCCGCTGTCATGCGTTATCTCGGAGACGGCGCTGCCGGTCAGTATCCTTATGCCCCTGCCTGCAAGGGCCCCGGAGATGATTTGCGCCCCCCTCGCATCAAGCATCCGGGGAAGTATCCGACCGAGCTGCTCGATTATTGTGACATCCATACCCCGCCCGCTCAGCGCCAGGGCCGCCTTTATCCCCACGAAGCCGCCGCCTATCACAACGGCCTCCCGGACCCCCTCCTGCAGGGCCGCCGCCCTTATCCGGAGGGCGTCATCAACCGTCCTCAGAGTAAACACGCCCGGACCGCTGATGCCCCGGACACCGGGAATAACCGGCCGGCCGCCCGTGGCGATAAGGAGCTTATCGAAGCCGGAGATTTTGCCGGAGGCAAGCCCCGCCTCCCGTTCATGCACATCCACGTGTACTGCCCTGTCATGCAGAATGTTGATCCCGTATTTGTTTACTGGGTCGTCGACATACGCGACATCCGCATCGCCGTCTTCAATCAAAAGGGGTATCATCGGCCTGTAGTACGGGCATGCCTTTTCACCGGATATTATGGTGATTTCCGCCTGTCTGTCCCTCTGCCGGACGGCCTTTGCAGCGCTCATCCCCGCTATGCCTCCGCCTATTATAAGATAGTGCATCGAAAATATCCTCCGTTTATCAAATCCTGCAGCGTCATGGAAACACCGGCAGACGGACGGGAGACCCCGCCGCTTTTCCGTATCATCAAGGTTTATTGTATCACAAAGATACAGCAGATACTAATGAGCCGCCCGGGGAGCAGCCGTTCCCGGTTTCCGTTATTCCGTGCATGATCCGGAATCTTCCCTCCAAAAACCAACGCGCCGTCAGTCCCCCGGCAGGAAGAGACCGGACTGTTACAAAGACGCCAACTCACGGACGTAACCTTACAGTGGCATAAAAACACCGCCCGCGGACAGGAGAGCATGCCCGTTTATGCAACATTAAGGGTTATTTGAAGATATCATAATTATATATCTGATTATGATGCCCTATAAAGCGAAGTTCAGCATGATTGGTTGCAATGAACTTAAATACAATTCGGTAGGAGATATCCACCCGAAAGCTCCAGACCTGATGCCCTTTGGGATGCAGCTTTTCAATCCGGAGAGAAGGATGAAATGGATCGTTTTTAAAAAGTTCCGTCTTTTTTACGGCTTTTTTCCGGATGGCTTTGGGGAGTTCTTTGAAGAGTTTATCGAAGGTTTCGGTAGTGGATATTTCCATCTATTTCTCAAGAAGCTCGGAAAGTGATTTTCTTCTGGTAACACGTCCCTTCTTATGATCTTCCTCCGAGAGGTCAAGAAGTTTGAGGAACTCCTTCCTGTAAAGACCGGCTGCGTCACAAAATGTCTCAAAGGTATCTTTGTTTATTTCCAGGTGGATACTTTTAGGGGTCTCTTTTGTGATGGTTGCTTTGAGTTTGGAATTCATAACAAACACCTTTCAGTATATTCATTGATAAATCCAGTATACTTTCCGACATTTGAAATGTCAACGGGAGAGTCGCCCGGGGAGCAGCCGTTCCCGGTTTCCGTTATTCCGTGCATGATCCGGAATCTTCCCTCCAAAAACCAACGCGCCGTCAGTCCCCCGGCAGGAAGGGGCCGGACTGTTACAAAAACGCCAACTCACGGACGTAACCTTACAGTGGCATAAAAACACCGCCTGCTTATGCAGGCATTAAGGGTAACCTATCGGCGCTGACTCCCATTGACAAATACGGTTTCATGTTGTATAACAGAATCCATATTTTCGGTTCTTCCCGATTCAGCAACAGTTTTTTTTGCAGGGGACGGTTTTCATGCAAACTGAACTGACACCATCTCAGGACTCATCAGCAACGGAAAGACTTCTGCGTCAATATGCCGATCAATCAGGATGCGTCCGCTGCCGGCATGAAGATTCTCACGAAATCATATCGATCCCCTGCAGGGTGTTGTGAAAAATATCGTCCTGCCGAGCGCTGAGCAGAAACTGATGATGAAGAAATCGGCAGGTTATATTTTTTCGAAAAAAAACAGGAGGGGATTATGAAGAGACGGAAGAGAACAGGTATTATGTCAATGCTGATTTTAGGGATATACCAGGTGGTTTGGAAATGGAGACCGGAGGCGTAAGTGTGAGAGGGTTCCGAAGAGAAATGAATTTATCGTGTCATTTTATTTTTTTCGGGAGTGCCGAAGAAGGAGGGAAAAAATGAAAAATAAACTTTTGGCAGGGTTGGCATGGGGGTTGTTAATGTTTGGGCTGTCAAGTACGACAGATGCAATTTCTTTGAGTGACCTCTTTGCAGGCGGTACATATCAATTTGACCATTTGATGTTGTCAGACTGGCAATTGGTTAATGCTGAAAATGTAAATATAGACAATATAGATATCGGCACCGGATACTACGATAACGAATTCGGAGTCTGGGAAAAAAATCATGAACTATATGTCAATTCAGTCTCAACTCGTGAGAAAACATTAAGTTTTGATTTTCTCGTTACCGGCATTGGAGTTGATATCGTCCAGGTTAAAGGAGATTTGGGATATAGACGGATTTCCGGTTATTGGTGGGATTCTCCCTGGATAACCGGCAGTATTGCTATCGGAACCAGCAGGGGAGACAATGACCTGGGTCAGCTAACCGATGTATACCGTTTGTATCGGAATAACTACACCGCATGGATAAATCTTCCCGATGGGCTGAATCAAATTTGGATCAGGAATACAATAACCCTCAATTCTTCTTCTCATGGCTACGCAGAAGCGGGATATGTTAGTTCCCTTGGATATGGCCCTGCATTCCGTAATGAATTTATAACTCAACCAGCCGTACTTGTACCCGAGCCAGCCGGTCAGCTCCTTTTCGGAATCGGCATAGCCGTTTTGGCCGGTCTCAATCTCAGAAGAAAGAAAAAAGAACCTCAGGGATAGTCTCAATAAAGCAGGAATATTTCGCCCCTGCTGATCAATTCCTCCGTGGAAAATTCGTTTTCAGGTTCCCGGCGGGTATATTATACCTGAAAGCGATTCCTGCATGCTCGGATGTGCAAGGCGGTTTCAAAAATGCATAACGCGATAAGATTTTTGAATCATCTTATTGCCATATCAGTTATTCACCTGACAGGTGAATAATTTTCAAAGCCGGGAAAAGGCTGCGTAAAGGTATCGCCATGCATCTTTTCAACCGCCTTGCGCGTCTTTATGAAATATAAATCGCTCAATTCAGGTTATATAAGGTCATGCACCTGCGAAATAAACCGGCCCGGAGAAAAAAACTAATCAGATAGACGGTCGAGTTTCAACTTTATTCATAGGCCCGGTTTCAGATTCATTTCCCAACTTTCCGGATTAACACTGCGGTTGCATAAAACCGCCGCCCCCCGGGAACTCAGCCCCCGGATTCGGCGAGGACCGCCTTCCGCCTCCTGTCCGCCGCCACCTCTTCCGGTGCCGCCATGACCAGGGCGCGCGTGGGACAGGCATTTACACAGGCGGGTATATCGAGCTTGTGGCAGCGGTCGCACTTGACCGCTATGTGTTTTTCCTTATCCCTTGTTATAACACCGAAGGGACAGAGCATAATGCATGTCCAGCAGCCGATGCACCGCTCTTTTCTTCTCCTTACAAAGCCGTGATCATCCCTGTAGAGACAGCCGCTTATACAGGCCCTCAGGCACGGCGCATCCTCGCAGTGCCTGCATATTACAGGCATCCTCAGGCCTCCGGCGGCCTCGACAAACAGCCTCTTCATCGGCGGCGGGCTCTGGAGCACCGCGGAAAACAGTGTTTTATCCGCCGAGTGCCGGACCGCGCAGGCTGTCTCGCAGCCCCTGCAGGCCATGCACCTGTCCGGTCTTACGAATATCTGTTTCATTTCAACCCCCTCACGAGCCGAGACCGAGTCCCCTGCGTCTTTCACCGAGCACGGAGAGGAGTTTCCCCGCTGCCTTCAGAGGATCGGTTTCAATAATAAAATAGCCGCCGAACAGTTCCTTTGCCGTGGATGTCAGCACCCCGGTGACGGTCCTGCTTCCGAGGACGGGCGGCACAACACCGAGATGAGTGGGAAGCCCTGCAGCAACCGCCCATGTGCCGATGGCAACGGCCTTTTCCGTCACCGGCTCCGGCGCCGAGGCGACGACGGGCAGCTTATCCAGATCAACCCCCAGTTTGTCCGCAATCGCCACCGCGATATCCACCGCCCTTGAGTTGTCTACACACGAACCCATGTGCAGGACGGGCGGCAGGGGGCCGTCAAGTCCCGCGGCCCGACCTACCGCCGTAAGGACGGCCTTCAGTCCGTCCCCGGCATATTTCCCGGTTGCCTCCTGCGTCATAAACCCGTGCCTTGCAAATGCGCCGGAGGCGCAGCCTGTGGCGAGAATGAGGACATTGTTCTTCACAAGTTCGGTTACCATGGCCGTGTAATTGGCATCCTGGGATATCTTGACATTGTTGCAGCCTGCAAAAAGGCATACGCCGTAGATATTGCCTGAAGCAATGTTGTCCGTAAGTGGTTTAAGAGGATCTTCTTTATTTACAAGCGAAAGCGCCGAAAGAATCGCCTCGGTTGAAAAGCCGCCAAAGGCTGGGCCTGATATATCGGGTATGTTTATCTTTGCAGGGTCCCTTTTTTTGAATGCATTTATTGCGGCATTGATAATCTCTTTCGCGCAGTCCCGCGCCCCGGCCTCTGAAAATCCGATATGCAGTGCACCCGGAATCTTTGCAATCCGCATGGTTGTTATCAACCGGGTATGATAGCATTCGGCGGCGCCTGCAAGCGCGGGCATTATGCACTGGTAATCAACAACCATCGCGTCCAGCGCGCCTGTCGCTATTGCCGTCTCCTGCGAGACCGAGCTTGTGGCCAGCGGAATCCCGTGCCGCATCATGACTTCATTGCCGGTGCAGCAGACACCCACTATGTTTATACCGCCTGACGCACCTGCGGCCACTGCAAGCTCTTTCATCCCGCGTTCGCCGGCAACCTGCACGATTATGTCGCTTAAAAGGGGGTTGTGCCCGTGAAGGGCGATGTTTACCGCATCCCTTTTTATCACCCCGAGGTTTGCGCGTGTAACCACGGGCCGGGGGGTCCCGAAGAGTATGTCGGCGATATCGGTCGCCATGTGGCAGGCCGCGTAATCGGCAAGCGCGCATTTCACGGCGCCGAGCAGTATGTTTACAGGGTCCGCATCCACGCCGTAGGTGGTCCTGTGCATTGACTCGGCCACCGCGCTGTCTATGCCGGCAGGCACCACGCCGAGCCTGGTGAATGTCTCGACACGGCCGTTTGTGACAGTCGCCGCGGCCCATACGAGGGGGGATTCCTTTTCTGAAAACTCCTGAAGCGCCTTTTCAGCGAGATCAACCGCTATTTCCCGCGCATCCCTGCCCTCTGTTTTTATTCCCGTCCTTCCCGCCACCGTCTTTAATTTCTCCTCATCCTTCAGGGGATAATCCGCTGCTTCCCCTTTCGCCGACTTCAGGAGGGTGTGTGCCAGGTGCTTTGCATGTCCGCCGTGTGATGCAGTGCCTGCCGCGATCGCCCTTGAGAGACCCCTTGCAACCATTACGTCCGCATCCGCACCGCACACACCCGCGCGCGCTCCTTCGCCGAAGGGGTCCACCCTGCAGGGCCCCTGCAGGCAGTGCCGGCAGCAGAGCCCTGTCTCGCCGAACCCGCACTGCGGAACCTGAGCCTGATACCTGTCCCACACGGTTTCAATCCCGGCCTTCCGGGCCTCGCCGATTGCCGACAGTGTTGCACTGTCGGTTGATTTCCATTGATCAGACATTCCCAAACACCTCCTTGAAATAGTCCCGCGACCCCCGGTAATTCCTCTCCTTCTCAGGCGCGGAGAACAGCACGGCGGTATTCCGTTCATGAAGATTCCCGTGATTCCGGGCTGTTGTGGTAAAAGTTTAATCAAACACCCCGCAAATTGTAAAGCCCCGGTGACCCTGCGGCGGCAAGAAAACACCGCCCGCATTGACAGAGAACATGCAATCGTTTAAGCTAATAAAAATGCTTGAATTTTCACTGAAAAAATTCCATTTTGTCAATTACTTACTTGTTGCATTTATATTGATTTCCGTCCTGATGTTGATACGGAGCATAGTCAGCGTTTCTTTCTCAAAGAAAGATCTGCCTGCTGTTGAAAAAAAATCATCCCGCGCCGCGGCGCCCGGGAAAAAGGACATTATGTATTATGCAGCCATCCTCGAGAAAAATCCCTTCGGCCGTCCCATGAAGCTGAGGCCCATTGCAGTGTCAATGGATACGAAGAAGCCGTACGGGCCGCTGAGCGACCTCGTGCTTGTGGGCACGGCGGCCGGTCCCGGCAGGCGCAGCTATGCCGTTTTCGAGGACAAGGCTTCATCAGGCAGACAGGAGGTCTTTGCGTACGGTGAAAAGGTCTTCAACTACGGGGTGATCACGAAGATCGGATGGTCGAGCGTTGAACTGCAGAGGGATTCGGCTGTTTATACACTGACGATACCCTTTGAGAATCTGAATTCCGCTCCGGCGGCACGCCGCCCCCCCCGGCCCCGGAAAGCCGGACGGCAAAGGGCGTCATTTGCCCGGAAGGTGGGAGAGAGGGAGTATATTCTCGACAGCGCCAAGGTACAGCAGTCCCTTGAGAACCCCGAAAAGATACTGACGGACGCAAGGCTCCTGCCCAATTTCAAAGACGGCAGGCAGGAGGGGTTTTCCATCAGCGAGGTTGTGCCAGGGGGCCTGTATCACAGCCTCGGCTTGAGAAACGGCGACATCCTTTTAAGAATAAACGGCCTTAAGATATCAAACCCGGAGGTCGCAATACAGGCAATGTCGGCGCTGAAGGGCATGAATAAGATCAATCTTGATATAATAAGAAACGGCAAGAACATGTCAATGACTTATCAGATAAGATAGGTGTAAAAGGGGGAAGCTCTGTTACAATGAAAAATTTCAAGATTCCCGTTATCCTGTGCCTGGTTGTCTTTATTTCCGTTTCCTCGTTTGCATCGCGGAACAACGGCGGGCGGGACATGATCTCCTTCAATTTCGTGGACGTCGATATCCCTGTTGTAATCAAATTCATAAGCGAAATAACCAGCGACAATTTCCTGTTTGACGAAAGGGTCAAGGGAAAGGTCACCATAATAGCCCCGACAAAACTGACCGTCAGGGAGTCATTTTCCCTGTTCACATCAGTACTGAGCCTCAAGGGCTACACCATAATCCCCGCAGGGCCCAAGACATACAAGATCATCCCCTCTTCCCTGGCAAAGCAGTCGGGCTCCATCTCCACGGGTGAGAAGCTGCCGGTCAACGAGTCGTATATAACAAAGCTCATCCCCGTAAAACACATCAGGGCCGATGAAGCGATAAAGTTTCTCCGCCCCCTCGTCTCAAGGGACGGGCATGTCTCGGCCTTCGGCCCGCGCAACCTCCTGCTCGTGGTCGACTCCGCGGTGAATATCGAGAAGGTCATGTCCATAATCAAGCTGATAGACAAGCCTTCCACGGTGCAGGAAGCCGCAAAGATAAACGTCTATTTCCTTGAGAACGCGGACGCGACCAATCTTGCAAAGGTGCTGCAGGGCATAGTAAAGGACCTGCGCACATCATACAAGACGTCACGGGGGCGGGTTAAAAAGAGGATCGGTCCCGCCGCCGCGCCCGTCATAAACGTCACGCCGGACAAGACGACGAATTCCCTTATCATCGTCGCTCCCCCGTCTGATTATGAGAACATAGTGCAGGTGATAAAAAAGCTCGACAAGAGGAGAAAACAGGTCTTTGTCGAGGCGATGATAATAGAGGCCTCCATAGCCAGGCTCAAGGAACTCGGGGCAAGGTGGAGGGCCATGGCCCGGTCCAATGATGAACCCGTTGCAATAGGCGGATTCGGCAACATAAGCTCAAGCGCGGTGCAATCCATTATTTCCGGTCTCACGGGGTTTTCAGCCGGCGGAATGGGCAATTTCCTCGAGATACCCGTGACAACGGTCTCTTCAAGCGGCTCGGTTTCCACGCAGCAGCTCACGGCGCCGGGGTTTGCGGCGCTCTTCAGCCTGAATTATTTCAAAAACGCCGTGAACGTGCTTTCCACCCCGCAGATACTCACCTCGGACAATGAGGAGGCCGAGATAGTGGTCGGAGAAAACGTGCCTTTCATATCAAAGAGGGAGCGTGACCTTACCACCACCAACACGGTTCTCAGCTCCATAGAGCGCAAGGATGTGGGAATAACCCTCAGGATCACGCCGCAGATCACAGAGGGGGATTACGTCAAGCTCAACATCTTCCAGGAAATATCCGCTGTCAAGGATACCCCCGAGAGCGTGCTCACGACCGTTGGGCCCACAACCACCAAGCGTTCGACAAAGACGACGATCGTTGTCAAGGACGGGCACACGGTTGTGATCGGCGGACTGATGCAGGAGAAAGAGGAAAAGTCAACCGCCAGGACCCCCATACTCGGAGACATCCCTGTCCTGGGATGGCTGTTCAAGTTCGAGAGGGTGTCAAAAGACAAGACAAACCTGTTGGTATTTCTCTCGCCGCATGTGATCAAGGAAACACCGCAGTTATCGAAGATAACAGAGGACAAATACATGGAATTCGTGAAAAGGGAGAAGTTCTACGCAAGCGGTGAACTGCTCGTTAAATTCAAGGAGGGGGTCACGGATGAAAGCGCCCGGGAAATAATAGCGGAGAGAGGGGCGTCCGTCATAAAATATTATGAAGGCATAAAGGTATACCATCTCAGGCTTAAACCCGGCCTGGAGGTGGAGGACGCGGTCAGGGAGTTCATGTCCATACCCGAGGTCCTCTACGCCGAGCCCAACTATAAGGCCACGATACAGCGTCCCGCGGAAGACGGCGGCAAAAAAAAAATAGCTCCTGCTGTTGAAGACGGCGATGCCGGTCCATCCGCCGATCCTCGTGCTGAAGACAAAACAGGGGTAGCGGCTGCATGATGCGCAGTATGGAGACCGTAGACAGCATAAAAGACGAGGACATAGACATATCCCTTCTCAAAGGCATCTCGCTCTCGTACGTAAAAGGAAACATCATGCTTCCCCTGCGGGTGCAGGGGGACGGCCTCGTGGCCGCTGTTGCGGGCAACCGTGGGATTTACGCGCTCAGGGACCTGGCAAGGAGCCGGGGCCTGAAGCCGCATCCTGTGCAGGCGGATGAGAAGACAATCCTTGACGCCGTAAACCGCATATACAGCCAGGCAAGCAGGGTGGATGAGGTGATGGGGGACATCAAGGGCGAGGACCTTTCGATGATCGCAACGGAATTCGAGTCACCGAAAGACCTGCTCGAGCTTACGGAAGAGGCCCCGATTATAAGGCTGCTCAACGCCCTGCTGATGGAGGCCGTAAAGGAAAAGGCCAGCGACATACACATAGAGCCTTACGAAAAGGGGATAGACGTGAGGTTCAGGGTGGATGGCATCCTGAACAAGGTGCTGAGCCCCCCGAAGATTATCCATGACGCACTTATATCGAGGATAAAGATAATCGCGGGGCTCGACATCGCGGAAAAGAGGCTGCCGCAGGACGGGCGGATAAAGCTCCTCGTGGGCGGAAAGGACATAGACATCAGGGTCTCGATAATCCCGACCGCCCTGGGCGAGAGGGCGGTATTAAGGCTGCTCGACAGGCAGGCGGGGGTCCTGAGCCTCGAAATGCTCGGCCTGGCGGACGAGACACTGCGCTCGCTCAAACGGGCGCTTTCAAGGCAGAACGGTATCATACTGGTGACAGGTCCCACGGGCTCCGGGAAAACAACCACCCTGTATGCCTCCCTGCTCAGGCTCAACACCGAGGAAAGGAATATCATCACTGTCGAAGACCCCGTAGAGTACCAGTTGAGCGGGATCGGGCAGATGCAGGTCAATCCCAGGATAGGCCTTACATTCGCAACAGGGTTGAGATCGATCCTGAGACAGGACCCCGATATCATGATGGTGGGGGAGATAAGGGACCTCGAGACCGCGGAGATCGCCGTGCACGCATCGCTCACAGGACATCTCGTGCTCAGCACGCTTCATACAAACGATGCACCGAGCGCTGTTGCAAGGCTTGTCGACATGGGCATAGAGCCGTTTCTCGTGGCCTCGTCACTGGTGTGCATCCTTGCCCAGAGGCTCATCCGCGTGATATGTCCGTACTGCAGGGACTCGTATACTCCCTCGCGACAGGAATTGTCTTATCTCAGCCCGCACACGCCGGATGTGCTTTACCGGGGAAAAGGCTGCGACAAGTGCCTCGGCAAGGGGTATCTCGGAAGGACGGGCATATACGAATTCCTCGACATCACATCCGACATAAGGGCGATGATAGTGGAAAGAAAAGACGCCGAGGCCGTCAGGGCCGCTGCCTTAAAGGCGGGGTTCAGGCCCCTGCACGAAAACGCGGTTGAGAAAATACTCAGGGGCGTCACAACAGTGGAAGAGGCCCTGAGGATAACCCACAGTACAAATGTCCTGCCGGAGGGAACGGAGGCGGGGGGATAGCGAAGGAGAGATCGTTTGTATGACCCGCCGGTCCCTTTTGACCCGGGAGGGGGGCTTCCCCCCCGGCTTAACGGGGGCCTTCACGGGCGCGGGGAGAAAATCATGCCGGTATTTAAATACACGGGATATGATCATCAGGGCCTGAAAACGGAAGGCGTCATAGAAGCCGACGGCCGGAGGGACGCGATACTGAAGATTAAGACAAAGGGTATCTTTCCCAGAGAGATAACCGAGGCCGTCACCCACGGAAAGCGCATATTCTCCAGGAAGCCATCCCCCCTTGTGCTGGCCGGCATAACGAGGAGGCTTTCAACGCTTCTGTCATCCGGCGTTCCCCTCATAGACGCATTCAGCGCCCTGTCGTCGGAGCAGAAAGGCGACTGGAGGAACATACTGCTCGATATCAAGGAGGCGCTTGCCGGCGGGGCGTCGCTTGCCCGCGCAATGCAGGCCCATCCCTCGATCTTTCCGGACTTTTATACGGGCATGATCGCCGCCGGGGAAACCAGCGGAAAACTCACGGATGTCCTGCTGAAGCTGGCGGACTTTCTGGAGAGGGACATCAATCTCAGGAACAAGATTAAAACAGCCCTCATCTATCCCGCATTCATGGCATGTGTAAGCATAGCCATCGTCCTGTTTCTTTTTACCTTTGTAATCCCGAAGATAACGAGGATATTCGAGGAGAGTTCAGCCTCCCTGCCCCTCATAACAATCATTCTCATCTGGGTAAGCGCCGGGCTGAAGAAATTCTGGTGGCTGCTCCTGGCCCTGGCCGGCGGCGGAGCGGTTTTATTCCGCAGGATCAGGAGGACAAGAAAGGACCTGGTCGACGCGGTGCTGCTCAGGGACCCCAGCGGGGTTCTCATGGGGCTTTACATGCTGCGTTTCACCATGACCATGGGATTCCTGCTTTCAGGGGGGCTCCCCATATTGAACGCCATGCAGTTGACTTCAAAGGCCACGGGCAATACCGTCCTTGAGAAGAAGATTCTCGCAGCCCAGGAACTGGTTTCACAGGGCGCGAGGCTTTCGGCCAGCCTTGAAGGTTTCCCCCCCACGCTCCTGCAGATCATCGCGACCGGCGAGCAGACCGGCAAACTCCCCGAGGTGCTGAAACGGACGGCGGACTCTTATGAGTCCGAGTTCGACAGGAAGCTGCAAGCGGGCATCAGCATCCTGGAGCCGGTCCTCATACTGGCAATGGGACTGATAGTCGGCTTTATCGTCCTGGCGGTCCTCCTGCCGATATTCGAGCTTAACCAGATGATGTAAATTCGGAGTGGCGCCGTTCCCCCCCGCCCGGCTACCCGTATTTATGCAACTGTAATGTTTACCTTACAGCGGCATAAAAAACCGCCGGCGGGGCGGACTCCTCTGCACGTTTATGGCACATTAAGGTTAAAGTTTACGCCGTAAAGATGCTGCGTCACCTCCCCGCCGCCGTCTCCGCCGGCCTCTTCCGGTATTATAAAATCAGTTCGAAATTATAATTTCCAAAGCAGATATTTTTGTTTATACTCTTTCTGCGACAACAGTTTTTTTGTAAAAAATCCCCTGACGATAGCAGGCAGGGGACATTGAAGGAGATTGATCATGAAGTGTCCGAGATGTAATACCGGCTTGAAATCCACTGACCTTGGGGAGTATGGCTCCGTCATTATCGATGTATGCCCGGACTGCCGGGGGGCATGGTTTGACAGGGGAGAGCTTGACCGCCTCAGGGAATACTATCAAACCAATACGCGGCAGCCCCTCCCCTGATTCCTCGACACCGCACGGAGGCAACCGCCTCTTCGACCTGGCGGTATCCACTCAACCTCCTCCTGCCCGCCGCCGGTGTTTCATGCCGCTTCAAGGTTATAAAATCGGATTTTAAAAGGAGGATACATGATGAAGTATTCAAACCATAAAGGAAACGGCCTGTCAGGTCTTCCGAATCTTTTCATACGTTCGGCAATGGTGCTGATTCTTCTTTACGCCCTTCTGACGCTGGTCCTTATAGCGCTGACGATATTCACGCCGTTTACTCGCGGCGCAGCACTGATTACCGGTGTCGTAACGGCGACACTGCAGTTCATCATGGCGCCGGGGATAATCGACAGGGTTCTGAAGAGATATTACAGTATGTCATGGGTTAAATATGAAGACCTTCCGGTTTTCCTGAGGAATTTTATCACCCGTACCTGCAGGAATATCAGGATGAAGAATCCGAGAATAGGGATAATCCGCGACGGCGCCCCCAACGCATTCACATACGGGCATACGCCGGACAATGCAAGAATCGTCCTGACCAGCGGGATCATGGACCTGTTGAATGAAGATGAACTCAAGGGGGTTGTGGCCCATGAGATAGCTCATGCCAGGCACTGGGACATGCTTATTATGACCGCCGCCCAGATCGTTCCGCTCGTTTTATACTATATCTTCAGAGGGCTGGCCGCAATGGGGGACAGCGGGAACGGCTCCTCGCAGGATCAGAACCACCGGGGCGACACCACCGGTATGATCGCCCTTGCTTCGTTCGTTCTTTATGTGGTTTCCGAATATATAGTCCTCTGGCTTTCAAGGGCAAGGGAGTGCTTTGCAGACAGGTTCGCGGGAAGAATCACCAAAAACCCCGAGAGCCTTGCAAGCGGACTCGTAAAGATCGGCTACGGACTCGCCGGAAAAGAGGCGGAGCGGAAAAGCAGGCAACAGAAGTCGAAGGAGCAGGGCAAGGAAAAACGGAAAAAACATGAGGAGGAAGACACGGGATTCGAGACGGTCGGGGCGCTTGGAATATTCGATGCGACACGCGCAGCCGCCCTTGCCGTTTCGTCGCTGCCGTCGGTAGGCGCAGCCGCAAAGATGGGCAATGAGATCGACAAGGAGAATCTCAGGGCCGCAATGAAGTGGGAGTTGTGGAATCCATGGGCGAAATACTATGAACTCGGTTCCACGCATCCCCTCATTGCTTCCAGAATACACCACCTGGGCAGGCTCTCGGAGATGCTGGGCAGGGAGCCTTTTATCAGGTTTGACGAAGAAAAGCCGGAGTCTTACCGGAAGGAGTTTATGGTTGACATGTTCATTAAATTCCTGCCGGTTCTGGTATTTATCGCATTTCTTGCGGCGGCCGTTGTAACCGGTGAGAGGCTGCTGCTCGCAGCCGGAATATCCGCCGCGGGATTCGCCAGTTTCCTGAAGGCAAGATTCTCTTACAGATTCGGCGTGTTTCCTGAAAAATCGGTATCGGATTTGCTGTCAGAGGTGAAGGTATCCGGCATCAGGCCCGTCCCGTGCAGGATAAAGGGGGTGATCATCGGCCGGGGGATCCCCGGACTTGTCTGGTCGGAGGATTTCGTGCTTCGGGATGATACCGGGATTATATTCCTTGATTACAGGCAGCCTCTGCCTTTCTGGGATACATTCTTCGGTATGTTCAAGCGGGCGGAATACGACAACCAGGTGGCCGAGGTCACGGGCTGGTACAGGAGGTCGCCCGCCCCGCGTATCGAGATTGAAAGTATCAAGGTGCCGGGACAAAAGGAGCGGAAATGCTACACATATGCGGCAAGATACGTGTTCGCCGGCATTATAGCGGTTGCGGGACTGGCCTTTGGATGCTACATGATTATCACGGGATACACCCCCGGCTTCCTTTAATCTCAGGGCGGCCGGCGAGGTTTTTCCGCCACTGTGCCGCTGCACGCCGGATTGAAAGTTGAAAGCTGATAATTGTAAAATTTATGCGATGGTTCGCCGTCCACTGCTTCCGTTCAAAATCGTGGGGCAGTCAGAAATGAAATCACATCCTCCCAGAAGCTCCTCCCGCTTGACGGGGGAGCTTCTGGTGAAAAGACTGAACCGTTACCACTGAAGGTAACGCAGATAAGGCTTTTCCGGCAGGGCATCCTGCCCGCGGGCGGCATTTTTATGCCACATTAAGGTTTATTGCAATTGCAATGACTCGATGAAGAATATAGCGATAACCATGGGGGACCCCGGCGGCATAGGCCCCGAGGTTACAGCCAAGGCCCTTGCCTGTGCCTCGATAAAAGACCGGTGCAGGCCGCTGGTTGTCGGCAGCGCCGGGGTCATGAAGGAGGCCGTCAGGCTTGCAGGGCTTGACCTCCGGGTGAGGCCGGTCGGCGGGCCGGCGGACCCCCCGGCCGGGGCGGGAGTGGTTGAAGTGCTTGATATAAGGACACGTTCGTGTTGCCGCAGGGGCGTTCCTTCGGCAGGCTCGGGCAGGGCAGCCGTCAGGTACATAAAGAAGGCGGTTGACATTGCACTGAAAAAACAGGTGCACGCGATCGTAACAGCCCCGGTGTCAAAAGAGTCCCTGCGCATGGCGGGATACAAATGGCCCGGGCATACCGAATTGCTGGCAGAGCTTACCAATGCCCGCGAGGTCGCGATGATGTTTGTAGGCGAAAGGCTGAAGGTGATTCTATGCACCATACATGTGCCCCTTGAGGATGTGCCGAAGATGATAAACCGGAGATGCGTTTACAGGACCATCAGGCTTGCACGAACCGGGGCCAGGATGCTCGGCATTGAAAACCCGCGGATCGCTGTTTCGGGGCTTAATCCCCACGCCGGGGAAGCTGGGATCATGGGCAGGGAGGAGGAAGTCTCGATCGCGCCCGCAGTTGAAAAGGCCCGGAAAGACGGCCTTGAAGTCTCAGGCCCGTATCCGCCGGATGTTGTCTTTCACAGGGCGTATAAAGGGGATTTTGATATAATTGTATGCATGTATCACGACCAGGGCCTGATACCGTTCAAAATGCTTTATTTTGATTCAGGGGTGAATGTTACGGTGGGGCTGCCCATAATCAGGACTTCACCCGACCACGGTACGGCATTTGACATTGCGTGGAAAAATGCGGCAAACCCATCGAGTATGACAGAGGCCGTCAAACTGGCCAGCCGTCTGAGGAGTTGAAATATGGAGATTGTTCTTGCTACAAAAAACAGGAAAAAAATCGAGGAGATAAAAAAGATTTGTGATACAATAGGTACGGATTTCAAAATATACACCCTCGATGATTTCCCGGAGTATCAGGATGTCGAGGAGGACGGCGATACGTTTGAGGCGAATGCCGTTAAAAAGGCCGTTTATATTTCAAAACGTACGGGCATGACGGCCCTTGCCGATGACTCGGGGCTTGAAGTTGATGCGCTCAACGGCGCTCCGGGGGTCTTCTCCGCGCGTTATGCGGGAGAGCCCGCTGATGACAGTGCGAACCTCGAGAAGCTTCTTCAGGAGATGAAGAATGTTCCCCCGGAAAAAAGGAAGGCGCGTTTTGTATGCTGTATTGCAATGGCCTCCGGAGATGAGGTCAGGACCTTCCACGGATATGTGAAAGGTACAATCGGCACCGGGCCCAGGGGAGAAAACGGTTTCGGATATGACCCGGTCTTTTATCCGGAAGGCCGTGACAGGACCTTTGCGGAGATGAGCGACAGCGAGAAAAACGCACTGAGCCACAGGGGCGCGGCATTGAGGGAGCTGCAGAAATATCTGCTGAAAAAAAGAGATACATCAGGGGACATCGGAGACAACAGTTGATTGTCGAAATTTTTCCGTATGCCATGGAGGATGCCAAATGGATCTTGATGTCAGCATTAACAAGGAATCGTTGAGTATCAATATCGAAAACCCGCACCGGTTCGACGTTGCGCAGGTAACGGGACGTATAGTTGATTTCGGGAAGAAGTTAGGGGTCGACCTGGCCCGGCTGGAGATGGAAAGGCTTATACCGAGAATGGTCAGAGGGGTTGCAGGCTGTGAGGGAGGATGTCCTGCTGACGCCAAGAGTCTTGTAAGGGAAGGTTTCGGAGACTTTGATATTGCATACGTGGAGGGCGGCATACTGACCGCCAGGCAAAGCCTGGGCAACGGCACCACCCTCGAGGTGAAGCTGTTCCCGGACTTTGAATAGACCTTAATGTTGCACAAGCCGGCAGGGGAGTCCGGCGTAAAACCTTTATAAAGCGATGGGATATCTGAAATATGTCTTTATTGCAGGACGTAACGGAGAGTGAAATTCCAGAGGATGTCGATAAGCCGTGCGGAATACTCTCCAAGGTATCGCAGATAAAGCTTTTCCGCCGGACTCCCCTGCCCGCGGGCGGCATTTTTATGCCACTGTAAGGTAGAATGAAAACAAAGAGCGCCCGGCCTGCTGAAAGACCCGACATCGAAGACTTGACCATTGCGGTCTGCATGGGGCCGGCCGGTATGGCCGAAGGCGGCGGGGAAGTTATCGGGGCATTTCACCGCGAGCTTAAAAGATACGGCCTGAAGGCCGCTGTCAGGAAAAAATGCATAACCGGCACGGGATGCCACGGATTGTGCGTAAGAGACGTGCTCGTGGATGTAATCCGCGGCTATGAGACATATACGTATGAATTTGTGAAGCCCGCCATGGCCGGCCGCATCGTGCGGGAGCACATACTCAGCAACAAACCCGTCCGGGAATGGCTGGCCGGGCCTGATTACCGGGCGTTCCATGACAGGCAGACCAAGATCCTCCTCCGGAGATGCGGAAGGATTGACCCCGAGGATATCGATGCCTATATCAGGACAGGCGGGTACGAGGGCCTGAGGAAGGCGCTGTCGTGGACGCCTGCAAGGGTCATCAGTGAGATCAAGGCTTCGGGCCTCCGCGGAAGAGGCGGTGCAGGCTTTCCGACAGGCATCAAGTGGGAGGCGTGCAGCCGTTCGGAGGACGCCGTGCGGTATATCATCTGTAACGCGGATGAAGGCGACCCCGGTGCATTCATGGACCGCGCCGTTATCCTGGGCAACCCCCACTCCATTATCGAGGGCATGGCCATAGGCGCCTATGCAATAGGGGCGCATGAGGGTTATATCTATGTCCGCAGCGAATATCCCCTTTCAATAATCCGCCTCGAATCAGCCATAAAACAGGCGCTGAAAAAGGGCCTTCTCGGAAGAAATATTCTCAAGAGCGGGTTTGACTTCAATATATTCATCAAAAAGGGGGCGGGTGCGTTTGTCTGCGGGGAGGAGACCGCACTGATGACATCCATTGAAGGCAGGCGCGGGATGCCGAGGGCGAAGCCTCCCTTTCCCGTAAGCAGGGGCCTGTGGGGCAGGCCCACTGTCATCAACAATGTCGAGACACTGGCAAACATAGGGGAAATAATTACAAGGGGCGCCTCGTGGTATGCATCCATCGGCTCCGAAAAGAGCAAGGGGACCAAGCTGTTTTCTCTCACCGGCAGGATAAAGAATACAGGCCTGATCGAAGTCCCCATAGGCATGACACTCAGGGAGATTATTTACGATATCGGCGGGGGTATGGAGGGGAGGGACCGCACGTTAAAGGCCGTTCAGACCGGCGGCCCCTCGGGAGGGTGCATCCCCGCCTCCCGCATAGATATCCCCGTGGATTATGAGTCATTGACCGGGATAGGTTCAATGATGGGCTCCGGCGGCATGGTCGTCATGGATGACACCACGTGCATGGTGGAAATGGCGAGGTTCTTCCTGGACTTCACCAGGCGTGAATCCTGCGGCAAATGCACGCCGTGCAGGGTCGGTACCATGAGAATGCTCGAGATACTGGAAAGAATAACATCCGGTGAAGGAAGGGAGGGAGACCCGGAACTTCTCACAGAGCTTGCAACGGATATAAAGCTGTCGTCCCTCTGCGGCCTGGGACAGACGGCGCCCAACCCCGTGCTTACAAGCATAAGGTTCTTCAGGGATGAATACGAGGCGCACATAAGGGACCGTATATGCCCGGCCGGGGTATGCAGGGCGCTACGCCGGTACACGGTGAATGCGGAGGCTTGCAGGATGTGCGGAGAATGCGTTAAGGCCTGTCCTTCCGGCGCGATCGCATGGGAGAAAAAGCAGGTCGCCGTGATTGACGGGGGGAAGTGCATAAAATGCGGCGCCTGCTACGATGCCTGCCGGTTTGACGCCATTGTCATCATGTAACCTTAATGTTGCACAAGCACGCTGCGGAGTCCGCCGGAAAGCCTCCCGGCCATCCTGCCAGCGGGCGGTATTTTTATGCCACCGTAAGGTTTATTACTGCACATGGGCCTCAAAGAGGGTCTTTACCGACCTGATGATCTTTCCCTTGTCCCTGGATGCAATGCTCGCCCTGTTGGCAATGAGACAGCCCTGGGATTCAAACAGGGTGTCAATGATCCTCAGACTGTTTTTCTGCAGCGTGGCGCCGGTCTCGGTGTTCTCTATGATCATCTCCGCATCCTCGGGGATCAGCGATTCGGTGGCGCCGTAGGTCATGATGATGCTGTACCTGTACAGGTTGTGCTCCCTTGCATAGTCATCGGCGATATAGGTATATTCCGAGGCTATCCTGAAATTCCGGTCGGGCCCGAAGGAATTCAGGTAATCCGTCAGTTCATTCACACTGGATACAGGCAGGGATTCGTGCACCGCGGCAACGATCCTCACCCTGCCGAATCCCATCTCGAGCAGGTTTTCAACAGGGCTGCCTGGAAAGCGGATCATGTGCTCCTTCAGCCAGTCCGTGCCGGTGATGGCGATATCGAAATTGTTGGCCGCCACGTGCATGGGCATGTCCTGCGGCCTGATCACCTTTGTCATGACCGCCTCCGGATTGTTCAATATCCTGCCTGCCTCCCCGGAGGTGATCTTCAGCACGGGCCGCCTGTTCAGCGATTCAGGCTCATATCCTTCGAAACAAATACCGGCCCTGCCGAAGAAGTTCAGCACGTGCCTCATCTGGTGCCCGTCCGGTATGGCGAAATTCAGCATCAGCGCCTCCTCTCCATCCTGCAGAGATAGTCCAGCACGGGTGAAAGGTCTTTTGTCTCATACGCCCTCTGATTGACGATGATACAGAGCTCCGATTCCATGATTAGCTCCAGCGACCTCAGGCCGTGCGCCTTAAAAGATTCTTCATCCCTCACGGACAGGATTACGATCTCCGCATGCTCGGGCGGATAGACCTCTGTGCTGCCCCATGCAGGGAATACCCTGAATCTCTTAAGCCCCTTCCTGATCGCAAAGTCCTCTGCAAGATTGGGATATTCGCTGACGATCCGGACCGACCCCGACAGCCGGGCGAAATCATGGACGAAGCCGCCTTCAAAGCTCCTGTGGCAGCAGGCATGGAGCCTTCTCAGGCTTCTGCCCAGCCTTTTCAGTATCTGCACATCGGACGCAGGGTATTTCGCCCTGTACTCCTCTATCCAGTCCAGTCCGCAGATACCTATGGAATAATTCCCCACCGCCACCTGTATGGCCACATCCTTTTCGGCAAATATCTTGGCCCTGGCGTTTTTTATGGAAGGGATGTCGGGCCGGTAGGAGCGGTTTGATGCATTGTAACCCTCCACCGGGAAGTTCACCTGCTTTAATACCGATGCAACACGCCTGAGGTTTTCCCCTTTCGGCAGGCACAGGGCTATTTCATGCGTCATGAGAGGATTCACCGAAAATATTCTTCAGAAGCGGTTTGCCGATCTTCCGGCTGTGGATGATGCTGTAACCGTCCCTGAACCTCTCGCGGTCCACCTCGATTATGAGTCCGTAATCACCGTACTCATCCTCCGCTATCTCCGAAAAAGAGAGGCGTGATATAAATCCGAGGCGGTTCAGCCTGATGCACAGGTTCTGGCCGGTCTTTATATTCTCATATGTTATATTCCTGAGCATAATGCCTATATTCTGCATGGTATCCCCGGGTTCCTGCATACGGGCGATCGCATTTTTCAGGTTCAGCGCAAACCCGACAGACGGTACGGACCTTGCGCCCCGGGGCGCAAGGCTGCCTATCAGGTTGTCATAGCGCCCGCCGGTGCAAAGGACTTCCCTGTCGGAAGCTTTCCGGGACGGGGACAGTACCTCGAACTGAATGCCCGTGTAATAGTCGAAATTCCCTGACAGCGAAAAATTGATCTCATAAGGACACTTCAGCCGCTCCAGCAATACGCATATTTCGCTGAAGCGCTCCAGGTGCCCGAGGATTTTTCCATGGTTGTGAAAGTCGCTTCTCAGGTTGTTCAGATACGAGACGTTCTCACCCCTGAAGCAGAGGAGCCTGAACAGGATATCCGTGTCCCCGTCACCGCCAAGGGATTTTATGTCCTCATGCCTGCCGTCCCTGATCAGCTCGAGGACTTTCTGCCTCTCTTCAGGCCGGCCGAACGCGAGGTTCACGTATTCAATAATAACGGAAGGGAAGGAGAGGTGCAGGCGTATATCGCCGAAACCCGCGGCCCTGAGCGTGTCAGCGGCGATGAATATGACCTCGACATCAGAAACAGGTGAATCATCCCCGATGTTTTCTATGCCGAGCTGCCATCTCTCGGAAACCTCCTGTCCCGTATCACCGCGGCGGAACTGGTTCTCTATGTAACAAACCTTCACATGTCCCTCTTCCCTTAAATTGTCCAGGTAGTACCTCGCCGCCGAGACGGTGCTGTCCGCCCGCAGGGCGACCCTCTCGCGGCTCCACCCCCCCCAGTCCAGGAATGAGCAGACCTTTTTCAGCAGGCCCGGGGACAGGGCGCCTGCCGCCGTAAAGATATGCAGGGGCTCGATCGTGGATGTCTTTATCTCCCTGTATCCGAACTGGCGGCACCTCTCCAGGAATGCCGCCTCCACGATCCTGAATTTCACGATATCCCCGGGCAGGAGGTCATTCCCTGTTGAAACCGTTGCGTTCTTGTTGTTTTTCATAATCTCCCTTGGGGTTACCTTACAGTTGCATAAACCTTAATGTGGCATAAAAATGCCGCCCGCGGGCAGGGGAGTCCGGCGGGAAGGTCTTGCGGCGGACTTATGCCGCATTAAGGTTTATGCAGCACGAGTCTGTTCATGCTTTTCCCCGAATCCCTGTTTATATCCAAATATGATTTAACACCGCTCACCGCGATCTGATTCTGAAGGCCGTCGCTCAGCCTTTTTATGGTGATGACTTGTTTTACGACCTCGTCTTCGCCGATAATTCCCACAAAGGGGATATCGAGCGAGTCGGCATAACGCATCGCGGATTTCAGGCTCCTGCCCGTCAGATCTATATCAACGTTTATCCTCTGCTGCCTGATGACGTGCGCGAGCTTCAGACTCACGGACAGGGTGTTCAGGGGTATAATGAACAGCTCGGTGACCGTCTCTTTCGTGCCCGACATGACCGATTCCACGGCCATGCATGTCCTCTCCAGGCCGAACGAAAGGCCCACGGCCGGCACCGCGGTCCCCGCGCCCCTGAAGTCACCGATCATATTGTCGAAACGCCCGCCTGCGACAATAGCGGAACCGACGATATCCTTTTTCTTCAGAAAGACCTCGATGGTGGTGCCGGTATAATAATCCAGGCCCCGGGCAAGCGAGGGGTCGAATTCGACAAAGTCAAATTCCATCTCCTCGCAGTATGACAGCAACCCGCGTATCTCCCCCAGTCCCTGCCCGCCTGCATCAGAGGTCATGATGCGGCCCAGGCAATCCATTTTCTCCTCGTTGGTTCCATGGATGGAGGTATGCCCTATCAGGGCATCCACTGCAGTGCCCGGCAAAAGGCCGCCGCCTATGCGGGACAGCTCCTTTTTCACTTCATCCGTGCCGATCTTCTCCAGCTTGTCAAGGACGAGAATGGCTTCCACCTTTACGGAATCCGGAATACCCGCCGCATCCATGATACCGTCAAGGACCTTCCTGTTGTTTATCTTCACCGTGACATCACCAAGCCCCAGTTCCCTGAAGGCATCATACGCCAGGGTAAGCAGCTCGGCCTCCGCGGCCATGTTTTCCACACCGATAATATCCACATCGCACTGTGTGAAAATCCTGTACCGCCCCTGTTCGGGCTGGGCCGGGCCGTCCCTGAAGACATCACCTATGGCATAACGCTTGTAGGGGCTTTTCAACTCAGGGTGGTTTGCATAAAACCTTGCCAGCGGCAGAGTCTGGTCAAAGCGCAGCGCCAGCCTCCTTTTGCCCTGGTCCGTCAGGCGGAACACCTCCTTCTGTATCTCGCCGCCGCCTTTCAGGCTCAGCACTTCCTCGCGTTCAATCACGGGGGTCTCCACGGGATTGTAGCCGTACCGCTCAAACACGCCCCTCAGAGTGTCCCTCACGTAGTTTCTGAGAATGGCCTGTTTGCCGTACCAGTCTTTCACCCCTTTTGCTGATTTTAATTCTTCAATGTATGACATGATATTGCCAAGGTTGAATTGCCGGCGATTTCCGGTAAGTTATGGGGAGGATAGCGGGATTTGAACCCGCGACCTCTTGGGCCACAACCAAGCGCTCTAACCAACTGAGCTATATCCTCCGTAAGATGTAATTTTACAGGATAAAAAAAATTAGGTCAATTTGACGAGCTGCCTCATCACGGAAACGTCAAAGTCGAAGCGCGTATGGATTAAAGCCTGGAGAGACGGCAAAGCTGTCAGTATTTCAGAGACCGGGGAGACGCAAACTCAGGTATGCCCTTGCAGCCATATCTCCGAGAGATTG
>Ga0256839_1000412_pt1 | contig 55396 bp, 47 predicted proteins | sample 354166metaG_FD_185968 | JGI IMG/M metagenome (GOLD analysis project Ga0256839, IMG submission 185968) | Hydrothermal vent microbial communities from Mid Atlantic Ridge, Atlantic Ocean - 354-166 | ecosystem: Environmental > Aquatic > Marine > Hydrothermal vents | place: Atlantic Ocean: Mid... | reverse complement strand
TTGCGCCACGCCCTTACCAAAGTGGGTGGTCATGCCCCCGAATGGTCGTTGATAGATTTTACCGTCTTCCGTGCGCGAGAAAGGCACGCCCTGGTGCTCCAGCTCAATAACGGCAGGAATGGCTTCCCTGCACATGTATTCAATGGCATCCTGATCGCCCAGCCAGTCCGAGCCCTTGACAGTATCGTACATATGCCAGCGCCAGTCATCTTCGCCCATGTTCGCCAACGCCGCACTCATGCCGCCTTGCGCCGCCACGGTGTGGCTGCGGGTGGGGAAAACCTTGGTGATACAGGCGGTGCTCAACCCTTTGGCTGAAAGCCCCATGGTGGCGCGCAAACCGGCGCCTCCGGCACCCACAACCACAGCATCAAAGCGATGCTCTTCCACTTCATAGGTTTCGTTACCAAACTTTAAGGTATGTTTTTTTGACATGGTTTATGCGCCCCGGGCAAGAGTAAGGATTGCAAAGGAAACCAGCACGACGGACAACGCCAGCGCCAACGACAGAAGGACTTTGATGGACACCTCCAACCAGCGAGTATGGATATAGTCTTCCACCACCACATCAAGACCCAAGCGGGCATGGATGAGTGCACAAATCGTAAAAAGCCACAACCATAACGCATTCAGCCCTTCACCAACCCAAGTGCGGATCACAGACAGTGAATACTCCGGCAAGGCCGCCAGCGAAAATACAAACCACAGCCCCAATGGAATCAGAAAAACCGCACTGAGCCGTTGCAACCACCAGTGAGAAAAACCTGCCTTGGCCGAACCCAAGCCAATAGCCCGGGCCAGCGGCGTAGGCGTCATTTGTTCTTTATTCATAAAACTTCCCCTAAAATCTGTATCAGAATGCCAGTCAGGCTTTCGCCAGAAACCAGATCAAGCCGGCAAGAATGAAAGCCGCAGCCAGCACCAGATAACCACTTCGATAGACCTGTGGCAACTCAAACCCTTTGCCAATGTCCCAGAATAAATGCCGGATGCCATTGCACAAATGATAGCTAAATGCCAGTATCCAGCTAAACAGCAACAACTGGCCAAGCCCGCTGGCAAAAAACCGGCTCAAGGCAGTAAATATAGGAGGCGCCAGCGCCAAACCATAAAGCCACAAAACCAGTATGGCAGCCGCCACCGCCAGCCACAAACCGGTTAACCGGTGCAGAATAGAAAGGGTCGATGTGATTTGCGGCTTGTAAATCTGCAAGTGCGGGGACAAGGGGCGTGAAGATTGGCTCATAGGTGGCTCCTGTTTAATTAAATGTTTTCCGGCAACCGGTGGCCTGTCGGGTCTGACTTCCGGCATGACACAAAACCAGCCGATTGAGAAAATCGGCTGGGTTGTTTGATGTGGTCAAAAATCAATGCAGCGGCCATTTTTTTCCCAATCACCATAACGCGTTGGTTCCGGCCTTCCCTGTGGCCCACCGATTTCCCGTGATTGTTGCTTGTTCTCGCCGGAGTCGGTTGCCTCATGCGCCGGTGTTTTCTCCGGTGTTGAGTCCGTGGGCAAAGGCTTGTTGTGAGTCATTTGATATCCACGCTTTATATTTGTGGAGAAACACTCCAGAGACTGACTGTGCAATCCCCGTGTTTCTGCGATATGGCCATTGTTTTTAGTCATATATTTAAGCAGCGGCATCTGTTATTGTTGTTATTGCTCGCCGGGATAACCTGGCTATTTTATCGCTAAGCGCCGGTCAATAACAGGGGAATGATACTCGTGGGCACAACTTTTACCGCATTTGGTAATCTTCTGTGAAGCGGGCACACCCTATTTTTTGCCATAAAAGGTAGTCAATTTTTGACTATATTGATGTTTTTTCTCGCAGCAAACAGCCTCGGGGCAATAATGTGCCGTTTTTTCAAGTAAAACCTGGGATTTAGTCAATATTACAGAACGCAAAAGCGTCTCTCCGCTTACAATGGTTGAAGAAAATAAAGCTTGAAGGCGCACCCCATCACCACTTGCCAACACCTTAAGTCAAAGGCAGGCCCGAAATTTAATGCTTCTGAGCCAATGATCACCCAACAATCTTTATGCCAGCAACAAAAGAAGATCAACAAGCAGGTCACAACCGGTTACCGGAAATCACATTCCGGTACCGGCTTATTGGTATGGGACTGGGCGGCTTGCCCATTATGGCTGTTCTGGTGGAAAGCGGCGCATCACTGTTTTACTGGCTCACCTGGCTATTGACCTGCTACCTGTGGCCCTGGATCGCCCTTCTGTGGGCCCGAAAGAGCACAAACCCCTTTTTGACCGAGCGACGCAACCTGACGCTGGATTCACTCATTGCCGGCTTGTGGGTACCCCTGCTGCATTTTAATTTACTGCCATCTGTCATGCTGGTAGCCATCACCACAGCGGACAAGATCAGCACCGGAATCAGACGGCTGTGGCTCTATTCCCTGGCCTTTGTCGCAGCGGGGATACTGATCGGTAGCCTCCTGACCGGCTTTGCCTTTCAGCCCCATAGCAGCTCGACCGTTATTCTCGCCACCTTGCCCATTATGGTGTTACATACCTTGCTGGTGAGCCTTGGCACATCCCGCCTGGTGCGCAAAGTAAGCCGCCAAAACAAAAAACTGGCCATTGCCAGTCAAACGGATTTTCTCACCGGCTTGCTGAACCGGAGAGAGTGGCAAAAATTGGCCATGGAAAAATTCAACCGCAACCCTCGAGAGAAAAGCGATAACTTAACGCTGGTGCTCATGGATGTCGACAAATTCAAAGGCGTCAATGATACCCATGGCCATTCAGCCGGTGATGACGTCCTTAAGGCCATCGCCCAGTCAATTACCGAATCCCTCCCTGAAAACAGCATTGCAGGGCGGCTGGGCGGAGACGAGTTCGCCATGATATTGCCATTAAACCCTGACAATACCCTCTGCCTCATTCAATCCATCCTTGGAAGTTTTGCTGCTATGCGGGTTAACAATCATCGGCAACCCCTGTGCACCATCAGCTTTGGCATGGCTGCCCATGCGAAAAAATTCCAGTCACTGCGGCAATGGTTTGATGCGGCTGACGAAAAACTCTATCTCCATAAAAACCGGAAAGTCTTGTCAACCGCACAGCCGTAATTCCACACACTCCTATTCGCCACCGGAAACTAAGAACGGTTTTCGATTGCGTGTTTGTCTGTCGAAACCCGAATGAAAAGGATAAAATATCTTTCCTTAGCAACAATCCGGTAGCCATGTCTGAAACAAACCAATCATCAGGGACAAATGTAACCGCTCCGCTCCCAGCCATCCATCTACATGGCGCTGATGCAACAGATTTCCTCAATCGGCTAGTTATCAGTGATCTGAGTCAGCCGACCAGCGTCCCTTTTAGTGGCATTTGCAACCCCAAGGGACGACTGCTTTACACCTTCTGGCTGTTGCGCCAAGGCGACAACGATTTTCTGTTGTTTGCCGACCCGCGACTTACCGATGAATTGAAGCAGTTTCTGTCCCTGCGCGTGTTTCGCAGTCAAGTGCGGATCGACACTGCACCTGAATGGCGACTGCAACTGCAATCACAAACCAATGGCAGCCTCAGCGCACATGCGAAGCCGGTCATTGAAACAGACGCCACCAATACGGAAAGCTTTTTGAGCGACCCCCAATTGTGGCGCCAATACTGGCTGTGGCTGATGCACCACCACTTGCCCTGGATTGTCCCTCAAAATCAAGGGCTGTTTATCCCGCAACACCTGGATTTACAGCATCATGGCATTGTCAGCGTGGACAAGGGCTGTTATCCGGGCCAGGAAATCATCGCCCGCTTGCATTTTCTTGGCAAAAATAAAAAGCATCTATACCATGTGCGGTTCCCTGACACGAATTTCAGCCAGGACAAATCCCGCCTTCTCCAGGTTTTGTCGAACAGCACCGGCCGGGACTGGCCATTATGTGATCACACCGGTATGGTGATCCAGGCCAGCCCAGCGGTTCTTGACAAGCAGGATACGATTCACTGCCAGATGGTAGCCAGCCAGCCACCCACGTGCCTGGATATCGACCAGCAAAAAATTGAAGTCTCAGCCCAACGCTAACCTGCAATAATTGTTAAAAATCGTTAAGCGTGGTAAGTTTAGCGGCTGTGGAGGGAAGAAACATGAACAACACACCCAAAACTGCTCGACTTTTTAGCTCCGCCTTTCTGATCCAGGTGGCTCTTTTGCTAGCCTGCGCTTTTTCTGTGACGGCAACAGGCAAATCACTCACACTGGAAATTGTTTCCACCTACCCGCCGGAAAAAGCCCAAAGAGTCTATGAGCCGTTACGAAAATGGCTGAGTGAAAAAACCGGCTACGAAATCACCCTGTCACTGCCCAAAAATTACTACTTTTACTGGCGCAACGCTCAGCGAACCATGCCAGATTTAACGCTGGACGACCCACATGTGGCCTCCTGGCGCATCAAGGAAAAAGGCTACGAGCCACTGGCGCGCAAGGAGGAAAATATCACCTACCACCTCATTACCGAGCAAGAACCGGCAAAAGACCAGAAACTCAATGCATTTATGGTGGGCAAGAAAGTGATCGTCCTCCCCAGCCCCAGTTTGTCCTCCATTTATTTCGACCGCTGGTTCACTGACCTGTTTCAACAGCCCGTTAAAGCCGCCAGCGCCTTGTCATGGCGGGATGCGGTTGAACAGATTTTCGACGGTGAAGCCCAAGCTGCCATTATCCCGGATTCCACCTACCGGCTTTATCCCAATTTCTTTTCATTAAAGCACAGCCAGTCCTTGCCAGGACGGGTCTTTTTGGCCTCGCCCGCACTTAACCTGGCCACCACCAACAAAATCCGCAAAGCCTTGCTGGATATGGGTGGAGACAATGCAGGCTATAGCGCACTGGTTGAGCTTAACAGTCAAAACCTGGTCCCTGCCAGCAAATCCGATTATGCCGATTTATATCGCCTGCTACCGGGAATGAATCGCATAAAATCCCAAAAATAGCGCCTTTTATCGGCTAAAATACCCCCGGCCGTCTGTCCACCCCTTCACGGCTCTGGGCCAATGGTTTTATATGTCCCTGTGTATGCTCTGGATTTCTCCATGACTGAAGAACGCCGCCAATTCCGCCGTCTGCCATTTCAGGCCGATATTCAACTGTTCTCCGGCAGTGGTCTCTGGAATAGCCAGATACTGGATATTTCCCTCAAGGGCGCCCTGCTGAAAAAACCGCCCAACTGGGAAGGCAAAGTGGGAGAGATATTCCGGGTCAAAATCAATCTGGAAGATTTTTCCGGCATCACCATGAGCGTGACCATTGCCCATATCAAGGAAGACTGCATTGGCGCCCAATGGACCAAAATAGATGTCATCAGCTTTACCAAACTCAAGCGCCTTCTCGAGTTGAACTTCGCTGATCCTGAGCAACTGGAGCGTGAACTGACAAACCTGAGCGCCTGAGTCGCTCAAACACTCGCCACGATATAGCTGATCCAGGCGGGGTCTGGCGTTCCCTTTTCCACGCGTGAATAAATCCCGTTGCCTTCACCGGTTTTGGCATCCACACCTTCCCAATACACCGCTGTACGGGAAAATCCGGCCTCGGCCAGCAACTCGCGAATTTCAGGCAAAGTCCACAAGCGCCAATGATAGCTAAATGCGGGGGACAGCTTTCTGCCATCATCGCATTCAAAATGAATATGACAGAGCAAATCATGGCTAACGGGGTCAAACTCGGCCTGCTCCCAAATATAGATAAAACCATCACAAGGCCGGGATTCCTTTAGGGTCTGAAAAGCCTCATGGCCACCGAAAGCATCCAGAATCAGCAAGCCCTCTGTATTCAGGGACTGCCGGACCGCCGCAAAGTAATTGCACAACGCTTCACGCGTCTTGAACAGGTAATAACTGAAGTTCATCGCCAGCACCACGTCCACTGGCGGCACATCCGCGTAGCGAACATCCGCATTGAGCAAATGCAACCGCTGTTGCTGGGAGCAACTTAACCGTTTAACATTGTTTTCAGCACCCCAGGATAACACTTCAGCGTCCAGATCCACGCCCCAGGCCTGATGGTTTTCTGCCCGACTGACCCATTCGCAACAAGCCAGGGCGGTACCACAGAAGTCTTCCCGCAGAGTCACTGGATGGCGACAAAACCACTCATCAAAAGCCCTGACAGTAAAATCAATATCCGCACTGACGCACTGCACTGCATTTTGATACATCCAGTATTTGCTGCTTTTATCCATGTTAAATTATCCAAGTTTAGTGTGACAAAATTTGCTCAACCATATCAAGCCCTTTTATTAAGCGTATTCCTTCTGGAATTTGCACAATGCAAGCCTTTAAAACGCCGGCTAAAGACCATTACAAAAAACCTTCAGCCCAACAGACTGTATGTTTGTGCTAGCATGTATTTAAGGGATATTTATGGTGGTATGGGATAAAATTCAAAATGGAGAGAGTCATGCACACACACCCAAAAGCCCTGTTCCAAGCCATTGGCATTGTCCTGACCTTTGGCTTTAGTCACGTTACTTATGCCAAGCAAGATGCCAACAACTATCTGGAGGCGTTAAGCGCAGAAGCCGAAAAAGGCGGAGCGGTGGCTGAGACCGTCCCGACCCAGCCCCAACTGAAAATTAATGCAAATTCAACGCCGGCCCAACTGGCAAAAACACACCAGGGCTTTGAGAATATACTACAATCCAAGTTTGCCGCTACCTATTTCATTTACTCAAAGTTGTCAAACGCCCAAAAACAAAAAGTGTTTCAGCGTTACCAAAAAAGCGGCGACTTTGGCCAAGTGCGTTCTCTGGTGCTGGAAATTTTCCAAAACCGTTAATGTCCCGGAACGCGAGTGTTTGGCCGCCGGTTCACCAACTGCAACAGAGTATGTAACTTGACTGCTTATTTTCGAGGAATTCCATGAAAACATCCGTTCGTCTGTTCTGCCTTAGCACCTTGATGCTGGGCCTGATTTTGCCGGCTCTGAGCCAATCCGAACCCCTTAAGGTCAAAATCACTCCGGAAATCCCCTATATCGTGATTGACTATCAGGGCAAAAAAATCAAAATCATGCGTAACCAGGACCAAAGCCACGTCATTACTGGCGGCTTTGCCAAAACCTCCCGGCCGTGCCCGCCCTTTTGCTTTCAGCCTGAAAAAATCACCGATGACGTAGAAACCATTGGCGAGGTGGAACTGGTTCGTTTTTTGAAAAATGAGTATTCCCGGGGCTCTGGCCTGTTAATCGATTCCCGCGTGCCTTCCTGGCACCACAAGGGCACCATTCCCGGTGCCATTAACGTGCCATTTACCACTTTCAGCGAAGCCAATGTACAGGATTTGCATCCGGACTTACTAGAAGCCATGGAGCTGTTTGGGGTGCGTAAGAAAACCAGTGCCGAAATGGAAAAAGACAAGGGATTTTTCGCCCGTTTGTTTGGCAGTACCGACACCAAGGATTGGGACTTTGACCGGGCTAAACTGCTGGTGCTTTTTTGCAACGGGCCCTGGTGCGGCCAGTCCCCCACCGCCATCCGTGCTTTATTGAAACTGGGCTACCCACCAGAAAAAATCAAATACTACCGCGGCGGTATGCAAATGTGGCAAATGGGCGGCTTTACCACCATTTTGCCAGAGAAAGAGTAGAGAAAGAGGATCCTGCCTGATTTAGCTGTTGTCACGACGAGTGATACCGGAGCAAACAAAAAGCGGGCAATGCCCGCTTTTTGTTTGCCTCATCCAGAGCCCTTTATGCAGGAAACAAATGCTCAACAGCAGCGCGTTCTTCACGCAGCTCTTTTTCCGTGACATCCAGGCGTTCACGACTGAACGCATCCATATCCAGCCCCTGAACAATGGCGTATTTGCCATTCTGACACGTGACCGGATAGGAGAATATGATGCCCGGCTCAATGCCATAACTGCCGTCACTGGGAACGGCCATGGAGACCCAGTCGCCTTCTGGAGTACCCCGGCTCCAGCTGCGCATGTGATCAATGGCCGCTGACGCCGCTGACGCTGCACTGGAAGCGCCCCGCGCCTTGATAATGGCCGCACCACGTTGCTGCACGGTTGGAATAAACTCATTCTCATACCAGTCCCGATCAACCTGTTCAAAAGCCGGCCGGCCTTCCACCAGCGCATGGCTGATATCAGGATATTGAGTGGATGAATGGTTGCCCCAGATAATCATCCGCTGGATATCTGTGGTGTGCGTACCTGTCTTGGCTGCCAGTTGCGCCAATGCGCGATTATGGTCCAACCGTGTCATGGCGGTGAACTGCCCAGGATCAATGTCCGGCGCATTTTTCTGCGCAATCAATGCATTGGTATTGGCAGGGTTACCCACGACCAGCACTTTGACATCCCGGCTGGCATGGTCGTTAATGGCCTTTCCCTGTACAGAGAAGATAGCGGCATTGGCTTCCAGCAAATCCTTTCGCTCCATTCCCGGCCCGCGAGGACGCGCCCCTACCAGCAAGGCATAATCGGCATCCTTGAAGGCCACGTCTGCCTGATCGGTGGCAACAATGCCCTGTAAAAGCGGAAAAGCGCAGTCTTCCAGTTCCATGACAACGCCTTTAACCGCATCCATGGCTGGCGGAATTTCCAAAAGCTGCAAGATGACCGGCTGATCAGGGCCAAGCATGTCACCTGCAGCGATGCGAAATAAAAGTTGATAGCCGATTTGGCCGGCCGCGCCGGTAATGGCAACTCGTACGGGTTTTTTCATGGAATTACCTGCGGTGTTTTAAGGGAGTCATCGACAAGAAAACGATAAACGGAATCAATGTAACCGGAACTGGCACGGAATTCAGGCACACGCCTGTTCCCCAAAGGGGAGGTTCCGTTCAGAAACTGTTCGAATTAAAATGGTCGGAGCGAGAGGATTCGAACCTCCGACCCCCACAACCCCATTGTGGTGCGCTACCAGGCTGCGCTACGCTCCGACTGACATTGTCCAGACAGCTTGCGGTGATTAGCCCGCCATCTTTTCGTGTTGCTGCATTTTAATCGGCATAAAAAAATTGGCAAGCCTTTTTGCCGACTTTAATCAAAAAACCAACCAGGAGGAACTGAACGCACTCAGGGCTTGAGCAGATTCAGAATTTCTTCCAGCTCAGTGACAGTCTGCTGAATAATCTGGTAGGACTTGCTTGCTTCTTTTTCGGTTTTCTGACCCGAAAGTTTTTGCCGGGCGCCACTGATGGTGTAGCCATGATTGTAAAGCAGGCTACGAATCTGCCGAATCATAATCACATCATGGCGCTGATAATAACGCCGGTTGCCTCGCCGCTTGACCGGCTTCAGGTCCGGAAACTCATTTTCCCAGTAACGCAATACATGCGGCTTGACATGGCACAGTTCACTGACTTCACCAATGGTAAAGTAGCGCTTTGCTGGAATCGGCGGAAGGGCTTTATTGTTGTCTTGATCCAGCATAGGTTTCAATTGTCATTTTCAGCTTTTGACCCGGCTTGAACGCCACCACCCGGCGCGCCGATATGGGAATTTCTTCCAGGGTTTTCGGATTACGCCCCGGCCTGGCTTTTTTATCTCGCAACTCAAAGTTACCAAAGCCCGAAAGCTTGATGCCATGGCCAGCCGCCAGGGTGTCCTTAATCAAGTTAAAAAAGGCATCAACCAATTCACTGGCCTCCCTCTTGTTCAAACCCACATCCATGTATAAAGCCTCAGCCAGATCGGTTTTTGTGATTGTCATTGACTACCTCTGATTTGAGCCTGAAATTTGTCCTCCAGAGAGGATACAATCTCAGCCACCACTTTGTCTACCTCTTTATCGGCTAAAGTTCTGGTTTTTTCCTGTAAAATCAAACCAATAGCCAGGCTTTTACACCCGGATTCAACCCCCGGGCCAGTGTAAACATCAAACAAAATAAGCTGTTTCAACAATCCTTGAGATACTGACTCAACCACTTCCCGGACTGCATCAAAGCTCACCGCCTGATCCACCACCACCGCCAGATCCCGGCGCACAGCCGGGTATTTAGATATCGGCTCGTATTGCGGCACAGTGCGCTTTCTTACCGCTGGCAGGTGGATCTCAAAAGCATACACGTCCTTCTTGATACCCAGTTTTTTGGCCACTTGGGGATGAACCTGTCCCAGCCAGCCGGCCTCCTGCCCATCAATCCAGACTCCGGCTGCCCGACCTGGATGCAGCCAGTCATGGGCCACAGGCTGAAACCTGAAGGCGCGGCCTCCAAGCGCTAAAATGGCTTCCAGGTCTCCTTTCATATCAAAAAAGTCCATTGGCTGTTTATCAAAAGCCCAGGATTCAGCATCGCGCAGGCCACAACGCACCGCCGCCAGACGCTGTTGTTCCTCATAGGGGCTGTTGCTGCCCTTTTCTGTGGCAAAAACGGTGCCCATTTCAAACAGGCGCACATCCGGATGCTGGCGGCGCAGGTTGTTACCCAGATTCACCAGCAAAGACGGAAACAACACTGAACGCATCACTGCCATATCTTCATTCAGCGGGTTCGCCAGCTCAACAAATGGCCCTGGCTGCTGGCAAGTATGCAACAATTTTTCCGGCACAAAGCTATAGTTAATGGCCTCCAGATAGGCCCGATCCACCAATGCCTGGCGGATACGGTTTTCCTTCAACACAGCCTCAGACACCGGTTCAATCGCCAGTTCCCCGCTCAGATTGGCACTGGGCAACTGGTCATAACCAACCAGCCGGGCGATTTCCTCAGTCAAGTCCTCGGTAATGCGGATATCCATTCGATAGCTGGGAGGCGTCACCTTCCAGCCACCGCTGATTTCTGTGACCGTCATGCCCAGGCTTTCAAGCACACTGCGGACTTTTTCAGCAGGCAAATCAATGCCCAAAACGCGGCTGATGCGCTCTGCTGGCAGGTGGATAGTCACCGGCTGCGGCAAGAGTTCCTGAGCGGCCACTTCATTCACCGGACCGGCAGTACCGCCGGTAATTTCCAGCAAAAGCGCCGTGGCTCGCTGCATGGCGGCATGCTGTAGCTGCGGATCCACTCCACGCTCAAAACGGTGCGCCGATTCGGTGTGAATGCCCAGCTTCCGCGACTTGCCCATAATTGTCGCGGGCTTGAACCAGGCTGATTCCAGAATAATATCAGTGGTGTTTTCAGTGACTCCACTGTCTGCGCCACCCATGACTCCGGCAATGGCCAAAGGACGCTCTGCATCACAAATCAGCAAATAGGACTCATCCAAAGCCACTTCCTTGCCGTCCAGCAAGGTGATATTTTCTCCTTGCCGGGCTCTGCGCACCTGAATGCCGCCACGAAGTTGCTGCTTGTCAAAGGCGTGCAGAGGCTGTCCCAGTTCCAGCATCACGTAGTTGGTGACATCTACCACCGGGTGGATGCTGCGCATGCCGCAACGGCGCAACTTTTCGTTCATCCAGACTGGTGTGGTTACCGACGCATCAATCCCCTGGATGACTCGGCTCAAATACCGGGGACAGTCTTCTGCTGCACTGACCGTCACCGGTACTTTTTCCTGTGACGCTGCAGGCACTGCCTGGCAATCGGGAGCAGTCAATGGCGCGTTATTCAGGGCAGCCACCTCTTGGGCGATGCCTCGCACACTGAAACAGTCCGCCCGGTTGGGTGTCAAGTCCACTTCGATAATGGCGTCATCCAGTTCCAGATATTCCCGCAAGTCCTGACCCACCGGCGCATCCGCAGGCAATTCCAGCAAGCCGGAATGATCGTCACTGAGCCCCAATTCCACCGCTGAACACAACATGCCGTGGGAGTCCACACCACGCAGACGCGATTTTTTGATCTTGAAGCCACCAGGCAGCACCGCCCCCACCAGCGCCACGGGCGCTTTCAGTCCAGTGCGCGCATTGGGCGCTCCACAGACAATCTGCAAAGGCTGGTCGCTACCGACATTCACCTGGCACACCTGCAACTTGTCTGCATCAGGATGTTTTTCGCAGTTTACGATTTCTCCCACAACAACCTGACTGAACTCACCGGCAGCTGGATGAATCCCATCCACCTCTAGACCGGCCAGGGTTAGCTGTTCGGCCAGTTCTTCTGTTTTCAGGGGCGGGTTCACCCACTCACGCAACCATTTTTCGTTAACTCTCATTTTTTCGTTTCAATCCGTTGTCAAAATCAGGAAAACTGCCGCAGGAACTCGGCGTCATTCTCAAAAAACTTTCTTAAATCGTCCACCCCGTAACGCAGCATGGCAAAACGCTCCACGCCCAGGCCAAAAGCAAAACCGGTGTATTTCTCCGGGTCAATTCCCCCGGCCCGCAATACATTCGGGTGCACCATGCCGCATCCCAACACTTCCAGCCATCCTTGACGGCCATCGGGCTGCTGCCATTCCACATCGACTTCGGCCGAAGGTTCTGTAAAAGGAAAATAGGAAGGGCGCAAACGCAGTCTAAGGTCTTTTTCAAAGAATGTGCTGACAAACTGCTCCAACACGCCCTTGAGGCTGGCAAAGGTGATATCTTTACCCACCACCAGCCCTTCCACCTGGTTGAACATGGGGGTATGAGTTTGATCGGAATCGCTGCGGTAAACACGGCCTGGCGCAATAATCCGAATGGGAGGCTTGCGCTCCTTCATGGCGCGAATCTGAACCGGCGATGTGTGCGTCCTCAGCAAGTGGCCATCCGGCAAGTAAAAGGTGTCATGCATGGTGCGTGCCGGATGGTGGGCAGGAAAGTTCAAAGCCTCAAAGTTGTGATGGTCATCCTCGATTTCCGGCCCGGTGACCACCTGAAAGCCGAGCTGAGCAAAGATATCGCTAATGCGGTTCATGGTGCGTGTGATCGGATGAACACCGCCTGGCGCCACCACCCGGCCAGGCAAGCTCACATCAACCCTTTCATCTTCAAACCGGGCCTGCAGGGCCGCTTCGGCCAGCGCCTCGCGACGTGCGCCAATGGCTTCTTGCAGCAAACGTTTAATCTGGTTAATTTCCTGACCGGCTGCCTTGCGCTGCTCCGGGGGCAAGGCCCCCAGTTGTTTCAGCTGTTCTGTAACCAAGCCTTTTTTACCCAGGTATTTCACCCGGAAGTTTTCCAGATCCTTGAGGGTCGCGATGGCTGCCAGTTCGTCTTTGGCCTGTTGAAGAAGTTCTTGCAAATTATCCACGTTAATTCCTGTTTCCGATAGCGGGAGTGACTGAATGCACAAAAAAAAGGGAAACAGGCCCTGAGAACCCATTTCCCCTGGAAAACACGAGTTGGAAAGACCAACCTGTCACGCGCCAGAAAAGCGCGCACGTGTTTAGTTCAGCGCTGCCTTTGCTTGCTCGGCAACCGCTGCAAAGCCTTTTTTGTCATGCACGGCCATATCAGCCAGAACCTTGCGATCAAGGGAAATGTTGGCTTTTTTCAGACCGTTGATAAATCGGCTGTACGATAAACCACATTCACGCGCAGCGGCATTAATGCGGGTAATCCACAATCTGCGGAACTGCCGTTTTCTTTGCTTGCGGTCACGGTAGGCATACTGCCCGGCCTTGGTCACCGCCTGTTTGGCGACGCGATAGACTTTGCGCCGGGCATTGTAATAACCTTTTGCCGCTTTGAGAATTTTCTTGTGTCGACGGCGTGCAATCACGCCTCTTTTAACTCGTGCCATTGTCCTTTACTCCTTATGAATAGGGCATCATTTTCTTGATTGCTTTCACATCCGCTTTATCGACCTGTGTGGTCCCGCGCAGCTTGCGCTTACGCTTTTGAGACATTTTGGTCAGGATGTGGCTGGTAAAGGCATGGCCTCGCTTATAACCACTGGCGGTTTTTTTGAAGCGCTTGGCAGCACCTCGCTTGGTTTTCATCTTGGGCATGTAACACTCCTGTTGGTTTTTATACTCGCGTAAGTAGCCAAAAACGGCTTTACTGCTTTCGCACTTAGTTGAGCTCGTTATTTAAAAACACGATACAAGCCCTCCTGGCTTGATCGTGGACGTCAGCTTCGGTACACGCCCGAAGCCGACTCACGTGGCTGGCGCCACAACCGTGCGTCCATGCACGGTGAAAATATAATTTTCCAAAAACACGATACAAGCTCTCCTGGCTTGATCGTGGACGTCAGCTTCGGTACACGCCCGAAGCCGAATCGCGTGGCTGGCGCCACAACCGTGCGTCCATGCACGGGATAAAACGTTATGACTGACAAAGCCCGGTTCAAGCGATTTTGGGCTGGGTTTTACCTATTCTTAGGTCCCAGCAGCATAATCATAAACCGGCCTTCCATTTTTGCCGGGCGTTGTTCTACCACAGCTTCATCTTTCAGTTCTTCTTCCAGCCTGTCCAGAATAGCCGCGCCAATTTCCCGGTGCGCCAGTTCCCGTCCGCGGAATTGCACAGTGACCTTAACCTTGTTTCCCTGATCAAGAAAGCGGCGCAAATTACGGAGTTTGACCTGAAAGTCGGCTTCCTCAGTACCCGGCCGAAATTTAACTTCCTTGAGCTGTACCTGTTTTTGTTTTTTCTTGGACGCCTGAAGCTTCTTCTGCTGGTCAAACCGGAATTTGCCAAAATCCATGATTTTGCACACCGGCGGCTCCGCCTTGGGCGAAATCTCCACCAAATCCAGACCTTGACCGGCAGCCCGATCCAGTGCTTCCTGAAGAGAGACGATCCCTACCTGTTCACCGTTATGGTCAATCAAGCGGACCTCTGGCGCAGTAATTTCCTTGTTGCGCCGTGTTTTTTGTGCTTTAGCGATCTGTCGATCCTCCAAATAAATTATTGTTTTTCAGCAATTTGCGCCAACAGGCGATGAGTCAGCGCCTCCTGGCTCATACTGCCAAGGTTTTCCCCATTCAGCAAACGCACGGCCACCTGGTGGTTGGCGACCTCTTGATCACCCACCACCAGCAAGTAGGGAACCTTGCTCAAAGTGTGCTCGCGAATTTTATAGCCGATCTTCTCGTTTCTCAAGTCCAAATCCACCCGAAGCCCCTGATTTTTCAGGGTTTGCGCCAATTTGCGCGCATAGTCGGCCTGATTATCAGTAATATTCATCACCACGGCCTGAACCGGCGCCAACCACAAGGGCAACTGGCCGGCATGATGCTCAATCAAAATACCGATGAAACGCTCGAATGAACCCAGAATGGCCCGATGCAACATCACTGGCGTTTGCTTGTTGCCATCGGCGCCAATATAACTGGCATCCAGTCGCTCTGGCATGGAGAAGTCCACCTGTATTGTGCCGCATTGCCACACACGACCAAGACAATCTTTCAGGGAAAATTCAATTTTTGGTCCGTAAAAGGCGCCTTCGCCGGGCAATTCCTGCCAATCCAGGTTCTTGGCATCCAGCGCTTGTGCCAGGGCCTGTTCCGCCTTGTCCCAAATGGCGTCGCTGCCCACACGTTTTTCCGGCCGTGTGGAAAGGCGATAAATAATTTCGGTAAAACCGAAATCGGCATAGACTTCATGTAAAAAATCAATAAAAGCGGAGACTTCCGCCTGAATGTCGTCTTCTGTGCAAAAAATGTGGGCGTCATCCTGCACAAAGCCGCGCACACGCATTAAGCCGTGCAACGCGCCAGAAGGCTCGTTTCGGTGACAAGAACCAAATTCAGCCAGCCGCAATGGCAAATCCCGGTAGCTTTTCAGTCCCTGGTTATACACCTGAACATGGCATGGGCAATTCATGGGCTTGATGGCAAACTTGCGGCCTTCAGATTCCACGGCAAACATATCATCGCCAAACTTGTCCGCATGACCAGACTTTTCCCACAGGGTGAAATCCACCAGTTGCGGGGTATTGATTTCCTGATATCCATGCGCTTTTTGCTTTGCCCGCATGTATTGGCGCAAATTCTGGTACAAGGTCCAGCCTTTGGGGTGCCAGAACACCATGCCCGGCGCTTCTTCCTGAAAATGAAACAAGTCCATGCGTTTGCCCAGTTTGCGGTGGTCGCGCTTTTCCGCTTCCTCCAGGCGATGCAGATAGGCCTTCAGATCCTTTTTATCCCCCCAGGCGGTACCATAAATGCGTTGCAGCATTTCGTTGTTGCTGTCTCCCCGCCAGTAGGCGCCGGCGACATTCATCAGTTTGAAGACTTTGAGCTTGCCTGTGTCCGGCACATGTGGACCTCGACACAAGTCCACAAACTCCCCTTGCTTGTAAAGTGACAGGGTTTCACCTTCCGGGATGCTCTCGATAATTTCGGCCTTGTATTCCTCGCCCTGATCCCGGAAAAACCGGATGGCTTCTTCCCGCGGCATCTCTATGCGTTCTACCGGCAATTTTTCCTTGACGATTTTTTTCATTTCGTCACTGATTTTTTTCAAATCTTCGTCCGTAAAGGGGTGCGGGCTGGAAAAGTCATAGTAAAAACCGTCCTCGATCACCGGACCAATGGTGACCTGAACATCTGGATACAACCGCTTGACAGCCTGTGCCATTAAATGCGCCGTGGAGTGCCGGATGACTTCCAGTCCTTCAGCATCACGGGGCGTAATAATGCTGATATTCGCATCCTCCGTGATGGGCGTTGACAGGTCCTGCAAACGGCCATTCACCTTGATCGCCAATGCCGCCTTGGCCAACCCGGGGCCAATGCTTTCTGCCACCTGGTAACCTGTTACCGGCTGTTCAAAGTGTTTTTTGGAGCCATCGGCCAATGTCATTGTTGGCATGTTATTCCACCCGATAAGGATAAATTCATTTAACTAAGGTATCGCGCCAGTCAACCGCTTCGCCATTCCAGCAGACACTCTTGCCCAAGTCTATCTGTTGAGCTGGAGTCAGCCATGCAGTCAAATTGCGGCATTTTACCACCATCAAGGCTTAAATGGTGAAAGCCAGTTAGAACCAAACCGGCGAGAAGATAATACAAAGAAGAAACGATAACAGCGGATAAGGAACTTAAAAGTGGTGGGCGCGGCTGGGATTGAACCAGCGACCCCTACGATGTCAACGTAGTGCTCTCCCACTGAGCTACGCGCCCACTTTTCGAAGGGGGCAAAAAATACCATTCTCCGGGACAAAACTCAAGCAGTTTTTGACTTCTGGTAGATATTAGCGATTAAATCCTGTTTGTTGCCAAATCATAAACACTGTTAACCTCGCTTGCCTTCGCCCCGGGCCAATGCCATAATCGAGGCGCTCCCCGAAATTATCAAGCTGGCAGAAAAGAATCCCGCTGGCCGAACAAGGAAGCTGCACATGATGGTGCCCAATTATTTTCTGGACTTTGCTGCAGAGCCCATATGTGACCGGCGGGGAGAGCCCACCGGCTGGGCGGAGCTGCTATTACGCCCTTCCATTGAAAGCAAAGCCTTTTCCCCGAGTGATTTTTTTTCCCGCTTCAATGCCGATAGCCTCCCTCAACTGGAATTTGAAGTTTTTCAGGCGGCGGTCAAATACGCTCATCATAACCAAATTGAAAAAATCAGCATTAACTTGTCCCCACACAGTTTGATGAGCGAATATTTTCAGCACCAGTTACTGCGGCTCATCCTGCGGAAAATTATCGATGCCCGGCAATTGTGCGTTGAAATTACCGAAGAATTCCCCCTGCAATCATCCGGCAAAATGCTGGACTTTCTGTCCCAGCTGAAAAAGGAAGGCGCATTGATTGCCCTGGATGATTTTGGCTCCGGGTCCGCCCATTGGAGCCTGTTGCAGAATGATCTGATTGAGTTGATAAAAATTCCAGCCCAGTCGCTGCAGTCTATGCCGCAGAAACAGAAAACCCGGTTTATCCAGGCCATTAACGCTTTTGCCAAGGCCATGGACATTATCACCGTACTGGAAGGGATCAGTAACACAGATGATTTTGACCAGGGTCGGGATATGGGGTTCCACTTCTTCCAGGGGTGGCATTTTTGCCAGCCTCCCCGCTCATCTCATAAGCCGCCGGCTTGCGCTTAAGCCTGGCAGCACCACACAGGTCATCCGAACTCATCGATACCTGCTTGAAGTTTCGCAAGAATCATGTTATATTAGAAAAATCTAATATTCTATAGGGAGATAGCCCATGAAAAAGACATTACTGGTTACCGCCATGATTGCAGCAGGATTCAGCCCGGCAGTTCTGGCCGGAGACGCCGCCGCAGGCAAGGCCAAAGCGGCTGTTTGCGCTGGCTGCCACGGCCCTAATGGCATCAGCGCCAATCCCATGTGGCCCAACCTGGCTGGCCAGAAAGAGGCATACCTGGCCAAACAAATCAAAGCTTTTCGCGACGGCCAGCGTAAAGACCCCAGCATGTCCCCCATGGTTGCAGGTTTAACCGATGCCGATATTGAAAATCTGGCCGCTTATTTTGCCAGCCTGCCATGCGGTAAATAGGTTTGTCATTTTTGCACAAAAAAAGGCGCTTGATCGCGCCTTTTTTTGTGCCCGGGAAAACGTTTATCCCGGCGAGTCTTTATCCACGGAAGAGCTTGTGGGCAGTGCCTTAGCCCGCTTTAATGCCTGCTTCAGTTCATTTTCGGCCTGAGCCAATTCCGCCACGGCGGCAGCCCGGCGCTGTTTGCCAGCCTCGGAAATTCGCAGGCTGTCCTCAATGGTCTCAATGAGTTTTTGATTGGCCTGCTTGACCACTTCGATATCAAACACGCCCCGCTCCAGCTGTTCCCGCACTTTCTGGTTAGCCTGTTTCAGGTTTTCCGCATTGGCCGCCAGCAAGTCATTGGTCAGATCAGTGGCGTCCTGAATGGTTTGTGCGGCGGCTGAAGAACGCCAGATAGTCACCGTCTGGGCCAGTTGCTGCCGCCATAGCGGTATGGTGTTGGTGATGGTGGAATTGATTTTGTTGATCAGCCCCTTGTCATTTTCCTGCACCAGACGAATACTGGGCAGGCTTTGCAAGGTCACCTGCCGGGTCAGGCGCAAATCGTGCACACGCCGCTCCAATTCATCTCTGGCGGCTCTCATGTCCCGCAGTTCCTGAGCCTTGAGCATGTCATCACTGCCTTCGGCCGCCTTGGCCAAGTCCGGTAAAATTTCTTCATCCAGTTGCCGCAGTTTTTCTTCACCGGCCAGAATATAGTCCTCCAGGCGATGAAAGTAATCCAGATTGGCCACGTATAGCCGATCCAGACTGGTAATGTCCTTCAATAATGTGGTTTTGTGCTTTTCCAGTTTGTTGGTGATGGCCTCAATTTGCGCGCTCACCTCTTCATATTTCTGCAAAAACTTGGCCAGGGGCTTTGCCCGCCCAAACAAACGGGCAAAAAAGCCCGGTTTTTTATTGGGGTCCAGCTCGTCCACATTAAAGCCCCGTATCGTGGCCACCATTTCATTGAGGACTTCTCCGGATTGCCCCAGCGCCTTGTTTTTCACGCCTTCCAGCATTTTGTCGGATATTTCCGTGACCTTTTCCTGGGCTTTGGCACCAAAGAAAATAATGGAGTTGCTGTCTTTCAGGTTAATTTCCGCAATCAGGGCGTCGATACGTTGCCGCTGGTCGTCATCCACAGCCTGATAAGGCACCAGTTCTTCGGTGACACCCGGCACGATTTCTCCTTTCAGAACCGAGTCTGCTACGGGCCTATTCCCTTCTGCTGTCATCGCTGAGGACGTGTCTTGGGCATTTTTTTGCCGTTGCTTTTCATCTGTCATCTTGTTTTCTCCTTGGGCCAACCATCAGCAGATGGCTAAACAATGGTTATTTGCCAAGCATAAATGCAGTAGGGAATCACCCCAACCCCTGCTTTTTCATTAATGTATCCAGCACTTCAATATCCACATCCAGATCAAACACATCACTGGACAGCAGTTTCTCATATTGCCGGTTGAAAGTGTCTTCGATGCTGGTCAAAACTTCCCGGAAATTGCTTTCCAATTCCTGGTTGGTGATTTTTTTGTGTGTGCGCGCATACTTGCGCACAATATTTTCGGTGCCTTCCAGATAGGTGGACAAAAACCGGCGTGACTGGCGAATGCGCTCGGGATTTTCAGCCAAAAGGGCTAACACGTCACGCGCCTTGCGGCTGATTCTGTCCAGGCGTTGCCGCAGTTCCGCCTGTCTAATCGCATCCCGCGCTTTTTCGATGGCTTCAATACGCCGCTCACTTGCGGCCAGAATGTTCTGGACTTCAGGTTCAACATTATCCGCCCCCCGCGGGCGAACCGGGTCCAGCCCATACCACAACCACACACCAATGGCTGCGGCTGCGGAAAACCCAATGGCTGTCAGCACACCGTCACCGGCCACCAGCCAGGCTGCCAGAAACACTGCCACCGCCAAAACCAGGGAACCAAGCGCAATCAATGGCGGGCTTTTCTTGACAGCAAACGTGCGCTGCATAAATTCACGGCGGTTTCTGATTCCCTGACCAATCAGACGCGCCGCCAGCAGCATGGTCAGGAAAATCGCCAGCGTCAAACCAAAACGCCCCGTATTGCCAGCCAGCAAATAGGACAAGGCCGCAAACAAAAAAGGCAAGGAATAAAGGTAAATCAACCAGGCCCGGCCACTGTGTCGATAAGCCGTTGGACGTTGTTGAGTGGTGCGGTAACGAACAGCCATCAATGCGCCTAAGTCATGCGAAAGCCAAGGTAAAGCACGGCTACCGTTAGCAAACTGAAACCGGCCAGTTTTCTGATAAAGTCAGACATGGTGGTTTTCTCCCACAAAAAAATGAATAACATGTCGCTGCGAATCGGGTTGGTTGGTGTGATATACAGATCCACAGTGAATTTCCCCCCGACCAAACAAGACCACAGTACCACGATGCACGCGCACCAGCTCGCCGCCCAAACGCAGCCAGGTGCCATTGGAGCTTTTGTCGGTGAAGGCAAACTGGCCGTCCCGGTATTCAATCATGCCATGGTTGCGAGATACAGTGGAGGAAGTCACGGTCAGTTGATTGGCTTCCGCACGGCCAATGCGGAACGGTGTATCTGCTGCGGCCAGCAGCCATTCCCGATTAGCCTGTGAAAGATGCAATATCTCGCCACTGTTTAACCTGGACACATCGATCACCTGGGCCACACTGGTCAACTGGGTGTCACCACCGTTCCACAGCAATTCCACCACCGACAAAGGCTGTTTTTTGCCTTTTACTGTCACCGGCCCCAGCAAACGGGAAGGCACACAGGACGATGCATGTTGCGCCGAAGTGCTGTCAAAGGTGGTTTTGTCAGTCAAAATCTGACCGGCATTGGCCAAAGCCACCAACCGCGCTGCCACGTTCACGCCATCCCCGTAAACATCGTTTGGTTCAATGATGACTTCGCCCTGAAACAGTCCCACGCGAATGGCCAGCGCATCGTCTCCCAGAAAATAATGCCCACACACCGCTTGTTGCATGGCGATGGCAGCATCCACCGCATGTGCGGCGCTGGCGAACAGACACAGCGCCTCATCGCCAATGGTTTTGACCAGTCGGCCTTGGTGCTGCTCTGCCAGCCGGCCTGTTTCGGCCAGCAATTTTTGCATAACCTGCCGGGTACGCTGGTTGCCATGCCGCTCAAACAACGCGGTGCTATCGGCAATATCAGCAAATAATGTGGTCAACCGGGGCATAAAAAGTGATTTCTCCGCTCAATAAAAGACGTTCCGGGTTGTATGCAATGGGGATAACCATTATGCCACAGTCAGGGCGGCGGCCCCGAGGACCTCTTTTCTGTTGGCTTGTCGGCATCAGTCACGACAAATCGGCCGTCTCAAGCAATGCCCGCAGTTTTTGGACAATGACCTCCACCGAAGGCAAAACCAGTGCAGCCGCATCCCCTAACGGGGTAAAACTGTCCGCGCCTGTCAAACGCTCTATTCTCAGGTTGAGCGCGCAAGCCTGCTTGTCGTCCATGATCGCACTAACCACACCTTCACCCACGGATGCCGACGCCCGGCCTTCATCCACAATCAAAATACGGCTGAACTGTCGGGCCATTTTGGTAATAGCCGTTTTGTTTAACGGCTGCAACCAGCGCAAATCCATAACCCGCACAGACTTGCCGGTGGAGTCATGAACCGATCGGGCCGCCTGCAAACTCATGGGCACCCCATTGCCATAGGTAATAATCAAGGCATCCGTGGCGTCGGGGTGATAAAAACCCGGTTCACCAAGCGGGATGAACTCCCCCGGTAGCGGGTAATTGCTGTTCCACAAACCATCGCCTTCCGCATACAGGTCTTTCCGCATATACAGGGCGATGGGTTCCAGAAACACACTGACCCGTCCATCCACATACGCCAAGGCCATCAGGGTGCGCATCATGCGCACGGCATCATCACCGCGGGCCGGACAAGCCACCACCAGCCCAGGAATGTCCCGCAAGGCTGTGATGCTGTTGTCATTATGGAAGTGGCCGCCAAAGCCTTTTTGATACCCCAAGCCGGCGATACGCACCATCATGGGATTGGCAAACTGATTGTTGGAAAAAAACTGCAAGCTGGCGGCTTCTCCCCGAATCTGGTCGCAGGCATTATGGAAATAGGCCAGATACTGGATTTCGGGAATGGGTAGCATCCCCATGTAACTGTAACCTTGGGCCAACCCCAGAATGGTTTGCTCATCCAGCAGGGTGTTAAACACCCGTTTGGGAGAAAAAGTTCGATATAAGCCCTTGGTGACGGTATACACGCCCCCTTTTTGCGCCACGTCTTCCCCAAATACGATGCTGTTGGGGTATTTGACCATCAAGTCTTTGAGACCCCGGTTGATCTGGATGGCCATGTGCCGGGGCGGCTGATTCTCCGGCAGATTTTTTTCCGCGCCAAAAACCTTCAGTCTTTGTTGGGCCTCAGGCGCCCGGGCAGCTTCGGCAGCCACTTTTTCCGGCGAGTATGGCGCCAGCGGACGGGTTATCTCAGCAACACTGTGCAAACGTGGCAAGGTATCCGCCTGCCGGGCTGCCTGCATGCAGCGGTGACGCATGTTTTCATATAAATCCAGCACCTCTGATGGCTGCATCACGCCTGCGGCCACCACCTGGCTGGCGCTGGTTAGCAGTGGATCGCGGGCTTCAGTGGCTTCCAGCTCCCTCACATCACGATAATCCACCTCAAAATCCGTACCGGCGTGCCCCATTAATCGAACCACGTCCAGGTGCAAAAAAACCGGCTTGCGCTCGGATCGACAATAATCCACAGCGGCTTTGACCTGCGCATAACCACGCACCAGGTCCAATCCGTCAGCCTGAAAATAACGTATGCCCGGCCGATGCCGGAAATTGTTTTCCACCCAACCTGGCGGGGTTTTAACCGAAATGCCCAGGTGGTTGTCTTCGCACACAAACAACACCGGCACATCCAATCCCTGATAACTTGCCCAACCGGCGGCGTTAAAAGCTCCTTGGGCGGTGGAATGGTTACTGCTGGCATCACCAAAATTGCAGATCACAATGGCATCTTCAGGCACCGGCAACTGAACCGCCGCTGAGCGTTTACCCAACTCTATGCCCAATGCCGTCCCCACCGCTTTGGGCAGGTGACTGGCGATGGTGCTGGTTTGCGGCAACACCCACAAGGGTTTGCTGCCCCATACTTTGTGGCGGCCGCCGGAGGCCGGATCGGCCTTGCTGGCGGCAAAAGACAAGGCGGTGTCCATAATCGGGTCAATCGCCGGCAACTGCCGTGAACGCTCCATCATGAAAGCGCCACTGCGGTAATGCAAAAAAGCCGGATCCGTATTACGTGTCAATCGCCCCAATAAAACATTGCCCTCATGGCCGGATGAGCCAATGGTGTAAAACACCTTGTTTTCAAGCCGGAGTTTTCTCGCCATCAGGTCCAGATGACGTGACATAAGCTGAGATTCAAACAAGTCCCGCAGGGTGTCCGCACCCAACCCGTAAGGGGTTAAATCCAATGGCCGCTCAGGAGGGCTTAGTGACTCAACATGGCGGATAAAATTGGCATCAATAATTTCTGCCCGATTGAGTTGACGCGCGCCCGGTCGCACGGGCGCATGGCCACCAGCGGCACCGCCAGATTTCATGCTACTCATGGCTAAAACGCGCTTTTGCCTGTGAGGGTTTTACCAATCACCAACTGATGCACGGTTTCCGTGCCTTCGTAGGTAATCACGGATTCCATGTTAAGCGCATGACGAATGGCCTGGTGCTCCAGAGTAATGCCCGCGGCGCCGAGAATATCACGACATTCCCGCGCCACATCCAGCGCCATGCGTACATTATTCCACTTGGCCAGGCTGACCTGGGCCGGATGGAGCTGACCAGCATCCTTCAGCCGCCCCAGACGCACAGCCAGCACCTGGGCCAGAGTCAGTTGCCGGCTTAACTCCGCCAGACGCACTTGCATGTGTTGTTTTTCATTCAGCGGCTGGCCAAAAAGTACACGGTCCTCGGTATATTGCAATACCTCATTCACACAAGCCGTGGCGCTGCCTATCGGCCCCCAGGAGATGCCGTAACGGGCCTGATTCAGACAACTCAAAGGGCCGCGCAAACCAACCACACCGGGCAAACGGTTACGATCAGGCACCCGAACATTATCAAAAAACAGCGCGGAGGTAACAGAGGCGCGCAATGACATTTTATGCTTGACTAACTGCGTTTCAAAACCGGGCATGTCCTTGTCCAGCACAAAGCCCTGAACCCCGTCATCAGTCTGCGCCCAGACGATGGCGATATCGGCGATACTGCCATTGGTAATCCACATTTTGGAACCGTTCAGAATCCAGTCACCACCATCTTTTTTGGCGTGGGTTTTCATATTGGCCGGATCAGAACCGCCATGGGGTTCGGTGAGCCCAAAACAGCCGATAATCTTGCCCTTGGCCATGCCCGGCAACCACTGTTGTTTCTGCTCCTCACTACCAAAAGCATCAATGGGGTACATGCACAGACTGCTTTGCACTGAAGCGAAGCTGCGCAGGCCACTATCGCCTCGCTCCAGCTCTTGGCAGATCAGCCCGTAGGACGTGTAGTTCAAGCCCGCACATTCATAGCCTTCAATGGTGCAACCGAACAGGCCCATTTCCGCCATTTCCGGGACCAGTTCCAAAGGGAAAGTGCCCTTTTCGAAGGCTTCGCCAATAATTGGCAGGACCCGCTCGTCAACCCAACGGGCGACTGTGTCACGCACCAATTGCTCTTCTTCACTGAGCTCGCTGGAAATGTCGTAAAGATCCAGTGGATTTAATTGTTTCATCTGGTGTCCCCAACTAAAGATAAGTAAAAACCGCGCATCCGGCGCAGAAAAAGTGCCAATCTATTTTAGCGTGAATCAAAACAAACACACGCGCTACAAAACAAACTGGCGCAACTCCGGCACCGGTTCACTCAAGCGCCATAATTCATCAAAAACGCCTTGCAGCCAGGCCCGGCCATAACCATCAAGAAAAACACATTGGCTGTGACCCGGGCGGGGAAACCGCAAACCGCCACCCTGATCGTTCATCAAAAAGTCATCCGCAGGCGGTGTTATCCGCTCTGATATGGCATGCAGGGAAAATGTCTCGGGAAATTTTTGCGCCGCCTGCACAAACGGGTGCGCCCTGGCGGTGACCAGACGCGGCTGGATAATCAACAAACGGCCACGATTTTTTGGGCTTTTCGCAGCAAACTTTCGCAAGGCTTCCACCACTTTTGGTGTATCAAACACCTGCGGGGTCAAAAAATGTGAACACAAATCAAAATGTTGACCAGCGGCCATAATCACTTCAGCCACGACCTCGGCGGCGCTGTCAAAGCCCTCAGCGGGCATATTGTTACGATCTGATGCTGCCATAACGCTGACGATAGGCGGCCACCGCCGGGGCATGTTGCGAGTCCTGTTGCTGCAACCAGTGCATCAGGTCGTCAAGATTGGCGATGCCGACCACTGGAACGCCATATTCTGTGCGGATCTCGTCAATGGCCGAACAATCTGAGTTTTGGCCCTTTTCCTGACGATCCAAAGCCACGGCCACACCGGCGACCTGGGCGCCCTGGTTTTCGATAATCCCAAAGGACTCCCGGACAGAAGTCCCGGCCGAAATCACATCGTCCACAATTACAACCTTTCCGGCCAAAGGCGCACCAATCAGCTGTCCTCCCTCTCCGTGATCCTTCGCTTCCTTGCGATTAAAACACACCGGCACACTGCGCCCAAACAAGCGGGCATAGGCAATGGCCACAGCCGTGGCAATGGGGATACCCTTGTAAGCCGGCCCGTAGAGCATGTCGAATGTCAGGCCACTGGCGTCCAGCGTGCGCGCATAAAACTCACCCAGTTTTAATAAAGCATCGCCATCATCAAACAGCCCGGCGTTAAAGAAATAGGGACTAACCCGGCCTGATTTCAGCGTAAACTCCCCAAAACGCAATACCGATTTTTCTGCGGCCAATTGTAAAAACTGCTGGGCGACTTGCTGCATCTTATAAAATCCCCACCAATGTATAGAGACCAATCGTCAACCAGCGCATCAAGGGGGACAACACGTTGCTCAAAATTCCCGAAACCAGCAGCACAATGACAATCAACATGCCATAGCGCTCAATGTGTATCAGCCCTTGTTGCCACTGCGAAGGTGCCAATGCCTGAATCACCCGGCCGCCATCCAGCGGTGGCACGGGTATCAGGTTAAAAATCATCAGCATAATGTTAATGCCCACACCGATTTGCGCCATTTTAATCAGAATCCCCACCACCTCATTATGTTGTTCGGCCATGGGCAATGCCAGCTTCAGTATCACCGCCCAAAGAAAAGCCTGAGCCAGATTGCTCAACGGCCCAGCCAGTGCCACCCACATCATACCGCTACGCTGGGGCCGAAGCCGACTGAAATTAACCGGTACCGGCTTGGCCCAGCCAAAAACAAAGGGACTTTTGGTGACAATCAGCAATAACGGCAAAAGTAACGTTCCCACTGGATCAATATGCTTGATGGGGTTCAGGGTTAACCGGCCGGCCCGCATGGCGGTATCATCACCCAGACGGTAAGCCACAAAGCCATGCGCCACTTCATGCAGGACAATACCAAAAACCAGTGGCATTCCCCATTGTATGGCTTGCTGAATGAATTCGCTCATTGTCACGATAACCCCGGATAATTCCTCAAGTGATTTTTTCACGCACAAAAAACGCCGGATACCCCGGCGTTTGCATAATAAGCCTTTTACAAAACGAACAAAAGCGTTTTGTTACCTGGAAATGGCTATCGCACTACCATCAGTAGAGTTTTTTACGACGGCGCAAGGCCAGCAGTGACAAAATCGCCAATCCCCCGGCCAGGCCCGACAAGCTCACCCAGTTCAAGGCGGGAATTTGCGGCACCACCGATTGCCCGGTCAGGGCAAAGAGGAAATCATAAGGCGTGGTTGCATTGCCACCGCCAACCCCGCAGACTGTTCCTGCCGGGGCCCAGGTGGAGCATGATGTCCCAAACCCGCCACCGGGGTTCTGCCAGACAGCCTCGTTTCCCGATACCGTGGCCCGGTTGGAGAAAAAGTGCTGGCCGGAAGCGGCAAAGTCCTGCTGGGTCTGGAATGCCATCCAGTAAGTGCCGCCAGTCAAATCACAGGGCGTGGGTAAATTCACGGTAAAGGAACCGTTTGTTTCGGTGAATGTGGTCAGGCCAGTATAGGTACAGGCCGCAGTCGCCGCCGGTACTCCGCCATTGTCCGGGTAAAACCAGACACTCACTGTGTTGGCCGGTCCGCCGGTCGTGCCAACGGTAATCACCCCGTCAATCGACCACATGTAACCATTGGGAACCACAAAATCATCCGCAATAAAAGCATCGTATGCATCAAATGCGGCTTCGAAGTCCTGATCCGGTGCACCATTGCCAAAAGGATTATCGGTTTGATCGTACAAAATGGCCGCGGTATTGGCCGGCAGGTTTGGCCCGGAAGGCGTGGCTTGCGGGTTTTCAGTCACCAGTTGCACGGCGCTGCTGGATGTGGATATTGCCAAAACGGTGGTCAACGCCAGGTAAAGGGGTTTGTTTTTCATAATCGCCTCTTTTTATATTGTTTGATTTTGTTGCCGAAGTTGTTCGTACCTAATTCAGTGCTTATTGATACTAACGCAAAGCCCTGCGTCCTTCAACTCTATTTTTTCCATAAGTCAATAATGTGGTCATGATTTTTTTGTGATGTGACTCTCGTTTTTAATCACTCCATGCTTTATTGCCTGCGCTGATAAATTTAGCAGCTTGTCATATGTCTTCCACAGACTAATGGAACACTCATGCACGGGCTGAGTCACCTGGCCGGCACTGGCAGTGCGAATTTGCCTTTTTTGCTTATGCGGTTCAAGCTGGCTTGGCTCGCCTGTTAACCCAAGGAAGTCATTCATGGCGTCAATTGCGCCTTGGGGCTGTTTCACCAGTTCCTCATAAGAAACACAATGTATGGCGTGGGGAAAAATACGCCTCCAGAATTGCGTCCATGCTAGCTGGTCATTGATATAAGCGGCTATGGACTGTATGTCATATGCCCAGAATCGGCCAGATGCGTAAAGCTGGCGGTAGTTACTCAGCATTATGGCCTGTGGCGTGCGTTGGCAAACAATGATTCTGGTTCGAGGAAACAACATGAGAATCTCACCCATGTATTCCAGATTTTCCGGCAGCTTGTCGGTAAAAAAAGAATGATTTTGCCACCGCCGGGTTTTGTCCAGATACGTTTTCGCCCATGTCTCCCACTCGTCAGGCTCAAGTTTTTGCCACAAATGATGAATACTTTTCATTGACCGGTTATCCGCCGCAGCGTGCAGCAGTTGCGGGATAAACGGCAGTTCCGATGCGCCGGTCACGGCCGAATGGCTGGCCAGTATCTGCTCCACCAATGTCGTTCCCGAGCGCGGAATTCCGGTCACAAAAATGACGGGTGCAGGGTTTTCATCAGAACACGCCGCCAACCGTTTGTCATAAGCCTGGCGAATGTCTTCGGCATTCAGGCCCAACTCCGCAGGCGTTTTTCCTTTGCGCCACTCAAGACCGTTTGATAGCAGATGAGTGTGTTGGCACTGGTTGCCCTGTCGCCAGTATCGTACAGCCAATTCCGGTTCGTTTTGAGTATGAAAGTATTCTCCCAGCGCAAAAGCCGATTCAATCCGGTTTTTTTCACTGGAGCCATGCTCGGCCAGGTATTGCAGATAGGTGGCATCATCCTGGTCAAGAAACCTCCGCTTTAAATTGGCCAGCCCCAAATAGGCCCGGGCACAGTCAGGGCGATGGGCCAGTGCCTGACGGTAACACCGGGCCGCAGCTTCAATGTCGCCCAAACTTTTGCAAACCTGGCCCAGGTTCAACCAGGACTGCCAATGTGCCGGGGCCAATTCAACCGCACGCGAAAAACACTGCCGGGCTTCTGTTAACCGGGCCTCCTCCACATAAAGATTCCCTTCATTAAAGTATATGCGCGGGTTCCCAGGCTCCAGTTGACGCGCCTGCTGTAACCAGTGCCCGGCCTTCTCCGGACATCCGTTCTGTTTTTCAATGGAGGCCAGATTGAGCATGGCCGGAACATCCCGTGGATTCTTCTCCACCAGCCGCTGCAACAGGTTTCTGGCCTGTTTTGTTCTGCCCAAACGAAAGTGGCTCAAGGCCATAATGCGCTGCAGTTCCCTGTCCGCAGCTAAAATCCGAAGCGCTTGCCGGCCACTGGCCAATGCCTGATCCCAGTGGCCACTTTGAAACTGGCGGATGGCTTTGGCTTTGAGTTTTTCCCCTTTGGCTCTCTTCTGCATTATGGTGGTTTCTTGTGGTTCCCGACTGCCAGTATAATGCCGACTTTGCATTTGGGAAAACCACCCATGAAAATTATCACTGTCAATACCAACGGCATTCGCGCCGCTCAACGGAAGGGGTTTTACCAATGGCTGGAAAAAGAGCGACCTGATGTGGTGTGTATTCAGGAAACCAAAGCCCAGATTCACCAGTTACCGCCTGAAGTTTTTCATCCTGAAGGCTACGATTGTCACTTTCGGGACGCCGAAAAAAAGGGCTATTCAGGCGTGGCGGTTTTTACCCGCCAAAAGCCGCTCTCGGTAAAAGCCGGTATTGGCTGGGAAGTATTTGATAATGAAGGTCGCTGGCTGGAAGTGGACCTGGGTTCACTGGTGGTGGCGTCCCTTTATTTACCATCCGGTTCATCCAAGGAGGAACGCCAGGATTTCAAATATCAATGCATGCGCCGGTTAGAAGATGAGTTTGAACGCCTGAAGTCCTGTGGCAAGCCTTTTGTGATTGCCGGTGACTGGAATATTGCCCATAAAAAGATCGACATCAAAAACTGGCGCGGCAACCAGAAAAATTCCGGCTTTCTGCCGGAAGAGCGGGCCTGGATGGACAAGGTATTTGGCCCCATTGGGCTGGTGGATGCTTTCCGTGTGGTGGACCCGCGCGAGCATCAATACACCTGGTGGTCAAATCGTGGCCAGGCCTGGGCCAATAACACCGGCTGGCGCATTGACTACCAGGTGGTTTCAGCCTGCCTTAAAGACAAGATAAAAGCCGCCCGAATTTACAAGGATGAGCGGTTTTCCGACCATGCCCCGCTGATTATTGAATACGACCTTTAGAAACTGAAACTGAAACACAGACCATGGCAACTGCGCTGTTCTGCCCAGTGGCCATATTGCTTGTCAACAAGTCATCCCTGTCCAAAGCGCACAGCCCTGGCAAGAGAGCCACGCGACAGGAACCCGTCGCAAAACAGGCTTAAGCGCTTTCTTCTATTTTTCGCCAGGAGTCGCGCAAAGATTCAATGCGATTAAACACGGGCTGGTCTGTTTCGTGTTGCTTGTCCCGCACAAAATAGCCCATGCGCTCGAATTGGTAGCGGGTACTGTCATCGCCTTCCAACACGGAAGGTTCCAGTTTGCAGTTTCGAAGAATCCTGAGCGAGTCCGGATTCAGGTCCTGGATAAAATCTTCACTGGCCGCCGGGTTGGGTGTTTTGAACAAACGGTCATACAGGCGGACTTCCGCATCCACCGCATGCGGCGCAGACACCCAATGAATGGTGCCTTTGACCTTGCGGCCATCCGGCGAGTTGCCCCCACGGGTTTGGGGGTCATAAGTGCATCGCAGCTCCACCACGCGCCCGGTTTCATCCTTAATCACATCCGTACAGGTCACATAATAAGCATAGCGCAAGCGGACTTCGCGGCCGGGGCTCAGGCGAAAAAACTTACGTGGCGCGTCTTCCATAAAGTCACTGCGTTCCACGTAGATTTCCCGGCTGAAAGGGATTTTTCGGGTGCCAAATGCGTCATCCTGGGGATGGTTTTTAGCGGTTAACCACTCTTCCTGGTCTTCCGGATAGTTTTCAATGACCACTTTCAGCGGGTCCAGCACGCCCATCACGCGGGGCGCCGTTTTGTTGAGTTCATCCCGCACACAGCCTTCCAGCACGCTCAGGGGGATGGTGGTTTTATTTTTGGTCACATGGGTGACTCGAGCCAGCTCCCGGATAGCTTCTGGCGGATAGCCCCGGCGACGCATGCCAGACAAGGTGGGCATGCGCGGGTCATCCCAGCCATCGACCAACCCCTGTTCCACCAACTGGTTCAATTTACGCTTGGATGTGACTGTATAGGCCAGTTCCAGACGCGCAAACTCGATCTGTTGGGGATGGGTGTCAATACTGATATTGTCCAGAAACCAGTCGTATAACGGCCTGTGGTCTTCAAACTCCAGGGTGCACAGGGAGTGAGTGATGCCTTCCAGCGCATCGGAAATACAATGGGTAAAATCATACATGGGATAAATCACCCAGGTATCGCCCGTGCGAATGTGGTGTTGCCGCTTGATGCGGTAAATCACCGGGTCGCGCAGGTTGATATTGGGCGAGGCCATGTCGATTTTGGCCCGCAACACCCGGGCGCCACCTGCAAACTCTCCGGCGCGCATGCGGCGGAACAGATCCAGATTTTCTTCTACGGAACGATTCCGAAAAGGGCTGTTGACGCCAGGTTCGGTGAGTGTGCCGCGATTGGCGCGAATTTCTTCCGGGCTTTGGTCATCCACATAGGCCAGACCTTTTTCAATCAGCTCCTCGGCATAATTGTAGAGGGTCTCGAAATAATCCGAAGCATGATACAAGTGCTCGCCCCAGTCGAAGCCCAGCCACTGGATATCCCGTTTGATGGATTCGGCATATTCCACACTTTCCTTGGCCGGGTTGGTGTCATCAAAACGCAAATGACAACGGCCATTGTAATCCTGGGCAATGCCGAAGTTCAGGCAAATGGATTTGGCATGGCCAATGTGTAAATAGCCATTGGGCTCAGGGGGAAAGCGGGTGATTACCTGCTGGTGCTTGCCTGCGGCCAAATCGGCATCAATAATGCGAGTAATAAAATTTTCGTTAACGTTTTTCACAGGCGTTTGGCGGTCATCAGTCATGGCTTGTCACAAACAAAAAGAAACACGGCATTTTGCCAGCTTTGGCGATAAATGAAAAGACCGGCGCCCCACACAAAAGACCATATCAGCCTGCCGCCACTCTGGCGGTTGCAGAGTTGTCCGCCCGGGTGGCCACCAACAAGTGGCGAATGGTGCGTACCACCACCATCACTGTAGCATAGTCGGCCAGCTTCTCTTGCCGCATGTGCTTGATCATTTTACGGGTTTCACTCACTTCCCGCGCCAGATCCCGGCTCCACAGCGATACCACTTGGTGTCCGTCGGCCTGGGGGTATTTTTCCAACAACAAGGTGGCCAGTTGCCCATGTTGCTCAAACAGGTCATCCCGCAAGGCGCCACGCGCATGGGCATGCCAGCGCCCTGTCACCGGCAATTGCTCAATAAGGTCGCGCAGCCACTGCAGGTTGATGCGTTCGCTCAAACCAAAATAAACCTGGGCCACGTCCAAGACTGGTTTGCCGGTTTTCAGGGAGATATCCACCACATCCAGCGCCGCATGCATCAAGGGCATCAGCGCCAGTGCGGAGGCCGCTTCGTCGGCAAACCCTTGTTTTTTCAGCCGCGCCATCATTTTGTCCAGGGCGTTTATGTCCCGAGCGGGCATAAATTGCCGGTGATACGCCATAAAATCCTGCACGCCCGGGCGATATTTTTCTATCAACTCGGCAATTGGCAATTGATGGCCGTTCCGGTTCAGCATCCAGCGCGTGGCCTGGCGCACCAGTCGCCACACCAGCAAAGCCGCATCGATCTGGTGGTCGGGTTTGACTTTCAGGTCGTGGGATTCAATGCTGCGCCAGAGATCTTCGGCGGCGAACAGATTTTCAGTGATGGTAAAGGCCCGGGCAATGGATCCGGCCGGGGCGCCTGTGTCTTCCAGCATGCGTTGCATGAAGGTCGCGCCCATGCGATCAATGATATGGGAAGTCAGCACTGTGGTGATAATTTCCCGATGCAAACGATGGTTGTTCAGATAATCGGCCTTCACCGAACGCAATGGCGTCGGGAAGTAATCCCGCAGACGGGCGGAAATATAAGGATCATCCGGCGCATCCGAGGGCAGCAAATCTTCATACAGGGCGATTTTGCTGTATGACAAGAGAACCGCCAGTTCCGGCCGGGTTAGGCCCCTGCCTTCTGCCTGACGTTGCTCCAGTTCCTTGTCTGTGGGTAAAAATTCCAGTTCCCTGTCCAGCAGGCCGCGTTGTTCCAGTGTTCGGATTAAATGTGCCTTGGCGCCCAATCGCTCCACACTGAGCTTTTCCATTATGCTGAGAATCTCGGTTTGCGTGTAGTTATTGCGCAATACCAGTGCACTCACCTCATCGGTCATGGCCTCCAGCAAGCGATTGCGCGCCGTCATGTCCAGCTCGCCGGCCTCCTGCATGGCCTTGAGCAAAATTTTGATATTGACTTCGTGATCGGAGCAGTCTACGCCAGCGGAGTTGTCAATAAAGTCTGTATTGATTTTTCCGCCCTTTCTGGCGTATTCAATGCGGCCTTTCTGGGTCAGGCCAAGGTTACCCCCCTCGCCCACCACGCGGCAGCGTAATTCCCTGCCATTGACCCGCAACGCATTATTGGCGGTATCACCCACTTCGTTGTGGCTTTCATCACTGCCTTTGACATAGGTGCCAATACCACCATTCCAGAGCAAATCCACCGGCGCTTTCAGCAACTCCCGAATCAGCGCCTGTGGCGGTAATTCGTCTACATTCAGGCCAAGCCACTGTTTGACTTCCGGCGATAATGGAATGGTTTTGTCGAAGCGGGAAAACACCCCGCCTCCGGCGGAAATCAGGGATTTGTCATAATCTTCCCAACTGGAGCGTGGCAGTTCAAACAGCCGTTTGCGCTCTTGCCAGCTGGCGGCCGCATCCGGATTCGGGTCCAGAAAAATATGCATGTGATTAAAGGCAGCCTTGAGGCGAATATGTTTGGACAACAACATGCCATTGCCAAATACGTCGCCGCCCATGTCGCCAATGCCCACCACGTCGAAATCCTCGCTTTGGCAGTCCACACCCAGCTCGCGGAAATGGCGCTTGACCGACTCCCATGTGCCTTTGGCCGTAATGCCCATGGCCTTGTGGTCATAACCGGCCGATCCGCCCGAGGCGAAGGCATCCCCCAGCCAGAAGTTGTATTCGGCCGATATCCCGTTGGCGATATCAGAAAAAGTGGCGGTTCCCTTGTCCGCCGCCACCACCAGATAGGGGTCATCCTCATCATGGCGAATCACCGCCGGCGGATGCACCACCTGTCCATCGACAAGGTTATCGGTGATATCCAGCATGCCACGAATAAAGGTTTTGTAGCAGTCAATGACTTCGTTCATAACTGCATTACGGTCGCCATCAGGCAGTTGCTTGGCCACGAATCCGCCTTTGGCGCCCACAGGTACGATAATGGAGTTTTTGACATTCTGGGCTTTCATTAGTCCCAGTACTTCCGTGCGGAAGTCTTCGAAACGGTCTGACCAGCGCAAACCGCCCCGGGCCACCTTGCCTTTACGCAAATGAACCGCTTCCACCCGTGGCGAATAGACAAAAATCTCCCGGAATGGCACCGGTTGCGGCATGCCGGGAACACGCGCCGAGTCAAATTTGAAGCTGATATATTTTTTGCTTTCGCCGTTATCGTCTGGCTGATAAAAGTTGCTTCGCAATACCGCCATAATGGCTTCCCTGAACTGACGCAAAATGCGGTCTTCATCCTGAGAGGCCACGGAGTCCAGCAAACTGTCGATAACGGCGTTTATCAGCCGCGTTTGTTTTTTGGGCGAGAACTTGTGCGTCTTGAGGTAAGCCTCTATGGCGTCTCGCTGGTGCGGTGTCAGGCTTTCCAGCTCCGGCTGCAGGCGTTGCGTCAATGCCTGCATGCGCTGTTTGTATTGCGCCGGAGACATGGCCTGCAGGCCGGGATCATGGCGAATCTGAAACAGTTCCACCAAGGCCCGGGCGATGCGCGGCTGGGCATTCAGTGCTTTTTCCATATACTCTTGACTGAATGGCACGCCAACCTGTCGCAAATATTTGGTTAAAGCCCGCAGAACCACCACCTGCCGCCAATCCAGACTGGCCATAATCACCAGTTTGTTGAGGCTGTCATTTTCCGCTTCGCCATTAACAATCCGGTCAAAAGCGTCCTGAAAATGATCGCGAACTCGTTCCAGATCGAGATCCCGCCCTTCGGCCAGTGTCAAGTCAAAGTCCTGTATCCAGATGTTTTCGCCATCGGCCATACGCAGCTCGTAAGGCCGTTCGCTGACCACATGCAAACCCAGGTTTTCCAGAATCGGCAGGACAAAACTTAAGGGCAACGTACCGCCGGAACGAAAGACTTTGAAGCGAAACAAGCCCTGGCGCTTTTTGCGCGGTCGATACAAGCTGGTGACAATGGCGCGTCCCTCGGCCAGTTGCGCGGCTTTTTCCACGTCAAAAGACGTGACCCATGGCGATACGTCTTCCTGCCAGGCCAGAGGAAATGCCTTGCGAAAGCGGCGTGCCAAGGCCAGCCCTTGGTCTTCACCATGCTTTTTCACCAGAATGGATTGCAGCTCATCCTCCCAGGAGCGAACCACAGCAGCGATTTTTTCCTCAATCAGGCGCAAATCCGGCTCACAAGCCTGTTCATGGTTGACATAAACCACGGCATACAAGCGCGCCAATGGGGATTCTCCCAGCGTAACTGAAAACTCCGGGCTGTCTCCGCACACGGCCTGTTTGAGAATGTCCTGAATCTGATGGCGCACTTCGGTGCTGAATTTATCCCGCGGAATGTGTACCAAAAAGGAGTAAAACCGTTTGAAACGGTCCTCTCGCATCATCACATGGGTTCGCTGGCGATCCTGCAAGTTGAGAATCTCGAACACCATGTTATAGAGCTCATCCACTGTGCTCTGAAGCAACTCATCCCGGGGCAGCGTCTCAATGATATGCACAATGGCCTTGCCATTATGGCTGTCCTTGTCAAAACCAAAGCGTTTGATAATGGCTTTGACCTTTTCCCGGATATAGGGGATATCCCAGGGGCGGGAATTGATAGCCGAGGAGGTATACAGGCCGATAAAACGGTGCTCTCCGGTAATGTTGCCGGCTTCGTCCACTTCCAGCACACCCACATAATCCATGTGGCCTTCCCGATGAATTTCAGAGCGTGCGTTGGTTTTGGTCAGAATCAGGGCATCAGACTGACTGATCTGGTCAACTTTACCCAGTTCCAGCGATTTAACCGAGCGCGCACGTTCAGTCAGCGCTTCGCCGGAAAGAATCCCCAGACCACTATCGGCCTCGCCACGCAACAGCTTATCGTCACCGGTGTCTTCAATGCGATAGTGACGATAGCCCAGCAAGGTAAAGTGGTTATCTTTAAGCCATTCCAGAAATTTTTGCTGCTGCTTTCGGGTAGCTCTGTCGCCCAAGTCGCCCAGGGCCTGACTGGCTTCGTCCAGTTTGGCGAGCATCGGTTTCCAGTCTTTAACTGCCAGTTTTACTTGCCCAATCACTTGCCGCAAGCGGGTTTCGAGCTGATGCAATTCGTCTGGCTGACCCAGTTTGCTGGTTTCGATGTGAATCCATGACTCAGCCACACCATCCTTATGGGCTTTCTTTTGCAGTTTGAGCAACCGACCCTGATTATCGCGTTTCGCCGCCAGCACAGGGTGGCTCAACAGCTGGATATCCACGCCAAAGTCATGACAGGCCATGCTGACTGAATCCACCAAAAACGGCATATTGTCGTTAATCAGCTGTACCAGTGTCCGCCGGGCCTCTTCAGAAAACTCATGGCCGTCGGGGTTGAATGCCCGAATCAGGGATTCACCCTTGTTGCGTTTTTTCCCAAAAGTGAACAAGTGATGAGCGACTTCAGCCCAGTAGCGCCCGTTGTGGTCAAAAACTTCGTCCTTCGACAGACTGCCTATGAGTGACTCCAGCAATACGCTTTGCATTTTGATGGTTTCATCCAGCACGCCCTGATTGGCGAGCATCTGGCGCAGGTGCTTTTTGGCTTGGCTGATAACTTTTTTATGTTGTTCTGTGGGAGGCCCGAACATGATGAAATCCCCGGTTCAAAGTGCGCCCATTTTACCGCCGATACATGGCACTGGAACAGACTTTTATTGCCCACAAGTTTTTTTTCGGGCATAAAAAAACCGCTTGCGCGGCTGCCTCATAAACTGTCCGGTATCCGGGTTATCCTGATTTAGTCAAGCGTTTTTCCCGCCGCCAGTTCAGCATCCAGTGCGGCCTGGACTTTTTCCCGCAAGTCCTTGCCAGCCTTGAAGTGCGGCGTATATTTGACCCCCAGGGCCACCGGCTCGCCGGTTTTCGGATTACGGCCGATTCGGGGTTTGCGCTTGCGCAGGGTGAAGCTGCCAAAACCGCGAATCTCTATGCGTTCGCCCTTGGCCAAACCGGTGCTCATGGCATTCAGGAGTTCGCGCACGGACAAACTGATATCGGACTTGAGCAAATCCTTGTCAGCAAATTTCTCCGCCAGCAGGTTGACAATGTCAGAGCGCGTCAGGGTTCCCATAGTAGATACGGTATGAATTGGTTAACACAGAGAATGAAGCCCCGTTGCCGGGGCTTCATAACAGGCATTATTTACCCATTTTTTCCTTGAGCAAATCACCCAGAGTGGTCGCAGTGCTTTCACTGGCCTTGTTGTACTCATCGAGTGTTTTGTTCATTTCGTCGTATTCCATGGCCTTGATGGATAAAGTCAGGGTCTTGTTACGACGATCCATGCCCACGAACTTGGCTTCCACTTCATCGCCAACCTTGAGCACTTCGGAAACATCATTGACACGATCGCGGGATACGTCAGAGGCCTTGATTTGCCCCATCACACCGTCTTCCAGCTCAATCAGAGCCGCACGGTTGTCCACTTCCTTGACCACGCCTTTGACAATACTGCCTTTCGGATGCTTAGCAATGAAAGAGCCAAACGGGTCTTGCTCCAGTTGCTTGATTCCCAGGGAAATGCGTTCTCTTTCCGGGTCAACCACCAGCACCATGGCTTCCACTTCATCGCCTTTCTTGTAGTTGCGAATGGCCTTTTCGCCTGGCTCGGACCAGGAAATGTCAGACAGGTGAACCAAACCGTCGATACCGCCTTCCAGGCCAATGAATATACCAAAATCCGTAATGGACTTGATTTTGCCTTTGACAATATCGCCTTTTTCATGGCTGGCGGCAAAGGCCTCCCACGGATTGGGCTTGCATTGCTTCATGCCCAGGGAAATACGGCGACGGTCTTCCTGAATGTCGAGAATGGCCACTTCCACCTCATCGCCCGGCTGAACCACTTTGGCCGGATTGATGTTTTTGTTGGTCCAGTCAATCTCGGACACGTGAACCAGCCCTTCGATGCCGTCTTCGATTTCCACAAAACAACCGTAGTCGGTGATGTTGGTAACCTTGCCGAAAACGCGCGAACCCACCGGATGACGACGTGACAAATCTTGCCACGGATCTTCGCCCAGTTGTTTCAAGCCCAGTGACACACGCTGTTTTTCCTTGTCAAACTTGAGAACACGAACTTCCAGTTCCTGGCCGATATCAATCACTTCTGAAGGATGGTTGACACGCTTCCAGGACATATCGGTGATATGCAACAAGCCGTCGATGCCACCCAGATCCAGGAATGCGCCGTAATCGGTCAGATTCTTGACAATGCCTTTGACAATGGCGCCATCGTGCAGGCTTTCCAGCAGCTTTTCGCGCTCTTCGGAGTATTCTGACTCCACCACGGCCCGACGGGATACGACAATGTTATTGCGGCGCGGATCCAGTTTGATGACCTTGAATTCCAGATCCTTGCCTTCCAGATAAGCCGGATCGCGCACCGGACGCACATCCACCAAAGAACCCGGCAAAAACGCGCGAATACCCTTGATGTCCACCGTAAAGCCGCCACGGACCTTGCCTGTGATCTTGCCGGTGACAATTTCATCATTGTCGTGTGCTGCTTGCAGCTCTTCCCACACCAGCATGCGGCGGGCCTTTTCACGAGAAAGGATGGTTTCGCCCACGCCGTTCTCGAATTCTTCCAGGGCCACATCCACCGGCATGCCGATTTCAATTTCCAGCTCGCCGTCTTCTGTCTTGAATTCTTCCAGCGGAATAATGCCTTCAGATTTCAGACCGGCATCGACAATGGCAAAGTCGTTCTCAATACCAATCACAGTGCCCTGAACAATGGTGCCAGGAGTCAGTTTCTTGCTGGAGAGATCTTGCTCAACCAGCTGTTCAAAATTTTCGCTCATAAGATAAATTGGTTTTAAAACACAGCACCACCGCGATTGGGTGATGACTGGAGTCTTCCGCATGCAATTGTTTGCATGCTCGTTAAACACAACAACAGGCCACGGTTTCTCACAGGAAGCCGATAACCTGCACCTGGGATTTTCTTTTAAACAAGATGTTTTTGCCGCAGCAACTGCATAACCTGGTCAAAAACCTCATCAACACCCAACTGGCTGGTATCGATCACCCTGGCGTCATCAGCTGGCACCAGCGGCGATACCGCCCGTCGCGTGTCGCGCGCGTCGCGTTGGCGTATCTCATCGAAAAGAGCGGCGATATTAGCATTAAATCCTTGATTTTTCAATTGTTTATGGCGCCTTTTGGCGCGCTCCTCGGGACTGGCGGTCAAAAACACTTTGACGGCCGCATGAGGGAACACAACCGTGCCCATGTCCCGTCCATCGGCCACCAGACCCGGCGCGCGCGCAAAATCCTTCTGCCGCTGGAGCAAGGCGCGGCGAACAGCGGGCAAGGCGGCCACCTGGGACGCCACCTTGCCACAGGCTTCTGTGCGGATATCGGCAGAAACATTTTCACCATCCAGAAAAACCTGGGCCAGATCGCCATGACGACTGCGAAATTCCAGATCCAGATCCCGGGCCAGAGCGGCCAACGCCTGCTCATCGGTGCTTGGCACTCCGGATTCCATGGCCTTATAGGCTAAAGCGCGATAAATGGCGCCACTGTCAAGCAAGTGCCAGCCCAAGGTGCGCGCCAGCCGCGACGCCAAAGTGCCTTTGCCCACACCCGATGGACCATCAATGGCAATAACAGGAACCGATGCAGAAATGTCTTCGCGGGCTGATTTCTGGCTCTGGTTTTCTGGCATGGAAACTCCGTCAATACGCATGCCCAGTGCTTGGGCATGCGACGTAAATTCAGGGTAAGAAGTGGCGATATTGTGGCATCCGGTAACCGTCACCGGCTTTTCCGCCAAATGCCCGGCCACCAAAAAGCTCATGGCGCATCGGTGATCGCCGGCGGCATCCACCTGTCCACCCCGGATTTTACCACCATGAATAACGATGCCATCGGGTTTTTCTTCACAAGCAATACCCAAACGCTGCAAACCTGTAGCCATCACCGCCAGGCGATCGCTCTCCTTGGCCCGCAGTTCCGCCGCCTGGGACAATCGCGTAGTGCCTTCTGCCAATGCCGCTGCAATAAAAATTACCGGAAACTCATCAATGGCCGCAGGCACTTGCGCCGAGTCAATATCAATGCCATGCAGTTGTTTGCCATACACGTGAATATCCGCCATGGGTTCATCACCCTGGACGCATCGATTCACAATGGTGATATCCGCCCCCATGGCCTGTAAAATCCGGATGACTCCGGCCCGGGTGGGGTTAATGCCAACGCGGGTCAAGCATATTTCCGCCCCCGGCTTCGCTGCCGCGGCCACCATAAAAAAAGCCGCAGAGGAAATATCGCCAGGCACCTTGACGCGCGTAGCGTGCAGGGCTTGTCCACCTCGAATACATGCCATGGTGTCTTTAACCGTAACCTGGCAGCCGAAGATGGGCAAAAGCCGTTCGGTGTGATCGCGTGATTTCACCGGCTCACTGACACACACTGTATCCCGCTGCTCATCCCTGTTAAACAACCCGGCCAATAACAAGCAGGATTTTACCTGGGCGCTGGCCACCGGACTGGCATAAGTCAAACCATGCAGCCCAAGGGTAGGACCGCAACTCAATGGCGCCGTGCCTTTCTTTGTTCCTTCAATGCGGGCACCCATGGCCTGCAAGGGCCGAATAATCCGGCGCATGGGACGGCGAGTGAGCGATTCATCCCCCACCAGTACACTGAAAAAGGGCTGTGCTGCCAACACACCAGCCAGCAAGCGCATGGCTGTACCCGAATTGCCACAGTCAATGGGAGTTTTGGGCGCCTGCAAACCCGTTCCTGCCACGCCTGTGATATGCAAGGTGCCATTGTCGCCCCATTCAACCCTGGCACCCAATTGCTCCATGGCCCGCACTGTCGCCAGACAATCATCCGAACGCAAAAAACCTTCAATACGAGAAGTGCCAGCGGCCAAACCGGCAAAAATCGCGCACCGGTGGGAAATGGATTTATCCCCTGGCACTTGTAACCGGCCTTGCACGGGCTTTCCCGGCTGCGCCACTAACACATCGGCAATCACATTCATACGGGGATTTGTCTTCAAGGATTTCAGCCTGCCAGGATGTCTGTCAGCGCATGATCCAGACGCTGCATGTGTTGCGGTGTGCCGATGGTGATACGCAAACACTCCGGCAAACCATAATTGGCCACTGGGCGGGTAATAATGCCCGCATGCAACAAGCGATCAAACACCGGCATGGCATCACGGCCAAAATCCACCAGCAAAAAATTTGCTGTGGATGGCACATAACGCAGACCCAAACGATGACACGTCTCCTGCAGCATGGCCATGCCTTGTTGGTTGGTTTCATAAGAGCGTTGCAAGAAATCCACATCACCCACAGCCGCCTGGGCCGCGGCCAGCGCGGGCGAATTCACATTAAATGGCTGCCGTATGCGGTTGAGAATATTGGCAATATCCGGGTTGCTCAGGGCATAACCCACGCGCAAGCCCGCCAAACCATAAGCCTTGGAAAAAGTACGCGTGACCACCAGATTGGGAAACTCCGATAGCCACTGACTGGCGTCGCAACGCTTGTCTTGCGGCGCATATTCCAGATAGGCTTCATCAATGACCACGATCACCTGCTCAGGCACCGAAGCGATAAAATCATGCAGACTGTCGGCGTTCAGGTAGCTTCCAGTCGGATTATTGGGATTGGCGATGAAGACCAGCCGGGTGCGCGCGTCAATGGCCGCCCGCATGGCTTTCAGATCATGGCCTAGCGGCGACGCACTGCCCCACCCTTGGGCAGGCACCTGCTTGTGCCGGGCGCCTGTCGCCTGAACGGCAATGGGGTAAACCGCAAAACAGTACTGTGAATACACCGCATTGAACTCCGGAGTCAGAAATCCCTCGGCCAACAACACAAGAACATCATTGGAACCATTGCCCAGGGTAATCTGATCCGAAGTAACCGCGTGCTTTTCCGCCAGGGCTTTTTTGAGCTGAAAGCCGCTGCCATCAGGATACAGGTTAATGTCCTGCAAAACCGCTTCCGCCGCCTGTCGCCCGTGGGGGCTGGGGCCCAGAGGGTTTTCATTGGAAGCCAGTTTGATAATGTTTTCAATCCCCAGTTCCCGCTCCAGTTCTTCAATGGGTTTACCGGGGATATAAGGTTTGAGCTGTTGCACGCCAGGGGCGGCCAGGGAGAAATAATCACACATACTCATGAAGGTTCCTGCCAGTTTTAGCGAAATTGACTACACGGATTTGGGATATGATCCCAACACTTTCAACAAGGTGGTGACCCGGCTCAGTTGCCGTAATCCCCGCGCCATGTTTTCGCCTTCCACATGACCGTCCACATCAATAAAGAACACGTAGTCCCACTTCCCCTGCCGGGAAGGCCGGGATTCGATGCGGGTCATGCTAATGCCATTTTCAGCCAGCGGCTGCAAAATATGAAACAAAGCGCCGGGCTGATCCTTGGCCGCCACCAGCAAGGAGGTTCTGTCATCGCCGCTGGGGGCCAGTATTTCCTTGCCAATCATCAAAAATCGGGTGGAGTTGTCGGCCTTGTCCTCGATATTTCTGTGCAGCACATTGAGCTGATACACCGCCGCGGCGCTGTCTCCGGCGATGGCGGCGCTATTGGGTGTCAGGCCGGCTCTGCGGGCTGCTTCGGCATTGCTGGCAACAGGGATACATTCAGCCTCTGGAAGGTTTTCCCGCAACCAGCCACGGCATTGCGCCAGAGATTGCCGGTGGGAAAATACGGTCTGGATGGCATCCAGCCTGGTTTCTGTGCTCATCAGGTTGTGGTGGATGGGCAAATCCAGCTCACCACAGATTTTCAAAGGGCTGGACAGAAACATATCCAGGGTATTGTTCACCGCGCCTTCGGTGGAATTTTCCACCGGCACCACGCCAAAATCCGCCACACCGGCTTCCACTTCGGCAAAAACGGCTTCGATAGTGTTTTCCGGCAAGGCGTTAATGGCATGGCCAAAATACCGGTAACTGGCCATTTCTGAAAACGTGCCGTGGGGGCCAAGATAAGCCACACTCAAGGGTTTTTGCTGCGCCAGACAAGCAGACATGATTTCCCTGAACAATCGCACCAGGGTCTCGTCAGACAAAGGCCCCTGATTACGGGCTTTCACCGCCCGTAACACTTGTGCCTCCCGCTCGGGCCGATAATAGGCCGCTGACTGTTCACTATCCGATTGTTTTCTTTTAGCCACTGACAACGCCAGTTCCGCCCGTTGCGAAATCAGCGCCTGAATACGCGCATCCAGCGCATCAATGGCCGCGCGGAGCGCCTCCAGCGAAGGTGTATCCACAGAAGAGCCCGACTCAGCCATGACGTTTTTCAAAATCACGCATAAAGTCCACCAATGCCTGCACGCCTTCCATGGGCATGGCATTATACAGGCTGGCGCGCATGCCACCCACAAACCGGTGCCCTTTCAGGCCCAGCAGTCCGGCCTCCCGGCTTTCGGTCAAGAACCGCTCATTCAGTGACTCATCCGCCAGCCAAAAAGGCACATTCATGCGTGAGCGGTGATCAGACCGTACCGGATTGTGATAAAAATCACTGCCATCAATAAAGTCGTATAACAATGCGGATTTTTTCTGATTGCGCGCAGCCATGGCTTCCAACCCACCTTCCCGTTTGAGCCAGTTCAGCACCAGGTTGGCCACATACCAGGGAAAAGTCGGTGGCGTATTGTGCAAAGACTGGCTATTGGCATATGTGCGATAGTCCAGCATCAGGGGCACGTTTTCTGGCGCCCTGTCCAGCAAGCCTTCCCGAACAATCCCAAGGGTGATACCGGCAATGCCCAGATTTTTTTGCGCACTGCCGTAAATGGCGCCAAAACGGGTCATATCCAACGGTCGGGAAAGCATGTTGGACGTCATATCCGCCACAACGGGCACATCATGGGGCACATCAGGGTAATGATGCCATTCGATGCCCTCCAGTGTCTCGTTGGGGGTATAGTGAAAATAGGCCGTATCCGGCGTGATGCTGTCAAAATTGTGTTCCGGTATTTGCGCATATGGCCGGTCTGCCACATATGGCATCAAGGGCCGGGCGCGGCAAAACTTGCCGGCTTCGCGGATGGCGTCTTTACCCCAGTGCCCCTGAACAAAATAAACGGCTTGCTGATCCGGGCGAGCGAAATTCATGGGCACCATGGAATACTGCTGGCGCGCGCCGCCAGGCATAAAAAGGATGCGGTAATTCGCTGGAAGCCCGAGCAACTGCCGTAACAAGTCCTCGGTTTCATCCACCAGCTGGCGAAATTCCGCGCCACGATGGGACACTTCCATAACGGAAACGCCAGTATTCCGCCAGTTGGGTAGGTCTTCCGCAATCTGCTGTTTGACTGCTGGCGGCAACATGGCCGGGCCCGGATTGAAATTATATATACGCATGTTTGGCCAACGATTTGTGAAACATTTTTTGACTCGTGACGTTCTAACAGAAACAGGAACGCCCTGTAGAATACAGCGGCACAGCTTGAGACAATGCCCAATAAAATGAAAGAGTCGCCGACTGACTGTCCTCTTTCTCCCTGTTAATAAATGGGAGCATACTACCATGAAATTTATTCCCGATTGTCATCCAAATGAAGTCACTGACGAAGACATTGTCCGCCATCGCAGGCGATTTCTGAAAAATGCCGGCATTCTGGCCACAAGCGGTTTTCTGCCTGGCTGTGACTCCCGTGCAGAAGAAAAGGCCCAGCATAACCAAAAGCCGGACTGCAAGCCCTATAACCTGCTATGCGAAGAGGTCACAGCGGAAAAGTACGCCACCAGCTATAACAACTTTTACGAGTTCAGCCTGCTCAAGGATGGCCCGGCGCGCCTGGCCAAAGATTTCAATCCTCACCCCTGGGAAGTCAAGGTGGCTGGACTGGTGGAACAACCCGGCACCTATGATCTGGAAAAACTCATTGCCGGCTTGCCCAATGAGGAGCGGATTTACCGCTTTCGCTGTGTGGAAGCCTGGTCCATGGTCATTCCGTGGAACGGTTTCGCCCTGCATCACCTGATTCGCCGCTTGAAGCCCTTGTCAAGCGCCCGTTATGTGGCTTTTGAAACCCTGTATGACCCAAACCGCATGCCCAACCAGCACCGGCATGTTATTCCCTGGCCTTACCGCGAGGGTCTGCGCATGGACGAGGCCATGAACGAACTGGCGTTTATGGCCACCGGCATGTATGGCAAGCCTTTACCCAATCAGAATGGCGCACCCATTCGTCTGGTGGTGCCCTGGAAATATGGCTTCAAGAGTATTAAATCCATCGTGGCCATCCATTTTACGGATAAACAGCCCGTCAATTCCTGGCATCAAATCGCCCCCCAGGAGTATGGCTTTTACGCAAACGTTAACCCGGCGGTTGACCATCCCCGCTGGTCACAGGCCAGCGAACGCCGTATTGGCGCCAAAGCCTCATTGTTTAATCCCCGCATCAAAACGCTGCCGTTTAATGGCTATGGAGAATATGTGGCGGATTTATACAAGGGCATGGATTTACGCCGGTTTTTTTAATCCCGACGCTGTATCCACATGAAAAAACTGTTCTGGGTCAAAGCAGCCCTTGTTATTCTTGCCGCCATGCCTGTGGCCATCCTTTTTTACCGGGGGCTGCACGATGACCTGAGCGCCGATCCGGTGGAATATATTTTGCACTACACGGGTATTTGGGCCTTGCGTTTTTTATTGATCACGCTGGCGGTAACACCACTGCGGCGTTTATTCAATTTACCGGTATTGCTGCGTTTTCGACGCATTCTTGGTGTCACCGCCTGGATTTATGCCAGTCTCCATTTTGGCGTCTATCTGGTGCTGGACCTGCAATTTGACCTGGCCCATTTGGGTGAAGATATTATCAAGCGGCCCTATATCACCGTCGGCTTTCTGGCCTGGTTGCTGATGACTCCGCTGGCCTTGACATCCAGCAACCGGGCGGTCAAGGCGCTGGGCCGGCGCTGGAAGCAATTACATCGGCTTATTTATATCATTGTGTTGCTGGCGTGTTTACATTTTATCTGGCTGGTAAAGGCAGACTTGCTGGAACCGTTGATTTATACTGCCATTGCCTTGATATTGCTGTTTTATCGGCTGCTCCAAACCAACCGACACAGCAAGCATTCTGAATGACGTAGTGGCATCGCATCGCCTGTCGGACGGCTGCTACTTATGACACAAATAAACCTTTAGCCGGCCCTTACCCTTATGACCGACCAGTCCACTCACGCCAAAGCCCGTTTGTTGATGCGCCTTGGCAAAGCCATTTCTGAAGCCGGCGCGCCAGCACACCGGCTGGAATCATCCATGCAGGTATTGATGAACAAAATTGGTCTGAAAGGCAGTTTTTTTGCCATGCCCACGGCCCTGATCGCCTCCCTGGGCACTGAAGATCGGCAGCAGGCTTATATGGAACGCATCACTCCCGGGGATATCAACCTGGAGCGCATGGTGGACTTGAGTGAGGTCATTGTGGATTTGGAAAATGATGACATCAGTATTGACCAGGCCCTGCGGCGTATCGATGCCATTATTCAGCGCCCCTTGGCCTATCCCTTCTGGTTGTTGGTGTTGTCCTTCGGGCTGGCCTCGGCCAGTGTCGCCGGCCTGTTTGGCGGCAACTGGTACGATGTACTGTTTTCCGGGCTGATGGGCCTGATTACCGGCGGATTTCTGATATCCACCGCCAGACACGACCATATCAAGCAACTGCATGCGCCACTGGCCGCGGCTGTGGTGGGCTTTTTATCTCTGGTTATCGCCACCAAAACCGGAAAAGTCAATTATCTGACTGTCTCCCTGGCCGGACTGATTATTCTTGTACCGGGCTTGAGCTTTACCATTGCCATCCGCGAATTGTCCACTGGCCATCTGGTGTCCGGCAGCGCACGCATGGCCGGCGCCATTGCCGTTTTCCTGTTACTCAGTTTTGGTATCGCGCTGGGCTATGTTCTGGGGGATTACTGGCTGGGCACACCCCCCATGCCGCCGACGCAACCCACGCCAGAATGGTTTCTGCTGCTTTCTTTGCTGTTGATTACTTTGTCCTTTACTGTGCTGTTCAACGCACGTCTGCGAGACGGTATCTGGCTGTTGGCCACGGTGACAGTGGCCATACTGGGTTCCAAATGGCTGGGGCACTGGTTGCAACAACCTTTTCTGGCCTTTGCGGTGGTGTTGCTGATTTCTATTTTCGGCAATATCTATTCGCGCACCACGGGTAAGCCCGCTTCCTTGATTCATATTCCCGGGGTCATGCTGCTGGTGCCCGGATCGGTGGGGTTTCACTCCATTTCCGCCATGTTGCAGCACGATACGTTGGCAGGTATTGAAATAGCCTTCAAGGCATTGCTGATTGCTGTCTCCATTGCTGTGGGGCTGCTGGCTGGCAATTTGTTTGTGCCACCCCGCAAGGCGTTGTAATCATAGCCGCTGCCTGCTTAATGATTCGCAAGCCACTCAGGCTGATATTTAATTGTCGCGATGTTTGACCCGTAATAACTGCCGCCGCTGTTTTTTGTCCGGCTTGTGGTCCGGCGCAACCTGGCTGGCCCGCAAAATCCGGCGCATGGCGGCCTGTTCTTCACGCGCCTGACGACTGGCGTCGGTCTCCGCATACAAGGTTGCGGCCACTGTGGCCGAGCCACGTTTTTCGGCCAGCCCGGTCACTTCCACAATCCATTGTTGCTCACCTTTGCGTATCTCCACCATATCACCCACTTGCACCGTTTTGGCGGGTTTGATGCGCTGGCCGTTCAGTTTGATATGGCCGGCTTCCACGTGTTGCCGGGCCAGCGACCGAGTTTTGAAAAATCGGGCGGCCCATAACCACTTGTCAATGCGTATTCCCATCTGTGCGCCTCATACTGAAATAAAATCAATCTGCTCACACTGCGATTCCGGCAAGCGCGCCGCTGTCAGTCGACCGCCCCAGACCTTGCCGGTGTCCAGACAAATGGTGTGGTTTTCCTCATGCAATCCCAGCGCCGACCAGTGCCCATAGAGAATTGTGCCCGGCACACCCACCCGCTGAGGAAAACGAAACCACGGATGCAAATGGGGATGTTTTTCCGGTGGCCCCTTGGCCTCAAAGTCCAGGCAACCATCATTGTCCAAAAATCGCATGCGGGTAAACGCATTGACAGCAAAACGCATCCGTGCCACGGTAGAGTTATCCATTGTTGCGTCATCCCAGTCTGTCGATGTAGAGACCTTGAATGCACTCGCCGCCAGCGGCTTGCATGGTCTGTTGCCAAACAGATTGGCGAAAAACGCCCGGTGGTGATTTTTGATAAGGGATTCGGAGAACCGGGCTTCGGTTTGTGCCTGCTGCGCGCTCCACAAAGGGTAGATGCCCGCATGGCACAGCCACCAGGGGCCACCGAGGGTCGCACCAATACGGTGTAGTAACGGACGATTTTGTAGCCAGTCCAAGAGTAATTCCACATCCGGCGCCGCAAACAATATGGCGATTTCTTCACTCAGTGGCCGCTTGCCTGGTTGGTGATAACGGTGAAGCACGCTCAAGTCATGGTTACCCAACACGCTCTGGCAGACCTTCTGGTGTGCCACAACCCAGCGCAAAACATGCAATGATTGCCCTCCCCGGTTGAGCAAATCCCCGGTAAAAAACAGCCGATCGCGGCGATCGTCAAAGCGCAGCTTGTCCAACAAAGCCATCAGGGCATCAAAACAGCCCTGCACATCACCAATGACGTAAGTGCTCATGATCCTCCCTCTCTGGGCAAGTTTTTGGGCGGCCAAGCAGCGCCCATACCCTCTGGAACAGGTGACAGTCGCTCCAGCAACAATGCCACAACCATGGAAAGCACCACGTAAATCAGAAAAAAGAATACTCCGGCTTGTAACTGGGCATCTGTTGAACCATTCTCCCGCACGGAAAACCATGTCACCAGAATGGCGACCACAAACACGTCCAGCATGGACCATTTGCCCAGATAGCCCAACCCTCGCTGCATTTTATGCAACCATCGTTCTCCATAGCGATCAGAAAATCTCAACGCCCAGGCCATTAGCAACGTTTTCACAAAAGGGATGACCACGGTAAAAACCACAATTACGCCAGCGATCGCCCATTGTCCCTGATGCCACAATTTACTCAGGGCGCCTGGTATGCTGCGAGACTCATACTGAAAAATGGTTTTCCCCAACACCGGAAAATCCTTGTACGCCACCAGGGACAGCACCGGCAACAGCAAACCCGTCAGCAAGGCTGTTAACGTCAATCCCAACAGCACCCCCAGTAACCACCGTTGGCCGCTGGCCAGGTAAAAAACCAGCACCAGTAATGCCAAGGCAAAAAAGATACCGGCATAACGGGCGGCAGCCTTTTGATTGGTCTGGCTGGCACGTTGCAAGTCTGACACATTCTGCAGTGCCTGGCTGTAGCCTTCATACCAGCTGAAGGTAATGGCTTCCAGAATCTGCTTGCCTTTCAGGCTGATTTTGTCCATCATTTCCAGTTGTTGCGTCAAGGCCAGCGATTGCCCGGCTGCCGCTTCGGACGCCTGCCGGGCCTGCCAGGCCACCAGGACACCACCGGCCAGCACAATGCCCGCCAGCACCCAACGCAAAGCCGGCTTCATGGCCACATTCTCCAGGCCCGCGATGCTTTGATTGCCCGTTTCATGGTTCCAGACACAACACAATCCATAACACTAGTTCTCTTTTTCCGGGCTGGAAGCTTTTTTCTGGTTGTTCCGGGGTTCAGCCTGTGTGTCTTCCGGTTGTAAAGTCTGTTGTTTGTAATCCAGCGGCAGTTCTTCAGGCCGAGCCTTGTCCACATCAACCAGTTCAATCACCGGCTTGTCCCAGGAGCCGGTCACGCGGTAAATGAACTTGCCATTTTTTTTCAGGGAATCATGCAAAATTCCCTGCATGAAAAAACCGGCCGCTGCACCGGCCGGGCCGCCGGCAATCGCTCCCAGGGTTGGTAAAATCTGGCCCACCTTGGGGATGACTGTCATGGTTTGATTGTAGGTTTGCTGGACCAAGTCCATGCTGCCTTTCACGCGAATTTTGGCCCCACTGTAAAGCACCTCAAAGTCGTCTGTGTAAGCCTGTCCGCCGCGCAGGACAAAGCGCCCTGTCATGGCCTCAAAGCGCAATCCCTGACTCAGCACGTCGGCAAAATCCAGAATCAGCCGTCGAGGTAAATTGGTCAGATTCAGCAAACCAAACACGCGCCCGATACCCGGCTTGGCTTCGGTCACTTCACCAGGTCCAATGCTGACGCTCAAGTCACCATTTAGCTGCTCAAAAGAAAATTGCGCCGGCGGCCCCGGCCAGCGCACATTCATTTCAATCACGGTCTGACCGCCCTTGATAGGCGCATCATAACCAATGGACTGCAGGAACTTGCCCAGATTGTCCGACACCATCACAATGTGAAAGCGGGATTCTCCCAGTATGTCATCCGCAACGTCTGTGTCCTTTTGCGCGGCGGCCTTGTGCCGCACCCAATCGCCGGTGGCATTGAGGGTAATCCAGCGGCTGCGGGACTCGAACTTTTCGACTTTCATACCCCCGACCACCGGGCGTGTTTCCAGGCGCATTTCTCCCAACGGAATTCCCTGGTAAACAAAGTCCCTGACCCAGACATGCAACGCAGGCATTTCGAAACCGGTGGCCACCGGTGGCTGAAAGTCACTTTTTTTCTGACTGATTTCCGGCCAGTTAAGTTTTTCCAGTTGGATAACGATGCCCCGTTGGCCCGCATCATCGGCTACCAATACCTCACCGGCGATATCTTCGCCTTGGAGAAAAATGCGCCAGGCCGCATCCTGGCGCACCAGACGCACGTCCACGTCCCTCAACTCGCGCGACATAAAAATGCCCCGCTTGATATGAAAACGATATTCCCCGGCAGGCAGCCGAAACAGAGATTTGTCTTCACGGCGATTGGCCAGAACCGCCAGCCAGCCATCCAGGTCGAGAACCTCGATATTCCCGCCAATGGTCGTATCCATTTCTGCCGTCGGGCCAAAATGCAGGCGCTCTATGAGCAATTGAGACACATCCGTCAACCAGCGCACGCGCGCCTGGAAAATCGTCGCCAACGCAATCTGCCATGGGTTCAACAGGCAGGGATAGTCACAGTCAAAATGTAAGGGCGTGCTGCTGTCAGCCGATTTATAAAGGGGCATGGGCAGATTGATTCTAACTCCGCGCATGTCGCTCTGGCCGCTGAAATGCAAACCGGGTATGCGGCGACCTGATTTTTCGGCCAGATGCGTTTCAGTGGCACTGTCGGGGTTTTCTGACTGATCGGGAATGGGTGGCGTGGCGCTGGAAAGAGAAAAACGCCATTGGGACTGGCCTGCCAGTGGCAACTTGTGCTTCAGTACTTTTTCCAGACTGGCAATACTCACCGGGCCGTTCATCTGCAAATCCACCACTGGCGGCTTTTTTTGTGGCATCGCCACTGTGCCGGATAACGTGACGGGGTTTTGCAGGAATTGTCCAGCGATATCGGCCAGACGCAGCACAACCCCCTGCAAAATCAGTTTTCCTTGCAAGTGTGTCAGTGTAAATTCGTTAAGGCTGAAATCCACATCCTGCAAATGAATGGCACCAAAAGGCCTGATGGGCTTTTTCCGCCCGGGTTTCAACGACAAATCCAGATGCACCCGCGCCTCACTTGACCCGCGCATGTGCATATTTTCTTTCAACAAGGGCAGTTTTTGTGCCAGTTCACTGGCACGCAAAAAATCAAGCAGATAATCGTCCCTGCCATGGGCCTGCACATCAATTTTCAGCATACCTTCTTTAAAGTCCGCGATTTCGGCTTTTCCATGCGTTACCAAGGCGCCTGTGGTTTTTGCCCGTGTAACCTGTGCCTGCATGCCGCGATTCAAAAAAGCCACATCCGCCTGGATATCCCGTAGCTTGGGCCAGTCCGGGTCGTATTGCAGAACCAGGTCGCGGGTTTCGGCCCGGGCCAGAAACTGACCGGAATGATCGCTGAATGGATAACGAGTGGAATCACCCAGATAGGCCAGTCCGCCACGCGGTATGATGCCGCCTTGAAAGGCATTGTCCAGCCAGCTGATCAACCGAGGTTTCCAGACGCCTGCAGGCCAGTACTTGTAAAGTTTGCGGACCTGTACATCCTTTAACTGGCTGGCCAGATTAAGGAACACGCCGTTTTTCTGGATAATCCGGGCCATGGCTTCCATTTCCAGGTCCTGGCAATCACACCACGCATGCGAAATACGAACATCCGGATTGTCCGCCTGCAAATCAGCGCTCACCACCATAATCAGATGCCGCCACTGTACAGGACGGCGTAACAATGCGGGGATAGCCAAAGCGCCGTTGTCACTGGCCACCAGTATGCGAACCTCATCACCGCGCAAACGAACTTCTCCAGCCAAATTGTTTGCCTCTGCCAACGGCGTTTTCAATGACAGCTTTTCAAACGCCAAAGCCGCACTCACCGGACGCCGCCACTTGAGATCATGCACAATGGCAACATCACGCAAAACACCCCCCACACGCCAACCGTTCTCAGGCAGCCCGGGCAAACCAAACATCACCAGCAGATTGTGCAGCATGGCAATATCCAGAACATCGGCTTGCAGTTGCAGACGCTGGTTATCGCGACGAATCAGCAGATTCACCTGATCCTGTTCCAGGTTTCGGGTTTTCAGGTTCTGAATCTGGATGGCGGCTTGCCAATGCTTGCCATCGGGCTGTCCGGAAAATTCCAGACGCACATCTCCCGACAAGCTGTCATGCCCGGCATCTGGTGCCTGGGTCGCCCCAGAGGCGGTTTTATCCGGGCGTAGCTGCGCCAATACCAGGCCATTCAGCAAACGACCATGGCCTGTGGTAAACCAGAGCCGGCCGTCAATCACACTGGCGGGCCAATGTATCTTCGGATTCAGATTTTCAAGCGCGGTCAGACGAAAATCCTCCACCTCGGCATACCAGCGCGCATCCTTAAGTACCTGCCGATACTTTTCAGTCACCGCCATCAATCTGCCTTTTTTAATCAGATTCTGTCCTGATATAGTGAGTTGGATCGCTCGCTGGTTCTTGTCCTGTTGTACCTGCAAGGCGGTTTGCAAGGGATGCTGAACAACCTCTTTGAACTTTTTCTGCCAGTGGGGGCTGAGCTTGAAGACCAGGTTTTCGATTAGCAAGGAACCCGAAGCCATCAACTGCTCGACAAGCTGTGGCGAAATACCATTCTGATTCTTGCCAGATATGGCGCTTTTTTGAGCTTCTGCGGCGCCGGCCATCTCCATGGCGGCGCTATTCACCACCAACTCCAGACCATTGGAACCACCCGGCCAGAGGTATTTATAAACATTCAGTTTAAGCCGGGCCTTGTCAATACTGACAGTATTATCACCACTGATGACCAGGTTGCTGACTTCAAATTCCGGACCGGTTCCACGCCAGCGACCGGACAATTGCCCCAGTTTGACCGTCCGGTTCCATTGCCGGGATAAGAATTGCTCCAGGGGGCGTTGATACAGGCCGGTAAAAGGCAACAGTACCGTAATCAATCCAACCACCACACCAAAAACCAACACGCCAATGGCCAGATATGTCCGTAATCTGTGCCACAAGTGAGTCAGCCGGTGAGTTTTTTTAGGTGCCATGTAATCAGATCAAAACCACATCAAACTGTTCACGCTGGTAAGCATCCTCCGGCTGGAACCGAATGCGTTTGCCCAGGTTATCCTCCAGCTCATGCAAGCCCTGATGTTGTTCATCGAGAATATGATCAATCAGCTCCGGGTTAGCCAGCACCCGCACATTGCCGGTTTTGAATTGACGCACAGCCCGGGTAATCTCCCGGAACAGTTCAAAGGCCAGACTTTCCACGGTTTTCACATAGCCCCGACCCAAACATTCCGGACAAGGTTCGCACAATACTTTTTGCAGACATTCGGTGGTGCGCTTGCGCGTCATTTCTACCAGACCCAGCTCGGTAATACCGGATATACTGGTTTTTACCGGGTCATTCTGAAGACACAGGTTTAACGTGTCCAGCACCTGTTGCCGGTGAGTCTCATCATGCATGTCAATAAAATCCAGAATGATAATGCCACCGATATTGCGCAGGCGAATTTGCCGGGCGATGCAGTGAGCCGCTTCCAGATTGGTGCGGAAAATGGTGTCTTCGAGATTCTTGTGACCCACAAAACGGCCGGTATTCACATCAATGGTGGTCATGGCTTCGTTCTGGTCGATCACCAGATTGCCGCCGGATTTCAGAGGCACAAAGCGGCGCAAGGCTTTGGCGATTTCTTCCTCAATGCTGTAAAAGTCGAAAATGGGCCGGTCGCCCTCGTACAAAACCAGTTGACCGCCCCATTGGGGCACGAATTCTTGCAAAAAGTTCTGGATTTCATCAAAAATCGCGGGCGAATCCACCCGCACCTGGCGGACGCGATGCGTCAGATTGTCACGCATGGCCTTTAACGGCAAAGACAAGTCCTGGTAGATGCGTACAGGCGCCTTGGCGGACGGAATACGCCTGCGGGCTTTTTCCCACAAACGCACCAGAAAATCAAAATCCCGTTGCAATGCTGCTGTATCCACGCCTTCGGCATTGGTCCGGGCTATCAGGCCATATTGGGGGTAGTCAGCACCAAGTGTGTGCAGGATTTCCTGCAGTCGCTTGCGTTCGTCTTCGTCAGTGATGCGCACCGATAATGCGCGCGTGCCCGGCTCCTGTGGTAA
>Ga0256839_1000411_pt1 | contig 55508 bp, 50 predicted proteins | sample 354166metaG_FD_185968 | JGI IMG/M metagenome (GOLD analysis project Ga0256839, IMG submission 185968) | Hydrothermal vent microbial communities from Mid Atlantic Ridge, Atlantic Ocean - 354-166 | ecosystem: Environmental > Aquatic > Marine > Hydrothermal vents | place: Atlantic Ocean: Mid... | reverse complement strand
AAGATGCCCCCACTTTCCAGCCGCATCAGTTCCTGGCGCAGGGCCTCCCCCTCCAGGTTGGCCGCTGTGGTCAACGGTGTCGTTCCCAACCGTCCTCCCGCGTGGGCCTCCAGCACCAGGCGGGCGATATTCTTGACCAGGAAGGAGAAATAGGTGTGGATGGCGAAGAAGAAGCGCGGGGGATCGACCGTCTCCGGGCGCAGCCCCATGCCACGAATGAACTTGTGCAACTCCTTCTCGGCGCGGATCTTGCCCCCGGCCGCCTCGTAGCCGGCCACCTCACCGAAGAAGAGGCGCCACTGCTCGAAGAGTCGCGCGGTCAGGTCGTCGGTGTGGCCCTCCAGCGCGTTGTACAGGGCGCGAGTCACGCGCTGGCTGTAGATGTTCTGGCTGCCGAAGTCCTCGACCAGGTTTTCGGGAATGAGCGCGCGGCCCGAGGAGAGGGCAAAGAGCGCACGCAGGAAGCGTTCGCTGGAGGCCGCGTTTACCTCCAGGGGTGGTTCAACAATAAAGTGCCCCTCGTGGTAGCGGACGAAGATGTAGTAGTAGCCGTCGAAGACCACGCCCAGCAGGCGATCCCGGTCGTGCTTTTCCCGGCGGGCCACGCCGGTAATGTAGTCCTTCACCTGCTGGACGGCATGGCGGGTGTGGCCGTGGCCTAAGTTAGGGCGCAGGGAACCGGGCGGCTCGTACTCGATGATCAGGCGGTTGTACACCGCGTCGGCGCGGCCCGTAGCCAGGGTGTATTCCCGGCGAACCAGAAGCCCCACATCCAGTCTACCGGCAACTTCATCAATGTAATGGGCTACCGCAGCACGAAATTCCGCCTCATTGTGCGCCTCTTGGGCCGCGGCGCGCACGCGCTCGGTAAACCGTGGGTCCTCATGTTCGATGAATCGGTAAGTAGCTTCTGTCGCCGGCATGGGGGAGGTCTCCTGGATTGACGGAAATCGTGATCTGATTCCTGCGATCGCGTTCGGTGTGCAGGGATCAGATGGCTTTCAAATTGGTGATCTACGCTACAGGGCCGAGCGCAATGAGGTGCTCGATAAAGGTGCGTTCGTCTTCCCAAGCACGCGCATCGTGTGCGGACAGGCGGGCGGCGTGCATGTAGTGATCCAGCGCCCGCCGGATAACTTCCGCCTCTGTCACGCCTTGCAGGCGCGAGAGGCGTTTCAATCTCTGTTCCTGATGGGCTTCAATGTAGACTTGCTTGCGCACCTTTGTGGGCATCCGGTACATCGAAGTATACATTAGGCAAACGTGTTTCGACAAACTTCACATCACAGTGTCAACATGTATCTCCGCCACCCGGGCCTCGTCGGAGTGGATGCAGCGTGTGGCGGTGATGAGCTCGTGTGGCCCAACAGCTACGTCAGGGTGGCCAAGTCCATACTTGGCGCGATGCCCGTGACATGCGTGTGTCACAGCGCGTGTGGTGGCCACTCGCCTCGCTAGCCTTCGCCGTGCCGCTTTTCTCCACTAGGCACTGCACGTCCCGCCGCGCAAGGAACCGCTCCGTGAAGTGTGGGTGTTCGAGGGTGCCAGACGAGCTGTTGCCTCCATTTGGCCTCGCCGTGGGGAAACAGAAGGGGGCTTGAAAGCACCCAGGTGGGGCAGGTCTATTTGGGTAAGTATATGATGCGTGGAGGAGAGATGAATGAGTCGGAGCGCTCGGCGCTGCTCACCGACGTGCAGGTGATGCCTTTTATCCAGCAACGTGGATTATAGCTGGCCGGCGAGTCACGTTGTAGCACTACGCGGCCGCCGGGCGGGGAACTTCCCGGCGCAGGGGCAAGGTGCCCACTAAGTAGCCGGCGAAGATCAGCGAGATGGCGGTCAACTCGCTCACCCGGAAGAGGGCCGGCCCGCCGAGAACGCCGATGGTGTGGGCCGACGCCGCTACAATGCCGCCGAGGGCGATGAGGCCCACGCCCACCGTGCGCTCACGTTCCATCTGGCGGCGCGTGAATTGCCACACCGAGTAGATGGCGCTGCCCACGAAGGCCACCGTGCCGAAGATGTTGGCGATGACCACCAGCACGCGCACGGGTATGAAGGGGAACATCTTGGTCTCCACGAACCCCAACACGTCCGTGCGCGTGAGGCCTGCCGGGTCGATGGGCCACGTGAGGACCAAGAGGCTGCCGGCCAGCGAGAGCAGGACTACGAACGCGAGGGCGGCCAGGGCCGCACGGCGCGACAGCACCAGGAAGAGCGAGCCGGCCCCCAGCCAGGCCGCCACCATGAGGGCGCCGAAGGCGTAGTAGACCCGGTACGTGAGAGGTGTCCACGCTCCCCGAAAGGCCGCCACCATTTCCGCGGAAACGGCCACTGCCCAGATGAGCAGGGCTATTCCCCAGAGCAGTTGATAGGGCTTTCGCTTCTGCCACCACTCCCGCAGGACGAGAGCAGCGAAGATGGTGCTGAGGACCACGTCCAGCGCGGAAATCAGGAGTGCCATGCTCTCCTCCCAAACGCCGCGTTCCTCTCAACCCAGACGCGGGGTGGGCACCCCGCAGCCGCCGAAAACAGAATTGGACCAAAGATGGGCAAAGTGTATCAAAGCCGGCGCGGAAGGGCAAATGGTGTAGGGAAATTTGGCCAAGTTTGCTCCGGTTCCGGGGGCTCTCCCGACGGCTACTCGCCCTTGCGCGCCAGCGCGATGAGACCTGTGCCCACGGGCAGGTCGGCGAAGCGGATCAGGTAGCTCTCAAGGCGGCCCACGCCCATGAGGACGGCGTTGACTAAGGGATGAGTGGGCACCATGTCCACCTGATACGCATCGTCCTCGAAGTAGTGGGACTTGAGCGCCTTGGGCGGGCGGAGGCGCGAGAGCAGGATGGTGAGCGCGGCCACGGGAAAGATGAGGAAGTTGTTGTACGTCTGGCGCACCGGGGAAAACCCCACGCAGAGCAGCTTGCGCTCGAGGTCTCCCCTGGTGTAGCGGCGCACGTGGGCGTTCAGCTCGTCGTTGAAGCTCCAGAGCCACTGGAAGGCGGGCACGCTGATGAGCACCAGCCCGCCGGGCTTGAGCACGCGGTGAGCCTCTCGCAGAATGGCCACGTCGTCCTCATTGTGTTCGATGACGTCGAGTGCTGTCACCAGGTCGAAGGTGTTGTCCGCAAAGGGCAACGCCCGTGCGTCGGCCTGGCGGATGTCGTAGCCGCGCGCACGCCCCACGCGCACGGGGTTGGGGTGGTTCTCGACGCCGATGACGTAGCCGTAGCGGCTCAGGTGATGGTACATGTTGCCGGCCCCCGAGCCCACGTCCAGGATAAACAGCTCGCCGGCCGGCAGGTGGGGTTCCAACACGGCCCTGAGCGCGCGTGTGCGCCCGGCAAACCACCAGTGATCGTCCTCGGGGATGTGCCGGGGAAGCCGAGAACGATCAACACGGACGGCTCCGCTCCCCGGTCGGATCGTCTGGAGGCTCTTCGTGTTCATGGTCACCTCGTCATGTTCGGAACGTCCCGTGGTTTCAGGTTGCCCAGCATACCACCCTGTGCGCCTCCGGTCAAACGCCAGGTGTGGGCTCCGTCACGCCGGAGAGGACCGGGGGCAAAAGAGTCCCCTCCGCAGCACCACCGTGGCCCGCCGGGAATCACCGCCGTCGCCGGAACGCCCGCTGGCCGGCCTCGTAGGCGTCGCCCCCGTAGATGTCGTTGACCACAATGGCCGGGAAGTCCCTCACGATTAGCTCTCGAATGGCCTCAGGGCCCAGCTCCTCGTAGGCCACGACGCGGGCCTCCACGATGTGATCGGCCAGGAGCAGGGCGGCGCCGCCCACGGCAGCCAAGTAGACGGCGCGGTAGCGCACGAGGGCCGCCTTTACCTCCGGGGAGCGGTGTCCCTTGCCGATGAACCCCTTAACGCCCCGTTCCAGGAGGGGAACGGTGTAGGGGTCCATGCGTCCGCTCGTCGTGGGGCCGGCGGGACCAATGGGCCGGCCGGGCGGGGCCGGGGCCGGCCCGACGTAGTACACCACGTGGCCGGCCAGGGGAATGGGCGAGGGCTCGCCCCGATTCAGGGCGGCGACCAGCCGCCGGTGGGCCGCGTCACGCGCCGTGTAGACGACACCGCTGAGCAACACCATGTCGCCGGCGCGCAGGGCGGCCACATCGTCGTCGGTCAGGGGCGTGTGGAGCGTGTGGGCGTTCACAGGATCACCTCTGCGCGGCGTGGCGCCGAACAGTTGAGGTTGACGGCGACCGGCAAGGCGGCAATGTGAGTGGGAGCGGCCTCCACGTGGACGCCGAGCGCCGTCACCGTGCCGCCGAAGCCTTGGGGCCCAATGCCCAGGGCGTTGATCTCGTCCAACAGCTCCCGCTCCAGCGCGGCCAAGTGAGGCGCCGGGTTGGGCGTGCCCAGCCGGCGCAAGAGGGCCTTTTTGGCCAGCAGCCCCACCGTGTCGAAGGAGCCCCCGAGCCCCACGCCCACGATGACGGGAGGGCAGGCGTTGGGGCCGGCCCGCTCCACCGTTTCCACCACGAATTGCTTGACGCCATCCACGCCGACGGCGGGCGGGAACATGGCCAGCCGGCTCATCAGCTCGGCGCCGAACCCCTTGAGCATCACGCGCAGGCGCACGTGGTGGCCCGGCACGATGGCGTAGTGGACGATGGGCGGCGTGTTGTCCCCGGTGTTCTCCCGGAGAATCGGGTCGGCCACCACCGACTTGCGCAGGGGGCGATACGCCTGTCGCACGGCCTCCTCGATGGCGGCGTTCAGGTCGCCGCCCACCAGGTGAACCTGCTGGCCGACTTCGACGAAGATGATCGCCATGCCCGTGTCCTGACACGAGGGCAGCCGCTCGGCCCGAGCCCTGTCGGCGTTGGTCAGCAGAATCTCAATGATCTCCCGGCCGAGGGCCGCCGCCTCCTGTTGGCGGGCGCGCCGGAGGGCGGCCACATAATCGGTGGGCAACTTCCAGGCGGCCTCGGAGAGAAGCGCCGCCAACGCACGCCGGACAAAGGCGACTGAGATGGTGCGCGCCGGAGTGGTCATGGCACTGCTCGCTCGAATGCTTCAGGGGATCGGGTTTGCCGGCCGTGTGCGAACGGGATGTGGAGAGTATACGCGGGCGGCCACCTTTGCCAAGTGGGAGCAGGAGCGCGTGCCGGTTCCTCTTTTGTCCAACCCGCCAACGTCGGGTAGAATAGACAAAAGCGGACGAGGGGAGAGGTGAGGCCATGCACGTGAGCGGACATGCCGTGCGGGAGCGCATCGAGGAGGTGGCCCCCGTTGCGTTGGCGGAGTCGTGGGACAATGTGGGCTGGCAGGTGGGGCACGATGGCGTCACCGTCTCCCACGTGTTGGTCGCGTTGGACGTGGACCTGCGCGTGCTCGACGAGGCGAAGCGGGTGGGTGCGGACTTGATCGTGGCACACCACCCGCTTTTTTTTCGCCCCCTGCACCGACTGGACCCCTCCACACCCCGTGGACGCCTCATCGTCGAGCTGATCCGCGCCGACGTGGCCGTCTACGCAGCACACACCAACGTGGACGCCGTGCGCGATGGCGTCAACGGCGCGCTGGCCGAGACGTTGGGCTTGGAGCCTGTGGCCCCGCTCATGCCGGTCCCGAATGCTCCGGACCAGTGGGGGTTCGGCGCCATTTGCGAGCTTGCCCCCTCTTCCGTGACGACCGAGGAGCTGGTGTGGCGTGTTCACCGGCGCCTGAACACCCCCACACCTCGGGTGACCCCCGGCGGGCCAACACACCATCAGCGGGTGGCGCTTCTCGGAGGAAGTGGGGCCACTTTTCTCGACGCTGTGGCCGGGGCCGGCTGCACCTGCTTCATCACCGGTGAGCTCAAGTACCACGATGCCCAACACGCCCGTGCCCTGGGCATCACGGTCATCGAGGCCGGCCACTATTACAGCGAGGCACCGGTGCTCGTCAGGATGGCCCGGTGGCTCCAGCCGCTGGGCATTCCGGTGACGGTGAGCCAAGTGGTCACCTCACCTTTTGCACCGGATTGGCAGTCGGTGAAAGACCAAGGGAGGGGAGAGCAGTGAACCGCGCAGCTCAGCTCCTGATGCTCCAGAAGGTGGAACTGGAAATCCAGGACAAGATGAGGCTCCTCCGCCAAGTGCGCCGTGCCCTGCGCAACACCGAGGAGTTGGAGGCCATGCGGAAGCAGTACGGCGAAGTCCAGGACGACCTCAAAGAGCTGGAGGCACTCCAGCGCGAACTGGAACTGGAAGTCCAAGGGCTTTCCCAGCGCATCGAGGAACACGAGCGCGAGCTCTACAGCGGCACCATCCGCAATCCCAAGGAGCTGGCCGTGCGCCAACAGAAACTCGAGGCCCTCAAGCGCCGGCGAGACCGCCTCGACGAGCGCATGATGAGATCCCTGGAGAACACCGAGAAGATGCGTCGCCGGATCGAGCAGCTCCGGGAACGGCTCCAGGAGGCCGAGGCCAAGTGGGAGCAGCAGCGGGGCAAGTGGGAAGACATGGAGCGCAAGCTCAAGCGGTACCTGGTCTACCTCCGCCGCCAGCGCGACGAGATCCGACAGAGTATCCCCCGTGCTGACCTGGAGCTGTACGAGGAACTGGTGCGCGTAAAGGGAGGCGTGGCCGTGGCCGAGCTCAAGGACGGCGTGTGTACGGCCTGCGGAGTGGGAGTCTCCCAAGGCAAAATCGAGAGCGTGAGGCGCAGCACCGGCCTCATCACGTGCAGCAACTGCGAGCGCATCCTGGCCATTGTCACCTGAGCGGGCTGCCTTCTCTCCTCTGGATGATTCGCTGTTTCCGCCGTTCACTGGTATAATTTCCTCCCCGCATTTTCCTGGAGCGGCTCGGTCGCGGACGAAGGCGGTGTGGCCAATGTCATCGAACCGGGTGGTGGCCGAAATCAAGGAACGCCTCGACATCGTTGAGGTCGTCGGCCGGTACGTGAGCCTGAAGCGCTCGGGCCGCACGTACAAGGCCCTGTGTCCCTTCCACCAGGAGCGGACGCCCAGCTTTGTCGTCTTCCCGCACACGGGCACCTGGTACTGTTTCGGCGCCTGTGGCGAGGGCGGGGACATCTTCGCCTTCGTGATGAAGGCGGAGGGCGTGAGCTTTGCTGACGCTCTGGCCATGTTGGCCCGTGAGGCCGGCGTCGAGCTCCGCCCACTCGATGAGGCCAGCGCCCGGCGCCGTCAGCGCCGCCAACGCCTGCGCGCCGTCTGCGGGGCCGCGGCCGAACTGTTCGCCGAGTGGCTGTGGACACACCCGGAAGCCGAGGAGTGCCGGCGTTACCTGGAGCAGCGTCACGTGCGGCCCGAGGCCGTTCGGCTCTTCCGCCTCGGATACGCGCCCGACAGGTGGGAGGCTCTCCTGAACGCCATGACCGGGCGTGGGTACACCGTGGACGACTTGGAGGCCGCCGGCCTCGTGGTGCGTTCCGAACACGGCCGCTGCTACGACCGCTTTCGCCGCCGGCTCATCTTTCCCATCCGCGACGTGCAGGGACATGTGGTGGGCTTCGGGGCCCGTGCTCTTGCCGAAGGCCAACATCCCAAATACCTGAACTCACCCCAGACCGAACTCTTCGACAAGGGGCGCCTCCTCTACGGCCTGGACGTGGCCAGAGAGGCCATTCGCAAGGCCGACCGGGCTGTGATTGTGGAGGGATACATGGACGTGATCACGGCCCACCAGGCCGGATTTCAGAACGTCGTGGCCAGCTTGGGCACAGCCCTGACCGTGGAACAGGTCGATCTCCTCAAGCGGTTCACAACCAACGTGACCCTGGCGTTGGACGCCGACACGGCCGGGCTCGAGGCCACCCGCCGGGCCATCGAGGCGGCCCGCCGGGCCCTCGACAAGCGGCTGATCCCCCGCATTGGGCGCCGGGGGCGGCTCCGGCCCGAGTACGAAATCGAGGGCGACGTGCGGGTGGCCGTGCTGCCCGAAGGCTATGACCCCGACGAGCTCATCAGAGAGCAGCCGCACCAATGGCAAGCCCTCATCGAGGGCGCTCTGCCGGTGGTGGACTTCTTCTTCGAGGCGGCCCTGCGGGGGCGGAACTTGGACGACCCGCGCGAACGGGCCGCTGTGGCCGATCAGCTTCTGCCCATCTTGGCCGAGATCGGCCACGTGGTCCTGCGCGCCCACTACGTGCAGCGGTTGGCCCGCCTGTTGCGCGTGGACGAGCGTGACCTGCAGGCTGCCTTGGCCCACTACCGGCGCCGCCTGCGCCAGGAGGAGCACCGGCCGCGGGCACAGCCCGATGCCGGGCTCGGAGAGGTGCCGGCCGTGGAGGCGTATGTGCTCTACTTGCTCCTGCGCTGGCCCCACTACGTGCCCGTCGCGCTCGAAATGGGCCTGCGGGCGGATGACTGGTCCGTCACCGAATTTCGCGCCATTTTCGAGCACCTTGTCGAACAGAGGCCCCAAACACAGGAGGCCGTCGAGGAACTGCTCGCCGACCTGCCCGAGCCCGTGGTCGAGCGGGCTGCTCACGTGGTGGCCTACTACGACCGCTACCCCCAGCTCTCGCCGCAGGCGCTCGAGTTGGAGGTGCGCGACAAGGTGGACGAGATGAAGATTCGGGCCCTTAAACGAGCACACGAGCGGCTCCAGCATCTTATTGCCGATGTGTACGAACACCGGCACGAAGATGGGGGACGGCTCGCGGATTTGCTCCGCCGACAAGCCCACCTGAGCCGCCAGATCGTGGCACGCGAACAAGCTCGCCGGGCGCGCCGCCGGCCGGGGGATGGCACCGGTGTGCCGGCAGCCGCTTACGCAGGAGTGCGCGAAGGGATCGAACGAGAATCCGCGGAGAGCCGGAGGGCTTGATGTCCCGCAAGGATCGCTTGGATCAGCTCATCCGCCAACTGAAGAAACGAGCCCGGGAACGCAGAACCTTGGACAAGCAGGAGGTGATCAAGGCCGCGGAGGCCGATGGCCTGAGCCTCTCGGAGGCTGAAATCGATCACATCTACCGGGAGCTCAGCCAGAGCCACATCACTATCATCCAGAAACCGGTCGAGGAGGGAGACGAGGAGGAGCCCCTGGACGAGGAATTGCAGGCTGTGGAACAGGAGGCCGAGCCGAGCCAGGAGGACGAGCGCGCTGACCAGGAGCTCCTGGACCTCACGGGAGATCCCGTCCGCATGTACCTGCGCGACATCGGGCGGGTCCCGCTGCTCTCGGCCGACCAGGAGATGTGGTTGGCCATGATGATCAGCGCGGAGAAGTTCCTCGACGAGCTGACGGCCGACGGGGAAGAGGCCCCCGACGTGCTCGCCGTGTGCAGTCACGCCTACCAGAACTTCTACCGCAACTGGGCCTTTGTGCTGGACAACCGGGACGTGCTGCACGGCCACCTGCCCGACTTGGGCCGGATCATCGACGACGTGATGATCGTGCGTTCGACGTGGCCACCTGAACGCCCCTTCTCACCCGAGCGCTTCTTCACGGCGCTCTACCCGGACCACGCCCCGTCCGAGCGCGTGACCCAAGTGCTCAAGCGGCTGTTCGAGTTGCCCTTGGGACTCTACCTGCTGCCGGACGAGGTGCTCCACGAATTGCTCGCCAAATACCGACGGGAAGAACCCTTCCCCACGCCCGACACCTTTGCCGAATGTGACCTCCTCTCCGAGGAGAGCCTGCGCCGGCACTACGAGCACATCCGCACGCTGGCCGCGAAGGCGCGGGATTTGTTGGCGCGCTCGAACCTGCGCCTGGTGGTCAGCGTGGCCAAACGGTACGTCAACAGGGGCATGAGTTTCCTGGACCTCATCCAGGAGGGCAACTTGGGGCTCCTGCGGGCCGTGGATAAGTTCGATTACACCAAGGGGTACAAGTTCAGCACCTACGCCACCTGGTGGATTCGGCAGGCCATCAGCCGGGCCATTGCCGATCAGGCCCGCACCATTCGCATCCCCGTCCACATGGTGGAGACCATCAACAAGCTGGTGCGCATCTCCCGCCGGCTGACCCAGGAGCTGGGACAGGAGCCCTCGGCCGAGGACATCGCCCTGGAGCCGGAAATGGGGCTCCTGGACGAGGCGGAGATTCGGGCCATCCGGGAAGCCCTGGAGCGCAAGGAGCGAATCGACCCGGCCCTCCGGCGCAAGTGGCGCCGGGCGGCGGCCAAAGTGCGCCGGATCATGAACTTGGCCCAGGAGCCCATGTCCCTGGAGACCCCTGTGGGGAACGAGGACAACACCAGCCTGGCCGACTTCATCGCCGACGAGTCCCAGGCCGGGCCGGTAGACGAGGCGAACCGCAAGCTGCTGGCCGAGCAGTTGCGGGAGTTCCTCGCCCAGTTGAGCGACCGGGAACGCGAGGTGCTCGAATTGCGCTTTGGCCTCAAGGACGGCCGGTCGCGCACGCTCGAGGAGGTGGGTCAGGAGTTCGGCGTCACCCGGGAGCGCATCCGCCAGATCGAGGCCAAGGCGCTCCGCAAGCTGCGCCACCCCATGCGGAGCAAACACCTGCGCGATTACCTCACGTGACCGCTGCCAATGCCCGGCAGCATCGACAGCGGCACTCGGGCCGCCCCTTCAGGGTTGCGAGAGGGCCACTTCCCGCGCCTGTGACCGGTGGGGCATGGGCTCGGGCGCCACGTGGAGCAGCCGGTGGGCGAGGAAGACCGTCACCGTGAAGAGCAGGAGGCCGCCGGCCTGGTGGAGCAGGGCCAAGGAAAGCGGCACCTCGAAGATGACCACCCCGATCCCCAGCAGGATCTGGAGGCCCACGAGCCCTACCAACGCCCACGCCCCCTGGTGAACCGCCCGGTCGGCCACCCCCGACCGCCGGACGGCCACGGCAAAGCCGACGATCAGAGCGGCCACGACGAACGCGAACCACCTGTGGATGAAGTGGACGGTGAGGGGCGTCTCGATCAGGTTCAGCCACCAGGGCTGGACCACCGAGAGGAGTTTGGGCGGCACGAGGCGCCCGAACATCAGGGGCCACGTGTTGGAGACGTGGCCCGCCTTCAGGCCGGCCACGAAGCCCCCGTAGGCAATCTGCACCACCAGGGCGCCCAAGACCACCACGATGAACCGCGAGAGCCCAGAACTCACGCGCACGGGCACAGTCTCGTGGGCGTAGTAGTAGCGGTTCAGGGCTGTCCACAGCGTCCAAGCTAGGATGAAGAGGGCGAGAAGCAGGTGAATGGTGAGCCGCACGTGGCTCACGGCCGGCCGGTCGAGCAGCCCGCTCTTGACCATGAGCCACCCCACAGTCCCCTGAAGCCCGAAGAGGAGCACGATGGCCGCGTACACCCCAACTTGTGACCTGGAGATGGCGCCCCGCCACACGAAGTAGAGGAAGGGCACCACGACGATCAGGCCGGTGAGACGGGCGAGGAGCCGGTGGAAGTACTCAATGTAGTAGATGCGCTTGTACTCCGCCAGCGTCATGCCGACGTTGACCTGTTGGTACTCGGGCGACTGTTGGTACTTGGCGAACTCCCGCTGCCACGCTGCCTCGCCGATGGGGGGAACCACGCCCGTGATGACGTTCCACTCCACAATGGAAAGCCCCGCGCGGGCCAGCCGCACGTAGCCGCCCACCACCACCATGAGCATCACCAGGCCGCAGACGACAAAAAGCCACCGGGTTACGGGATCATTCGTGCGCTGCATAAGGCTTGCCCCCGTCACGTTGCGCGGAACAAAACCACTCCCTCGCTCTTAAGGCGAGAGTATACCACAGGCAATGTGCCGTTACCAGCGCCGACGGCCTTTTTCCCTACTCGTAGCTGGCAAAGACGCTCGTTTGGCCCCCTTCGTCGAAGAGGTACACTGTATAGGGGTCGGTGACGGGCGCGTCCATGCCGGGCGCCCCGCGCGGCATCCCGGGCACGGCGATGCCGAGGGCATTGGGCCGCTCGCGCAGGAGCCTGACCACGTCCTGCACGGGCACGTGCCCCTCGATCACATACCCGTCCACCACGGCCGTGTGACAGGCCATCAGCCCTTCGGGCACGTTGTACTCCGCCTTGATGGCCATGAGGTCGCTCACGTTGCGCATCTGAACGCGGAAGCCGTTGCGCTGCATGATCTCCGCCCACGCCGTACAGCAGCCACACGTGGGGGACTTGTACACGATCATCTGCGGGGGAATGTCGCTTCCCGTCGGCGATGAGCTCTGACAGGCCAGCAGGATCACGGCGAGGACGACGCTGATGCCGAACACCATCCACGTTCGTCTCATGGGTACCCTCCCGGTTTGCCTGTGACCGGTTCGGTGCTATGCTGTGGACATGTGAATTGTATCACAAAGTGCTCGGTTTCACGAACAGCGTCCGAAAGAAATTGAGTGAAGGGGGTGAGGAACATCCATGACATCATTGGAGATGCTGCTCCACCGTTCGGCAGAGCATCACCAACATCTCTGTCCCCGCCAGGTGCTGGGCGTGCGCATGGGGCTTTTGGGCGGCGCTCTCCTCCAAGTTCCCGTGCCCCAGGAGGACAAGCGGCTCCTCGTCATCGTGGAGACCGACGGGTGCTTCACCGATGGCCTGGCCGTGGCCACGGGGTGTTGGGTGGGGCGTCGCACCATGCGGGTGATCGACTTCGGCAAGGTGGCCGCCACCTTCGTGGACACGCGGACGGGGCGTGCGCTTCGCATTGTGCCTCACCCGGAAAGCCGGCAACGTGCCCAGCTCTACGCGCCCGACGCCGAGTCCCGCTGGGAAGGGTACCTGTTGGGCTACCGGCGTATGCCCGACGAGGAGCTCTTCGTGGCGCGCCCGGTCCGGCTGCGCTTCTCCCTCGAGAAGTTGATCAGCCGGGACCGCTACCGGGTCGTGTGCGAGGCGTGTGGCGAGGAGGTGATCAACGAGCGCGAAGTCATCATCGACGGACGCCTCCTCTGCCGCGGCTGTGCCGGCGACGCCTATTATGCCTACTCGGAGTCGGAGGACGGCGGAAAGGCCGATCCGTCACTTCCGGCTGCCCTGTTCCGCGCCCGGTGAGCCCCGGTCCGCGGGCGGGCCACCTGGCCGTTGGGTGACCCGCCACGTTGAGCTCATGATTCCGGGATCGATCACGGTGCCAGGCGCTCGATGATCCAGGCGCCGCTCTCGTCCCGCCGGTAGCGGAAGCGGTCGTGCAGGCGGTTCAGCCTGCCCTGCCAGAACTCGAAGGTGTGGGGGACGAGGCGGTAGCCGCCCCAATGGGGTGGCCGGGGCACGTCGCGGCCGGCAAAGCGGGCCTCGTACTCCCGGTAGCGTGTTTCCAACTCCGCCCGGCTCGGGAGCACGGCACTCTGGGGCGAGGCCCAGGCGCCGATTTGGCTTCCCCTGGGCCGCGTGCGGAAGTAGGCGTCGGATTCGGCAGGCGAGACCTTCTCGACATACCCCTCGACCCGCACTTGGCGGGCCATGTGGGGCCACCAGAAGGTGAGCGCTCCCCAGGGGTTCTCGGCCAACTCGTGCCCCTTGCGGCTCTCGTAGTTGGTGTAGAAGACGAAGCCCCGCTCGTCCACGCCCTTGAGCAGCACCATGCGGGCCGACGGCCGGCCGTCGCGCGAGGCCGTGGCCAGAGTCATGGCGTTGGGCTCAGGGGGCTCGGTTGCTTCGGCCTCGGCGAACCAGAGGCGGAACTGCTCGAAGGGGTCGGCGGCCAGGTCGTGGCGGAAGAGGCCCGCCTGGCGGTAAGCATGTCGGTCCTTGTCGCTCTGGGACATGGTTTTCCTCCCTCAGCGGTGTGTGGGCGCGTTGGGCCCTCCACAGGTTGGTGACGGTAACGGGCGGGATGACAGGGCGAGTATACGCTTCCCTTCCCACATCCGCAACCTGCTCCCAGGACAACGCGCTTGACGGGGCGGAGGCCCCCTCTATACTACAACCTGCACGCACGGGTTCCCAGAAACGCATGACCAGCGACGGAGGCCGGAGATGAGCGTCCGAGAGTTGCGCTTTCCCGAGGGGTTTCTCTGGGGCACGGCCACCTCGTCCCACCAGGTGGAGGGCGGGAACACCAACAACGACTGGTGGGCGTGGGAACGAAGCGGGGCTCACATTCACGACCACAGCCGCTCGGGCGCGGCCTGCGAGTGGTGGTGCGGGCGCGCTGAGGAAGACGTGACCGTGGCGGCCCAGCTCGGCCAGAACGCCCACCGCCTCAGCGTGGAGTGGAGCCGGCTCGAGCCTCACTTTGGCATCTATGACCCCGAAGCCTTCGCCCGCTACCGCCGGCTCCTCGAGCACATGCGTGGCCTGGGCATGGAGCCCGTGGTGACGTTGCACCACTTCACCCTGCCCCGTTGGGCGGCCAAGGTGGGCGGATGGGCCAACCGCGTGGTGGTGCAGCGCTTCGCGGCCTTGGCAGCGCAGTGTGCCCGCCGCCTCGGCGACCTGGTGACCATGTGGTGTACGATCAACGAGCCGGCCGTCCTGGTCTACAATGCGTATGCCGGCCGGCAGTGGCCGCCGGGAGTGGGCCGGTTCGACGTGGGCCTCCGGGCCCTGCGCCACTTGCTCCTGGCCCACGCGGCGGCCTATCAGGCCATTCACGACGTGCAGCCGGGAGCCCGGGTGGGCCTGGTCTTCAACATGCCCCTGCTGGAGCCGTTCCGTCCCGGGCACCCGTTGGACCGCCTGGTCGCGTTCTGGCAGGACTGGCTCTTCAACGAGGTGAAGGTGAGGGCCGTGCGCGAGGGGCGGCTGGTTCCGCCCCTGGCCGTGCCCGCCCGACGGGTGACCGGCCTGCGCGGGGCGTGTGACTTCGTGGGGCTCAACTACTACGGGCGCTACGCGGTCAAGTTCGACCCGCTGGCGCCCGGCGCCCTCTTCGGGCGCCACGTCCAGGAGCCGACGGTGCGCCTCGGGCGGACGGACTGGGGCCAAATCGCCCCGGAAGGGTTGACCAAGCACCTGCTGCGGCTGCGCTCCTTGGACAGACCCCTCTACGTCACCGAGAACGGCGTGTGCGATCCCTTCGACGTGGTGCGCCCCCGCTTTCTCGTCGAGCACGTGCGGGCCGTCCACCGGGCCATTCAGGCCGGAGCCGACGTGCGCGGCTACTTCCACTGGTCGCTGGTGGACAACTTCGAGTGGGCCGAGGGGTGGTCGGCCCGCTTCGGGCTCATCGCCCTCAACCCCTTCACCCAAGAGCGCCGGCCCCGCCGGAGCGCTGAGATCTACGCCCACATCTGTCGCACCAACAGCGTGCCGGCCGCTGCTGCCTCACCCCAGGAGTGAGGTGCCGTCCAAGTCGGCCGGCACCTCGAGCCCCAGCAGTTCCAACACGGTGGGCTTCACGTCCAGAATGTTGGCCTCGGAGCGGCCGGCGCGTGCGCCCCTCACGTAAACGAAGGCGTCGTCATACGTGTGCATCCCCACCATGACCGGGTCCTTGCAGGCCAGCACCTCCTTGTAGATGGCACCCTTGGGATCGTAGCCGTTCACCGGCGCCAGGATGATGTCGGCCGCCTGTTCCAAGAAGGGGCCGTGGTAGAGTTCCTCCCGGCGGTATGCCTTGAGCACGGGGCGCTCGCCGGTTTCGGGGAGCACAAGACTCTCGGCCGCCTCGATGAGCTCCTCGCGGAGGGGCTCGTACTCCTCCGGGGCGACTGGGCCGTCCTTCTCGCGCCCTCTCAGGCGGATGAAGATGCGGCCGGGGTCCATGGAGTAGGCCCGCGAGGCCGGGTCCACCACGCTGAACATCTCGAGCGGGCTTGGCCGGCGCGCTTCTCGGTAGCGCAGGTAGCCGGCCCGGTGGAGCCAGTGGTTGTAGTAGACCTCCTGCTCGATGGCGCAGAAGCCGTGGTCGCTCAGCAGGATCAGGGTGGTGCGGTCGTCCAGCCGCTCCGCCAGCCGGCCGATGAAGGCATCGATGCGCTCGTAGACGCCGAAGAAGGCGGGCGCCCAGCGGGGGTGGCCGGACTCCATGTGGGCCCAGTAGAAGTGGTGGAGCCGGTCGGTTTCCATAATGACGGCCATCATGAAATCCCACGGCTCTTCCTCCCAGAAGTGCCAGAAGGTGGCCAAGCGGCGCTCCAGGGCCTCTTCGATGGCGGCCATCATCTCGTCGAGCGATTGGCGGGCCAGCCGCGGGTCGGCGTCCACGCGGTAATCGAGGCGCCGGAGCACGCCGGCCACCTCGGGAGGGAAGACGGCCTTCTCGACCGAGGGGCTGAGGAAGCCGGCAATGAGCACGCCGTTGACCGGCTTCGGGGGGAACGTCACCGGCACGTTCATCACGAAGACGCGCTTGCCGGCCTGGCTGAGCCGTTCCCACAGGGTGGGCGCCCGCACGTGTGAGGCCACCGGGATGAAGGCGCGGTAGGTGCGCGGGTCCCGGTCGATGAAGCCGAAGATGCCGTGTTTGGCCGGGTTAACGCCGGTCATGAAGGTGGTCCAAGCCACGGAGGAGACCCACGGGTAGACCGACGTCATGCGCATGAAGGCGCCTTCTCCCACCAGGCGGCTGAGGTTGGGCAGGCGCCCGGCCCGAAAGGCCTCTTGGAGGAAAGAGAAGGGCGTGCCGTCCAGCCCGACAACGACAACCCGCCGTTGGCGGCGGCGCAAGCGGCGCAGCAAGGACATCGTCCACCTCCTGAAAGTGAAGCCTCCCGGAGATGCCCCCCGGGAGGCTCAACGTGCTCTCACGGTCTCAATGCACTCAGGAGACCCCGACGGCCGGCGCCGGCCGCGGCACGAGGCCGCGCGTTTCGAGGTAGGCCAACACGGCGGCCACGCTCTCCTCCACGCTCTGCTCGTGAGTGGGCAGCACGATCTCCGGGTTCTCGGGCGGCTCGTAGGGATCGCTGATGCCGGTGAAGTTGGGAATCTCGCCCGCCACGGCCCTGGCGTACAGCCCCTTCACGTCCCGTTGGGCACAGACTTCCACCGGCGCGCTGACGTAGACCTCGATGAAGTTCGTCACCTCCCGGCGCACGTGGTCGCGCATGTCCCTGTAGGGCGAGATGAAGCTGGCCAGCACGGCCACCCCGTTGCGGCTGAGCAACTTGGCCACAAAGGCCACTCGCTCGATGTTGGCGTACCGGTCTTCCCTGGAGAAGCCGAGATCACGGGTGAGGCTCTGGCGAACCACGTCGCCGTCCAGCCGCTCGACGCGCAGACCTCGCTCGCGGAGGATGGGCTCCAGTGCCCGGGCAATGGTTGTCTTGCCGGCCCCGGAGAGGCCGGTGAACCACAGGACGAACCCTTCTTGAGCCATGAGTCTTTCACCTCGGGTTAGGGGTTGAGGGGCCATTTCCTGGACGGCGGCCCACGGCGCCCCTATAGATACCCCAAAGACTCCAAGTGGTCAAGGATGGCCTGCTCCTCGTCGGCGCTGTACCCGCTCTCCGTGGCGTCGGGGGTGAAGGCCGTGCCCCTCATGCCCGGTGGCACGTCCACGCCGAGGGTGGCGAGGATCGTGGGGGCGATGTCCATGATGTGGCGGTCGTCCACGCGCCGGCCGTGGCCCGGGCGAGCGGGGTCGTAGAAGATGTAGAGGCCGTGTTGGGCGTGGTTGGCGTCGTCCGGCCCGATGTCGTTCTCGAAGGTGTGAACGCGGTTGAGGCCCAAACTGCCCACGCTGCGCCAGTGAAGGTCGCCGAAGTAGACGATCAGGTCGGGGGCGATGCCGTTGACCTCGGCGTACACCTCCTCGGGCTTGAGAACCCGGTTGGGCAACGGGCGGCCCTGATCGTCCGGAATGGCGGCCAGCGCCTCGGCCAACTCGTCCCGCACGGCCTCGTAGCGCTCCTGGGGGATGATGCCCTGGGGCTCTCGCCCCTCCACGTTGAGGAAGATACGGGCGTAGTAGCCCCCGGCGCCCCAGGCCCGCGTGCGGCTCCAGTCCACCTCGCACTTCTCGATGGGCACCACGCCGCGCGGCTCCTCCTTGAGCACCAGCCACCCCTCCCGGCGCAGCCACTCGTTGATGCAGATGCCGCCGTCCATGCGCTTGGCCCCGTGGTCGCTCACCACCATGACGGCCGTGTCGTCCGGCACGAGGGCCAGCAGCTCGCCGATGGCCTGGTCCAGGAAGCGGTAGTAGTCCAGGATAGCCTGCTCGAACTCGTTGCCCGGCTCGTGCTTGCGGTGTTCGGGGTCCATGTACTTCCAGAAGCCGTGGTGGATGCGGTCCGTGCCCATTTCCACCCACATGAAGAAGTCCCATGGCTTGTTCTCGATGAGCCACCGGATGACCTTCAGTCGCTTCTCGGTCATGGTGTAGATCTGCTCGAGGAGCCAACGCTTGTCCTCGGTGCGGAAGTTGCGCACGTCGAACTCGTAGGCGTCAGGGCTCCCCAGAAGCTCGCCGATCTCCTCCTTGAGGGAGGCCGGGTAGGTGTACTGGCGGCCGGTGGAGGGGGTGAGGAAGGAAGAGATGAGGTGGCCGTGAACTGGGCGCACCGGGTAGGTTTGGGGCACGCCCACCAGAATGCTGCGCTTGCCGGCGCGCCCCAGCACATCCCAGACTCGGTCCACCTTGACGGCGTTGGACGTGGCGATGAACATGGCGTGGTAGGAGTAGTCGGCCCGGTTGCGGAAGCCGTAGATGCCGAGCTGGCCGGGATCGCGGCCGCTGAGCATACAGCTCCACGCCGGCACGGTGATGGGAGGGTGACAGCTTTCGAGCCGGCCGTAGGTGCCCTGTTCCATGAGCCGAGAGAGCGTGGGCAACTGATCTCGCCAGCGCTCGAAGACGAGGCTGGGCTCGGTACAGTCGAGGCCGATGACGAACAACCGCCGTCCCTCGGGAGAATTTGTCATAACAACCTCCTGTGGCTGTGGTCCCGTGTCGGGGGAAGCGGACGAGGCGTCCCGGGCGCGGGAGGCCCGGTAGCGGCGCAGCCCCTCGATGAGCACGCGGCTGACGGCCGGGCGGGTGAACTCGGCCGGGAGGAGCTCGCCCCGCTCGAGCCGCCGGCGCACCTCGGTGCCGCTCAACACCACGTGATGGGAGGCATCGTGGGGACACGTCTTGACCGTGACGATGCCACCACAGGCGCGGCAGTAGAAAGCCCGGTCGAAGAAGAGGGGGACGATGCCCAGCTCCTCGGGCTCGAAGGCCTCGAAGATGGTGTGGGCGTCGTAGGGGCCGTAGAAGTTGCCCACCCCCGCGTGGTCGCGGCCGATGATCATGTGGGTGCAGCCGTAGTTCTTGCGGCAGAGGGCGTGGAAGACGGCCTCGCGCGGGCCGGCATAGCGCATGGCCGCGGGGAAGACGCCCAACAGCACCCGCTCGGCGGGGTAATAGTCCCGCAGAATGGCCTGGTAGCTCTCCATGCGCACTTCGGGGGGGATGTCGTCGGGCTTGGTTTCTCCCACCAGTGGGTGGAGAAAAAGGCCGTCCACCAGCTCGAGGGCTGTCTTCTGAATGTACTCGTGGGCCCGGTGGATGGGGTTGCGCGTCTGAAAGGCGACCACCCGCCGCCACCCCCGGGCAGCAAAGAGGCGCCGCGTCTCGGCCGGGGTGTGTCGAAATTCGGGGAACTCGTATTGGCTGGGCATGTTGAGCAGCCAGATGTTGCCGCCCAACAGCACAGGGCCTTGGCGGTGAAGGCGGGCGACACCCGGATGGCGCAGGTCGGTCGTCCGGTAGACGCAGGTGGCCTCCCGCTCCTTATCATACGTGAACTTCTCCTCCAACTCCAAAATGGCCAACACCCGCCCTCCGGGTTCCACCAGGGCCACTTCTTGGCCCTCCTTCAGTCGGGCGGCTTGCTCCTCGCTCACGGCGAGGGTGATGGGAATCGTCCACGGGAGCCCGTCGGCCAGGCGCATCTGTTCGACCACGGCCTCATAGTCGGCGCGGCCCATGAAGCCGGTGAGAGGGCTGTAGGCGCCCACGGCCAGGAGCTCCACGTCGGACATGGCCACCCGGTTGAGCTCAATTTTGGGCAGCGAGTGAGCCCGCTCCAGGGCTGCTTCGCGCACAGTGCCCCGGAGCCTGCGGTCCACCAGCGTGCCGCCGTGGGGGCGTATGGCCGAACGGTGTCCCTCGTCCATGTTTCCCCTCCTGTGTGAAGACAGTTGTGGCCGCACGTGGCGACCCGGTTCTCTTCATCCTAACGCAAGGCGGCCGGGCGGACAAACGGGGACGGCTGCCGGCCGGCACACCGCGTTCTCCCTTCTTCCCGGCGCCGTGTGTCAGTTGTCCCGCGGCCGAATTGGCCGGCAAGCCGTTGCTTTCCCGCCGCCGGCGGGTTTTAACTGGTTAGGTCTCTGCCGGCAGAGGCGGGACGCTTGCAGAGAGTGTTCCCGGTGGAAGAGAAAGGAGGCTCTATGGTCAAAATCGTGACGGACAGCGCGGCCAACTTGCCGGCCCCGGTGGCCCGGGAGCTGGACATCACTGTGGTGCCCCTGACGGTCATTTTCGGGGACCAGAGCTACCTCGAGGGCGTGGACATCACCCCCGAGCAATTCTACAACCTGCTGCGCACGAATCCGATTTTCCCGCGCACATCTCAGCCTTCGCCCCAGGATTTCGCCGACGTGTTCCGGCCGCTTGTGGAAGAAGGGCACGAGGTGCTCTGTATTACCATCTCGAAGGAGTTGAGCGGCACCCACAACTCGGCCGTGCAGGCCCAGGCCATGCTTTCGGGTGCACCCATCACCGTGGTGGACTCGTGGTATGCCTCGGCTGGCCAAGCTCTGCTCGTGGTGGCCGCGGCCCGCGCCGTCCGGGCAGGGGCCACGCGCGCCGAGGCGGCCGAGCTGGTGCGGGCATTGCGCCAGGAGGTGTTGCTGCTCTTCACCCTCGACACCCTGGAGTACCTGCAACGGGGAGGCCGCATCGGCCGCGCCAGCGCCTTTGTGGGCACCATGTTGCGCATCAAGCCCATCCTGCGCATTCAGAAGGTCGTGGAGCCCTTCGACCGCGTGCGCCGGCGCCAGCGGGCGCTCGACCGCATGGTGGAGGCCGTGCTCGACCGCTACGGGGAGCGACCCGTCTGGGTTGGGCTGGCCCACGGCGACGCCGAGGAGGACTTCCGCGCGCTGGGCGCACTGCTGAAGAGGCGCCTCAACATTCAGTACTTCATGGAGACGATCGTGGGGCCTGTTGTGGGGGCTCACGGCGGCCCCGGTGTGATCGGCATGGCCGTCATGCCGGCGCCCACCATTGGCGGCGGGGCATCGGCTTCACCCTGAGCGCTGGGGGCGGCAAGGCCGCCCCTTTTTCGTGCCCGTGTGCGCCGGCGGCTTTCCCCTCCTCGCCGGGAGAACCGGGGAGAATTGTGAATTCCCCGTTTTGGCTTACAATTGGGCCGCCAACCACAGGAGCACACGTGCATGAGGACCACGGTCATCGTTCCCACATACAACGAGCGCGAGAATCTCCCCCACCTCATCGCCGAGCTGGACAAACTCTCCCTGGACGTGGACGTGCTCATTGTGGACGATAACAGCCCCGACGGCACCGGTGCCGTGGCCGAAGCGCTCGCCCGACGCCACGAGTGGGTTCACGTGCTCCACCGCCCGGGCAAGTTGGGCTTGGGCACGGCCTATGTGGCCGGCTTCCGCCTGGCCCTAGCCGACGGCGCGGAGCGCATCTTGACGATGGACGCCGACCTCTCCCACCACCCGCGCTACATTCCCCGCCTCCTGGAGGCCAGCCGCGAGTACGATGTGGTCATCGGCTCCCGATACGTGCAAGGTGGCGGAACCCGCCATTGGCCGTGGTACCGCGTGCTGCTGAGCTGGGGGGCCAACACCTTTGCACGCGCCATGCTGGGGCTCCGCACGCACGATTGCACCGCCGGATTTCGCTGTTACCGGCGTGAAGTGCTGCAGGCCATCGAACCCCACACCATTCGTTCCAACGGGTATTCGTTCTTGTTGGAAGTGGTCTACCGGTGTGAACGCCAGGGGTGGCGCATTGGCGAGGTTCCCATCATCTTCGCCGACCGCCGGCGTGGTGCCTCGAAAATCTCCAAACAGGAGATCTACAGGGCCATGTGTACGGTCTGGCGCCTGCGGCTGTGCGGGGATGTGACCAGGCAGTAACGCGGGAGGAGGGTTCCGTTGAGCGCGCGCTGGATCACCGTTGACGGAGCCCTGGGCGAGGGCGGCGGACAAGTCCTGCGCACGAGCCTCACGTGCGCGCTGCTCACCGGCACGCCGGTCCGCGTGGTCAACATCCGTGCCGGGCGCCCACGGCCGGGCCTGCGCCCGCAGCACCTGGCCGCCGTGCGCGCGGCGGCCGAGATCAGCAACGCCCGGGTGGAGGGGGCCAGGGTGGGCAGCCGGGAGATCGCCTTCTGGCCCGACACTGTGCGCCCGGGGCGGTACCGGTGGGACATCGGCACGGCCGGCGCCGTCACGCTGGTGCTCCAGACGGTGGCACTCCCCTTGGCCCTGGCCGGGGGGAAGTCGCGGGTGACCATCCGCGGGGGCACCCACGTGCCGTGGAGCCCCACATGGGCATACGTGGAGCGCCAGTGGGCGCCCTTCATGAAGCGGCTGGGCCTTTCGATGCGCCTTCGGCTCAAGAGGGCCGGCTTCTACCCCCACGGCGGCGGGGAGGCGGAAGTGTATCTCGAGCCGGCCACGCGCCCCCTGCACGCCCTCAACGCCCCCGAGGGAGGGATGCTGGAGCGGGTCGAGGGCACGGTGTACATCGCCAACCTCCCGGACCACGTTGCCCGTCGGCAGAAGCTCACGGCCCTGGCGGCCTTGCGCCATTACAGCCGGCAGGCCAAAGTGACCGTCCGGCGTTTGGAGGCGCCGTCCCCGGGCACCCTCACCCTTGTAGAAGCCCACAAGGCCCACGGAAGCGGGTGCTACACGGCCCTCGGCGAGCGGGGCAAGCGGGCCGAAGTGGTGGCCCACGAGGCCGTTGAGCTGCTCCACGCCTACGTGGACAGCTCGGCCACGGTGGACCGCTATCTGGCCGACCAGCTTCTCCTTCCCCTGGCCCTGGCCGATGCCCCTTCGACGTTCAGCACCGAATGTGTCACCTCTCACCTGCTGACCAATGCCCGCCTGGTGGCCCGCCTGTTGTCCGCCGAAATTCACGTCGAGGGAGACGAAGGAGCGCCAGGCCACGTGGTGATTCGCCCCCGGGCGGGCTGACAGGACACACGTGAGCTCGCCTTGGTCGGCGGGGGAACCACTGCCGTTGCCCTCTGCCCGGCCACAGACTACAATTGAGGACGCCGGAGGCACACAGACAAGCGCGCGGAGGGTGGAGATGACGAGGGCAACACCAGGAAGAGTGAAGGCAAAGGCAGAGGCACAGGAGGTGCCCGAGGCCCTGGTGTACGAGAGGCGCCACGGCGAGCCCATCTACTACCGGGCCTACGACGAGGTCATGCGGGGGGAGAAGAGCCTGGAGGAGGTCATGGGCAGCGGAAAGCTCCAGTGGTGGGTCATTCAGGCCGTGCTTCGGTTCCTCTTCCAACATTTGGACATGAGGACTTACATGGTGGCGACTAACGAAGTGGGGTTTCGGCTGGGGCCCGGGAGCTGGCGGAGCTTGGACGTGGCGGTCTTCGAGCGGGAGGCGGTGTTGGCGGAGGGGCTGGACAACGAGTACGTGAGCACGCCGCCGCTGGTGGTGATCGAGGTGGACACGAAGGCGGACCTGCGGGCGTTCGAGGGGGACACGGAGCTCTACATGAGGGAGAAGACAGAGGACCTGTTGGGGGCCGGGGTGAAGCGGGTGATCTGGTACACAACGCGGGACCGGCGGGTGCTGGTGGCCGAGCCGGGGCAGCGGTGGTACCTGACGACGTGGGACGACCCGGTGGAGGTGCTGGAGGGCTTGCGCCTCAACCTGGCCGACCTGCTGGCCGACGAGGGCGGACCGCCGGGCGATGCCCCCGCCGGCCCCGGTGAGCCCCCACCCGCGTGACATGTTCGGCGGAGCTCTGTTTTGGAACCTGTCGCGCCCGTGTGCTATACTTGGGGGCGAGCAGGCTCAACAATTGTGAAGCCTCTGTGTTGGGCGGGTGGCCGTGAACCACCCGCGTGACATGGTTGCCCAAGAGGCGGCCACAACTGTGGAGAGAGGAGTGAACCATGAACGTGGACCGGGAACAGCGCGACAAAGCTCTGGAAGCGACGTTGACCCAATTGCGCAAGCGGTACGGTGACGGGGCCATTATGAAGTTGGGAGAGGCCCCCAACATGGTAGTCGAGGCGATCCCTACAGGTTCCATCGCCCTCGACCTGGCCCTCGGCATCGGCGGCGTGCCCCGGGGGCGCATCACGGAAATCTACGGCCCCGAGGCCAGCGGCAAGACGACCCTGTGTCAGCACATCATCGCCGAAGCCCAACGTTTGGGAGGTGTGGCCGCCTTCATCGACGTCGAGCACGCCCTCGACCCCGCCTACGCGGCCAAATGTGGCGTTGACATCGACAACCTCTACATCTCTCAGCCTGACACGGGCGAACAGGCCCTGGAAATTGCCGAGGCACTGGTGCGCAGTGGGGCCGTGGACGTGGTGGTGATCGACTCCGTGGCCGCGCTCGTGCCCCGTGCGGAGATCGAGGGGGACATGGGGGATGCCCACGTGGGGCTCCAAGCCCGCCTGATGAGCCAAGCGCTCCGCAAGCTGGCAGGGGCCATCAAGAAGTCCAACACGGCGGTCATCTTCACCAACCAGATTCGCATGAAGATCGGCGTCCTCTTCGGCAACCCGGAGACGACGACGGGGGGATATGCCCTCAAGTTCTACGCCTCGGTGCGGCTCGACATCCGCCGCAGCCAAGCCATCAAGCAGGGCGGCGAGATCATCGGGAACCGCACCAAGGTGAAGGTCAAGAAGAACAAGGTGGCCCCGCCCTTCCGGGAGGCCGAGTTTGACATTCTCTACAACGAGGGCATCAGTCGAGAAGGAGATGTGCTCGACGTGGCCACAGCCCTCGAGCTGGTGGAGAAGCGGGGCGCTTACTACAGCTACGGCGACATTCGGCTGGGCCAAGGGCGGGAGAACGCCAAACAGTTCCTTCGCGAGAACCCCGAATTGCTGGAGGAGCTGGACGCGCGCATCCGCGAGGTGTGTGGACTGCGCCCCAGGCCACCGCGCCCTTCCGCCGAACAGCTTGACTTGCCGGTCGGCGAGGAGAAGAAGTCCAAGCCGAGTTCGCGGAAGCGCAGGAAGAAGACACCACCCCCTGAGGAGAACTTGCTCGAAGAGTTGAACTTGGACGATGTGTTGGAGGGACTCGACGTGGACTAAAGCCCTCTCTCTGAATTTGCGGACTCCCCCCGTTTGTGATACAATCCACAATTGCTGTGGCCGGACCGTGAGCTCCCGGCACGGCAGTCACCTGGTGTGAGGTGAGTGGGGTCTGGCCCTATTCCCTCTCCCCCACAGGCCGCTGAAGTTGCCCGGACTCATGCGTGGAGGGGGCGAGGGAGGTGTACTCCCCTCTTCAGGGGAGGATGTTCCTCGTGCAAAAGGCCGGCGGCGAGGCGTGTGTCCGGCCTGTTTTCCTGCCTGGGGCCGTGTGACCTCATCGGCGCGTGCTTCCACCGCGCTGCTTGGACTCGTGCTCGAAGAGAGGCGAAGGGTAAGGAGGACCACAGATGAAACCGTATGCGGTGATTGGGGCCTTCCTGGTCATCGGTTTGCTCCTTCCGTTGATGACGGTCATGGCGGCCACCCTCTTGAGTCCCCGCAAGCCCAATCCCATCAAGCAGGACATTTACGAGTGTGGCTTGAAGACAGTGGGCGAGACGTGGGTGCAATTCAAGGTACAGTACTACATCTACGCCCTTATCTTCGTGGTCTTCGACATTGAGGTGGTCTTCCTCTACCCGTGGGCCGTGGCGTACAACCAGCTTGGCCTTTTCGCCCTGGTGGAGATGTTAATCTTCGCCGGCATTTTGTTGGCCGGCCTCCTGTACGCCTGGCGCAAGGGAGCCCTTTCCTGGGTGTAAGGGGCCTTGTGGGTTTTGGCGCCGATTGGGTCCACGTGTTGAGCGGACGGGGGTAGAACATGGAAGCGCTCGACCGGATTTTCATCCGCATTGGGGAAGCTTTCAGCACCTTTTTGGCGCAATACCTTCCTGCGCCGGTTGTGACCGTCATCGGCATGTTCCTGAGTGCCATCATCATCTCCACGTTTGCGGCGCTCACCTTCATGCTGTTGACGTGGCTGGAGCGGAAGTTCGTCGGCCGAATGCAGGACCGCATTGGGCCCAACCGTGTGGGCCCTTTTGGTTTGCTCCAGCCCATTGCCGACGCCATCAAGATGTTCACCAAGGAACTGATCACCCCGGCCGGGGCCCACAAGGTGGTCTACAACTTGGCCCCGATTTTGGTGGTGGCGCCGTCCTTGATGATTTTCGCCGTCATTCCCTTCGGGCGTGACATGGTCGCCGCCGATTTAGACGTGGGCGTGCTCTACTTAATTGCCCTGAGCTCGGCCACGGAGGTGGCCATTCTCATGGCCGGGTGGGCCAGCCGCAACAAGTTCTCCCTCTTGGGGGCCATGCGGGCTGTGGCGCAGATGCTCTCCTACGAAGTGCCCCTGGTGCTCATTCTGCTCACCTTGGTGCTCATGGCCGGCTCCATGCGCCTCACCGACTTGGTGGCCGTGCAGGGAGTCCCCTTCGCCTTCCTCCAGCCGGTGGCCTTCGTGATTTTCATTGTAGCGGCCGCTGCGGAGTTGAACCGCACGCCCTTCGACATCCCCGAGGCGGAGTCCGAGCTGGTGGCCGGCTACCACACGGAGTACGGCGGCATGAAGTTCGGCCTCTTCATGATGGCCGAGTTCATCGCCGCCTTCGGCATGGCCGCCCTGGTGACAACGGTCTTCCTGGGCGGGTGGCGCCCTTGGCTCATCCCCCTGCCGAGTTGGCTCTGGTTCCTCATCAAGACTTACCTGGTGCTCTTCGTCTTCATCTGGTTTCGGGGAACGTTCCCCCGCCTGCGCATTGATCAGTTGCAGGCCTTCTGTTGGAAGTTCCTGGTGCCCGTCACCCTGTTGAACGTGATCGTCACGGGCGTGGTGGTGACGTTCGTTCCCCTGGTCCGCAACGGGGAAGTGGTCGTCCGGGGCATTGGGGGATGGGCCACGGTGACGGTCGTCTACTTCGCGGTCAACGTGGTCTTCGCCCTGGTCGTGGCTTGGCTCTACCGCCGGCCCACGCTTCAGGCTGTGCAGCAAATTCAGGTGGGGCAGCCCGCCGGCCGTGGGCTCTCCCGGGAGGTGCAGACGGCATGACGGCCGAGCAAGTGGTGTTCGTCCTCGCGGCTGTGGTCACGCTGGGCTCGGCGCTGGGCATGGTGACAACGCGCAGCGTCTTCGTCGGCGCCCTCTGGATGATTGCCGTCTTCGGCGGGGTGGCCGCCCTGTTCATCCTGTTGGGTGCCGGCTTCCTCGGCATCGTGCAGATATTGGTCTACATCGGTGCCATTGCCGTGTTGATCCTCTTCGCCATTATGCTCACGCCGCGCGTCATGGGGGACCCCAACGCGCCCCGCTACAACCGCCAGTGGCCTCTGGTGGCTGTGATGGCATCGGCGCTCGCCTCGCTCTTGGTGGCCCTCGTCCTGCGCACAGATTGGCCGCTGGCCCAAGAGGGTGCGCCGACGATCACGGGGTTCGCCGTGGAGCTGGGCAAGGGCTTCATGACGACCTACATCTTGCCCTTCGAGGTGGCCTCCGTGCTGTTGCTGGTGGCGCTGATCGGGGCCATCGTGATCGCGCGGGAGGAGTAACACAGGGAGTGACGAAGCGCCCGTGAGGTGAGAGCTATGTCGAGTGTCCCGCTGAGCTGGTATCTCATTGTGGCCGCGCTGTTGTTCTCCATCGGCGCCTACGGCGCACTTGCCCGGCGCAACGCCATCGGGATATTGATGGGCATCGAGCTGATGCTCAACGCGGTGAACATCAACTTGGTGGCCTTCTGGCGGTACATTGAGGTGACCGGGTTGGCCGGCCAGCTCTTCGCCGTCATTGTGATCACCGTGGCGGCTGCAGAGGCGGCTGTGGCCTTGGCCCTGATTTTGGCCATCTACCGGACCCGTGACACGGTCAACGTGGAAGAGATTGACCTGCTGAAGTGGTGAGGGCACGCTTATGGAAACCCTGTTGAGCCTGACACCGCTCGTCCCCCTCTTTCCGCTGTTGGCGTTCCTGGCCATCGTGTTGGTGCTCAATCCCAACAAGCGGCTGAGCGCCGCAGTGGCCATCGGCGCGGTGGGGCTTTCCTGGTTGTTGGGATGGGCCATTTTCTTCAGCAGCATCGGTGCCGGCTTGGGCGAACAGCCCTTTGTGGTGGAGTTGCCCTGGATGCCGACGGGGCGCCGGCTCTTCGTCATGAGCGTGATGCTCGACCCCCTCGGGGCGATCATGCTCTTCATGGTGCCCTTCGTGGCTCTCCTGATTTTCATCTACAGCGTGGGGTACCACAACTTGGGGCAACCCAATGTGGAGCCCCGCTTCTCCCGCTTCTTCGCCTACATCTCCCTCTTCGCCGCGGGCATGTTGGCCCTGGTGGTGAGCGGCAACATGCTCCTCTTCTTCATCGCTTGGGAGATCATGGGGCTCTGTTCGTACCTCCTCATCGGCTTTTGGTTCTACAAGCCGTCGGCCGCGAACGCAGCCAAGAAGGCGTTCTTAACCACCCGCGTGGGCGATGTGTTGCTCTTCGTGGGCTTGGTATTGCTCTACAGCTTCACCGGTTCCCTGAACTTGTACGAGGTGCTGTCGCCTGAGAACATCGAGTTCATGAAGGAGAGCTCGATTTCCGTGGCCGGCCTCTTCACCTTGCCGGCCCTGCCCACCATCGCTCTCCTGATCTTCGGGGGCGCAGTGGGCAAGAGCGCGCAATTCCCCCTGCACGTTTGGTTGCCTGATGCCATGGAGGGCCCCACGCCCGTCAGCGCCATGATTCACGCGGCCACAATGGTGGCGGCCGGCGTGTTCCTGGTGGCCCGCATGTTGCCTCTCTTCGAGCCCATCGAGGGGTCGTGGTGGCTGGGCGTTGTCGCCCTGATCGGCGCCTTCACGGCCGTCTTCGCGGCTTCCATCGCCGTGGCCCAGAACGACATCAAGCGCGTGCTGGCCTACTCCACGATCTCCCAGCTCGGCTACATGATCGCCGCCCTGGGCATTGGTGGTTTCATCGCCGGCGTCTTCCACATGCTCACCCACGCCTTCTTCAAGGCGCTTCTCTTCCTGGGCTCCGGCTCGGTCATTCACGGCATGGAGCACGGCGTCCACCACGTGGAGGAGCATGGCCACGGCGAAGGCCACGGCCACGTGGACCCACAGGACATGTGGAACATGGGCAACTTGCGCCGGCACATGCCCACCACCTTCTGGACCTATGTGGTCGGAGCATTCGCCCTGGCCGGCGTGCCCCTGGTGACGGCCGGCTTCTGGTCCAAGGACGAAATTCTGGCCGAGGCGTTCGAGAAGTGGACTCACAAGGGCGTGGTCTCCATTCCTTTCGTGGTGTGGCTGCTGTTGACAGTGGGCGCCGCGCTCACGGCCTTCTACATGGGGCGTCAGCTCGGCCTCGTCTTCGGCGGACGGGAGCGCACGGAGGCCGCCCGTCACGCCCACGAGTCGCCCCGCTCGATGACTGTGCCCTTGATGATCCTGGCGCTCTTCGCCATTGGATTCGGCTGGGTGAACATCCCCAAGAACGTGCCCCTCGTGGGCAACGGCTGGCTGTACACGTTCCTGGCCGAGACCCACATCAACGTGCTCCACGAACCTTACGAGAAGGTGCCCTTTGTCTTCTCCGTGGCGGCCTTCTCCAGCATCTTGGCCTTGGGCGGCCTGGCGTTGGGGTGGTGGCTCTACCGTGACGTGACCGGAGATGCCACCGTGTCGCCCTTCGAGCGCGACCCTGTGGCCCGTGCCTTTGCCCGCATTCCGCTGGTCGGGCGCCCGCTGTGGCTCCTGCTCGAGAACAAGTACTACGTGGACGAGATCTACGGCGTGCTCGTCGTCCGCCCGGTGCTGGCCCTCTCGGCCTTCCTCAACAGCTTCGACGACCGCTGGATCATCGATCCGCTGGTGGACGGCGTGGGCAAGGCAGCCAGAGGGCTCTCGGCCGTGGGCCGTTGGATCGACACGTACATCGTGGACGGCATTGTCAACTACATCGGCTACATCCTCGACGAGCTGGCAAGGGGGCTGCGGCTCATTCAGACGGGACGGCTGCCCAACTACTTGGCCATTCTGGTGGCCGGCGTGTTGGCGCTCGTCGGCCTCATGTTGAGATAGTTCGATCTCGGGGAACGTAGGGAGAGCACAAGACTCACGCAAGGGAGGCGTTGGGCAACATGATACCCATTCTCTCGATCATCACCTTTGCCCCGTTGGTGGCTGCGCTGGTCATCTTGCTCATTCCCGGCGAGAAAGAGCAGGCGATCAAGCGCTGGTCGGTGGTGGCTAGCTTCGTGATCTTCTTGCTGACTGCCTGGCTCTGGGTGCTATACGACCCGGCCTGGGAGGGGTATGCCTTCGTGGAAGAGTACCCTTGGATCCCGGCCATTAACGTGTTCTACCGCGTGGGCGTCGATGGCCTCAGTGTACCCCTGATTACCCTCACGGGCCTGCTGACGTTCCTCAGCATTTTCTACAGCACCTACGTGATCAATTACCGGGTGAAGGAGTATTTCTTCCTCTTCTTCTTCTTGGCCGTGGGCATGTTTGGGGTCTTCGTGGCCCTGGACTTTTTCCTCTTCTATGTCTTCTGGGAGATTGGGCTGGTGCCCATGTACTTCCTCATCGGCGTGTGGGGCAGCGACCGGCGCGAATACGCGGCCATCAAGTTCTTCATCTACACCTTGGCCGGCTCGGTGCTCATGCTCCTGGCGATTCTGGGGCTCTACTTCAGCACGGGCACCTTCGACATTACGGAGCTCCCGGGCAAGGAGCTCTTCGGCGGCAATTTCCTCCTGAAGAGCCTGGCCTTCTGGGGCATTTTCTTGGCCTTTGCCATCAAAGTGCCCGTGTGGCCCTTCCACACGTGGCTGCCTGATGCTCACACCGAGGCGCCCACGGCCGGCTCGGTCATTCTGGCCGGCATCCTGTTGAAGCTGGGCGGGTACGGCTTCTTGCGCATCCTGATGCCCATCTTCCCCGACGTGTTCAACGCCTACTGGCTGGTCGTGGCCGTGTTGGCCGTGGTCAGCATTGTCTACGGCGCTCTTGTGGCCATGGCCCAGTGGGACCTCAAACGCATGATCGCCTATTCGTCGGTGAACCACATGGGGTATGCCATGTTGGGCATTGCAGCCGCGGCCGCCACCCTGGACAAGTCGGAGGCCATCTTCACCAGCCGGGCCATCGCCCTGAACGGCGCCCTCTTCCAGTTCATCGCCCACGGCCTGATCACCGGCGGGCTCTTCTTCATGGTGGGCGTCGTCTACGAGCGGGCCCACACGCGCGACTTGAAGGCCTTCGGCGGGTTGGGTGCCATTCTGCCCGTCCTGTACGGCTTCTTCGCCATCACCGCCTTTGCCAGCTTGGGCCTGCCCGGGCTGGCCGGCTTCGTGAGCGAGTTCATGGTCTTCCGGGGCGCGTTCCACATCATTCCCTACATCGCGGCCATCGGCGTGGTGGGCATCGTGGCCACAGCAGCTATGTTCCTCTGGAAACTCATCCAGATGGTCTTCCTGGGACCGCTCAACGAGCGCTGGAAGGATTTGCCCGACATGTACGGGTGGGAGATCGCCACAATGGTGCCGTTGGTGGTCCTCTTCACGCTGTTGGGCGTCTATCCCTCCCCTGTGTTGAATTACATCAACGCAGGGGTCGTGCGGCTCCTGGAGCTGATGAGCTAAGACGATAGCGTGGGTGAAAGATCACGGCGCTGAAGGAGCGGTGAAGCACAATGGCACAGATCAACTGGGCTGAAACCATCTGGTTGCTGGGGCCGGAGGTCATCCTGACGGTAGGGGCCCTCGTAGTTCTTGTGGTGGACTTCGTGCGCGACGACGACCGTGGCCCGCTCCTGCCCGGCCTGACCCTGATCACGCTGGGAGGTGCTTTCCTGCTCAGCTTCACGTACCTGGGCCTCGACCGCACGGCCCTCTTCATGTTCGAGGTGGACAACCTGACGAGCTTCTTCCGCATCCTGGCCACCGGCACCAGCGTGCTCATCCTGCTCGTGTCGGTCGATTACGTGCGCAGCCGCAGCCGACACGCCGGTGAGTTCTACAGCCTGTTGCTCTGGGTGACGCTGGCAGTCATTTTGGTGGCCGCCTCCTCAGACCTGATCCTGCTGTACCTCTCCTTCGAGCTCCTGAGCATCACCAGTTACATCCTGGTAGGCTGGCTGCGGGACGAGGCCCGCAGCAACGAGGCGGCCATCAAGTACCTGTTGTACGGCGCCATCAGCTCGGCTGTGATGCTCTACGGCATGTCGCTCCTCTACGGCGCGGCGGGGAGCACGCGGCTGGAGGACATCGCGCGCACGTTCAGCGACCCGGCTGTGCGGGTGGGCACGCTGGACGAGCTGGTGTTGCCGGCCGTGGTGCTCATGCTGGCGGGCTTTGGCTTCAAAACCTCGCTGGTGCCCTTCCACCAGTGGGCCCCCGACGCCTACGAGGGCGCCCCCACGCCCGTGACCGCGTTCCTCTCGGTGGGCTCCAAGGCGGCCGGCTTTGCCGTGCTGATCCGCGTCTTCCTGACGGCACTGCCCATGTTCCAAGTGGACTGGGCGGCCGTGCTGGTGGCCTTCAGCATCCTGACCATGACGTTGGGCAACTTGGTGGCCTTGGTCCAGACCAACATGAAGCGCCTGTTGGCCTACTCCTCGGTCGCGCAGGCCGGCTACATTCTCATGGGCTTGGCCGCCTATGTGGCCACGGACACGAGCACGCTGAACGGCATCGCGGGCGTGTTGCTCTACCTGGTGGCCTACCTGTTCACCAACTTGGGGGCCTTCATCGCTGTGATCGCCTACGAACAGGCCACAGGGTCCGTCTCCATTGCCGATTACGCCGGCATGGTGCGGCGAGCACCTTGGCTGGCCGGCGCGCTTGTCGTCTTCTTCCTCAGCCTGGCCGGCATTCCGCCCACGGCCGGGTTCGTGGGCAAGCTGGCCGTCTTCGGGGCGGCCATCAACGCGCAACTCTACTACTTGGCCGTCATCGGGGTGGTCAACAGCGTCATCAGCGTCTACTACTACTTCAACGTCGTGCGGCAGATGTTCTTCATGCCGCCACCGGCGGAGGGCGAAGAGCCTGTCCGGTATCCGCAGGCGATGGGGCTGGCCCTAACCGTCTCGCTGGTGGGCACTCTGCTCATCGGCATCTACCCGCAGCCGTTCCTCGACTTGGCCAACGTGGGGCGGCAATTCTTGGCCATGTTACCCTTCGCCTGAACAAGGTCAAGAAAAACAACAAGGCGCACCTGCACAGGTGCGCCTTGTTTCTTTAGCTTCACTTTGCTTCAGCCTTGCTCCCTACTCGTTCGGAGGCGAAATGGGATTTTCGGCTTCGGCAACTGGATATCTCTCGTCGTCGTAGCGGCCCAACACGTCGTTCCACCGCACGAGGAGCACGTCCTTCAAATTGCGCCAGGAATCCTTGAGGGGGTTGACCTTGCTCTCGTTGCTGTAGTGCCACTCGACGGGCACCTCCTTGATGCGATACCCCCGCTTGAGGGCCAAGAAGAGCAGCTCCACGTCGAATGCCGTCACCATGCTGCCCCGAACGGGCTTGCTGCGGCCGTCGTGGAGCCGCAGGCGCGCGAAGAGATCGTGGGCCACCTCGCGTCGCATAGCCTTGAAGCCACACTGCGTGTCCTGCACGCCCCGCACGGCGACGAGCTGCACGATCATGTTGAAGACCCGGCCCATGAGGTGACGGTAGAAGGGCTCGCCGATGCGCTGATTCCGCCCGCCCCCCTCGCGGGAGCCGATGACCACGTCGTAGCCTTGCTCAAAGTAAGGCAACAGCCGCTCGATCTCTTCGATGGGCGTGGAGAGGTCCGCGTCCGTGAAGAGGGCAATGTCCCCTTGGGCGGCCAACATGCCTGTGCGGACCGTGTACCCCTTGCCGAAGTGAGGGTTCTCGATGATGCGCACTCTGGGGTCGCCCGCGGCGGCTGCTCGCACGCTCTCCACCGTGGCGTCCGTCGAGCCGTCGTCCACGACGATCACCTCGGCCGTGTAGGGCTGGCGGTCCAAGTAGGCCAGAATGCGGCGCAGGTTGCCGGGCAGCCGTCGCTCCTCGTTGTAGGCGGGTATGACGACTGAGAGAAACGGTCGCTGTTCGGAAATCGGAGACCTCCTCGCCGGTGGATTTCCACGGGTGCCGGCCCTTTCTTCGATCCGGCGCGGCCTATGATACCCCCTTTTGGGCCTTCGGTCAACCGTTGGGGGCAACGCCGGCGTCTTCGGGGAACTTCTCGAACTGGTGCCCAATGTGCTCGTCCGGCGTCGGGGGACATCTATCCCCGAATCGGGGACAGCCGAGGCGAGTCAAGTCACTTTTCGGCTTGGCGGATCATGCGCGCAGAAGGCGCTCCAGGGTGTCGGCGTCCACGCGGGTGTGGGCCGACACGTGGCGGCGAGCCCACATCATCCTGGGCATTCCCAGCAGGCCGGCCAGTTGCCCTCTGAGGCGCGCGCGGGCCGCCTCGCCCCGCCAGGCACGCAGGGCGTCGGCGGTCACGCGCCACTGTTCGCGCACGATGGCGCGCCAGTGGCGTCGCCACAGGGCGCAGGGATAATCCTTGGCCAGGACGTAGAGCCAGTTACGCCCCGTGTAGAAGCTGGCCAGCGGCCCGCCCCCCGTGGCGCTCACCTTGTGATAGACCACAGCGTGGGGGGTGTAGGCGCAGCGCCAGCCGGCACGCTGTGCTCGCCAGGCCAGGTCCACGTCCTCCAGGTAGGAGCCGAAGCGCTCGTCGAAGAGGCCCACGTCGTCGAAGAGCTCCCGCCGGTAGAGCGCGGCTGCCCCGCAGGGCCCGAAAACTTCCTCCTCCCGGTCGTACTGCCCCTGGTCCACCTCCCACGCTCCGCGGTTGCCCGGCCGCCCTCCCACGGTGTAGAAGTCGCCGGCGGCGTGGAGGCGGGTGCGGTCATCCCAGACGCGGATTTTGCAGGCGGCCATGCCGGCGTCGGCGTGGCGCCGAAGCGCGTGGACCAGGGCGGCCAGCCAACCCGGCTCGGGCTCGGTGTCGTTGTTGAGCAGGGCCACCAGCGCCCCCCGAGCGGCCTTGACCCCCTCGTTGAAGGCTCGGGCCACGCCGTAGTTGCGGCGCAACGCCACCAGGCGGACGTGGGGCCACTCCTCGGCCAACCACGCCGGCGTCCCATCCTGGCTGCCGTTGTCCACCACGATGACTTCAAAGGGGCTGTACGTCTGGCGTTGGAGGGCCGGCAGGCACTTTTCCAAGTGGTGGCGCCCGTTCCACGAGGGGATCACCACACTCACCAGGAGGGTCACCCGGGACATGTGAGCTCCACCTGGGGCGTTGAGGCCGTGATGAGGGCCGTCGCAGTCCGGCCGCCTAGGAAAACCTCGATCCACTCCGCGAGTTGGGCGACGAGCCTCGCCCCATCTTCCTGTGAGAGCGGGGGCAAGATGTCCACGTTGCACAGGGCCGTGCGGGTCTGGGGGGTGATGGCCGTGAAGCGCCCCTGGCGCCAGTTCCACTTGCGGCACATGACGCGACCGGCATCGTCAACGTAGATCACTTCCCCGGCCGGCGGGGAGACCTGTTCTTCGCTGTTGAAGGGGACGAAGACCTCCTCGCCCGTGGCCTGCCGCAACGCGACGTTCCCCTGAATGCGCTCCACGTCGTCGCCGCCCACGGGCACGAAGTGGAGCAGGGAGAGGGTGTTCATCAAGTCCACGAGCGGGTTGATGCGCCGCACGGGTTTGCCGCTCCGAGCCCGCCTGGCCAACGCCTCCACGGCCGAGTAGCTGCGGCCGTCCCACATGCCGAACGCCTTGTACGCCTTCCTCCAGGCCGCCACGTGGGCGTGCGTCGTGACCCCCTGGCGGGCGACGATGTGCTGGGCCTGCAATGTGGCCTCGGAGAGCCGCATGGCGATCTCCGGGTCCCGGGAGGTGTTGTCCACGTCCCACGCTATGACCACGGCGCGGACGTACTCGGGGAAGCGGGCGAAAATTGCCTCATCCACACGGTCCACCAGTCGTCGCATTCCATCATCTCCCGGTATGGAATGGTACCACAGCCAATGCTGCTGCTCACGTTGCCCCAATACATTTGGCCGAGGTGAGCGGGGGCTCACCCGGCGCCGAAGCCTTCCTCCCGGGCCCACGCGGTGACCCCCTCGCTCCAGTGGGGCAGGGTGATGGCCAGCGTCCGCAGGGCTGTGGTGTGAAGCTCGACGCGCGGCGGGACTTTTGCCGGGCGGGGGTAGGCCGTCAGCGGTTCCAGCGGGTAGTCGGGGCGGCCGACGGCCTCGAGGACGGCTCGGGCCAACTCGTAGCGGGTAGCACACCCTTCGTTGACCACGTGGTAGAGCCCGTAAGCGCCCGTCTCGATCAGACGGGCAATGGCTTGGGCCAGGTGAGGGGCGTAGGTGGGATGGCCTGCCTCGGTCACCACCATGCCGAGCGAGGGGCGCTGAGCGGCCAGCTCGACCACCTTGCGGGGAAAGTTGCGCCCACCGGGGCCGTACACCCATGCGGTGCGGGCAATGTAAAAGCGCTCCACCAGGTGTTGGACGAACCACTCGCCGGCCAGCTTGCTGGCCCCGTAGACGTTCAGCGGGTTGGTGGGGTCCCATTCCCAGTAGGGGGCCCCTTTCCGGCCGTCGAACACGTAATCGGTGCTCACGTAGCAGAGCACGGCCCCACACCTCTGGGCCAGCAGGGCGACGTTCCTCGTGCCAAGCGCGTTGACCACATAAGCGCGCTCGGGATCCTGTTCGCACCCGTCCACGTTCGTCATGGCCGCCGTGTGGATAATGACATCGGGAGCCCAGGCGCGTACCTCCAGCACGGCCTTGAGGTCGGACACGTCGAGCTGTGCGCGGGTGAGGGCCAGAACGTCGTGGTGGGTGAGCGCGGCCTGGAGCGCACGTCCTACCTGTCCTCCTCCGCCGGTGATGAGAATGCGCATCGTTTCCCCCATGCTCAGGCGAGGTCAGGCAGTGGGCGTGGGAGCGTCACGGTGTCTCCCGCCGATGGCCTGTGTCGGGATGGTACCACCGAGCGCCACTTCTGGCAAACTTCCCCGCACGATGGGATCGCGGCCGGGGAATTTGCGGGAAGGCCGGAAGTGTGTTACACTCCCGGCACCGCACCAAACAATCGTTTGATTGGTGGGCCCCATGGGAAACGAGACGACTCGCCGGGAAGAGCTGCTCATCGTGGCCGCACGCCTCTTCAGCCGCAAGGGGTATCACGCCACCTCCATGCAGGACATTGCCGATGAGCTCAACATTCTGCGCGGCAGCCTCTACCACTACATCGAGAGCAAAGAGGGGCTCCTCTACGAGCTCATGGAGCTGGGCATTCAGACGCTAATGGAGCGAGTGCGCCCCATTGTCGAGTCCGACCTGCCGCCCGACGAGAAGCTGGCCCGGCTGATCCGCCAACACACCATCACCATTGCCAGCTACCCCGACTTCATGGCCGTCTTCCTCCACGAGCTGAAGTCCCTCTCGCCGCCCCGTCGGGAGCGGATTCTGGCCTATCGCCAGGAATACGACCATTTGGTGCGGCGCATTCTCGCAGAAGGAGTGGAACGGGGCGTGTTCCGTCCCGTGGACGTGCGGGTGGTCTCGTTTGCCCTCTTGGGCATGGTCAACTGGGTCTACCAGTGGTACTCCCCCGATGGCCCTCTCTCGGCCGAGGAGATCGGCACGGTCTTTGCCAACCTCGTGTTGCAGGGGCTGCTCGACCGTGACGACACCTGAGGGAAATGGCGTTGCTCCGTTCACAGGGTACACAGGGACAGCTCTTGAAGAAACGTAGGGAGGAATGGGATGATAAGCTTTGAACTTACGGAAGAACAGCGCATGTTGCGGGAGATGGCCCATGACTTCGCCGCCAACGAGATTGTGCCGGTCGCAGCCCACTACGACGAGACGGCCGAGTTCCCGTGGGAGATCATCAAGAAGGCCCGTGAGGTGGGCCTGATCAACACCAACATTCCCGCGGAGTACGGCGGTGGCGGGCTCCACGCCTTTGACGAGATCCTCATTGGCGAGGAGTTGGCCTGGGGCTGCACGGGCATCAGCACCTCCTTGCTGATCAACAACTTGGCGGCCATTCCCATCATCGTGGCGGGCAGCGACGAGCAGAAGCGCAAGTGGCTCGGGGCCATGGTGGACGGGGCCCTGGCCAGCTACGCCGTTACCGAGCCCGGGGCCGGCTCCGACGTGGCCGGCATTCAGACGACGGCCCGCAAGGTGGGCAACGAGTACGTGCTGAACGGCACGAAGACGTTCATCTCCAACGCCAGCGTGTGTGACTTCTGCGTGGTCTTCGCCTACACGGACAAGGCCCAGCGCTACATGGGCATGAGCTGCTTCGTGGTGGAGCGGGACCGCGAGGGTTTCACGGTGAGCAAGAAGTTCGACAAGATGGGCCAGCGGGCCAGTGACACGGCCGAAATCAGCCTCAACGAGGTTGTCGTGCCCGAGGAGAACCGCATTGGCCCCGAGGGCGCCGGCTTCCTGATCGCCATGCGCGTCTTCGACTTCAGCCGGCCGGGCGTGGCCGCGGCTGCCGTGGGCCTGGCCCGGCGGGCCATGGAGGAGGCCGTTGCCTACGCGGCCGAGCGCGAGGCCTTTGGTCAGCCCATCTACAAGTTCCAGGCCATTGGCCACAAGATCGCCGACATGGCCATGCAGATCGAGGCGGCCCGTCTCCTGGCCTGGCGGGCGGCGTGGCTCATCGACCAAGGGCGCCCCAACACGATGTTCGCCTCCTTCGCCAAGGCCTTTGCCGCCGACATGGCCATGAAGGTGACCACAGACGCCGTCCAAGTCTTCGGCGGCTACGGGTACATGCGCGAGTACCCGGTGGAGAAGCTCATGCGCGACTGCAAGGTCTTCCAGATTTACGAGGGAACCAGCGAAATCCAGCGCAACATCATCGTGCGCGAGCTCTTCAAGAAGCAGTGACCTGCGACGTGCCCGCCCCTGTGCCGCGCCGCTGTGACAGGCTCCCCGAGCCACGGCGGCGCGGCGCCGAACCTCCTCCGCGTTGATGCCGGCTTACGCCGGCCGTTGCTCCGTCCACGTCACCAGGCGGCGTGCGGCCCGCTCGCCCTCGCGGGTGGACTCAATTCTGGCCCCTCCCACGCCCGTGATCCACAGGTGGCCGGCGTAGGCCAAGCGCTCGAGGGCCTTGATGGCGCCTGTCAACTGGATGAGCGGCCGCGTGAAGCTGCGGCGCACGTTGGCGGGCAGCAACGAGGCCACGTGCATCACGCCCTCCCACGCCTCATCGTCGGGCAGGTGCCACACCAGGTCCCACACGTCCAGGGCAAGGGGGCCGTAGCCGGCCCGGTGCCAGTGGAAGGCCACCAGGTGGCCCGATGGGGTGACCCGGAGGTGCTGAGGCCGCAGGTCACCGTGGACGAACCACAGGCTGTGGGGAGCCAAGCGCCGTACCAGCGCGGCGTGTTGGCGGGTGAGGAAGCCCACGGCGGCCAAGGCCGGCTCGCAGAGCCACGGGGCGTTCTGGGCGAGGGCTTCCAGAATTGTGCGGTGCCATCTCTCGATCCGCTGTCGTACAAGCACCCCATTGCGCCAGGAGTTCGCCCGCAGGTCGCGCACCTGTTGGCCGGCCACGTGTCCGAGCCACGCGGCAACCGAGTCCCGCAGGCGTATGTGGCGGAGCCAATCAGCGGGCAACTCGTGGTCCCCGGGGTCCTCGAAGAGCAGAATCACCCGCTTGTCGGCGCTGCGGTGGACGTGGCAGAGGCGGGGCACGATGGGCGCCCGGTGGCGGGCCGCGTGGAGGGCGACGGTGTAATCCGGGGAGCCGACAGTGGTGACGTGGAGCAGGAGCGTGAGCGCGCCGTTCGGCGCTGGCCGGCGTACCTTGACCCGCCAGAGCGGGACCCCGCTGTGGAGCACAGGGTGTGGCACTGCGTCCGGCACGGCCGCGCCGGCGCCTAGACCCTCCTCGATGGCCCGAACCCACTCGGGGGGCAGCCGCCCCGAGGACGGAGGCCGGCGCGCGGCTTGGGGCCCTGTGTCCGCCGTTGTGGGTGGCACCGTCAGGCGCAGGGGATGCCGGATGACCATGGTGACCTCCTTGAAGGTAAAAAGGGACGGGGGGAGGGGACCTCCCAATGCCGGCAACACTATCGTCCCGGCCGGGCTCCCGCCTGGTGAGACAACTTCGCCCCACCCTCTTGGTTTTCCAACAGCAACGCCGGCTCGTCCGAGGGGTGTGACTGGCGTGCTACGCCGGAACGGCGTAGGCGGACACGGTGTGTGGCCTTGTGGAATGTCAGGGGAGATCGCCGCCCTCCCCGGCCCTGAAACTCCCCGGGGAGGGCGGAGGTGCCGCTCTGGAAACGGACATGCTATTGCTGGCGTGCGACCAGCGGGAGGTTGACCCGGTATCGCGCGATGAAGAAGTCATACGTGGCCCCGCACACTTGGGTGTAGAGCGTGCTATACGGGGCAACTTTGACATAATACGTGCCCGGCGCCGTGGGCCTCCACACGATCTGGGAGCTCGGCGTTGCCGAGGTATCCTTGGCCAACAGCGTAGTGCCGTCCGTGTCGTAGAGGTAGAGGACAGTGTTGGCGTTGGGGCCCAGATTGACCGTCATCAGAGTGAGGGTGATGCCCACGTCCTGGGCGCCCACGGTGAAGGAGATCCAGTCCGTGTCGGTCACCGCGTGCAGGGTGCGGGATTGGATTCCCGTGTAGGGCACGGCGGAGGTGAACGTGTTGTCGTCCTCGTAGGCGTCGGGGCTCACGTCGGGGGGCGGGGTCCCCAAGCGCGAGATGGCGTACCCCTCGTCCGTGTAGTAGGTGACTTTCGACCGGGTACACTGCCCCACCTGCGCTTCGCGGCACTCCGGCCAGGAAATGAGGCCGTCGAAATTGGCCGCGTAGGTGCCATCGGCGGCGGCCTGGAGGAAGGTGGTCCACTCCCACCACATGTACCGGCTATACGTGCCCAAGGCGACTTCCAGCAGGCCATTGGCGGGCGCCTTGCCCGTCACCCGGTTGTTGGCCGGGTCATCCTGGACGGTCAAAGTCGGAATGGACACGCTGTCGGAGGGCACTCCCACCGGCCTCACGCCGATCACATCTCCGGGCAGGGCTTTCCCAGTCGGTGACCAGGAGAAGAACCCGTCCCAGCTCGCGGTGAGGGTGATGACCTGCTGCACTGTGCCGCCCCGCCGCAGCTCCACGATCACCGGGGATTCGGGCTTCGGGACGTACCCCGAAATCGTGGCCGTGTCCTCGTCGTCGATTTCGACGTTGAGGTCCAAAGCGTGGCTGTAGGCCCTCACGATGTGGCCGCCCGGCTCCCGGAAGAAGACGTCCGCCTCGCTCTGGGACTTCACGTCCACATCGCTCAGGTCCACCGAGTACCGGCCGCCCGAGACCGTGGGCGTGTAGACGAGGAAGGAGGAGGTGGGCCCGTCGAGCCCCACGTCCGCAGCGGTGACTTGGACGACGAGGGAACTCCCGGTGGGCGCGGCCCCCGAGACGGTGTTGGCCCCCGCGTCGAGCAGCGCCGTCAGGGTGGGCACGGAGGAGACGGTCATGGTGACGGCGCCGTCGCTCACGGCGACGCGGTCGCCGGCCTTGATGGTGCTCGTGAACTGATGTTGGAAGGAGGAGCTCCACGAAGAGGCCTGTGCGGTGACCCTGGATTTGAGCATTCCCCCTGAGCTCCACAGGGTGAGGGTGATGGGGGAGGCGGGCATCAGCCAATAACCTTTGATGAGGCGCTGGCCGGGGTACACTTCGAGATAGGGGACGGCGCCCTGGCGGGTGAGCTGCTGCGAGTTGCCTTGATCGTCGTACACGGACGCACCAAACCAGAAGATCGTATCTCCCCGTTGCACGTCGTATCCGCCTGCCGCGAAGTCCAGGACGAAGCTCCCGTCGGCATTCACGGTGGTGTCGGCGCAGCCGCTTTTCCACGTGGGGGCAAGCCGGTTGGTGAGGCGGAAGCGAATGCGCCGGCCGGCACCCTCTGTGTCGATAGTGCCGGTGATGCGGTCGTTGTCGGGGTCGAACATGAGGCTGCGCGGCGAGACGAAGGTGGTGGTGACGACCACATCGCCCCCGACAACTTCGATAATGTCGCCAGTCTGTGCCGTCTGGGTGAAACTGGTGTAGAACCAGCCCAACTGGCCCGTAGACCCATCGACTTGGGAAATGACAGTGCTCCCGCGCTTGAGGGTGGCCACGAAGCCAGAGCGAGGCCGCAAGGCCCCGCTGACAAACGTGCCGTCGTTCCCAACTCTCAGGTAGGGCGGTTCAATGACAGTCGACGTTGTCGCGTCTCCGTTGGGATCATCTACCCAGATCACCACAAGGCCGCTGCGGTCAAATCCACCGGGAACGGTGGCCGAGAACCCGCCGCCGCCGTCGCTCGTGGTCGTCGTCCCGCTGCCCGGCACATCGCAGACGGCGCTCGTCTGAAAGGCAAGTATGGAGATGTTACGGTTGGGAGCGGTGACGCCGCTCACGGTGTTCTTGGTGGGATCGGCGAAGGCGGAGATCGGCGCCACCGTGGTGCTAATGGTTTTGCCGGCCGCGGTGACCTCCACAGTGTCGCCCGGGACGGCCACCCACGTGAATTCGCACGGCTGCCACGTCGGCCTGAAGGAATAGAAACCGCTCGCCGTGCTCGTTGTGGTTTCAGTGGCCTTGACGGTGCCGTCGGGGCTTCGCAGCGTCATGGTGACCGGCGTGTTGGGCAGAGTGCTCCCGTTCACGCTGCTGTACTGGGAGCCCTGCCGGACATAGACCTCCAAGGTGAGCGTGATGCTCCGGGTGCGCAACAGCGCCGGCCCAGCCGTTCTCCTGGCCTGCTGGGCCCACAGGGCACCTTCGACGGCGCTGAGGGCCGCTTTGGCCGCCTTGGCCGCACAGGCCGCGCCGGCGTCCGTCGCCGGCACCAGGCCCGTGGGACCGGCGAGCCGGCGCAGCGCGCGGAGGCCGGCCGGCGTGGCCGGGGTCACGCGGACGGCGTGCTCGCCGGGCAACAGGGTGAAGTCGGCGACGAGCCCCTCGGCCTGGAGCCGGGCCAGCTCTTCCAGGACAGGCTGGGCCGCCTGGAAGAGCAGGGCCTCGAACAGAAATGGTTGAGCATCAGGCCGCACCTCGTCGAGCCGGGGAAGGGGAAGCACGAGGAGAAAAGGGGCGTCGCTGTTGGTGGCCGGAACCCCGGCAGGCTCTGCGCTCGGTGCCGGGCCCTCTTGTATCACCGTTCCCTGCGCGTAGGTGATCGTGCCCCACACCAGGAGCAAGATGGATGCGGAGATGAGCAGGGGCAGGAGGAGCACTGATGAACGCCTGACCATGCCAGCACCTCCCAAGGGTTGACGAGTTTTCCCGACATACGGCCACACGGGGGCAAGACACCGCCGGTGTCTTGCCCGGATTGAGGAGAGGGGGTGTGAGGAAGCCGCGACGAGAGGCTTTACCCCTATGATACCACAGGCTGTCAACCCCTGGGGAACTCATCCGGCCGGGCAGCACGGGCGGCCTCGATGCCGGCGCGCAGCTCGGCCACGAACTGGCGTGCGGCGGCCACAGGGTTGCTGGCCGTCTCGATGACCTTCAGGAGCGCGCTGCCCACGATCACGCCGTCGGCGACGCGGGCCACGTGGGCGGCGTGCTCCGGCCGGGCTATGCCGAAGCCGACCGCCAGCGGCAGGGACGTGGCCCGGCGCACGCGGGCCACGAACTTCTCCAGGTCGGGGGGAAGCTGATCGCGCGCGCCCGTGACGCCGGTGAGGGAGACGAGGTAGATGAAACCCGACGCCCGACGGGCCACCAGCTTCACGCGAGTCTCGTCCGAGGTGGGGGCGAGCAGGAAGATGAGGTCGAGCCCGTGGGCCCGCAGGGTGGCCTGGAGGGTGTCGCCTTCCTCGGGGGGCAAGTCGGGCACGATGACCCCCTGGATCCCGGCTTCGGCGGCACGTTGGGCAAATGTGTGCTCGCCCATCTGGAAGATGGGGTTGTAATAGCCCATGAGCACGAAGGGCGCGCGGACGCCGCACGAGCGCAGCTCGGCCGCCTGATCGAGGCAGCGGGCCAGGGTCATGCCGTTCTGGAGGGCTTGCTGGGAGGCCGCCTGGACGGTAGCGCCGTCGGCCAGGGGGTCGCTGAAGGGCACGCCCAGCTCGATGATGTCGGCGCCCCCATCGACGAGGGCGGGCACCAGCTCGAAGGCGCTCTCGCGCCGGGGGAAGCCCATGGTGATGAAGGGCATCAGGGCTGCGCGCCCTTGGGCTCGCAGGCGGTTGAACGTTGTCTCGAGGCTGTTCATAGCTCCTCCACGTGTGTGCCCAGCGCGCGGGCCACGGTGGGCATGTCCTTGTCGCCCCGTCCGCTGATGTTGACCACGATGAGCCGGTGGGCCTCCATCGTGGGAGCACGTTTCATGGCCTCGGCCACGGCGTGGGCGCTCTCCAGCGCCGGGATGATGCCCTCCAACTCGCTGAGCCGCCGGAGGGCGCGGAGGGCCTCCTCGTCGGTGGCATACGTGTATTGGGCCCGGCCGATCTCCCGCAACCAGGCGTGTTCCGGCCCCACGGCCGCGTAGTCCAAGCCGGCCGAGATGCTGTGGGTGAGGGCGATCTGGCCGTCGGCATCCTGAAGCACGTAGGTCTGGGTGCCGTGGAGCACGCCCAGGCGCCCCCGCTGCGGGTCGGCGAAACGGGCCGCGTGGCGTCCGCTCTCGATGCCCTCACCGCCGGCCTCCACACCCACCAGGGCGACGTTCTCATCCTGGATGAAGGGGAAGAAGAGCCCGATGGCATTGGACCCGCCGCCCACACAGGCGATCAGCACGTCGGGCAGGCGTCCCTCAGCTTCCAGAATCTGGGCGCGCACCTCGTCGCCGATGACGCGCTGGAAGTCGCGCACCATGCGCGGGTAGGGGTGTGGGCCGAGGGCCGAGCCCAGCAAGTAGTGAGTCGTGCGCACGTTGGTCACCCAATCCCGTATGGCCTCGTTGATGGCGTCCTTGAGGGTGCGGCTGCCGGCCTCCACGCCGCGCACCTCGGCGCCCAGCAACCTCATGCGGAAGACGTTGAGTTTCTGGCGCTCCATGTCCACGGTGCCCATGTAGATGACGCACTCCAGGCCCAAGAGGGCGCAGACGGTGGCCGTGGCCACGCCGTGCTGGCCGGCGCCCGTCTCGGCCACGATGCGCCGTTTGCCCATGCGCTTGGCCAGCAGGGCCTGGCCGAGCGCGTTGTTGATCTTGTGGGCTCCGGTGTGGGCCAGGTCCTCGCGCTTCAAGTAGATGCGCGCCCCGCCCAAGGCTGCCGTGAGGCGGTGGGCCGGCGTGAGGGGCGTGGGGCGGCCGGCATAGGTGCGCAGCAGGCGGTCGAGCTCCCGCCGGAATTCGGGGTCCCGGCGGGCCTCCTCGTAGGCCGCTTCCAGCTCGCGCACGGCCGGCACCAGGGTTTCGGGCACGTAGGCGCCCCCGAAGGGACCGTATCGTGGCCCGTTGGAGGGCAGGACCTTTGGGGTCATGGCGTTCACCTCAAGCATGTCGAATCCGGTCCAGGGCTGCACGGAGCTGGGCAGCCCGCTCGTCGAGGGTTTGCCGGTCGGCGTAGGCCGGCGGCCGGCCGAAGCGGCGGTCACCCTGCCAGCGCGGGATGACGTGCATGTGGACGTGAAAGATGACTTGGCCGGCGGCCCGGCCGTTGTTCTGGACCAGGTTGATGCCGTCCGGCTCGAGCACCTGTCGCATGGCCTGCATAATGGGCTTGGCAGCGCGGGCCACGGCGGCTGCCTCCGCGTCCGGCAACTCCCACCAGGCGGCCACGTGGAGCCGGGGCACGATGAGCGTGTGGCCGGGCGATGCCTGGTTGATGTCCAAGAAGGCCACGACCAGCTCGTCCTCGTAGACGAAGGCGCCGTGTTCCACGCCGTCGATGATGCGGCAGAAAGTACACGTCTCCCTCACGGCGTTCCTCCGGCCTCCTGTTCGGCGTCGGCCCGCCGCACGGCCTCGACGAAGGCCCGCAGGCGCGCGTGGTCCTTGATGCCCTTGGCGCGCTCCACCCCGCCGGCCACGTCCACGCCCCAGGGATGGACCCGGCGGATGACCTCGCCCACGCTTTCGGGCGTGAGCCCGCCGGCCAGCATCAGGCGCACGCGCCGGGCCACCAGCATGGCGACGGCCAGGTCGGCCATGATGCCCGTGCCCCCGAAGAGCCAGGGGTGGTAGCTGTCCATGAGCAGTTGGGGCACGCTCTCGTCCTGGGGCATGGTGTCGTAGTAGAGGGCCAGGGCCGCCTCGGCGTCGCCGCGCGCTTGGGGGCGAATGGCCTTGTAGGCCCGCGGGCGGAGCTGGCGCACCTCCGCAGGGGGCTCGCTGCCGTGGAGTTGGGCCAGGTCGAGCCCCACGGTGTCGAGGGTGGCGCGCACCTCCTCGACGGGCGCGTCCACGAAGACGCCCACCGTGCGCGGACAGCGGGAACCCAGCTCCTCCCGAAGCGCGCGCACGATGGCAGCAGCCCGCTCCGGCGCGATGAAGCGGGGACTCTTGTCGTAGAAGATGAAGCCCAGGAAGTCGGCGCCGGCGGCCGCGGCGGCCAGCGCGTCCTCAAGGGTGGTGATGCCGCAGACTTTCACGCGCGTCATGTTGGTGCTCCGCGTTGCCCTGCAGGTGTCGGCCGAGCTGTCACAGCCCCAGCAGGGAGCGCACGGGCTCGGCCTGGGAGGCGATCAGCAGGATGACAATGCACAGGGATGTGCCCACGGCGAGGGCGATCACGCCGGCGATGATGCCGGCCAGGATTCCGCTGTTGTTCTCCATGAGCGCTCCTCCTCAACCTCAACTTCTGCCGGCCGAAGCCAGCTCCTGAACTTTGGCGTCCACGTCCTTGGCCCGCACCAGGGCCTCGCCCACGAGCATGGCGTCCACGCCCATCTCGGCCAGGCGGCGCACGTCGGCGGCCGTGTGAACGCCGCTCTCGGCCACCACGAGCGTGCCGGCCGGAATGAGGGGACGCAGGCGGGCGGTGGTGTTCAAGTCCACCTGAAAAGTGCGCAGGTCCCGGTTGTTGATGCCGACGAGCGTGGGGGAGAGCCGCAGGGCCCGTTCCAACTCGGCCTCGTCGTGGACTTCGACCAGGGCGGCCATGCCCAGCTCGCGCGCGAGCTCGTGGAGCTCGGCCAGGGCTGTGTCGCCCAAGGCAGCGACGATGAGCAGCACGGCGTCGGCGCCAGCGGCCCGGGCTTCGTAGACCTGGTAGGGGTCCAGGATGAAATCCTTGCGCAAGACGGGAAGCCGCACGGCCCGGCGCACGGCTTGCAGGTGGCCTATGTTGCCCTGGAAGAAGTGCTGGTCGGTGAGCACGCTAATGGCCACGGCGCCGTTGGCCTCGTAGGCGCGGGCCAGCCCGACGGCGTCGAAGTCGTGGCGCAGCAGGCCCTTGCTGGGCGAGGCCCGCTTCACCTCGGCGATGAGGGCGACGCCCGGCCCCCGCAACGCGGCCTCGAAGTCGCGCGGCCGTGGGGCCATGGCCGCCTCGGCACGCACCAACTCCGGCGGCCGCCTGTGCTTGTGGCGCTCGATTTCGTCGTGTTTCCAGCGGACGATGCGTTCGAGGATCGTCTTGGCCGCCATAGGCTACGAGGGCCCCACCTTCTGGCTGAACTCGACGAGCGCCTTAAGTGTACGCAAGGCGGCGCCGCTGTCAATGCTCTCGGCCGCGCGGGCCACGCCCTCCTCGAGCGTGGCGGCCGCGCCGCCGGCCACCAGGGCCGCGGCGGCGTTGAGTACCACCACGTCGCGCCGTGGCCCGCGCTCCTCGCCGGCCAGAATGGCGCGCAGGATGCGGGCGTTCTCGGCCGGCTCACCCCCTTGCAGGGCCTCGGGCGGCGCCGGGATGAAGCCCAGCTCGCGGGGGTCGAGCATCTCGGTCACCACCCGCCCGTTGGCCGGCGCCACGCCGAAGTAGCTCACCCGGTTGAGCCCTGATGTGGTCAGTTCGTCCACCTGGCCGGCGCCGTGGACCACGAAGGCTGCCCGGCTGCCAAGGGCCCGGAGCACGTTGGCCATAACCTCCGTGAGGGCCGGGTCGTAGACGCCGAGCAACTGCGCGCGGGCGCCGGCCGGGTTGGTGAGCGGGCCCAGAATGTTGAAGACCGTGCGCACGCCCAACTCCCGCCGCGGGCCGATGGCGTATCGCATGGCCGGGTGGAGCTTGGGCGCGAAGAGGAAGCCGATGCCGATCTCGTCGATGGCTTGGGCCACCCGTTCCGGGGAGAGCTCCAAGCTGACGCCGAGGGCCTCCAGCACGTCGGCGCTGCCCGAACGGCTGCTGACACTGCGGTTGCCGTGCTTGGCCACGCCCAGCCCGGCGCCGGCCACCACGAAGGCCGTGGTGGTGGAGATGTTGAAGGTGCCGGCCCGGTCGCCCCCTGTGCCACAGGTGTCGATCACGTCGGGGCGGGAGGGGCGGACGGAGACGGCGGCCCGGCGCATGGCCCGCGCGAAGCCGGCGATCTCGTCCACCGTCTCCCCTTTCATGCGCAGGGCGACGAGGAAGCCGGCAATTTGGGCCGGCGTGGCCTCGCCGCTCATGATGCAGCTCATGGCCGCCTCGGCCTGTTCCTGGGTGAGCGATTCGCCTTCCAGGACGGTCAACAGCGCTTCTCGAATCATGACGCGCCTCCTCGATATTTGGTCAGGAAATTGCGCAGGATTTCCTTGCCGTACTCGGTCAACACGCTCTCCGGGTGAAATTGCACGCCCACCAAAGGGGCCGACTTGTGGCGCAGCGCCATGACCTCGCCGTCGGCGGTGAAGGCGGCCACGTCCAAGCAGTCGGGCAGCGGCTCTTGGACGATGAGGCTGTGGTAGCGGGTGGCCTGAAAGGGGCTGGGGATGCCGCTGAAGATGCCCTGGCGGTCGTGGTAGATGCGGCTGGTCTTGCCGTGCATGAGCTGTGGGGCTCGTTCCACGCGGCCGCCAAAGGCGGCGCCGATGCACTGGTGGCCCAGGCAGACGCCCAAGATGGGCACGCGAGTGTGCAGCTCCCGGACGATGTCGAGGGAGATGCCTCCGTCGTGGGGTGTGCCAGGCCCCGGCGAAATGACGATGTGGGAGGGGGCCAAGGCCCGCAGCTCGTCGAGGGTCACCGCGTCGTTGCGGAAGACGCGCACGTCGGCGCCCAGTTCGCCCAGATATTGGACCAAGTTGTAGGTGAACGAGTCGTAGTTGTCGATCACCACCACCATCGTGTTCCCTCCTGCACCGTAGGGCCTTCCACGGGCACGGCCCGTGGGGCAGTTATGTTCGGAAATAGGTCAGGCCCATGGCCTCGCGCACCAGCTCCATGGTCTCCGCGGCCACGTGGCGCATCTTGCGGTTGCCCTCGTGGAGGATCTCCTCGATGAGGCCGGGCTGTTGGGCAAAGCGAGCGCGCCGTTCACGGATGGGGTCGAGGAAATTGTTGATGGCCCGGGCCAGTTTCTTCTTCACCTCCACGTCCCCCACCCGCCCCTGGCGGTAGCGCTCTTTCAGGTCCTCCACCTCCTCCTTGTCGGGGTTGAAGAGGTCATGGTAGATGAAGACGGGGTTGCCCTCCACGGTGCCGGGGATGTCGGCCCGGATGCGCTTGGGGTCGGTGTACATGCGCCGCACCTTCTGGTTGACGGTCTGCTCGTCGTCGCTGAGGAAAATGGCGTTGTTGAGGGACTTGCTCATTTTGGCCTTGCCGTCGATGCCCACTAGGGTCTGCTCCTCGCCCACGAGGGCTTGGGGCTCCGGGAAGACGCGGCCGTAGAGGTGGTTGAAGCGCCGGGCGATCTCCCGCGTGATCTCCACGTGGGCCACGTTGTCCTTGCCCACGGGCACGATCTCGGCGCGGGGCAGCAGGATGTCGGCCGCCTGGAGCACCGGGTAGCCCAGCAGGCCGAAGGGGATGGCCTCCTCGTCGATCATGGCAGCCCGGGCCATCTCTTTGATCGAGGGCAGGCGGGCCAAGCGGGGCACGGTGACCAACATCTCGAAGATCAGGTTGAGCTCGTAGGTGCCCGGAATGGCCGACTGCACGAAGATGGTGCTCTTCTCTGGGTCGATGCCCACGGCCAGGTAGTCGAGGACCATCTCCCGGATGTGCTCGGGAATGCGGGCGATGTCCTCTTTCGTGGGCTTGGTGGTGAGGGTGTGGAGGTCGGCGATCAGGAAGTAGGCGTCGTAGTCGTCCTGGAGGGCCACCCGGTTTCGGAGCGAGCCCACGTAGTGACCCAAGTGAAGCTTGCCCGTGGGGCGGTCGCCTGTGAGCAGGCGTTTCTTGGGAACGGCGGGCGCGGTTGTTTGGGGTGTGGGTTGCGTGGCAACCGAAGTCGTCATACGCTCACCTCCTTGGTGTGATTGGAGTTGTTACAGGCCTCGCTCGGCCATCTCGATGGCCACCTCCAGGGCGCGCACCTTGTGGCAGGTCTCCTCCCATTCGCGGGCGGGATCGCTGTCGGCCACGATGCCGGCGCCGGCCTGGAGGTAGGCCACGTCGTCACACATCACAATGGTGCGAATGGTGATGCAGGTGTCCATGTTGCCGTTGAACCCGAAGTAGCCCACGGCGCCCGCGTAGGGGCCCCGGCGCGCGTTTTCCAACTCCTCGATGATTTCCATGGCCCGCACCTTGGGGGCGCCGCTGACGGTGCCGGCCGGGAACGTGGCGCGCACGAGGTCGAAGGCGTTCAAGCCCTCTTGGAGCTCGCCTACCACCCGGCTGACGATGTGCATCACGTGGGAGTAGCGCTCGACGGTGAAGAAGTCGGGCACGTGGACGGAGCCAAAGGTACACACCCGGCCCAAGTCGTTGCGGCCTAAATCCACGAGCATGACGTGTTCGGCCCGCTCCTTGGGGTCGGCCAGGAGCTCGGCTTCCAGCCGGCGGTCCTCCTCCGGGGTTGTTCCCCGCGGGCGGGTGCCGGCGATGGGGCGCGTTTCGGCCGTGCGCCCCTGCAGGCGAACGAGCATCTCGGGCGAGGAGCCGATCAGCCGGACCGGCGGGTCGCCCCCCAAGTCGAGGAAGAACATGTAGGGGGACGGGTTGAGCCGGCGCAGGGCGCGGTAGATGGAGAAGGGATCAACGGGGGTGGGGCGCGCGGCCCGCTGGGAGAGCACCACTTGGAAGATGTCGCCGGCGGCAATGTACGCCTTGGCCCGCCGGACGGCGTCCTCGAACTGCGACCGGCTCGTGCCCGGCCGGGGGTGCCCCATTGCCCGGCCGGGCGCCGGTGGCATGGGGACCAGCGGCCGGCCGATGAACGCCTGCAACTCGTTCAGGCGCTCCGTGGCCTCGTCGAAGGCGCGGTCCGCGTCACCGTCGGGGCCAAGGAGGGCCACAGCACACATGAGCAGCCGGTGTTTGAGGTGGTCGAAGATGACCAAGGTGTCGGCCAAGAGCATGTGGACCTCTGGGAGGCCCAAGGGGTCCGGGTTGACGTTGGGCAAGCGCTCGAAGAAGCGCGCCAGGTCGTAGGCCAAGTAGCCCACGGCCCCGCCGAAGAAGCGGGGAATCTCGCCGATGAGGTCTGGCGGAAGGGCCACGGGGTTGTAGCGCGCCAGTTCGGCCTTGATGGCGTCCAGCGGGTCCTCGTGGGGGGCAAGGGTAAGCGTTGTGGGTGCGTCGTCGCCGATCACCGTCACCTGGCGCCCGCGGACTACGATCTGCCGGCGGGGCGCACAGCCGAGAATGGAGTACCGGCCCACCTGAGCAGCCTGTTCGACGCTCTCCAACAGGAAACTGGGCCCCAAGTGGCGCAATTTCAGGTACAAGGTGACCGGTGTCTCCAGGTCGGCGGGCAGTTGGCGGAATACAGGCACGGCTTGAACCCCGGGCTGCTGGGCACAAGCGTAGAACTGCTCGCGCGTCGTGGTCAGTTGGTCTCTGGCGAGCACAGCCTGAAGGGCACTCATGGGCAATTCACCTCCTTCACTTGGAGCCCTGCCGCGGGCGTGTCTGAAAGACAAAAAGCGCTCCCGTCCTCTGGGGACGAGAGCGCTTGTGTGTCTCCCGCGGTGCCACCCCGCTTAGGCTGACATGAAAAAACGCGCCCGTGAGCGCGTTCGGAAGCGGCCAGCCTCACTCGTTCCAGGTACGGGCCGCGCCGGCTCCTCCCGGCCATCGGCCGATACCCTCGCCCGATAACGGCGGCGACACCGGGTGGCCCTACTAAGCCTGCTCTGGAAACGCCGTTCGGGCCACCAGCTCCCCGGCCCATTCACGCCTGCCGCTTGCGAGTGGACTCGCAGCCCATGACCCTAGCGGGTCAAGGTCCACCTCTCTGGCGCGCGCTCAGGCGCTACTCTTCCGGTTCATCGCCTTTAGACTCTGGACTTGTGCCAGATGCCGCGCTGTGTGGTCCACTATAACAAAAACCGCGGCTGTTGTCAAGGGCCGTGTTTGGCCTGCCGGTTCACACGTTCTTGGACGGCGACGGCCGAAAGCACGCCAACTTCAGGGTTGGAGCTCGGCTACGACGACGAGGCGCTGGGTGTCGATCAAGTAGGGATAGCAAGTGATGAGGGTGGCGATGGGCTCGTTGGTCTGCCGCAGCACCTCCACTGCTGTGGGCTCCACGATGCGCTTCACGGCCACCACGTAGCGGTACTCGCGGCCCGCGCGGTCGTAGATGAAGACTTCGTCCCCGGCCTCCAGCTTGTGCAGGTAGCGGAATATCTCGCCGTAGATGTCGTTGTGGGCCGAGAGCACGATGTTGCCCCGCTCGCCCGGCTTGGCCGAGGCTAAGTACCAGCCCACGCCCTTCTTGAGGGACTCCCAGTCATCGCCCAACACGATGGGCGCGTCCACGTTGATCTTGGGAATGCGGATGCGGGCCGGCAGGCGTTGGGCCTCTGCCTCGTCGAGCAGGGGCTCGGGGTTTTGCACGGTCGAGGGCACAATGCGGTCGGCGTAGAGGGCCGGGTAGATGGGCTGGGTGTCGCCCGGCGGCGGCGGGCGCCCGGGGAGGATGCTCGGCAGCTCCTGTGTCGTGGTGTGCGATCCGGGATCCGCCTCTTCGGAGATCGAGGCGGCCATGGCGCGCAGGCTCTCGGCGTTCAACTCCTCCCGCTCGGCCATGAAGAGCACCAAGGTGACCACAAGCCCCACCAGCGCCAACATCTCGACGAGGAAGAGGACCCGATCTTGCCACGGAGCGTTCCGGCGAAGCCCCCGGATCCAGCGGGCTCGCTTGCGGTGAGCCCGCCCCATGAAGGCCAGGTCGTCGTGCCGGCGCACGTCCGGCGGTGGGGGCGGAGGAACGTCGGGTACGGAGGGAACCCGCCGGCGCAGGCGTCTCTGGCGCTCCTCGCGCCGTTTCAGGAGGACAAGACGTTCCAATTCCTCCAAGGAGAGTTCATCAACGCTTTTCTTGGACCACATGGTTCACCCTTTCGGACAACCACGCTCCACGCTCTGTGTCTTTGCGAGAGGGTATGCCGCCACCTGTAAAAACAATTGTAGGCCAAAGCGGCCATTTTGGCAACGCCTTCGCAAGGCAGGCGACGGGAATGGTGCCCCCGGCTCAACGGCCGGCTCGACGTGGCCACGCTGCGCCGCCTGGTCGAGGGGGTGCTGAGCACGGAGGAGGAGGAGATAGGCTGTGACGAGTGTTTCGAGGAGCTGGACCGTTTTGCCGAGCTGGTGCTGGCCGGGCGGGAGATTCCCGAGGCCCTGTGGCTAGTCCAAGCTCACTTGGAACGGTGCGGCGATTGCCGCGAGGAGTTCGAGGCCCTGTGGCTAGTCCAAGCTCACTTGGAACGGTGCGGCGATTGCCGCGAGGAGTTCGAGGCCCTGTTGGCCGCCTTGCGCCAGATGTCCCCGCCGGAGTAATTCACACAGTGTGGATGTGGCCGTCCCTGAGCTCCAGCCGGCGGTCGGCCAGGGCGGCTAAGGTGGCATCGTGTGTCACCAGCACGATGGTCTGTCCCCGACGGTGGAGGTCTGCCAGGATTGCCAGAATGGTCTGGCCGGTTCGCTCGTCCAAGTTGCCGGTTGGCTCGTCGGCCAGCAGCAGGGGAGGGCGATTGGCCACGGCCCTGGCAATGGCCACCCGCTGCTGTTCTCCGCCGCTGAGCTCGGCCGGCAGGTGGTGGAGGCGGCCGCCCAACCCGAGGTGCTCGAGTAAGTCGGTGGCCCGCGCGCGGGGATCGGGGTGGCCGGCCAAGGCCAAGGGGAGCATGACGTTTTCCAGGGCGGTCAGCGTGGGCAGGAGCTGAAAGAACTGGAAGACAATGCCCACCCCCCGTCGGCGCCAGCGGGCGAGTTCGTCCTCGCTCATGTGGTCGAGGCGCCGGCCGGCCACCCACACCTCCCCCGACGTGGGGCGGTCCAGCCCGGCGATGAGGCCGAGCAGCGTGCTCTTCCCGCTGCCGCTCGGCCCCACGATGGCCACGAACTCGCCGGGCGCCACGTTCATGGAGACATTGTCCAGGGCGCGGACAACGTCCTGGCCGGCGCGGAAGTGGCGCGACACGCGGCGTAACTCCACCAGGGGGCGCGTCATCCCTCGCCTTCCCCCCTCACCAGGCGCTCGAAGAGAGTGTCGTACTCTGGCGCTTGTACGCGCCAGTCGAAGCGGCGCACGGCCTCGCGCAGGGGAGCTGTCTCGAGAGGGGGGCCATCGCGCAGGAAGGCGATGAGCTTGTCCGCCAGCTCGTCCACGTTGTCGTAGAGCACGGCCCCGTGGTAGGCCGGCGGGATGTACTCCGGGTAGACCAGCCGGCGCGGCAGGAGGGGGAAAGCGCCGGCAGCGATGGCCTCCACCACGGCAATGCCGAAGAACTCGTGGTGGGCCGTGCTGATCACCACGTCGGCCCGGCGGAGCAGTGCCCGGTAGCGGGGCCGCTCGGCGTAGCCGAAGTGGACGATGTGCTTGCGGAAGCGTTCGCGGGCTTCCAGGAATTCGGTCGGCTTGAGGCGGTAGCTCTCGCCCGCCAGGGCCAGCCGGAAGGGAACGCCGGCCGCGGCCACGCGGTCCAGGACCGCGAAGAACGCCTCGGGCCCCTTGTCGTACTCCCACCGCTGGTTCCAGAGGATGAGAGGAGGTGTGGCCCCGCGCGGGGGCAGGCCGTTCGCGTCCTCTTCCCCTTCCAGGAGATCGGCCACGTCCACGCCCGGATAGAGCACGTGGGCCCGCCGGCGCAGCTCATCCACGGTCTCCAAGTGGTTGTAGTCCGGGAAGTGTTTGAGCAGGCGGGGCAGTTCGCCGAAGAATTCGTCCCTGTGGTAGGCCGAGTTGAAGAGCAACGCGTTCGAGGCCAAGGCCGAGACGTAGTTGATCCAGCCGTAGTGAAGGTCCCGCTTGGTGCCCGGCGGCACCGGGTAGGTGAGCTGGTTCTCGTGGAAGTAGAGGGCTACCGGCACGTGGGCGGTCAGGGGGCGGGTGAGGGCCAGCAGAGTTGTAACGTCCAGCATGTCCGAGGCCAAAATGAGGTCGGGCCGCTCGGCCCGCCAGTCCACCTGGCGGGCCAAGGTCACG